>Ga0209695_100320_pt1 | contig 18395 bp, 17 predicted proteins | sample DewCreD2012metaG_4_FD_184110 | JGI IMG/M metagenome (GOLD analysis project Ga0209695, IMG submission 184110) | Hot spring sediment bacterial and archeal communities from British Columbia, Canada, to study Microbial Dark Matter (Phase II) - Dewar... ...
CCCACCATCGCTTCTCATTATCATCAGCGGCGCTTTTATTCCAGCATTTTTAACAGCGTAAGATGTTATTTCAGCTGTTTCAATCATCTTCGGAAGCATACATGCGTTCACAACTGCAGTCCTTGTTCTAACCCGAAGCCCATAAAGTTTGGAAATCATGGATGCAGGGGTTGCCACTTTGCCCATGTCTTTTATAATTTCAACCACTCTTTCTTCCCTCGATGGATCATCCACCCCAAATGCCTCACTTACAACAAAAACCTCAGCACCATTGGAAATCAGTTGTTTTACCGCTCTATTTACTTCCTCTTCTAATTTTTCGGTTCCAAAAATTTTCGAGTCAATAAAAGTGTGAAATGTCTCTATGAATTTCCCATTGCCGAGTGGAATCTTTCCAACATTCGTTTCACCTTTCGCCCTTATCATATCTATTCCCGTTCCCATCCCAATTATCCCAACCTTGGCAACATCACCTTCGAGAAGTGCGTTCGTCGCTTGCGTTGTGCTATGCGCAATTAAAATAACATCATCTGGATCTATTGGATCTATGTTTCCATCGCTTAAAATTTTATTCATCGCTTGAATAACCCCAAGTGCAACCCCTTCCTTTGCAGAATGAGTGGTAGGGACACAACTCTTCGCAACTATCTCAAGTGAATCTACATCAATTGCAACAGCATGGGTAAATGTCCCACCAACATCGATTCCTATCTTTATTCTTCGCATTCCTTTTATAACATGATTTTAACTGCTTCTGTTAATAAATTTAATAAAACGAGTGAAGAAATCGAAGTCAAAAGTACATAAATTAAACTTTCGAAAAAATTCTCAGTTATATGTTTTAATCCAAACAGTAATAATAAAACTGAGTAAGCTTTTAAAATCCAACCAATGCCATAAAAAATATAAAAAGGAATTGGTTTAAGCTTATCAGGTTCTGGCGATTCAGTGAAATAGTAAATCCCAAAGACGGCAAGTATAGATGGCAAAAGAAAAAGAACCGACAAAGCAAGTGGAAACGCTGAGTATGAAACAATCGCAAAATAGTCTTTAAATTTTATATCTCTATATTTGAAAAGCAAGGCTTTCAAAATAAGTGAGATTAAAAATACAAACAAACCCCCAAGAATAACCCCAAGCCAAAGCATGTTAAGGATCAAAAAAATCAAATTTTCAAACTTTTCCCCAGCTTTAGCGAAGTAAAAAAACATCCAAAGACATCGCAATTCCAAAAAGCGAAGCAAGTAAAATTGAAAAATTTTTTCGCTTTGATAGAATTATCTTGTGAAAACCCTTTGAAGGATTGACAAACAATAAACTTAAAATTTCAAACAAGTTCAAAACATAAACCTGATCTTGAAGAAATGCGGCGCAATTTTTACACTTTACATTAAACTTTGAATTTTCAAATCCACATATCGGACAAAGCATAAATTTATATGTAAAAGTTTTATAAAAACATCATCGCCGAAATTATTAACCCAACTGTTGCAAGGCTCCACATGTATGGGAATGTTTTTCTTAAAATTTGGTTCACATCGATTTTTAACTCATTCGCTATCCAAACATTATGTGTATTAGTGGGGTCGCAAACACCTTGGATCTGCCCGACGGAAAGCAACAATCCCATAACTGAAGCTGGTGGAAGTGTTCCCACAGGCGATGAAATAAGCGTTGCGATTCCATAGCCCAATCCCCAAACATTTAAAGGTCCACGATAAAGTGCCAATGGGCTTAACAATGAAAAAACCGCTACGTATAAGACAGGTGAACTTGGAACTATCGCCTTAAATAAAGGTTTCAGTTGCGCATACACCTTCCACTCTCCATGTCCCCAACCAGACGGACCTAAAATTGCGTTAAGGAGCATGCCAATCCCAATCATTAGCGCAACTGCAGGAATTACGCTACTTCCACCTTCTATAATTGATTGCATAAGCAAATTTAAACTGCCCTTTCTAAATGTCGTGATAAAACCGTAAAATAAACCAGCAACAAAGGCAAAAATGAAATATTTGCTTCCAAGCGCAAAAACTATAACCAGCGGCACAATCGGCGTTAACAAAGCATACCATCTTAACTGTCCCAAATGTGAAGGAGATATTGCATTAAAGATAAACTTGATAAAAAGATAACTTAGAAAAAGGATTAATAAAATTTCCCCGATCAACTTAAAGATATTCTTTAAGTTATCTGGAAATAACCTTTCAACCTTACCCAATGTTAAAAAAATAAGAAAAAATGCTATAAGCAGAGCAAGGGTTAAGAGAAATTTAAAGTTTAAGATAAACTTAAAACTTTTAATTATCCTGTCCCTTTTCAATTCAACAATGATAAAAGCGATGGCAACCGCCAAAGACACAAAGAAAAGATAAAGTGCAAAAGTTCGAACCGTTTCAAACTGGACATTTAAAATGTTGATATACAATGCCCAGTTTTGCGCATTTAAAATTCCACCTATACTTAACCCAATTAAAAAGACCCCAGCGATTATTCCAGGGCTTATTCCAACGGAGCTCATAATAGGGAGCACGATTGTTCCAACCATAACTATTGCCCCAAGTCCTCCAAGGGTTGTGAATAAAATTGAAGTCAAAATTAAGATAATTAAACTCACATAAAAAGGGTTATCACCCGCAAGTTCCGCCCCCTTTCTTATAAAGCTTTCAGCAATTCCAGATTTCTGCATGAAAATACTTAGCATGCCACCGAAAATCGTAATCGTATATGCTTGATGTAATCTGAAAGCGCCTTCTCCAATCACATAAACAAGTATATCATCTAACGGGATGCCACCGATCAAGGCTATAAAAAACGCCATTAGTGGGAGAGCAATAAGCGCAGGGATAACACGCAAGAACATAAGCAAAGCCATTACAATGAAAACTATTACTATCCCAGCAATTGTTAACATCGTTCAATCCTTTTTATTTTTCAAAAATGCTTTAAGCTCATTCGCATCTAAAACCGTAAATTTATCTCCTGATTTCAATTTAAACCCTCTTAGAAACTCTTCAGCGCTAAGTTTTCTCTTCCCTTCGATTTGTAGTTCAAGTATTTGAACTAAATTTAAATCAGTGCATACAGCATATATTTTATCCCTTCTCTCTGAAACTAAAATTTCCCCAGGCTCAGCGTCATTAATTTCAACATCGATTGATGATGGCAGTTTCGTTCTATATATTTTCACAAGTTTTCCGTTTAGAAAAGTAAAAGCACATGGGTTAGGTGAAAGACCTCGAACAAAGTTGTGAACTTGTTGGGCATCTTTTTCACGCCAATTTATCTGGCACATTTCCTTCTTAATTTTGGGAGCAGGAGTTGCAAGCGAGTCATCCTGGGGAAATGTTTGAACAGAGCCCTTTTCAATTAACTTAACTGTTTCAAGAAGTACCTCGGCGCCAAGCCTTGAAAGTTTATCATGAAGTTCACCCGCGGTTTCATCCGGATCTATCGAAATTTTTCTCTGCAAGATTATATTTCCCGTGTCAACTCTTTCATTTATGAAAAATGTTGTGATTCCAGTTTCTCTCTCACCATTAATTATTGCCCAATTTATGGGTGCAGCGCCACGATACTTGGGTAAAAGAGAAGCGTGGACGTTTACAGTGCCAAGCGGTGGAAGGGTGAAAACCTCGGGCGGGAGTATTCTAAAGGCAACGACAACGATCAAATCTGGTGATAAATTTTTTAAAGCATCGATGAATTTTTCATCTTTTAAATTCTCCGGCTGAATAACTTTCAAGCCATGTTCAAGTGCAAAAATCTTAACTGGCGGAGGCGAAATTTTATAACCCCTACCTTTCGGTTCATCAGGCGCTGTTACAACCGCTATAATATCATAATTGTTTTTGATAAGGATATCAAGTGAAGGTATAGCAAACTCCGGGGTTCCCATGAAGATAATTTTCATCTGATTAAACGAAGTAAATTTTTAAATCAAACATCTTTATCGGATTCAGGTTCTGGATTTATAATCCTCTTTGTCCCTGGCACAACTATGGGATAATGAGTTTTAACCTCGCCCTTTTTTATTTTCGCAAGCCTTGGTTTAAGTGTTTTTAACCTAACCGGAGACAAGTAATCAATAAAAAACTTCCCATATAAATGGTCAACCTCATGTTGAACAACCCTCGCAAGAAGTCCCTCGCACTCAATTTCATTTACCTTGAAATCAATGTCTTGATATCTTAAAACAATCTTATCAGGCCTTATTATCTCTGCCCTTATTCCCGGGATACTTAAACAACCCTCTTCCATAACCTCTTCACCGCTTGAATAAATTATCTCTGGATTTATAATAACCATTTTTTTAAAATCTTTATACTCCTCATAAACCGAAAGATCAATCACAGCAAAAGAATATGGAATGCCAACCTGTGTAGAAGCAAGTCCAATTCCATCGGCAACCTCCATGGTTTCAAACATATCCTTTAAAGTTTCAATAAATTTATCATCTATTTTCTCCACCTTTTTAGCCGGTTTTTTAAAAATTGGATCACCATACAAATAAATTGGCAAGATCATTTTTACCTCCATTAGTTTTTTACACTAATCCTATCCAAAGCATTTTTAATTCTCCTTATCGTTGTTTCCTTCCCAAGAACCTCCATTACTTCAAAAAGCCCAGGACTTATTCTCATGCCGGTAATAGCCAATCTTATCGGATGAATTAAGTCACCTGCTTTGATATTCTTTTCATCAGCAAAACTTCTCAACTCCCTTTCAATTACTGGTGCGGTGTAATCTTCTATTTTTTCTATTCTACTGACAAATTCACTTAAAATCTCACTGGTTTTATCTTTCCAATATTTTTCAATACCTTCCCTATCATAGTCAACCGGATCTTCAAAGAAATATTTCCCAAAAGTTACAAAATCTTCGAGAACTTTAACCCTATCTTTCATTAGCGTTATCACTTTTAGCAGATATGTATCATCTTCAAATTTATACCCGTGCTTTTCAACAAATGGTTTTACAAGCTTCAAAAGTTCAACATTTTCTTTTCTTCTAATATACTCACTGTTCATCCACTCAAGCTTTGCTTGGTCAAATATGGCGCTTTTCTTTTGAATTTTTGTAATGTCGAAAGCATCTATTAACTCCTCAATGCTCATAATTTCTCTATTATCACCCGGTGACCAACCAAGAAAGCATAGGTAATTAAACATCGCCTCAGGAAGGAAACCTTTATCTCTGTATTCTAAAACCGCAGTTGCCCCATGTCTTTTGCTCAACCTTTTTCGGTCAGGACCAAGAATTAATGGGACATGTGCAAAAACGGGAATATCCCAACCAAAAGCTTGGTAAATTAAAATCTGTTTTGGTGTGTTTGAAATATGATCATCTCCGCGAATTACATGCGTGATTTCCATGTTATGATCATCCACAACGACAGCCATATTATAAACAGGCGTGTTATCCGAACGAAGTATAATAAAATCATCAATCTCAGAATTTTTAAACCTTATCTCACCATGAACAACATCAAAAAACACAGTTTCACCATCTGGAACTTTAAATCTAATTGTTCGACCTCTTCCCTCTCTTTCGTATTTTAATTTCTCCTCCTCGCTCAGGTAAAGACATTTTCTATCATACTTATATGGAATTCTTTTTTGCTCCGCTTCCTTTCTTTTCATTTCGAGTTCTTCTTCACTGCAATAGCAAAAATAAGCATGGCCCCTTTTGACAAGTTCATAACATGCAGATACATATTCATTTATGTGTTCAGATTGATAGTAGATATCATTGTCCCAGTTAAGCCCAAGCCACTTTAAACCATCAACGATTGATTGAACCATTTCTTCACTTGAACGCTCTCTGTCTGTATTCTCAATTCGTAAAAAGAAATCACCTTTATTTTTTCTCGAAAATAGCCAGTTGAAAATTGCCGTTCTTGCTCCACCTATGTGAAGGTGTCCTGTTGGGCTTGGTGCGAATCTTGTTTTTGTTTTCAATTTGCAATAACGAATTAATTTTTCTTTTTTACCTACGGCTTTGGATATGATGAAAGCTTTCGAGTTAACTCATCAATAGCCTCATCAGTTAAAACTACATCTTCAAGTGCTCCCGAAAGATAATCTTGATATGCACTCATATCAAAAAATCCATGACCAGATAAGTTAAATAGTATCACTTCCTCCTTTTTTTCCTTTCTCGCTCTAATTGCTTCATCTATAACAGCTCTTATAGCATGTGCAGATTCTGGAGCTGGAACTATTCCCTCAGTTTGGAAAAATCTTAAAGCTGCATCAAAAACTTCATTTTGCGTGTAAGCCCTTGCCTCAATAAATCCATCAGCATACAGTTTACTAATTATTGGACTCATCCCATGGTATCTCAAACCACCAGCATGGATTTTAGGTGGAATGAAATCATGCCCCAAAGTGTACATCGGTAAAAGCGGAGTTAATTTACTGCTATCCCCATAATCATAACTATAAATTCCTTTTGTAAGGGTTGGGCATGCTGCGGGCTCAACTGCAAGGACTCGAAGTGTTTTCTTCTTTTCCAAAAACTTGTCAAGCAAAAAAGGAAAAGCAAGCCCTGCGAAATTTGAACCACCACCTACACAGCCGATAACAATAGTCGGATATTCATCGATTTTATCAAGTTGTTTCTTTGCTTCAAGTCCAATTATAGTTTGATGCAAAAGCACATGATTTAAAACGCTACCGAGAGAATATTTAGTTTTCTCATCTGAGATCGCAACTTCAATAGCCTCACTTATGGCAATACCTAAACTTCCCGGGGAATCCGGATCTGCTTCAAGAATTTTTTTACCAACCTGTGTTTCCTCGCTTGGACTTGGAACTACATCAGCACCCCACATTTTCATCAAAACTTTTCTATATGGCTTTTGTTCATAACTTGCCCTTACCATAAAAATTTTACATTCCAAACCAAAATAACTACATGCGAAAGCCAAAGCACTGCCCCACTGCCCGGCTCCAGTTTCAGTTGTTAATCGTTTAACTTCCTCAATTTTACTATAATATGCCTGCGCAACTGCGGTATTCGGTTTGTGGCTTCCAGAAGGGCTAACGCCTTCATACTTGTAATAAATTCTAGCCGGGGTATTGAGTGCCTCTTCAAGAAATTTCGCTCTTATCAAAGGAGTCGGTCGCCACAAAAGATAAACTTTTAAAACTTCTTCCGGTATATCTATCCATTGTTTATCACTTATCTCCTGCTCAATTAAACCTTTAGCGAAAATTATACTAAGTTCATCAACAGAAACAGGTTGGCCAGTTCTTGGATTAAGTGGTGGCTTTGGTTTTTCAGGCATATCGTGGATTATGTTATACCACCTCTTTGGGATTTCACGCTCGCTCAAATAAATACGATTACTTCGCGATGCAATATGTCTTTTTTTCATATCATACAAAGTTTTATTTATAATTCGATGATTCAGCTAATGCAGTTAACCATAAAGTCGCAAGTCGAATTGATGCGCGAGTCATTCTATCGTAAACTAAATCTTTTAACTTTCCTGCCATAATTGAATAATATTCCTCAGAATAAATATATCGCGTTCTACCATCCCTTTTCTCAACTCTGTAAAGCTTCTCAGGAGGAATCAAACTCTTTGCATAATTATCAGCATTCAGTATATCGTTAATAAATTTATAGCTCTCAAGCACAATTCCAAAGGCAAAATTTACCCTATCACCAACAATCGAGTTCCTTTGTAGTTCATTCTTGAGCCTCTTAATATCAAATTTTAACTCATCATTTCGCATTAAATATTTTACAAGTTCAGTCTCAAATCTTGAATGAATCCCAGGCTGATTCGTCAACTGGCCATCGTAATTTTCAGTCACATGCAGAGGTTGATGCGCATCTTCGACATAATGAGCAAGCCACGAGAAATATTTCAGCATCTTTTCTTTATCGTCTTTTGAAATCGAATAAGCCAAACTATCAGTAAAATCACTAATTCTCCAGGGGAGAAATCCATTTTTTTGAACCGTCTCGAAACCAAATTTTTCTATCGCCACTTTCTTATCCCTTGGAAGTTCATTAAAAGGATAGGCACCATACCGATCTATGTCGATGAAATGATTATATTGCTCATCCTTATCTTCACTCCTGACCATATCTGGCTCAATGCACCGTTCAATGATTATGTTTTTATTTTCGGAGAGAAATTTTTTTAAGAAGTCTAATTTGCTTTGCTCTATCTTATTAAACTTATCGAGGTTTAAAATCAAATCAATAGCAACCTCAGTTATTTTTTTATGGCCTTCAAAACCCCAGGGTTGCGCATCTTCAAGCCGTAGGATTAAGAGGACAAGAAAAGCAAGCAAAAATAAAAAGCGAAATAAGTTCTTTATTTTATTCATATTTTCTTGTTTTTTAATTTGCAATAACGAATACATATAGATGCTAAAAAGGTTGCCCCGATGGGCAACCTTATAAAATGATTATCTAATTTTCTTCTTATGCCTCATCTTTCTTCTTCTCTTCTTCCACTTATGCTTGTTCATTTTCTTTTTTCTCTTTTTCCTAAGATTTGGCACGGGCTTTCACCTCCAATAATTTGTTTTAAAATTTATGTTGTTCAAGGATTCGTTTTGCCTTCTGAGCCACTTCTGCTGATGGATTAACATCTATACAGCGCTGAAAATAATCTCTAGCTTTTTCAACATTTCCAGACGCTAAATTTACTATGCCAAGATTATACAATGCAAGTTGATGCTTCGGCGCATAAGTCAAAGCTTTTTCCATTTCAGCAATCGCTTCCTCTACACGGCCAATTTCAAATAAACAAATTCCCATATCAACCCTGGCGTCCGGGTCCGATTCATTTTTTTCAAGATACCTTCTGTAATACTCAACCGCCTGATCAAATATGTGAACATCATGCAAGAGATTTGCCAACCTTAAAGTTGAAGCCATATCATCCGGGTTCGCATTAACCCTTTGGCGCAACCGCTCAATCTCAGCCATTATCTCAGAATTTGTCTCTGGATGTTGAGGAACATCCGGTTTTGATTTTTCTCTGCGGATCACACCATAAGCAATTAACCCAACAAAGGCAATAGCAAGCCCAAGATAAAAAAGTTGATAAAAAGATAATTTAATGCTTTTTCTTTTTTTCCTTGATTTAACCTTTACCTCAGGTTGTTTTGGCTTAATGGACTCCAACTCTAGGGGTTTGAACTCAACCTCTGGAGGTGTTACCTTTTCAGCCGAAGTAAAAGTTCCGGTGAGAACTGAACCACAACTTACGCAAAACTTGCTACCAGGTTCATTTTCAAAACCACAGACATCGCAAATAATTATTTGCTTTTGTTCACCCGAAGGTTGTTCCATATTCAGCAAATTAGCACCACAGTTAAAACAGAATTTTGCGTTTTCAGGCAATACTGTACCACAAACAGGGCAACTTTTTGCGGTCATAATTTAGCAGAATTTAATTTATAATGTTTCACCCTCTCCTGAGCCTTGCTGTTCTTCGGCACTTATATCGGACGACTGAGGCTTAAGACCCTTTTCTTCAAGAATCCTATCTCGCAGGCTTTCAATAACCATCTGTTTAAACTCACGCGTCGGCTTAAAATCCGGAACATACCTATCATCAAGCGGGACTATCTCACCTTTTTTAGGATTTCTGGCTATCCTTGCTTTTCTTTTCACAACTCTGAAGGTTCCAAATCCCCTTATTTGAACATAATCACCTTTCTTCAACGAATCCATGATAATTGCTAAAGCTCCATCAATAACCCTTTCTACTTCTTCAACGGTTAAACCAATTTGCTCAGCTAAAATCTTAACAAGTTCTGTTTTCGTCAATTTCTAACCCTGATTTTATTTTAGAATAAATTCACATCTATACTGCAAAACAGGTTGATTTAAAATAAAATTTTTTATCTCTTCAAGATTTTCGATGGTTTTTGATTCAAAAACCAAATCTAAAATCCCTGGTTTCTTTTTCCTCTCTTTAACAACTTTCGGCTCTCCCTTTATTCCAGCAAGATTTCCTGCAATCTTTATAGCATCTTCAAGAGTTCCAAGTGTATCAACAAGCCCCATTTCAAAAGCCTGTTTACCTGTGAAAACCCTACCATCCGCTATCTTTAAAACATCATCCCTTTTCATTTTTCTCTCCTCAACAACATGGTTCACAAATTGCTCATAAACATCATTTATCACGCTCTGAAAGTATCTTTTTTCTTCATCCGTCAAACCACGATATGGATTCCCCGAATCTTTGAATTTGCCACTTTTTATTATCTCAAACTCTACACCGACTTTATCAAGCAATTTTTTCAAATTTGGAAATTGAGCTATAACCCCTATGCTCCCTGTTATGGTTCCCGGATTTGCAACTATCTTGCTTGCTCCAAGAGATACATAATAACCCCCACTTGCTGCAACTGAACCCATCGAGATGACAACAGGCTTTTTTTCTCTGGCTTTTTTCAACTCCTGATAAATTTCTTCACTTGCTGATACCCCACCTCCGGGCGAATCGACATAAACAACAATAGCTTTAACGGCTGAACTTTTCACATACTTTTTAATCTGTTTTACAATATCTTCCGAGTTAATTATCACACCCTTCAACTCAATCAAAGCAACCTTGTCCTTGCCGGCGATTGCCTCATCCTCAACTTCAGGCTTCATAGAACTAACAAGCGTAAAAAAACCAAGTGCGACAAACAAAACCGCCAATGAGAGTATTATTCCAATTATTCCAAGAAACCATTTTGCTTCTTTACTCATCTCTCAAGCCTATATTAAGTTTTGCTAAGTAAATTTTACAAAAAATTTTATTAAAAACCAATTGAAATTGAAGGCATCTTGCTCCCAAACTTGCTTGGTTTTTATTTTGTGTCGTTGTTTAAAAATTGTATATTTTTTTAAACAGTGAATCCCAATTTGCATTAACGATTCTATGACAGAGCGAATTTTCAAATATCTTACCAAAATACTTGACCCTGAATCCGCTAAACTTATCCTGAAACCATATAAACTTAATATACCACTCACGATCAGAACTAATACACTGAAAACTCAGGCAAACGAATTAAAATCTAAACTTGAGAATAAAGGTTTTAAACTTTTGGAGATTGACCTTGTGCCAGACTCCTTCATAGTTGAAGAAGAGCCTTTCCCTATTTCGAAAACGGTTGAACATTTTGCAGGTTTATTCTATGTACAAAGCTTATCTTCCATGCTTCCCTCGCTTATTCTTGAACCGAAGCCCAATGAGATAATTCTCGACATAGCTTCGGCGCCAGGCTCTAAAACAACTCATATTGCCCAACTTATGAAAAATACAGGCATCATTATAGCCAATGATATTTCATTTGAAAGATTAAAAGTTGTGGCGCATCAAATTGATAGACTTGGAATTTTAAATACTGCTATCACCTCAATTGATGGAAATAGGTTTGGTGCTATCCTTCCCGAAATTTTTGATAAAGCACTTGTAGATGCCCCATGCTCCGCGCTTGGGATAATATCAAAAGCAAATGAAGTTTTAAATTGGTGGAGCATCGATGAAGTTAAACGCCTGAGCAATAAGCAACAACAATTGCTCATAAGCGCGATAAAATCAGTTAAACCTGGAGGCATAATCGTTTACTCAACCTGCACTTTAACCGTTGAAGAAAATGAAATTGTGATTGATTCAATCTTAAAGAAATTTCCAGTTGAAATTGAAGAAATAGAATATAAAAAAGCTGAATTTGATGAAGGCATAACTTCTTATGATGGGCTTCCACTTGACGAAAGATTAAAAAAGGCGGTGCGCATTTATCCTTTCAAAGCGAACACAGAAGGTTTCTTCATAGCAAAATTAAGAAAAACTGATTCAACCTTTTCAAAATCCCCAAAAATTACGGAAATAAACAATGGGAAAACAATCCAGCAGATAAAATTTTTGACAGCAAACGATGAGAAATTAAAATCACCACTTAAGTTTCTAAGTGACGAGTTTGGGATAGAGGAAAAGATATGGGAGGAATTTGCGTTTTACTTCAAAGGTGATGAATTGTGGTTTAGCTCGCTCGACTGGATAAAGTTTTTAACAACTGATTTTTCACTTATTAATAAAAATTTCAAACATCATCTTTTGTCCAGCTTAGTTCAAAGAGTTGGCTTAAAGCTTGCCAAAGCAGTAAAAAATAAACAATGGAAAATTTCAACGAGTGCGCTTCAACTTTTGGCTCCGTTTATCACAAAAAATATAATCGAATTTGAAACCGAAGAACAGGCGCGCACATTCTTAAATGGCGGAACCATTAAAAATTTCCCGTCAAACTTCAATCCAGGGAGCTACATAGCTGTTAAGTTCGATGGCATAATCCTTGGCTGCGGACTTATAACGAAGGAAGGCTTAAAAAGTCAAATTCCAAAAGGGAGACGCTCTTCGGAGGTCGAGGTGATTTAAAATGGACGAGTTAATTTATGGACATAACCAGGAAAAGAATATAGTCGCCGTCCAACAACGCGATGAATCAACCGTCCATGCTTACATTAGAGAAGATGGGAATGTAAGAGAGGAGATAAGAAAATTCTATCCCTTCTTCTTTCTCAATGATAAAACTTACATTGAGGGGTTTTATAAAAAATTTTGGATAAAAAAACTTGCCGGCAACAACTTTTACCAATATGTTTGCGCGTTTGAGGAAATAACGGACATGTGGAATGCAATAAGATACATCCTGCGCAACTACAGCAATAGAAATGCGGTAAAGGTTGAGTCATACACAGATACAGATATAATTTATCTACGCCCTGACCCAGTTCATCAATTCCTACTACAAACTGGAACGACATTATTTAAGGGAATGGAATTTAACGATATATATCGCATTCAGCTTGATATAGAAACATATACAAAACATAGGTTCAGCAATCCTGAGAGAATTGAAGATAGAATTATTGTAATTTCCCTGACCGATAATAGAGGCTGGAAACATATAATTGACGGTCGCAGGAAATCCGAGAAGCAAATGTTAATTGAACTTGTTGAGATAATTCGCAAGAAAGACCCCGATATAATTGAAGGGCATAACATTTTAAATTTCGATCTTCCATATCTTATAAAAAGGGCAGAACTTAACGAAGTTAAACTTTCACTCGGTAGAGATGGAAGCGAGCCAAAAATTACGACGATAACTTACGATCGTGAGACAGTCTTCACAGGCATAGAGATTTACGGGAGACATATAATTGACACATTAATTCTTGTTCAGCTTTACGATTTTGTCAAACGAGAGTTTGAAAGCTATTCCTTGAAATATGTTGCGAAATACTTTGAAATTTCATCCCAAGATCGAATTTACATCCCCGGAGAAAAAATAGCATGGTACTGGGATAACGATCCGGAAAGTTTGATAAAATACGCCACTCAAGATGCCGAGGAAACGGGAAAACTTTCAGAGCTTCTTGCGCCCCCATATTTTTATCTTACTCAAATGTTACCGTTTTCACTTTGGCAGGTCATAAAATCCGGTTCATCTTCTAAAATTGAATCATTGCTTGTAAGAGCATATTTGAAAAGGAGGTATTCGCTTCCAAAACCGGATGTTGGATATCAAACAACGGGTGGTTACACAGATATATTTTACACTGGGGTATTTGAAAATGTTGTTCACGCGGATATCGAATCACTTTACCCATCAATTATGATAAACTTTAAAATTGGACCGAGGAAGGACGAAGCTGGGATCTTTTTGCAGATGCTTGAAAGCTTAACTAAAATGAGGCTCGAGGCAAAACACAAAATGAAAAGCGCGACGACGCCTGAAGAAAGAGCGAAATATGACGCAATTCAATCAGCGTTTAAAATTTTGATCAATTCCTTCTACGGCTATCTTGGTTATAGCAGAGCGATATTCAATGATTATGAGAGCGCCGACAAGGTCACAATGACGGGTCAGAAAATCTTAAAGAAGCTTATCTTTGAGATAACAAATAAAGGTGGAAAAGTTATAGAAGCAGATACAGATGGAATTTACTTCATCCCACCGAAAGAATTTAGCTCCAATGAAGAAAAAGCGCTGGAATTTGTAAAGGATGTCGGTTCAACATTGCCGGAGGGTATAAACCTTGCTTTTAATGGGATTTACAAAAAAATGTTAAGTTATAAAAAGAAAAATTATGCGCTTCTTGATAAAGACGGAAATATAGAAATAAAAGGGGCGTCGCTTATTTCAAGGGGAATGGAGCCGTTTGCGAGAAAGTATATAAGCGAATGCATAAAATTTTTGCTTAACAATGAAATTGAAAAAATTCATGAACTTTACAAATCAATCTATAAATCAATCGCCGAAAGAAAAATAGACATCCTTGAGCTTGCAAAGACAGAAACACTGCGTGAGCGACTCGATAGATATCAAGAGCTTGTTAGGCTTGGAAGAAGAAACAGAAGTGCAGCTTATGAACTTGCGATCGCAAGCGGGAGAAATTATAGACAGGGTGATAAAATAACCTACTATATCACCGGTTCAACTCCAGATGTTCGTTCATTTGAAAATTGTAAACTTGTTGAGGATTGGAACCCTTTAAAGAGGGATGAGAACATACAGTATTATCTTGCAAAATTAAACGAATATACCAAAAGGTTTGAGATATTTTTCAAGCCGGAGGATTTCAAAAAGATTTTTTCTTTGAGCGATGGTTTAAATTTTGATGATGTTCAGATAATCATAAAAAAACTTTCAAAGGAAATTGAAGTTGATTAAGCGACCTTTTGCTTTTTATTTCTTTCAAACCACTCTTTAATAAAATTAACGATTTCAGTTGTTAAGGTTCCAGGTGTAAAGATTTCAGCAACTCCCATTTCCTTTAACTTTGGTATATCTTCATCCGGAATTATCCCCCCACCGACTAAAAGGACATCATCAAGCCCTTTTTCTTTCATGAGACTAATTATCTTCGGGAAAATTGTCATGTGCGCCCCACTTAAAATGCTAACCCCGATCACATCAACATCTTCTTGAATTGCAGCTGAAACTATCATCTCAGGAGTCTGCCTCAAGCCAGTATAAATCACTTCCATCCCAGCATCCCTAAGCGCAGCTGCCACTACCTTGGCTCCCCTATCATGCCCATCAAGTCCAGCTTTTGCTATTAAAACTCTTATTTTTCTTTCCATCTGATTTTCTATTTTTGTTTTTCAACTTGCAATAACAAATTTAAAAAATGTAACTGATTTTTTCAAACTCAACTTGATTTTCTCACCCATTTTCATTATCATTGTAAAAAACCGACCACAGCACAAAGATGAAAAAAATTTCTTTCTGGTTAAAAGCTGGAATCATTGTTTTAATTACAATCCCAATGGCAATCATCACCTTTTTACTTCTCCCTTTTAACTACAAAGGCAAAATTTATCATTTCATGGCAAAAATTTGGTCGAAAATTATTCTCGCAATTTTCAATGTCAAAGTTAAAGTTAAAGGCCTTGAAAATATCTCAAGTAAACAAAATTACATCTACATTTCAAACCATGCAAGTGCAATGGATATACCAGCGCTTATCTCTGGCATACCTGATCAAATTAGATTTCTTGCAAAACAAGAGCTCGGTAGAATACCACTATGGGGATGGCTTTTAAAACATGGTGGCTATATTCTAATTGACAGAAGGAATCCCAAGAGAGCAATAAGAAGCGTTCAAAAGGCAATTGAAAAAATTAAAAGCGGTGTCTCCGTTCTTGTTTTTGCTGAGGGAACCCGAAGCGTTGATGGTGAACTTCTACCATTTAAACGAGGTGGCTTTATGCTTGCAATTAAATCAAAAACACCTGTTGTCCCAGTTACAATTTTTAACAGTCACAATATAATGAGAAAACATAAACTTGAAGTAAATCCAGGAACTATCGAAATTATGATCGACAAACCTATTCCAGTTGATGAATTTTCAGGCAGGGACGGAGAAACTAAACTTATGGAGTTAACTCGAAGCGTGATCGAAAAAAATTTAAAAACAAAAATAAAATAACATCATGCCAGTCACCATTAAAGATGTTGAATATATAGCAAACCTCGCAAGGCTTGAATTTAAAGAAGAGGAAAAAGAAAAGTTTACAGAACAATTTAACAGAATTCTTGAATACATAGATAAACTTAATGAACTTGACACAACGGATGTTGAACCACTTTACCACGTCATTGACTTAAAGAATGTTTTTCGCGAGGATATTGTAAAGGAAAGCTATCCTCGTGAGGAGATATTAAAAAACGCACCATCCAGGACCGAGTTTTTCTTTAAGGTTCCAAAGGTAATTCAGGTAGAAAAACCCCAAAAAGAGAATGAAGATAAAGAACAAAGTTAAGTTATGCCTCGAATCATTGGAGTAATACCCGCAAGGTATGCCTCGAGTAGATTTCCAGGGAAACCACTCGCAGATATACTTGGTAAGCCAATGATAAGGTGGGTTTACGAGAACGCGATGTCATCAAAATTGATAAATGATGTTTATGTTGCAACAGATGATGAAAGGATTTTTAATACCGTTAAAAATTTTGGTGGAAATGTGATCATGACACCCTCTGAGATTCCGACCGGAACAGACAGAATAGCTTACGCTGTTAGAAACATCGATGCGGATATAATTGTAAACATCCAAGGTGATGAACCTTTGATCTCTGGAGATATGATTGATTCCGCTATAGAGCCATTTTTAAAAGAAGAAGATAACGATATTGATATTTCAACACTTGCAGTTAAAATTACAGATGTTGAAACCCTTTTCAACCCAAATGTTGTGAAAGTTGTTTTCGATAAAAAAAATTTTGCGCTTTATTTCTCGCGAAGCCCAATTCCGTTCTGCAGGGATGCGCAGAGAAGAGATGAATGGTTAAAATTAGGAGTTTATTACAAACACATCGGCATTTACGTTTATAAAAGAAACTCGCTTTTTAAGTTTGTAAACTTAAAAACATCAAAACTTGAAGAATTGGAAAAGCTTGAACAGTTAAGGGCAATTGAAAATGGGATGAGAATAAAAGTTGTGATAACTGATAAAGACACAATAGGTGTTGATACATTTTCTGATATTGAAAATGTGGTTTCTATTTTAAAACAAAAAACGAGTTTTTGAAATGACAAACAAAAAAACGAAATATATTTTCGTCACTGGTGGAGTTGTCTCATCGCTTGGGAAAGGAATAGCATGTGCATCTCTTGGGCTTTTGTTGAAAGCAAGGGGTTTAAAAGTTACAATCCAAAAATTTGATCCGTACATAAATGTTGATGCTGGAACAATGAATCCATATCAACATGGCGAAGTCTATGTAACGGATGACGGAGCCGAAACCGACCTCGACCTTGGACATTACGAAAGATTTCTCGACATAAGCATGTCAAGGTTAAACAACACAACAACAGGACAAGTTTACCACGAGGTCATAATGCGCGAAAGGAAAGGTGATTATCTTGGTGCAACTGTTCAGGTTGTTCCACATATAACAGACGAAATTAAAAGGAGAATTACCCTGATCGCAAATGAAGATGATTATGATGTTATCATAACTGAAATTGGCGGGACAGTTGGAGATATAGAAGGTCTCCCTTTCCTTGAAGCGATAAGACAATTTATGCTTCAAGTTGGGAAGCAAAATGCAATTAACATACATGTGACTCTTGTACCTTATATAAAATCAACAGGTGAGCTTAAAACAAAACCGACACAACACAGCGTAAAAACATTGCTTGAAATTGGAATTCAACCTGACATTTTAATCTGCAGGACAGAAAGACCTTTAACCAAGGAAATAAAAGAGAAAATCGCTCTTTTCACAAATGTCGAGCCAGAGGCGGTGATCCAAGGAATTGATGTTGAATCAATCTATGAAGTCCCGCTGATCTTTTATGAAGAGGGGCTCGATAATATTGTTCTTAAAAAGTTAAACATATCAGCCAAAGAGCCAAACTTGACAGAGTGGATAAAATTTGTTGAAAAGATAAAAAACCCAAAAGATAGCGTTGAAATTGCAATCTGTGGGAAATATACAGAATTGAGAGATGCTTATAAAAGCATAATAGAGTCATTCGTTCACGCTGGTGCTGAAAACGAATGCAAAGTCAATATAAAGTGGATAAAGGCTGAGGATATTGAAAAATACGGTGCGGAGAAATTTCTAAAAGATGTTCATGGGCTTTTGATCCCTGGAGGTTTTGGGGAGAGAGGAGTTGAAGGTAAAATTAAGGCAATTCAATTTGCCCGTGAAAATGAAATTCCATTCTTTGGTATTTGCCTTGGCATGCAATGCGCTGTGATTGAATTTGCGAGAAATGTGTGTGGTTTAAAGGATGCAAATAGCACGGAGTTTAATCCAGCAACTCCATATCCTGTGATCGACCTTTTACCTGAGCAAATGGGGATTCAAATGAAGGGTGGAAGTATGAGGCTTGGTCTATATCCAGCG
>Ga0209695_100364_pt1 | contig 17166 bp, 15 predicted proteins | sample DewCreD2012metaG_4_FD_184110 | JGI IMG/M metagenome (GOLD analysis project Ga0209695, IMG submission 184110) | Hot spring sediment bacterial and archeal communities from British Columbia, Canada, to study Microbial Dark Matter (Phase II) - Dewar... ...
AAGTCTCGGGGCAGAGCCCCTCACGAGCCTGGCACCAATAACAATAATAAAAACAATGATTATAAACTTAAACCCTGGACATTAAATACGAAACAGCCCACTCTAAAGGGCTAGGCTTGTGCCGTTGTCACAAATAAAACCCCAGGCTCTTGAGGTGCCTAGATCTATCTCAGATTTGTGGTTAATATATACCTGGTATCCTGTACTGGGCGAATGATGTTTCTTAACCTAGTTTCTGATTATGAAGGGATTTTCAACTAAGATCCTAGATGTGGTTAATAAGGATGATAATAGACCTTGATCTTTAATATTAGTCTTCAGAGCATATATGCTACTATTGCTGCAACAGCTATGGAGGCTATGAGAGTTAAAGCCCATAGCTTAGAGGTTATCGGTCCAAGTATCTCTAGGGCTTTGAGGTAGTTCCATACTATTCTTCCCATGAAAGGTGCCTCGTCCCATATATATTCTCTACATATTACTCTTGATTCTTTTAGGCTGCTCCTTGCCTTTCTTATAGCGTCTTCGATGGCTCTAGTTAGATCGTTGCATGCATGTATAGCTGTATAAGCTGTCCCCAGGGATTCTGCCGCACAACTGTGGTCGTCTGGTGTCACAACCTCGTAGTCTTTAAACTCATTGCTTTTAATGAGATCTTCGATAGTTCTCCTAGCAGTATTATGTATATTATTCCCATATAGATAGATCAGAACATGCTCCCCGGTGCTGTTCTTGAATACCAGAGTCTTAACTCTACCGCTACACATTCCCCTGCATGGCTTATCAACGTAAGACTCGCCATAGCCAACCATGGTGTGTGCTTCTAATGATTGGGAAGCCATAGAGTCTATAGCACCTATAGCTATCTCAGCTATAGCCCCCTCATTTACGCTATCTCTTCCATAGTTTCCATGGGAGTCTGCTGCAAGTATTAGAAATCCCCTAGCCTTCTCTATTCCAAAAAATATCTTCTCAATAGAATCTGGGAGATCGTCTGAGCCGTTTATGTTAGATAAATGGAGGGCTATGCAGTCACTGCCGCCTATTGCAAACCCTGTCCAGGAACCTTTTGTAACCCTTATAGGACCTCTTAGCGGCTCACCATACCCCGGATCTCTGGATCCTAGTTTTGAAGATAGCTCTCTAGCTATTCTATCGACATAGCTTCTCAGAACTATGTTCCTCTCATGGCTACCAATCGTGTGAAAAATAAATGCTTTGTGCCCCATATTCTCTATATATCTATCGAAGACATATATAGCATCTGAGGAGCCAACCCTCTTAAAAGGCCCATAGTGGAAGCCTGGGTATATGAGGTGGATAGGATCCCCACCATCTCTATATATGCTAAAAACCCTTATCCTTAGGCTATCTTTAACAGAGTTTCTATAGAAGATCTCCTCTAGCATGTGGTTCTCCTCAAAAAGCCAAGCCCTTAGAAACCCCCTAGCTGTCTCAAAGGTCTTCATACCACTAGCTCTACCACCAAGCTCTAGAACTGCTATAAACATAGCTATAATAGCTATCGATATTATAGATATTAATGCATAGAAGAACAAAGCTGCTAGATCTATAGAGAGACCTGTGCTAGGAGCAACAAACTTAACGCTGTATAGGGCTACGATCGAGGAGAACAGGGAGACTGTTATAGCTATGGCAAAGGATCTAGGAATTCTGCCTCTAAATATATAGTGCACCAGGAAAATCATCCCAGAGCTTGATGAGAACGATAGAAAGAACCTCTCCCTCTGAGAGGCAAAGAGATCCACAACTATATATGGGGCTAAAGATATCAGAGATATTCCGAGAGCCTTCTTAAAACTGTCTATAGCATCACCACTGATGAATAACACATATATTAGCACAAGATATATGATAAGGCCTAGAAACGATGGAATTAAAGAGAGATAGATAGCCTTAGTAGCAGACATATTAAGCCATGCGATAGATAAGCCCTCGAATAGATAGGCCATGCTCAGAAGAGTGGTTCTTGGGAGATAGAAGAGCCTCTTATAGAGCCTATTAATAAGATCCTCAGCGTATTGGTGCCCCAATATCTTTATCTCCCACATACTTATTGTGGTAGGAATAATAATTTTGAGAGCACTTAGCCTGCGGATCTAGATTCCCTTATGATCTTATCCCTGCCCTATAGGTGAAGGGCTTTCAATTTTAATCCTAGTGACAGGCTATGTATTATCTCGCTATGGCTAGCCTTGGATTTACCCTCTCCTCTATATACATCCCTACCAGAGCGAAGCCCGCCATATAACTCGTAATCCCTGCTATTGGCGCAAAGAGCCACCACCATGCTCCGTTTATCAATGCTCCCTCGTTGAATGCCTCGTTGAGCATTCTCCCCCATGACGGTATATTTGGGTCTCCGAAGCCTATGAACTGGATCAGAATCTCTGTTGATATAACACCGGGGACTAGGGATACCATACCATAACCTGCAAGAGGAGCTAGCCTGGGGATTATGTGTCTTCTAAGTATCCATAGCCTGTTCGCCCCCAGGGCTACTGATGCCTCGACATATGGCTCGCTTCTTATTGCCATGGCCCACGATCTTGTGAGTCTTGCGAGACCAGGCCATGATACGAGTATTATGATCCCGTAGAGCACTGGCATTGATCTGCCAAATACAGCTGTTGAGATCATTATCAGAGGCACTGCTGGAAGAAAGAACACAGAGTCTGTTAGAAATGTTAGGAGCTGGTCTGAGAGTCTCCCAGCCCTGAATCCAGCTATAGAGCCTATAGATATAGCTATAGCAACTGTTATAGCCGCTGCTGAGAGACCGAATAGATTCGCAACTCTGGCTCCTTCTATGAATTGCCTCCATATATCGGATCCTCTGTGATCTGTGCCCATAATACCGTAGGCTAATCCGAGGATCTTTATGCTGAAGCTTCCTAGGAGGATCTCTAGATCTCCGCACCCGCTGCTCACACAGCTATAGCTTATGTTTATATTCCACCTAATCCTAGACTCCTGGCTAAGGAGAATGTCGCTAACTGGATTTACCTCTACTGGTAGATATTCCTCCTGGATCCTGTTAAGATATGCATATGGAAGCCTTATTGATGCCTCATATATCCTGGATCCACCATATACTGTTTCCTCGACCCTGAGTATTGAGTATCTCCCAATCTCTATATAGCTCTGAGACCCTCTATACAGGATCCTCTTGCCAGATACGTCATCGTTAACTATAGATACTGTTATACTATATCTCACGGAATCCTTTGTGCTCACTTTAATATTATAGTATATTATCATAGATCTAGCAGGCCTATATTTATACTCAAGAGCATCTGAGACAATAACAAGGGAGCCGGGCTTCCTCAATATAACATAACTAGTGTTCCAAGCATCTATAGAGTAGCTCGCATTACCTCCCACAACCCTCCATTCAGAGAATCTCTTCTCAATTGTCGGAGGAGTCAAGGGGTCTAACATATATGCAGTCCAGAAAGGCATTGCTAGAGCATCTGCCTCCCAGCTAGCCTGGAGAGATCCTGTGTATCCAGCAAACATAGAGTAGGTTCCTAGAAGGGCATAGAATAGGATGGTGGACAGACCTATATATAACTTAAGGCTTCTCACGCCTTGCCTCTCTCTATGTCTATCATGTGACATAAGGATCACCTAGTATACCTGGCTATTCCATATCTCACCCTAGGATCGAGTACAGCCACAGCTATATCTGATATATAGAGAGAAACAGCTACGAGGAGTGTTGATACTACAAAGAATGCGTTCATAACTGGGTAGTCATTATTCTGTATAGCCTGGTATGCGTAGTAAGCAATACCGGGCCATGACGATACTATCTCAAGGGCTATCGACCCCCCAAATATGGCTGGGACCGAGTATGCGATCTTTGTAAGAACCGGAGGCCTTATGTTTGGCACAACCTCTGATCTAATAACATCCCACTCGGAGAGCCCCTTAGCTCTAGCTGTTATTGTATAGTCCTCCGAGATCTCCGAAGCAAGGACTGCTCTGAAGAAATAGGTCCATGTCCCATATAGGGAGAGTGTTGATGCTATATATAAAGGAGATAGGTACCAGAGCCAGTACCTTATATCCTGGATCCCCTCAATATTAGTTGTTGGAGCCCTTACGGGGAGGGGAAAAATCTGGATTCCCCAGGATACTTTTGGGAGATAGGCTAGCAGGTAGTATATTATGAGGATAAAAACCCATATTGGTACAGAGAAGCTGGATAGGCTGGATAGTGTTAGAAAGAGATCAAGGGCCCTCCCTCTAGCCTTAGATGCTGCTATGGCTAGGTAGTATCCAACGAATATTGGCACAATAACTGCAAATGTATATAGTGCTAGAGTATAAGGAAGCCTCATAAGGATCTCTGAGGAGACACTCCTCATAGATAGCATGGAGTATCCAAAATCCATTGTAAGTGAGTTTTTTAGAAATATTAGAAGCTGATCAGGGAGTAGAGGTCTGGAAAGGCCGTAGGTGGTTATAAGCGAGGAGACCCACGACGAATATCCAGGATCATCTAAAGGCTTTACAACAGCTCTGAAGAGGGGATCTAGAGACTGGCTGGGGATAAAGGGATTCCCACCTATTGCGATCGATGGAATAACCCTTGTCAGAAAGAAAAAAGCTATGAGCGAGAATATGAATGTAGCAACAACAGTCAAAGCCCTTGTAACTGCATATTTTGCAAGGGACATGTGAGCCCAGATATAATGATTTATAGCAATAATATATCCATTATGTCGAGATCATATGTACTCATATGATAATCTAAGCCTTCTAGAACTTCCCGCTATGATCTTCATAAGATCCCATATATCACTAGTTTGCTCTATTATCTCATCGTATCTATTATAGATTTTCATTAGATGCTCATAATCATCCTCGCCTAAAGGTCCTTCGAGGTATAGTGTGAACAGGCACCCTGTGCTAACTATGTTACATAGAATCCCACCACTACTAAGTAGCTCAATGCAGCTCTCAATATCCGGTCTAGATGGCACACAACTTGCTGGCGGGTGTGTATGTGAGACTGCTATAGCGTTATCTATCCATGGGATCCTAACTCTGTGTTTCTCACCCTCAAGAATAACCCACCTGGCATCTCTGAGGAGTATGGATATATACTCAACCCCACCTCTAAGCGCTGTCTCCACCGCTAGGGGTCTTACAATATCAACGATATCTCTTTTAACCAACCCAACCAACTCTCTATATAGATCCTCAATGCCTGGACCATAGCCTATAGATCCCTTCACAATTCTTACTCTCTTCCCTATAGATCCCTCGATCTCCTTAACAAGCTGGGACTCATACTGCTCGCCCTCTGAGCATTCTATAACCCTTATCTCGAGAACTCCCCTATATAGATCCTCAATGCCAGTTAGATGAGGCTCTGAGCATCCAAGCTCCTCAACAATATATTCTATAGCCTCTATAGCATCATATAAGGAGACAACCCTCCTGCTCCTCTCAGTGATCCTTTCTGCATAGTATTTCTTAACCATATATTTTGCCGATAGATATATGGGTTCAGGCTATATAGGCTGATGATCTAGAGATCCAAGCGCTTCCGAAGATCAAGCCATGGTTTTAGGCATACGGATCTCCACCACTTCCTAGCCCTCCCTCTCTTAACTTCGCACAAGTATGGAAAGATCTCTTTACTGCTGTTGGCCTTAATAGCAACTAGATCATCCTCGTAGCCACATGTAGCCATCCTTAGAGTCTCCATAGCCTTTGGGCTGCATATTTTAGAGAGTCCTTGCCATGGTATTATGCTATAGTCCATTGATTCAAAGAGTCTTATCGACGGCGTGTTTTCACCAGATATTGTTGCGACAAGATACTCCGCGGATAGCACTGTTAAAGCTTCCTCAGATGATGCTAGCAGTATTCTGCTATACCCATGACCCCTATACTCTGGAAGAATAGCTATATAGTAAATTACCCCAAACATCTTCCCACCAAGATCTATGGTGTAAACCACAGATTGTCCAGCTAGCTTACTATCAACAATCAGATCAACTATATATCCCCCATAAAGCTCCACAGCCCTTGCAAAGTGATCATGCCACCTGCCCATAGATATAGCAATAGCTCTAAGAGATGAGAAATCCCTATGAAGCTCTGCCCTTATATCTATATCCCCTAGATCCTCACACTCGCTAGATGAGCGTCTATCAGCCTCTAATCCAGATCCTCCCATAGATCAGCCCTTCACTACACCAAAACAATATTATAGTCTCAATAGGTAAAAATTAGAATATGCACCTAATAGTTGCTCTTGTTCAGGACGATCCTAGACGTCAAGACATTATAAGTAGCCAAGCTACCTAGTGGACTTTTAATCGACTCATCATCCAGGACAGGCTTCAACGAGCTACATTAGCTGACACCGCTTGGCATACCTTATGGCTGACTAAATAAAGTATGCGCTCTGCCAAGCATTTCATCGCCTAAGCTAGTGATCTAATAGTGACTATAAGGGCTTGAAAACATTATTCAATAATAGTCTCCAAAAAGATCAATAGATGCGATGTAGTATTAGGGTTATAATACAGCTCTTTTCATAGTCTCTAGACTTGAATCATTTAGCTCCACATGTCAATAGATCTATGTTTTTTATTTTTTATCCAAAGGCGGGAGATCTTGGATTGTTATATCTAGCCAGTATAGATACTATCCCAGAACATCTTCTCATAAGCCTGAATATTTCTAGATGCTGTTATCATGTCATGTTTTTCTTCTGGATAGTATTTTGAAGCAATAGATAAGGATCTCTCGATGAACCGCTCATATGGAGGTCTAAATACCTGGAAAAAGCCGAGGTTTTTAACCCTGTATATCCTGCCGATAGAATCTCCAAATTTTGTAGAAACCTGTCCCCATACTGGGAAGTTTACTGCAAATGCAAATGCTATAACCCCTATGCTCGAGTAATGAGCCAGCCAGGATATATAGTGGGTGTAGGCAACCGCCGCAGGTAATATACTCATCTCAGCTGGCCTCACAACTCTAATCCCTAGCTCCTCTAGAAGGTCTGCCAGAGACTTTAGGGCTTTATAATCCACATCAACAGCTTCTTTGAAGTACTCGAGCTCCTCTAGATCTCTTGACCTAGATAGCATTACTGCTAATGATCTTAGATCGTGGTTAACGATATACCACTGGTTGATGGCAAACCTCTTAATATGATCCATGGTAAGCCTCCCACCCTCAGCATCTCTAAGTATGTTGTGATTCAATATACTGTCCTCGAGATCATTAAGAGATCTTCTAACCTCGTGATAGAAGATCCTGAGTTCCTCGGTAGTGTCCATATTATCACCATGCATACAGGAATCTGTAGCTAATAAGGGGATTATAGGTACTCTATAGCTAATAACCATATCCCTAACGCTCCAACCTTCATGGTTATATTAGTGTTAGTTATATCAATGTTAAAGGCAATCATTATATGTAACTCTGTCTTAAACTTTATATTTATCCCTGTTTAGCTTTATAATACTGGGTGGTATTGTATATGTATAGCGTTAGAAGAGTTGGCGAGCTTATAAAAAGAACCCCGGTTACAGTATCTCCAACTACTAGTATAAAGAGCGCAGTTCAGCTCATGTACAGAGAGGGCGTGGGGAGTGTTGTTATAACAGATATGGAGGGGAGGGTTATTGGGATATTCACAGAAAGAGATCTAGTGAGAGCAGTTGCAGAGGGCGTGAGTCTTGATAGCAGTATAGGTAATGTGATGACCAAAAACCCAGTGGTTATATATGAGGATGAGCCCATATCTAGGGCTGTCTCTATAATGGCCGAGAGGAGGATAAGACACCTACCGGTTGTTACTAGAAGCGGTGTCCTCAGAGGCATAGTGACTGCTAGGGATATTACTGAAACCTTCAAGAGATACTTAGAAGAACTAGGCGATGTTGGGGACTAGCTCTGGATCCTAAGCTTTATTAACAGCATCCTCTATCTCCATAGCTATTCTCACTATCTCCTTCGATGCGGGGGATTCTGGGTAGAGGTCTATTAGGGATGCCCCTTTATCATTGCTCTCAGATATCCTGGGATCTAGAGGTATTCTTCCTAGAAGCCTTGTCCCGAGTGCTCTGCTCAGCTTTTCCCCCCCTGATCTTCCGAATATATGGTATTCTTTCCCATGCTCGCATACAAAGTAACTCATATTCTCAATAACACCCAGTATTGGTATATCCTTGCCAAGGCTTTTCCTAATTATCTCAACGAATCTTATGGATTTAGCCACGACGTGGGAGCTGATCTCTGATGGTATTGTTACAAATATAATGCCATCGATTATTGGGAACATCTGGACAAGGTTGAGGGCATCATCACCAGTCCCTGGTGGCATATCTACCAACATATAGTCGAGTTCGCCCCACTCTACATCCTCTAGAAGCTGTTGGAGAACCCTCACCTTTATAGCTCCCCTCCACACCACAGGAGTTGTTTTATCGCTAAGCATAAGATCTATTGAAACTACTTTGATACCCATATAACCCTCTGCAGGGGCTATTCTAGCAACACCTGGTTTCGCCTCTACAACCTCTAGAAGCTCTTGACCAACACCAAGCATTGTGGGCATTGAGGGTCCATGGAAATCCATGTCTAGAACCCCAATCCTTCTACCGATCTTTCTCAAAGCCATTGCAAGAGAGGCTGTTACAAATGATTTCCCAACGCCTCCCTTGCCGCTTAGCACAGCTATTATGTTCTTAACACCCTGTAGGTTCTCCATAACCCTCTGACCCGGCTGTGGTGGGGGTGGAGGAGTGGGGCCTTGCTGGATCCTCACCCCACCCCTTCTGTCACTCGAACTCTCGATTCTGAATGGATTTGCCAAGATCTATACCAAATATTTATTCTGCTAGAAAGCCTATATTGGCCGTTTCCCGGTTGATTATTGTCGAAAGTTTATAGTCAGGAGTTGAATCATCAATATTCTTGGAGCTATCGACGCATGGAAATAGCCATTGAATCCTTTTTGAACGTCTACAAATCCCTTGAAGAGTGTATTGCAAGCCCGCAACTGATGAGAGCAAAGCCTCTGGGCTCTAAGCCCCAAGAACTTGGGGCGATGGCTAACAAGCTCTGGATGATATGGGTCTCCTTCTACATGAGACAAGCGCCTAGAGACAAACTACATGCTAAATGTTTAAGAGATACCCTAAATTATATTTATATATCCTCTACCGCTATATAGCTGGGCTGGGATATCTGAAGAGAATATTTGAGAGGGTTGTTCCTAGATCTCCCGAGATCGAGATTATGGATAACCTCAGAAAACATTTGGAAATATCTCTTAGAGCTATAGATGTTATATATAATCTGATAACCGGCTGTAGGGACTATGGCGAGGCTGCTGCAAAGGCTAATGAGGTTCTCATAATGGAGAGAGAGGCTGATAACCTGACTGAGGATATGTTTACGAAGATACTAAGAGGATCCATGCCCCCAGCCATAATATCGGAGCTTCAGTATCTAATAGACAAGACCGACGATATAATGGACAAGATCTACTTCATAGGGATGGAGCTAGCAAGAGCCTATAAGAATAACTTCGTATCAAACACAGCGTTGAAGGAGATTTATACAGATATAGGCTTCATGATAAGTCTCGCAAAATCGGGTATAGAGAAGCTGAGGGAGCTATATCTCGAAGCTTTTAGAAATAAGGAGAATACTATGAGGCTAAAAGCTGAGATAGATATAATAGAGGACCGGATCGATGAGGCGAAGAACCAGGCACTGAACAAGATCTATGAAAGTAGAAGCTTAACACCAATAGAGATATTTCACGCAATAGAAATGATAAGAGTTGTGGATGATATAGCAGACTCTACAGAGGATGCTGCACACGCTGTTGTCAGGCTAGAGAGCTCTCTAGTATCATAGCATTGTCAATATCCTCTCCCCTCTAGAGAGCAGGCTTTTAGCTGTAATATAAAAGATAGAGCTTTCTAGTTTTAATTAGCTTAAACCCCTGCATGCTAGTTACTCATCTGGTGAGTGTAATGCTAAGCATGCCCAGCCTTCCTATTAGGAGACCCCGACTTATTATAATCACCTGGATCATAATCCTTGTATTGCTATACCCCTTCTTCTCATCACTAGAATCTCTCATATCAGCAAGTCAGGAGAGTCTTTTGCCAAGAGAGTCTGAGAGCTCTGTTGCAGACTCGCTCCTCAACAGATTCTCTGGGGGAGGCTCTTATGATATACTCTACATCACTGGAATCAATATAAGCGATCCTGTCACAAGTCTGAGGGTTTCAGAGCTCATAGAGAGCTTAGCATATCGCAATAGTATGAGCTATATAGCTGGTTTTCCACAGCTTGTTCTCCAAACATATAGATCTATATATAATATATCAACCATTGCGATAAATAGCTCTATCATTGCTATAGAGAAGATAGATAGACTCATAGATAGATTAGAGGGAAATCTATCCTATACGATTGAGGGTTTTAAGAACCTGTCAGCCTATATATCAAAAACCATGGATCTCTTGGCAGCTGTTGATTCTAACTATACAATCGGAGTCGATAGTGCTATAAATATATCTAAAAACCTTGAAGCCTATAGAGAGGGGCTAAGGATCCTTGATAGAAAGTATTCCGAGACATATTCACAGGCTAGCATGTACTCTAGATCTGTGGCGACATTGATCACAGGTATTATATATAACACCACCAATAGGAATAACCTGGCGGCGCTCTACTCATTCCTATGGTGGCAGGCTGCCAGAACCATCTACTATTATAACACATCCGGTTCCGAATATTCTATATATACAAACCTAACTAGCATAGATCCCAGGCTATCTCCGCTACCAAGGGATCTTGCTGAGACTATATACAATAGATTCAGGTCTCTCTATGAAAAGGGTCTTGTGCCGGATATAGCTATATCTAATATAACATCAGAGATCCTTATGCCACAGGCTATCAAGACATACTTCCAGGATGTCGATGAGAGGAGTGTGAGGATCATAGTTATGGTGGTTGAGCGTGGCTGGGTAGAGGCCTATAGTGCTAGGGGTCAGTGTCTCTACTGCACCCTAGAGCCTCCTAGAGGGGGTGGGCAGGAACATATAGCTTCCCAGCTAAACCTCCTCACAACCGTTATGAGCATAGGATCCAGGGCATCCGAGCTAGTGAATGAAAAGGGTATGGGGTATGTAGAGGACATAATATATCTTGAGATAATGGGCGCAGGAGTTTCTAGCAGTGCTGCTAGAGAGCTAGCTAGTATGATAGTATCTGGAAGGATAGACGCTGCAAAGGTGGCTTCGATAGTTGTGGGGGAGACTTCTAGATCCGGTCTTCTAGATATAAGGCTGGCACCCTATGTGGTAGAGATCCTTGAAACCATAGATCCAGAGGCTAGAGGAACTATATGGGCTAGCACTTCAACAGCTGAGAGAGCTCTAGCTATTCTTGTGTCTAGAATAGGTGGCGTGGATCTGGATCTGGCTTCGAGAATAGTGGAGCTGGGGCTTAGAAATGCTTCAAGGAGCGATTTTGCTAAAGAACTCAGGCTCTATATCTCTAGAGCCGCCGAGAACATGAGCATGGGACTGATAGCATCCCAGGATCTATATGGGATCCTGGAGAAATACGATCCAGAGGCTAGGGGTCTCCTTAGAAGTGGAGATAGCCTTATAAATGCCTCACTAGAGCTCTTCATACTATCGGCTAATAGAACAGGCTATGGGGATCTAACCAGAGGAATTCCCTTGGATCTCCTGGAGAAGATAGCAGTAGGGCAAGATCCTGTTCTACTAGCTAAGAGCTATTTCCTAAACATATCTGTTGGAAGGATCTCAAGCGGATTAACAGATACTAGTGGATATAAGATTAACTCCACTACTCTCCGAGAGGTTGTGGAATATATTGTTAATACATATCCAAACACCTCTAGAGATAGGGTCTATGAATATTACAGAAAGATCATAGCAAGCTCCATAGAAGAATCTAGCCAAGAAATTGGGGGGTTTGAAACTCTTGTGAGGAGTCTCGCAGATCTGATAGCATCTAAATCTATGGATGCCTATCTTGGTAGAATATCAACTGCAAAGGCTATAAACGACACATCGTCAGAGATCTTCTCAAAGGTATTTGGAAGTGTCTTGAAAACAGCTAGTGGGAGGATCGCTGGGTACTCCAATACATCTTTTATAGTAATCTACACGCCAGCTGGTAATAATAGCTATGAATCTAGCAAAAATTTTGCGAAAATCGTTAGAGAGGCTATTGGGAGGTTTTATCCCAACACATCTATACTCTGGAGTGGAGGTATAGCTATAGGTGAAGATCTCAGGAGATCCTCTGTAGAAGATGTAGCCAGGATCTCGAGGGTTAGCGAGATCCTAGTATTCGTGGTTCTCCTAGCGATACTTGGGAGCCTTGTTGCAGTGATCCTCCCATACGTGGGGATCGTGTTGGGAGTCGTGGTTGGCGGGGGGGTTGCCTACTTCATAGCCTCGGCCGGTGCTGCTGAGATGCTATCGCTAACAAGAACCCTTATCTATGTAATACCACTAGGTCTTGGATCTGATTACGCTGCATATCTTGTCTATAGATTCAGAGAGGAGTACTCAAGGCTTAGAGATCCTAGGCTAGCTGCTGAGGAAAGTCTCAGAAGGGCTGGACCAGCTATTGTTGCTAGTGCCCTAACAGTTATGGCAGGCTTTGGATCCTTAGCCCTTGGATGGGAATTTCCTCTCTTCAGAAGTCTAGGTGTCTTCATGCCCCTAGTTGTTGGGGTAACTGCTCTCTCGTGCCTCACCTTAGTCCCATCTATACTCTCTATAGCTGGTGGCTTTAGGCTCTTCTGGTGGGGTTTTGGGAGAGGTATTAAGGGCTCTTTCAGGCCTAGCTCCCTCTCGTACAGGATCTCCAGGCTTGGGCCGGCAATACCTGTGGTATTCATGGTTATATCCATATCCTCCCTGGCCGTTTATCCATCTATACAGGCGTCCCACGATCTTAGGCTATTCCTCCCCTCAAATGCTCCATCTATAGCTGCTCTAGACGCCATAGCCTCTGACATTGGATATGGCCAGGTTTTCCCAACATATGTTGTTATAGTTAGTGGGCATGACATGAGGATTGACGATCTATATAGGGTGGAGGAGCTCTCATACAAAATTTCTGAGATCCCTGGTGTTAAGAGTGTTGAGGGGCCTACAAGACCTTTTGGCGATGCTATAAACATAACCAGTAAGATCCTTGAGGACCCAGTTGTTTCTAGATATATATCTGGCAACATGGCATATCTGAGAATCATATTAGAACCCAACCCGTTCTCAGGAGACGCTATATCTATTGTTGAGGAGATAAGGAATCTATCTAGGATCTGGGGCTCTAGATATGGCTACACAATATATATTGGGGGAACCACATCATCTTCTGGAGAGCTTGATAAGCTTGTCAATGGTATATTTTGGCAGAGGGTTCTGCCATTCTCAATAGCATCCATGATCCTTATATTTACGATAGTGTTTAGAGGGTTCATAGCGGCTGTTATAGCGGTATCCCTAGTTATCCTATCATCCCTCATATCTATGGTTCTAACAGGTTTTATCTTCAATAGAATCTTCTCCACACCAGTGATCTGGTTCCTACCACAGGTTGTTTTCACAGCAATGCTGGGGGTTGGAATGGATTATAATAGCTTCTACATGGCTAGGGCAAGGGAGGTTTGTATAACAGTGGGGGAGTGCAACGCTAGAGGATCATCTATAGCCTCAGGAGCCGTAGGGAGACTTATTATAGGCTTGGCATTTGTTGTAGCAGCAGCCTTCGGATCCCTGATGCTATCATCATCAACAGTGCTGAGAGAAATCGGCCTATCCCTCCTAGTGAGCGCAATGATGATATCAACAGCATCCTCATACCTAGTAGCACCACCGCTACTCTCAATACTAGGTAGAAGAGCGTGGAAGATCATATAGAATGCTTAGAATGCTCTAAAAACCAAATAGAATAGATCAAAATATAAAGAAGGCAAGGGCTTTATAAACAAAGATAGGAATTAAGTATTGATGTTAATGCAGGAACACGGAGATCAAGAGCCAGAAAATCCAGCAAGAGCCGTGATTGAGGCTATAGAGAGCTATCTAAAGAACAAATGCATAGATCTGTTAGACTATATAGAGATAACAAGACAGGCGAAAGTAAAGATAGCCTTAAGAGGAATCTATAAAACATATACCCCAAGCGAGGAGTACCCCAGATTCTCAGACGCACTAAAAGCAGCTCTAGAAGTCAGCCCAGCCCTTCTAAGAGATATTGGTTTCGAGATAATCAAAGAGGAGGCTGAAGAATATCTTACAATATCTAGCAAGGATCTCAGAGAACTGTGTAGAAAAGTTAGCCATATGGATTAATAAGTATGTGAAATTAGTAATTAATTTCATGCCCCTTCTCTGAAATCGTTGAGCAATGCATTAGTCATATGTGTCTGATGCGGCGACCGAGATTTGAACGAAATTTCCGGCTCGGAAGACTCAAAGCCTAGGGTAGGTATGTTAGTTCTGGGTCCTCAGAGAACTAGCAAGAAAGGTAACAGACGAATATGGGGACAACCCAGAAGCATGAAAGCTACATGTATATGCATCAATAAAGGTTGGACAATCACCGAGAACAATGAGGGATAAGAAGAAAAAACTATACAATAGAGAAAATGCTGCAGTGGAGCACTTAAATGGATGCATAGCTATATATCCTTTGCTTCAGGACAGATCTTTCTAACACTATTTAATAGTTCTGAGTACCATCGGGGCAAACTCATGTCCTCTACCTTCCTTTAATAAGTATAGGGCTTTATGTCTAGTACTGGTGTTCCGTCAAATAGATCTAGGCCCTTGACATGGAGAAACCTATCGCTTCTCTCTACAAGCCTGGCTGTAATGATAGTTATGGGATTAGACCTAAATGGGGAGTCAGTGCAGAAAACACTGACCTCGGGCACTAACTCCTCAGGCAGACCAAGCCTGGCCCATTTCCTAAGTCTCACCCTAAGCCGTGCTCCATAAGTCCATTTCCAAAGCTAGCATATTCCATTATATCTAGCTCTATCCTGTGGTTTGTGCAATTTCCAAAGGGCTTTTATTAGACTCGCTAGGTCTTCTCTAGGGACTGCGTGCCCCAGCTTCTTAGCTAGCAGCATTTTTCCAGCGATGCCTTCCTGGCCCAGTTCTCAAGAATGTTTCTAGACTTCCTATTATATGATCTAATCCTATTCAGGAGACCTTTCTCCTCCTCCAGGCAGGATACCTTGGAGATGAGTACTTCTTCTGAGGATTTTCCCGCTAGGATCTTCTATCTATGGACTCTATCAATGGGTGTGTCTATATTATTGTTTATCTTATCATCTCCATACATTATCTTCTTCTCATTGATATCCATGACTAACGTCTCTAGGCTGGTAAGGCTTGGGCTTAGGTATCTTCTTAGAGATCCATAGGATCATCTCCCCATCTCTATAGACAAGTCTAGCATCTCTGTTCTCATATTGATCATATCTACTACCCCAGCCAATAATTAAGCTTTATCCCACTCCCACTTATGATCTCTACATATCTATCCTTGATCCTATATCCTGAGCCTTGGTGCGGCGGCATGCTAAGTCTCTTAACCCTTGGGCGTTACCCCTATGGGGATTATTTCTTCAAGCCTTTGTATTTGCAAGGGTATCTCTATATCAGTCCAGAGCAATCCTTGATGGCAGTCCAAACCATTCGCCTAGCTCTCTATAGAGCCCCCCTCCAGGCATTCCCCAAGGTCTTTAAATTCAGGCTTAGGATCTTGTTTATAGCATAGTTCAGGGTCAACCATCACCAGAGATCATAGAGCCCTTCCAAACAATACACAGGACTTAGAGAGATTATAAACATCATCCCCACACTAAAGGGCAAGACTTTTAGTTTTTAATCAGCTGTATAAATAATAATTGAGTCAGGCGCCATATAATATTATAAACAACATCATGCACGTATATAAGAAAAGATAACTACAATAGACATTTAAAACTTAGTTGAAGGTGAAAATATGGGCATATTAGGAGAGAGAGGCACTCTTCAGATAGCTGCAGCAATAATGATGCTAGCGGTTATGGGCTCTGCCGTAGCTATGTGGAGCGATAGCCTTAAGGTAATGGTTACTGTTATGACAGGCGATGTAGATGTTGAATTTGGAGATATAAGTACTAATGATCCTCCGGGAAATGTGGATCCTGGGCATAACAAGGATGTCGCCACATGCTATGCAGATAAGATGGAAATAGAGAATGAGGATCTAAATAATCCTACTGGGAATAATGATCTGGATCTAAACATAACAATTGTGAACGCATATCCAAGCTACAATTGTACAGTGGTCTTCGAGGTAAAGAACACAGGAACAATACCTGTGAAGGGGCCATATATAAATATAGCTATGGATACCTTTGGACCAGATGTTACTTGGTCGCATAATATGACGCCGATCCAGATAGACCCTGGCAATAGTGCATGGTTCAAGATCAGCTTCCATGTAGAGCAATCAGCAGATGAGACATCCACATATATGCTACAGATATATCTAAAGTTCATCCAGTGGAACGAAGCGCCGAAACCAAGCTAGCATTAGCACTGGGCGTTAGATGGAGGGTGATTCATCATGACAGGGGCTAAAAAGCAGACAATAATTACGGCAGTGTCAGCCGCCATGTTAATTGCTCTCGTGGGCTCTGCCGTAGCTATGTGGAGCGATAGCCTTAAGATACATGCAGTGATAAATACAGGAGATGTTGACATACGCTTCTCAGGATCTCCTGTTGTAGCCGATAACGAGCCTTTCATGCCAGTGCCAAAAGACGTTGGAAAGTGCTTTGCATCATTCGAAGAGATGCAGGATGAAGAGGCTGTTGTGAGGAGTAAGTATCCCCAGTGGGGGAGTAATGCTGGCAATAATGATCTAGAGCTCAACATTACTCTGGTGAATGCCTATCCTAGTTATCAGTGTAAAGTTAACAATATAAGTGTGCTAAACTCTGGCACAGTGCCGGTTAAGCTCTTAGTAAAATTCGTTCTACCACCCAATGCTGACTGTACCCTTAATCCACAGCTTGTGTATGACTGTGATATGGAT
>Ga0209695_100382_pt1 | contig 16037 bp, 9 predicted proteins | sample DewCreD2012metaG_4_FD_184110 | JGI IMG/M metagenome (GOLD analysis project Ga0209695, IMG submission 184110) | Hot spring sediment bacterial and archeal communities from British Columbia, Canada, to study Microbial Dark Matter (Phase II) - Dewar... ...
CTGATTGTGGCCTTGAGCGCCCTCGGCTGGGGGGCCGTTCGATGGGCCCTCTTCTCCTGGAACAGCGTGGTGGAATACCGGAGCCCCTATCTGGGCGTGGAGCTCCCGCCGCCGCCTCCCACGCCCCCGCTCACCGACCGGGTGGTCCTGGTGGTCATCGATGGGTTGCGCCGGGATACGGCGGCTGCGGCCATGCCGACCCTCCAGCAGCTGGCGGGCCGCGGGGCCCGTTATGTCGTCCGCGTCGGCGAGCCCTCGCTTTCTTATCCGGGATGGACCGTCATCGGCAGCGGGGCCTGGCAGAGCCTGAGCGGCGTCACCACCAACTGGTTCCAGGGCCCCGTCCCGGTGGATTCGGTGTTCCAGGAGGCCCGCCGGGCAGGCCTTCGCGTGGTCGGCGCGGGCACCGGCGGCTGGGGGGAGCTCTTCGGCCCCGGGTTCGATCGCCTGGAGGTGCCCGATGTGCCGCTGGAGCGGCCGGAGGAGGTGGATCGCCTGGACGAGGCGATCCTGGCGCGCGGGCTGGATCTGTTGAAGGATCCGCAGGCCCGTCTGATTCTGATTTACTTCGCCGGACCGGATGAATACGGCCACGCCTTCGGCGGCGCTTCCCCCGCCTATCGGGAGATCGTCCGGCGGACCGATGAGCGGCTGGCCCGTGTGGCGGCGGCGATGGACCTGCGTCGCGGAACTCTGATCGTGACGACCGATCACGGCCACATCGACACCGGGGGACATGGAGGCTGGGAGCCCATCGTGAAGGAAGTCCCTCTGGTGATGGCCGGGAAGGGGATCCGCGTGGGGGTGGAAGGGCAGGGGACCCAGGCGGATATCGCGCCCACGGTTGCGGCGCTGCTGGGGATCCCCATCCCGGTCCATGCCATGGGTCGCCCCCTGATGGGGCCCTGGAGGGGCCGCCGGAGGCGCTGGATGCCATTGCTCGGGCTTCCGCGCAGCAGCGAACTCTGCTGATCCACCGGATCGAGCAGGTCCTGGGGCGCCCGCCCACGCGCCTCCCAGACGTGAGGACGGTGGGGGACCTTCCGGCCTTTGATCGGGAGGCGAGCCGGGCGCTGGACCGGGCATATGCGGATCGGCTCGGGCGGGACCGCCTGGGGCGGACCCCCGTGGCCCTGCTCGGCTTGGCGTTGATCGCGCTGATCGCCGCGCTCCTATTCCGGCCTCCCCATCGGGGGGCCATCCTGGTGGGGACGCTGGTCTTCCTCGGGATCGTGTGGGGGCTTTACTTCGGGCGCGGCTATCGCTGGTCCCTCTCCGTCTTCAACACGGAGGCCCAGATCGAGGCCTTCTTTATAGCCCGGATCCTGGACGCGTTGCTGGGATTAGGGGTGGTGGCCCTGCTCATCGGGATCTGGAAAGGGCGTCGCTGGGGCGAGGCCTTTGAGGGGATCCTGCGGGCCTACGGGGGGATCGCGCTGGCTTTCGCCCTGCAGGTGTTGCTCTTCTACTGGGCCTATGGGGTTTCTTTCCGTTGGGGATTGCCCGATCTGGGATGGGGGTTCAAGTATTACCTGGATCTGCTGACCCTGAGCGCCTTCTACCTGGATCTCCCGGGCTTGCCGGATCCCGTGGGCCTGCCGATGGCGCTGATCGGGCCGCTGCTGGGAGCCAGCATCGGCCGCGCCGGGCGCTGGATCCCTCAAGCCCTCCCCCGGCGGGGATCCCGCGGAGCGGACCGCTGAGGATCCGAACTGGAATCGTCGTTCGGGCTTTACGTGTTGAAGCACCTGCCGTAAAGCGAGCCCGTGCAGGCCAGTTGATGGGGGACGGAAAAGCGATCCCCTCTCATGGCGATCGCAGGGTATGGCCATCGTCGGCGGCCATACCCTCTGCGAGAACCTCTATACGCCTGTCTCCTCCCTCTAACGACGAAGCCACCGCTGCGATGCGAATTCCCTTTCAAAATGCCCCTTCATTCGGATGAGAAGCAATAAGTTAAAATATTTTAACCATATGAAACCATTTTCGAACCCATGGACCTTGAAATTTGCATATAATAGATTTTGGAGGGCGCGTCGAAGGGACGGATTCCCAGATCCCGGAAAGGAGGCGCCTATGGCGTTCCGTCGGATAGCGGTAGCGAGCCTGATGGCCCTGATGCTGCGGGTGGATCGGGAAAGGAAGCCGTAAATCCCCCCATGTGGAGAAGCAAGTCCATCCTGACCATGGCGGAGGCTCCTATGAAGTTTCGCATCCTGTTGATCCTGGCATGGCTTCTGGGGGTTGTGGGGCTGTTCCACGTTGCCCCTGCTGTAGCTGTGCAATACGGCCAGCCCGATGGATATGGCCATCCCTATGTGGGCCTGGTGGTCTTCTATGACGAACATAAGGTTCCCCTCTGGCGGTGCACCGGATCCCTGATCTCCCCCACGGTGTTGCTGACGGCTGGCCATTGTACCGGCTTTGACCCAGAGCTCGGTTTCGCGCCCTCCTGGGCTCAGGTGTGGTTCGATCCGGGGCCCATCCCGGTCGACCCGGCGTGGACTCCGGGGACGGCATGCACCCCCGCGATCCAGGGGTATCCATGCGGCGGTGGCTTCTGGGGCACGCCCCATGCCCACCCGGGATGGACCGGATATCTCACGATCCCCAACACCCATGACATCGGGGTGGTCACATTCCGCAAGGCGATCCCAGCGGAGGTCACCCGGGGTCAATACGGCCGGATCGCGCCGGAAGGGTATCTCGATCGCCTCGCGACCCGGCGGGGGTTGCAGAATGTGGAGTTCACGGTGGTGGGCTACGGCCTCCAGCTGGTGAAGCCTGTCCTGAAAGGCGAGCGGACCCGCTATGTGGGGACTGTCAGCCTGGTGGATCTGCGTAGCGCGCTGACGGACGGCTACAACCTCCATTATTCCAACAGCCCCGGGAAGGGGGTTGGCCCGGGCGGCACCTGTTTCGGCGACTCCGGCGGCCCGGTGCTGCACCGGACGGAGAGCGGGGAGGAGGTGATCGTTGGTGTCAATTCCTTCGTTCTCAACGCCAACTGTAAGGGCGCTGCCTTCGCCTACCGGACGGACATTCCGGATTCCCTGGGCTTCCTGGCCGGCTTCGGGGTCACTCCGTGAATCGTGGGGGCTGCCAGAAAGGGGGATTTCATGTCCCATCGCACGTGAATGCGCTGGGCGATCGCGCTGGCGGTGGGGGCGATGATCCTGGTCGGGGCAGCCCCGGCCGGGCCCGCCGCTTCAGCCCTACCGACCAAGCCGACGGTGAACCAGATCATTATCTTCGCGGCCGACGGCATGCGGCCGGACCTGATGGAGCGCTACGCGCGGGAAGGGGCCATGCCGACCTTCGCCGAGCTCCTGCGCCGGGGGGCAGTGGGAGAGAACGGCTTGGTCCAGGCCTTCCCGCCCAACACCGGGGTGGGCTGGTATACCCTGGCGACCGGGACCGGGCCCGGCGAGCACGGCTCGACGAACAACACCTTCCACCGCACTGGAGAGCCTTTCACTAGCAGGACCTCCTTCGCGACCTTCGGCATCCTCCAGGCGGACACGCTGCTACAGGCTGCGGAGCGGGCTGGGAAGAAGGTCGCCTCCGTGGAGTGGGTGGGTGCCCGCAATCTGGATCCCCCTCTCCAGGGACCGGTGGTGGACTTCCGCACCTCCTTCTCCCGGCGAGGGGTGCTGGTGAACTATGACCTCCCCGGCCAGCCGGCGGGAGCCCAGGCCTTTGGCCTGGACTACGAGCGGGTGGACCTCCGTCCGGCCTCGGGCTGGACGAACGCCCCGCCTTCCTTCAGCCCGCCGATGGAGACGGTGCTGGTGATCACCTCCACGGCCACCGCGGTCAACCCCCATCGCTTCTATAACGTGCTGATCTATGACAGCACGGACGACGGGGTCACCAACTACGATCGGGTGATCCTGGATGTTGACAAGGATGCGAGCGTGGTGGCTGCGAACCTCGCCCGGGGCCAGTGGGCGGATATCAAAGTGACCCTCACAGGAGCCCGCGCAGGCCAGACGGCCGGCTTCTACGTGAAGATCATCGACCTCGCTCCGGATCTCTCGCGCTTCCGCCTCTACTTCACCTCGGTGACCCGCATCAACGCCTCGTTCAACGCCCTGGGGCCGACGGGCTCTCGGGCCTTTGAGGAGACCCTGGCCCGGGATTTCCCGACGGCCACAGCGGCGGACTTCGCGCCCCTGGAGGCCGGGCTGGTAGATGAGGAGACCTACGTGGAGCAGGGGCTGTTCTGGGAGGACGCCCACCATCGCATCCTGGAATACATTCTCACTGTCGCCCAGCCGGATACGGAGGTCCTCTTCCTGGGCTACCCGGTTACCGATGAGTTCTCCCATCAGTTTATGGCCCTGATCACTCCCACGGCGCCTGACGGCGCGCCGAACCCGGTCTATGACGACGCCGATCGGGATGGGGTGCCGGACGGCCGGGTGGCGATCCGGGAGGGCTTCATCCGCCGCGCCTACCAGGGGGCCGACGCCACCCTGGGGCTGGCCCGTCGCCTAATGCCTGGCGCCGCTGTCTTCGCCTCCTCAGACCACGGCTTCGCCCCCCAGTGGAAAGCGGTCAACGCCCGCCGCGTGCTGTATGAGGCCAGCGTGAAGGGCGTCTCCCTGCACGCCAGCGGGGCCACAGCTACCAGCAACTGCGCTGCGACCAGCCAAGATCTTGCTAAAGCCTGCTGGGCAGGCGGGACGGTGCAGATTTATGTCAACCCCTCGTTGCCGGCCGGAATCACCTACGAGGACGTGCGCAATGCAGCCATCGAGGCCTTTGCGAATCTGCGCGATCCGGACAACCCCACGGCGAAGGTGGTGGACCGCATTTTCCGGAAAGAGGAGCTGCGGAACCTTCCCGGCGGGGACTCCCTGCACCCCAACCGCAGCGGGGATGTGGTGGTGGTCCTCTTCCCGCCCTATCAATTCGATGCAGCCACGCCGGGCGTGAAGATCGCTGACGCTCCCTTCTTCGGACAGCACGGCTACATGCCCGACCTGGTGGATCTGGAGCACAACATCAACATGCGCGCCGTTTTCCTCGCCGCAGGGCCGGGCATTCGTCATCGCACAGTTCCGGGCGTGCGGGCAATCGATTTCGCCCCCACGATCGCCTTCTATCTGGGGATACCCGGTCCTATGAACGCCAGCGGCCGCATCCTCTACGAGATCTTCGAACGGCCTGGCCAGTGGAAGGAAATCACTGTGCTTAACATCTCCGATTACCATGGCCATCTACTCCCGCTCTCTGAGCGAGCGGACACGGTGGGCCCTTCCTTCGCCATAGGGGGAGCGGCGTTCCTGAAGGCCTGGTTCGATCGCTATCGATTGGAGGCACGGGATGGGACGATCACAGTAGCTGGTGGCGACTCGGTGGGGGCTACACCGCCGATCTCGAACTTCTTCGGCGATCGGCCAACCATTGAGATGATGAACCTCATGGGCTTCAGCGCCGATGGTCTGGGCAACCACAACTTCGATCGGGGGGCCACCTACCTGCGCACTGTGTTGATCCCTCTGGCGACCTTCCCGTATCTTTCGTCCAACATCGTCGACCGCGACACACTCCGCCCGCCGCCGGAGTGGAAGCCTTCCCACGTTTTTGAATTCGACGCAGCCAAGGTGGGGGTGGTGGGCTTCAGCAACCCGGATATTCCTCAATTGATCTTCCCTGGGCGTCTGGAAAACTTCATCGTCCTGGATCCGGTGACCACGACGCAGCAGGAGGTGGATCGGCTCCGGAGGATGGGGATCCGCACGATCATCGCCATGGGGCATCTGGGCGCCACCGGTGGGACGATCACCGCTCCTACAGGTCCCCTGATTGATTTTGCAGATGCGTTGCACGGTGTGGATGTGGTGATCGGCGATCATACGGATTTCCAGGTCAATGCAGTGCGGCCCAGCGGAGTCCTGGTGGTGGAGAATCGAAGCAAGGGAATCCGCTTCACCCGCATCCGTATCATTGTGGATGCGAACACAAAGGCTGCCATCTATAAGACGGCGGACTTTCATAAACCGTGGAACATCGGCATGGCTCCCGATCCGGCCATCCAGGCCCGGTTGGCTGAACTGCAGGCGGAGCTTGCGCCCATCCTCAACCAGGTCGTTGGCCTCTCCAAGGTCGCCATCCCGCGGGCGGACGCCTGCGGGAACCCGCTGGGCCGCACCTGTGAGTCGAGGATCGGGAACCTGGTGACGGACGCCATGCGGTTCACTTACGGGGTGGACTTCGCCGTCATCAACTCGGGCGGCCTGCGGGCGGACCTCACCCGCTCAGGCGATGTGGATGCGGGGACCGGGTTCTTCAATATCCGGCGGGGCTACATCCTGGAGGTGTTGCCCTTCGGCAACGCGGTGGTCACGCTCCAGGTCAACGGCGCCGAGCTCAAAGCCATCCTGGAGAACGGTGTCTCCCGCATGCCTTCCCCGGATGGCCGCTTCCCCCAGGTTTCCGGCCTCTGCTTCACCTATGACATCAATGCGCCGTCCGGCAGCCGGGTCATAAGCGCGGTCCGTCAGGCGGCTGACGGCTCCTGCACCGGGCCTGCGGTGGACTTCTCGTCGGCCGCGGCCTACACCATCGCCATGAACGACTTCATGGCCTCCGGGGGGGACGGCTATCCGGTGCTGATCAGCCGGGCGGCCACCCGGGAACTGATGGATCAGGTCCTGGAAGCTTACATCCAGGCCGCCAGCCCGGTGGCCCCGGCCATTCAGGGCCGCATTGTCTGCAACGGCACCGGCTGCCCCACGGTGACACCGTAGAGGGAATTCTCTGTTCGGGAAGATCATGCTCCTGGAGCTGTGCTCAGGGGCGTGCGCTCTAAGGACATTGCCTAAGGGGCCACTCCGGATGCTGAAGATCACCGGCGTGGCCCCCATTTTTTATCCCCTGGAAGCCGCTTCCCACAACCGGATCCATACTGTTCGCAGGATCCATCCCAGGACGCCCAGCCCGATCAGCAGCGCCGCGAGGAACATCCCGAAGCTTCCCCACTCGCCCCGCACCGGAACCTGCCGCAGATCCACCCATGCGCCGAGCTCGGCGGCCTGGACAACCTGGCGGGCGGTGGCGTTGCTCAGGAGGACCCCGCTCTGGAGGATCGCCAGGGCGATGGCCGTCGCCCGACCGGGCCGGGCTCGATACAGCCAGGCGGCGGCGCAGGCGATGGGCATGCTGGCCCCGGCCAGAAGCTGCAGGGCCACAGGCAGCCGATCCGTTACCATCGGAACATACTGGCTGCCGGCCAGCCCGAAGAGGCCCAGGCCGAGGGTGAAGAGAATCGGGACGAGCGGGCGGGCCTCCTCTCGAAAGCGAGGATCCTTCCGGTCGATCTCCGCAAGGAGCGTTAGGAACGCCCCCACGGTCCCCAAAGCCATCCCGGTCATCAATCCCAGGCGGAGGAGGGCCTCCCGATCCAGATAAATCGTCAAGCCGTGCACTCCGCCAGCGGAGGTGGCGATCTGGAAAAGGGCGGGCCAGCGCTCCGGCCGGGCCGTGAGGCTCATCGCGGCCGAGAACTGGAAACCGATCCAGGTGAGAAGCCCCGCGGCGATCAGGCTGGCGGCGATCCGCCAGCGCCCGAAGGCCGCCGCATAGACGGCCGTGTAGGCCATCAGGAGGAGGGGGATGATCAGGAACCAGAACCAGGCCTGCAGGATAGTGGCTGGGTAGAAGAACTGAGGATAGAGCGTCTGCAGGAAGAGCAGGGGGACGATCCCTGCGTTGATCCCGAAGGCCATGGCGAAGGGCATGACGACGAACAGGCGCTCCGAGACCCGGGGACGGCTCCGGGACAGGGCGATGGCCACTGGAAGCCCAGCGAGCCACAGGTTCATAAACACCATGTGAAGGAAAAAGCCGAACACCTTCAGGGCAAACAGATAGCCGATGGGGATCGGCATCCCCAGCGGGTCCGGTTTCGGGATCGGCGGCATCACGGTTCTCCTCCTTGCTGCAGACGGATCAGGTAAGCGATCAGGGCCTCGCGCTCCGCTTCGTTCCCCAGCCAGGGGGGCATAGCCGGGTTGGTCCGATGCAGGTGCCGGACCGCGTCCGCTAGCATCTCGGGAGTCCATGGCTGGATCAGCGGCCGCATCCCGTTGTAGCCGTCCAGCGCATGACAGGCGGAGCAGTGATACACGTAGAGGGCCTCGCCGACCCGGACCTTCTGAGGCTCCGGGAGGCGGGCCGGGTCGCGGAGTTCCTCCTCGGATAATCCCATTGTCTCCCGCAGATAGAGCTGGAGCCAGGGGGAATGAGCGATCAGGCCATCCTGCTGCAGGCGGGGGGCCTCCGCCACCCGGATGCCCGGGGAGAAAATGTAGCGTTCGATGCGGTAGGGCTTACGCGCCCCTTCGCGGAGGAACTCCCCGCTGGTGATGGCCACGATGCCGATGAGGAGCATCAGGATCGCTTCGGGCGGGTTGATCCAGCGCCCTCCGCGGAGGTAACCCAGGCCGAAAGCGGCCAGGGCGGTCAGCGTCGCGCCGAAGTTCAGCGCCGTCATGATCAGCAGTAGCGGGGCGCGGATCACGTTGAGGCGGGCGTGATCGGGGAGCACAGCGAAATACCCGATCCCGCCGATCAGGATGAGGAACATCCCGGCGATGGCCCAGCGGGAGATGCGGGGGACCAGTTCGTCCCGCAGCCCTTCGGAGGCCCGGAAGGAGAGATGCACCCCGATCCAGAGGGCGGCGATGGCGAGAGAGCCTCCGGTGCGGATCAGCACCTGGGGCAGGAAAGAGGGATTAAAGAAGGCCGCGAAGAAATTCGATTCCGGAGTCCAGCGCCCGGTGGTCAGCATGAAGGCGGTGATGCCTGTGATCAGCGCCAGGCTGAGCCAGGCGGAGGCGGCGTAGATCCATCCCATCGCCATATGTTCCCGCGGCCTCAGGCGATCCCAGAGGTAGTAAAAGGCGAAGGCGGAGACGATCTCCAGGACGAAGACCACCCATTCCGTAGCCCAACCGAAGACGAACACATGGATGAGGGCGCTGGTGCTCTCCGGCGAGGTCAGGCCAATGGTCCACCAGATCCCCACGCCGGTGATGGCCCCAAACACAATGGTCAGCAGCACGAAGAAGCGGGCCAGATCCCGCAGGTAATCCAGGGCATCCCTCCGGTTATGCCGGTAAGCCCACGCCACCCCATCGGCCAGAAGAAAGCCGCCTCCGACAGCGAACTGGGCCACGATCACATGCGGGATGGCCACCAGGGGGATCAGCATCGGAGCCGTGAGGAAGGGAACCACCCACACCGGGTATTCCATATGGACCTCCTGAGGCGATCTCTGGAATCCCGCCCACCCCTGAGGACGTTTCGACCGAAGGCGGTCGAACCCGCCCCGCCATCCTGTGGTGGCCCCCTGGTCAGGTTACATCCTCCTGGGGACCTCGTCAAAAAAGCCGCTCTATAATAGAGCAGCCACCGGTTGCGATCGCGCCCCGGGATCCCCCGGGCCCAGCCATGGAGGTCTCTCCGGATGATCTCGCTGGAGAAAGCCGCACAGCGGGGGGTGCCCAGCCTGATCTGGGGCCCAGGGCAGGCGCGCCGCCTGACGCTCATGCGGCAGTTCGCTCGCCTCGAGGACGCCCGCGTTCTGGTGGATGGATGCGGGGTCGGGATGTATGTGGAGGCTTTGCGGGCGTTCACCCCCGAGGTCTATGGGCTGGACATCGAGGAGGCATACCTGCGCGAGGCGCAGGCGCGCGGGATCCGCCTCCTGGTCGTGGCCGCCGCCGAAGCCCTCCCCTACTCCGATAACACGTTCGACGTGGTGCTTTCCCACGAGGTCATCGAGCACGTGGCCGATGACCGCCGCGCGGTGGCCGAGATGGTCCGTGTGCTGCGACCCGGCGGCCGTATCCTCCTGTTCTGTCCCAACCGCTGGTTCCCCTTTGAGACCCATGGGCACTACTGGCGAGGGCGTTACCACTTCGGGAACACCCCGCTCATCAACTACCTGCCGGACCCCTTGCGCCGGCGTCTGGCGCCTCATGTGCGAGCCTACAGCGGCCGCGCCCTGCGTCGCCTCTTCGCCGGCCTTCCTGTCCGGGTCCTCTATCACACGCGGATTTTCCCCGCCTTCGATCGGATCGAGCGGCGATATCCTGGGATGGGCCGTCTCCTGCGCCGCCTGGCCGATTTCCTCGAACACACCCCCATGAACCGATTGGGCCTTTCCCATTTTATGGTTGTGGAAAAGGTGGAACAGGACTCGCGCGGTTGAGCCTCGATGAGTAGGGCAACGGCTTGCCGTTGCCCTGCTATGGAGATGGGGCTCCCATGACCCGCACCGGCAGCTCGATGTAATCGCGCCCATCGGCCGCTCGCACTCGTTGCATGGTATCTGGATCATAGAGGACGACGATCAGTCGGCCCTCGCCGGAGAGGGGCTCGCGGAAGGCCACCGGATGGGGATCTTCGATGAATTCCCCGTAGACCCATGAGGTGGTCGGCGAAGCGCCATCGGCCGGCATCCGGTCGTCCTGACCGACCAGGCGCCCCCCGGCGTTCAGGACCTGCACCGAAACCACGTAGGGGCGTTCGATGGGATCTTCGTTGAGGGCGCGCCAGACCAGGCGGATGTTCAGGGTTTCCCCATCCCGGACGGTGGTGCGATCCAGCGAGATCCCGACCAGCTCGGCCAGGCCGGGGAAGCGCTGGCCCACCGGGATGTCATAAGGCGGCGGCTCGAACCGGCGCGGCCGCCCGGCGATTTCTACGGTTCTTAGAGGGACGCCGGGCCCGTTTCCCCATCGCAGCCACACTTCCGCCGGTCCGGCGCCCGCCTGGGGCGATATCCAGACCGCTCGCCGCTCCAGAACGGGCAGCCCGGGAATCCATCGGGAAACCGGATAGCGACCATAGCCCGGATCCCCCTCCTGGCGGCCCAGGACCTCCTCCCCGCGCCGGATCTCCAGGGACAACGGGAGATCGGGCAGGCCCGGGCGGTCTGACTGGAGCAGCAGCCACGCGCGCATGGGTTCCCCGGGAGCGAGGGGCGAAGCCGGGAGCTGGAATCCCAGGAGCTGCAGGCCGTCCCCCAGAGCCACTGGGGTCTCCAGACGAGGGATCCCCGCCATCGTCCCGTAGGGATCCGCGATGGCACGAGGCAGGCTCACGTCCACAGTGCCCAGGGTTAGGGCCCGGCCCCCGGGGTTGTGGGCCTCATCCAGGATGTCCAACCCTTTCAGGTCGGGTTCCCGATACAGCGTCACGGTCAGCGTGTAAGGCCCGGGAGGCGCGCCCAGGGGAACCGGGACCACAAAATACGTGGTGGTCTCTTCCCCGGGGGACCAGCGGGCGGTGTAGCGGTGGAGATCGTTCATGAGCATCCAGTCCATGCCGCTGACCCGCTGTCGTCCGGCGTCGAGGAGGGCGACGGCGGCTTTCAGGTTCTCCGGGATCGGTGCCGGCATCCGCCAGCGGAGGGCGACCGCCACCCCTTCCCCGGCATGTGCCTCGGTCTCCATGAAGACCCCGGATAGCCACAGGCGATCCCCGAAGTTGATCGAGACCGGTCGCAGCGGCGGCATCGCCACCGCGCGCTCCAGTTCATAGACCCACAGGGTGTAGCCGGTGAACTCCCGGTGATCGATCAGCCGGCCGGCGTATTCCAGCAGGAACGGAATGAAGCGCTTGTCATCGGTCACCGAACGGAACCAGTGGAGCAGGAAGACCCGCCGCTTGCCTGCGGTGATCGCCTGGAGCTCGGCCAGGCCTTCCGCCTCCCGGCCTCGCATCTTGATCCCCTGGATCGGGGAGGGCCCGGTGTAATATTGTTGCAACGTGTATTCCTCGGAATCCACCACGATGGCGTCATCCGGGGTCGTGACCGCGCTCAGATAGGCCGCTACTCCTCGCACATCCTCCCGGAAGAAGGCTGGATCATAGTAGACGATCCAGAGCCCCTGCAGGAAGGTTGCCCCGATGGCCAGGGCCAGCGCTGCGGTCAGGGCCCGGCCGGGCAGGCGCCAGGGGGGGCGTTCCCTCCAGAGCATCGCCATCAGGAAGGCATCGGTGAGCAGGAGGGCCGGGGTGAGCATCAGGATATAGCGGGGGTGGACGATGGGTTTCCACCGGGTGATGCCGAAGACCAGCAGCAGGGGAAGGGCGAAGGCCCCCAGCCACATGGCAGGGCGGATGGGAACCGGCGGATGGCGGCGCCACGTGGCCAGCCCGGCGAGCGCCAGCGCACCGGCGAAGGCGATTCCATAAGCGGCCGAGGCGGCCACAAACCCGGGTCGCGGCGGCGGCTCGCCCATCTTCCCCAGGACCTCCCGGATGCCGATGTTGAAGAAATGCCAGGTCAGCGAGAGGAACTCGAACAGCGTGGGGAAGGCGGCTCGCTCGTCGCTGTGCTGGCCTGTCTGGCGGTAGGCGGGGGGCAACCAGGGTCCGTAAGCGAGGACCACCAGCGCCTGGGTGAGGGCCCAGCGGCGGAAATTCCAGCGACGATCTTCGATGGGCTGGCGCAGGAGCAGGAAAAGGGCAGCCAGGTTCAGGAAGAGGATGGCGACCACGGAGAAGTAGTGCGTATACATCATCGCCGCCTCCGTGAGGCCCATGGCCGTCAGGAGGCCGGGGGGCCAGCGCTGGGCGTCCATCAGGCGGCCGAGGAGGAAAAGGGCGAAAAGATACTCCAGGGCGAACAGCGTATACATTCGGGTTTCCTGGGAATAATACACATAAGCGGGGGCCAGCACCGCCAGCCCGGCGGCCAGGAGCCCCACGGCGCGCCCCGCTCCCTCCCGGCCGACCCGATAGAGCAGGGGGAGCATCAGGATCCCAAAGATCGTGGAGAGGAAACGGGTGGTGAACTCGGTGTAACCGACGAACGTCCCCCAGATGGAGAGCAGGATGTAGTAAAGGGGGGGATGGATATCCACCGCCGTCATCCGGATGGCGGTCAGGATGCCGTGACGGGCCAGATAGGTGCTGTAACCTTCATCCCACCACCAGCTCTGGACGGCGATCCGATGGAGCCGGAGGGCGAAGGCCAGCAGGATCATCAGGATCAGCCATCGGTCGATTCGAACGCCGCGTCGCATCGGTGGCTCTCGTCCCTTCTATGGATCTGGGAAACGCCTCGCTCTGGAACGGTTTCCGAACCCTCATGGTAAGCGGTCTTCTTCCCTCTGGCGAATCGTTGTAAGCTCCCCCCGTTTGAACCCCAGGGCAGGGCGCTCTGAAGGTCTCCCCTCGATGGCCCAAAGAAATGTGGAGTGGGACAAAAGTCCTATTCGCAAAGAAGGTTTCTCGGTTATTATAAATTCAAAACAACTTGTTGCTTGTTTTGTGATTGCTCTGAGCTCTTTGTGCTTTTCATCTCAGCTGTCGGATCGCACGTTCTGCGCTTGACCGGGGTTCCCGCGACGCGCCTGCTGGTGCCTTCGAGATGATCTGCCTCGTTGCCTGATAGGGACTTTTGGGGCCATAGGGAGCCAGGAAGGCAACGGGTGTGTTCGGGGAGTCCCCTTTCCCCAGAGCGGCGGGGAGAAAGGCGGAGGGATCGTCTCCCTCTCCCCATGCCAGCAACAAAAGCCTTTCGGTCATGGAGGGCGGAGTGATGGCCACCTTGCTGGTGATCGATGATGACCGGGAGTTTGTGGAGCTGCTCCGCAAGCGCCTGGAGGGAGCTGGCTATCGGCTCCTGATCGCTCTGGATGGGGAAACGGGCCTTCGGATGCTGGAAACCGAGCGCCCGGATCTGGTGATCCTGGACATTATGATGCCCGGGATGGATGGCTGGGAGGTTTGCAGACGGATCCGGCAGATCTCCACGGTTCCCATCCTGATGCTGACGGCCAAGGGGATGACCACGGATGTGGTGTATGGCCTGGAGCTGGGGGCGGATGATTACGTCACCAAGCCCTTCCAGGCGGATGTCCTCCTGGCCCGGATCCGGGCGCTCCTGCGGCGCGCAAGCGCTCGGGCGCTGCCCGAGCAAGGGGTCTACCGCTGTGGGGAGATCGTGCTGGATCTGGATCAGCACACGGTGACCGTTGCGGGGCGGCCGGTGTCGCTTACCCCGCTCGAGTTCCGGCTGCTGAGCGTGATGATGCGGAATCCCGGGCGCCTGCTTCCCCACCGGTATCTCCTCACTCAGGTCTGGGGGCCGGAATACGCCGAGGACATCGATAACCTCAAGCTTTACATTCATTACCTCCGTCAGAAGATCGAGCCGGATCCTCGACACCCACGGTATATTTTGACGGAATGGGGGATCGGATATCGGTTCCAGTGTGATTAACGCGCCAACCTGGCAAGGGACACCGTTGATTTCCCTATCCAGCGCGCCCCAGCAACGGAGGGGGTTCGGGCCGGTGCGGAAATCCGCCCGAACCCCCTCTTTTTTGCCCCTTGAGAGATCAGCAGGGGGCGTGGTCTTCTAAATGAATTCAAACCAAAATCTTCACCTTTTCAAACTTCTCTCCGTTACAGTGTTGAAGAACGAAAGGCCAGGCGCTCAAAAGGCGACCTCTGGATCGTTCCCGAACCGATCGCCTGGCCGCGTTGCGTGATGGATGCTGCGATCACCAGGAGCGGAGGAGGACCGGATGGCCCAGCCGCTGGATTCCCCGAAAGACCGGCCGGAGGATCGTGCGGAAGTGCGGATCCTGGTCGTGGATCCCAGCCCGGAGATACGGCGCCTGCTGCAGCAGGAATTCAGCGCAGGGCAGATGTCGGTGTTCGTCGCCGCCCGTCCCTCGGAAGCGCTGGCGCTGGTCCCGGTGGTGACCCCCGATGTGATCCTCACCGAGCTGGCCTTTCCGGATCACGATGGCTTCCGGTTCTGTCAGCAGCTCCGCGCCATGACCTCCAGCCCCATCCTGGTGATCTCCGCGGTTCGCTCCGATCGGGACATCATCCACGCCTTCGATATGGGGGTGGACGATTTCATTCCCAAACCCTTTGCCTTCGCTGAGCTCCGGGCGCGGGTGCAGGCCCATCTGCGCCGCTACCACTGGCGGGGGAAACAGGGGACGATCACCTATTACGCGGATGAGCACCTGGTGATCGATCTGCGGCTTCAGGAGGTGCGGGTCCGCGGGCAACGGGTTCGGATGTCCCGGATCGAATACCGGCTGCTGGCATGCTTGCTGGAGAACGCGGGCCGCGTGGTCCCGCACGAGGCGCTGCTCCGGGCCGGGTGGGAGGATCAGGGGTGGGACCCTCACTACCTGAAGCTCTATATCCGCCACCTGCGAAATAAGATCGAGCCCGACCCTTACCGGCCTCGCTATATCGTGACGGTGTGGGGGGTGGGCTATCGTTTCTGTCCGCAATCTTCCCCATTGGCCTCGGTCGAGAGGATGTCGATGGATGGATAGCATGACTCGCTCAGGAGGCGAAGCCATGAAATGTCTGGTCACCGGGGGGGCGGGGTTTATCGGCTCTCATGTGGTGGATGCGCTGATCGAGGATGGCCACGAGGTGGTGGTGGTGGACAATCTGAGCACGGGGCGGCGGGAGAATCTAAACCCGCGGGCGCGGTTTTATGAAGTCGACATCCGCAGCCCGGCCCTGGCGGAGGTGTTCGAGCGGGAGCGGCCAGAGGTGGTCAATCACCATGCAGCCCAGATGAGCGTGCGGGTTTCCATGGCCGATCCCATGTATGACGCCGATGTGAACGTCCTGGGCTCCCTGAACCTGATCCGCCTCTCCCTGCGGTATGGGGTGAAGAAGTTCATTTACATTTCCAGCGGGGGCGCGGTCTATGGAGAGCCGGTTTACCTGCCGTGCGATGAGGACCATCCGATCCGTCCCCTCTGCCCGTATGGGGTGACCAAGTTCATCGTGGAGCAATATCTGGCGCTCTTCCATCAGCATTACGGGCTCCGCTACACGGTGTTGCGCTATCCCAATGTGTATGGGCCGCGGCAGGACCCGAACGGCGAGGCAGGGGTGGTGGCGATTTTCATCGGGCGGATGCTCCGGGGGGAGCCGGTGGTGATCCATGGGACGGGGGAGCAGATGCGGGATTTCGTGTATGTGGAAGATGTGGTGGCGGCGAACCGGATGGCGCTGGAGGACGG
>Ga0209695_100446_pt1 | contig 14171 bp, 9 predicted proteins | sample DewCreD2012metaG_4_FD_184110 | JGI IMG/M metagenome (GOLD analysis project Ga0209695, IMG submission 184110) | Hot spring sediment bacterial and archeal communities from British Columbia, Canada, to study Microbial Dark Matter (Phase II) - Dewar... ...
CGAAGCGTACAAGCTGATGCCCGTCAGAAAGGCCAGATAGAGTAAAACGACGCTCAGATAGGCGTTCATGAAGCGCTCAGGGTAGAGCAACGCGGAAGATCTTGTCAATGGGTCCGCATCGGGCGAGGAGGCGGAGCGTGAGCGTCAGCGTGCCGAGCAGCTCGCCCAGCGCCTGCGCGAACTGGGCATAGACCCCGACCTGTAGTTTTGGGTATCCTATGGGCTATGCAGGGGCTGTTTGAAGCGTATGCCCGCGAGCGCGTCGCGCGAATTGAGCAGGCGCTGGAGTCCTACCTCCCCACCGCAACCTCCCGATTGCCGCGCATTTTGCCAGAGGCGATGCGCTATGCGGTGCTGGGGCAGGGCAAACGCCTGCGCCCGTTGCTCTGTGGCGCGGCGGCAGAAGCGGTAGGGGGTTCGCTGGAGCAGGTGCTGCCCACCGCCTGCGCAATTGAGCTCATCCACGCCTTCAGCCTTGTGCATGACGACCTGCCCGCTCTGGATAACGACGAGTTGCGCCGGGGCAAACCCACCGTGTGGAAGCAGTACGGCGAGGCGATGGCAATCCTTGCTGGCGACGCCCTGCTGGTGCATGCCTTTGGGCTACTGGCGCGTCAGGCGGAGCAGAGTCCCATGGAGCGCGTCCTGCAAACCCTGCGCTTGCTGTGCGACGCCGTGGGGATCGACGGCATGGTAGGGGGGCAGGTGGAGGACATCCTCTCCGAAGGCGAGCCTGTGGACGCTGAGAAGCTTGCCTACATCCACACCCATAAGACAGGGGCGCTGATTCGTGCGTCTGTGCTGAGCGGGGCAATTCTTGCAGGCGCTTCAGAGAGCCAGCGCGCCGCGCTGGACGCCTACAGTCAATCCCTGGGGCTGGCGTTCCAGATTGTAGACGATATTCTCAACGAGACGGGCGACCCACAGCGGCTGGGCAAATCGGCAGGCACAGACCGCGCTCATCAGAAAGCGACCTACCCGCGCCTTTACGGACTGGAGACCGCAAGGCGCCACGCCCATGAAGCCATCCAGCGGGCGCTCGACTCGCTCCACGGCTTTGATGCCGCAGCTGACCCCCTGCGCTGGATTGCTCAGTTCACCGTGGAACGCGACTTTTAGCAGGAAACCCAGGGCATGAGGTAGAATCCTGCCTGTGGAGGCGGAAAAACGAATGCGAGTCATCAGGCGTATCGGTTGGGTTATATTGCTGAGCGTATGGGTATCGGCATGGGCGGATGTCGCCCTGTATCAGGGGTTGCCTACCGACGCGACGGGAATCACCCTACAGGGGTGGGGCAGTGGCAAGGTAGAAGATAGCGAAGAACTGAGCTTTGTGGGGAGTCGCTCGCTCAAAGTCACCACGCGAGGTGTCTTTTCGGGCGGATGGCTGATATTCCGTAATCCGATAGACCTGCGTGCCGATATGAACGCCCCGGATAAGGTGATACGATTCACCTTCCGATTCCCCGGCACGACGACCGCGCCCGGTGGGGGTGGCGCACCGCGCGGTCCCAGAGGTGGTCCCGGCGGTCTCGGTGAGGGAGGGGACCTGGCGGGCGGTCCACGCGGTCCGCAGGGTGGTCCTGGCGCCCCGCTGGGCGGTACAGGAGGCGGCGCGACCACACAGACCACGCCGCCCAACATGGAAACCGTGCGTGTGGTCTATCAAACCACCGACGGCAAGACAGGGGAGTTCATGCTTCCCGTGCGCAGCCTGCGTGCCAGCGAAACAGGCTGGCAATCGGTGAGCGTCCCTCTCAGCGCCATCCCCGGATTGAAGGAGACCAACGGACAAATTGCTCGAATCGGGCTGTTTGGCGACACCAGCGGTGTGTTTTATGTGGGCGAAATCCGCACGCTCAGCGAACAGACCCCTATTCAGGGCTATATCTATGTGATGAACGCCTACGGCAGCGGCTTCAGCTCGCGAAACCAGCAAAAAATCATCATCGCGACGAACGATGAACTGACTTTCTACGGCGTGAGCGAATCGGGGAGCCTGCCCGTGGTGTTCCGCTGGAGCTTCGGCGGCGACCCCAGCCAGATCGATGGAGAGGGCAACGGCATCCGACACCGATTCCCCAAGCGTGGAAACTATGTCGTGTACCTCACGATTGCGGACCCCTATGGGCAACGCAAACCCTACACCACCCAGATTGAGATTCAGGTGAACTGAGATGTCGTGGCTGGATACGCTCAAGTTTGACGCGAACGGCTTGATTCCAGCGGTGATTCAGGACGCCCACAACGGGCAGGTGCTGATGGTCGCCTATATGAATCGGGAAGCGCTCCAGCGCACCCTTGACACGGGACTCTGCACCTACTGGAGCCGTTCGCGCCAGCAATACTGGGTCAAGGGCGAAACCAGCGGGCATGTGCAGCGGGTCAAGGAAATCCGCGTGGACTGCGATCAGGACTGCGTCCTGATTCGAGTGGAGCAGGAGGGGGTTGCCTGCCACACGGGGCACCGCTCCTGCTTCTACCGCGCCGTGCAGAATGGCGAACTGGTCGAAGTGGAACCCGTGCTGATTGATCCAGAGCAGATATACGGCTCACGGTGAGCGACTGATGCCTAAAGCAACGAATGTGCTGGTGATTGCGACGCGCCGCAGCCCCGACTCGGTCGGGATTGCGCAATATTACGCCCAGCGTCGAGGCGTGCCGCAGGAAAATCTCTGCTTCATCGATTGCGTTCCCCAGGAGGAGGTGCCTCTCGCCGACTACCGGGATACGATAGAGAAGCCCGTCATGGCGTATCTGGAGCAGAAGAAGCTCGCCCTCAAAATAGACTATCTCGTGTTGTGTCGGGGCGTGCCTCTGCGGATTCAGGAGGGTGGCTTTTCGGTGGACTCTGCCCTGATGAGCGCACCGCTGAAGCTCCCGTTCCTGCGGGAGCAGGGGCGCTTTCACCAGAACCCGTACTATGGCGCCACAGAACCCTTCTCGCGGCGTAAATATGGCTTCTATCTGGCAACGCGACTGGACGGCTACACGATTGCCCAGATTCGCGATTTGATTGACAATAGCCTGCGTGCCAAGCCTGCCAAGGGGGTCTTTCTGCTGGATATTGACCCGAAGCGCAACGGGGGCGGGTATCGGGCGATTAACGAAAGCATGCGCCAGGCGGCGCGGCTGTTGCAGAAGCGCGGCTTCGAGGTGATTCTGGACGAGCGTGAGGATTTCATGGGGGTCGTACGCGATATTATGGGCTATTATTCGTGGGGAAGCAACGACCATCAGTTCAACAAGATGAGTTATCGCAGTTTGCAGTTTCGTCCGGGCGCGATTGCCGAGACAGCCGTTTCCACCAGCGCGCGCACCTTCCGTCCCACCGAAAAGGGGCAGTCGCTGATTGCCGACCTGATTGCGCAGGGCGCGACGGGTGTGAAGGGCTATGTGTCGGAGCCGTATACGGTGGCGCTGTGTCGGGCGCACATTATGTTTGACCTCTACACGCGCGGGCGCAATATCGCCGAAAGCCTCTGGGGCGCTTCCCCCTTCATTCTCTGGAAAGACCTCGTGGTGGGCGACCCGCTGTGCGCGCCGTATGCCAGCGGGGTAAAATAGGAGTATGCACCATCACCAAGCAGAGAGACTCTACCACCAGTACCTGAAGCAACAGGGCTGGAGCTACTGGACGGAGGACCAGTTCCGTCAGCGGTTAGGACTGCTCCCCACCGATGCCGCGCCTGACTTTACAATTCTCGATAGCTCTGGCGCTCCCAAAGCTGTGGTGGAGGTGAGTGAGTTCACGATAAAAGATCTTTTTTCAGAAGAAGGGGAATTCTCTCCGAAACTTTCGCGACTACCCCAGAAAATCCGCAAGGAGGCGAAGCAACTATATAAGGTTACGGAGCTATTGAACCGCGCTGGGCTCCCTTCTCTGCCGTTGATGGTAGTTCTTTACGACCCCGTTGGACTACAAACGCACCCAATCTTTCTTATGCAAAAGCTTCTCGGCTTATCAATAGCAGTTCCAGTGAATCCTTTTTCTGGAGAGGCGGGAGAAATGAAACCAGTACTCACGGAGAAAGGCTCGCTTTTCGCTTACAAATCGCAGAATGCTCATCTGAGCGCTATAGGGGCGCTTAAACTCGAGAGGGTAAATGCGCAACTCTCCGGATTCGAGAAGGAAGTGCGGACGCTGGGTGCATCTGGCAAGGGCTTTGCTGAGTTTTTCAAGGAGTATCAAAAGATATACCAAAAGTATCTGCGTGCAGGCATTGATGTGTTCGAGGAGATGCCTGTGCTTGAAATATACCAGAATCCGTGCGCAAGAATACCATGGAGGCGTGAGTTGTGGGGGCGTTTCGATAAAGTGTGGGGGCTTATTGACAACCAGGCGTATGGACTGGTCCACAACGGTCTTCTGTTGGCACGAGCGGGCGTCCTAAAGGGAGTTTCGCTGCCCGATCCGATTCGTAGCTCTCGCGCTTCCGGTTTTTATGATGAGTAAGGTGCTGGTGGATACCTCTGTTATCCTGCGGTTTTACGCGAGGGACGATCCTCTTCATACAAAGGCGTTAGCGGCTTTGCACTGGCTTGAAGAGCAAGGCTACATTCCATGTATAGCGCCGCAAGTTCTCTATGAGATGTGGGTTGTGCTGACGCGCCCCGTAGCGCAAAACGGGTTCGGCATGCGTGCAGAGGACGCCTATCAGCACCTTCAGCAGGCAGTGAGCGATTTTCAGCTTTTACCGGACCCTCCTACTCTGTGGCAGGAATGGATGGAGATTTGCCGTCAGCATTCTGTTCTGGGGCGCGAAGCCCATGATGCGCGCCTTGTGGCATGGATGCGTTGCTACGAGATTGATTATCTTTGTACATTCAATCCTAACGACTTCAATCGTTGTCCAGAGGTGAAGTACGCTCCTTTGTTTTAGGGGGTTCAGACGCGGAAAAGTCGTAATTTAGTCCCAAATTCTGTCTTGCCCAGCCCCTTTATGTGCTATAATACCATAGGCTCATAGGCTCGGTTTTTCGCGGAGAGCGTGCGCATGCAAAACGATTATTCTCGCTCTCCTGCCTTGTCGCGGGAGAATCTGACCCTGGTGTTTACGGACATACAGGGCTATTCGGAGTTGACGGCGCGCTATCGGGCGAGCTTTCGCCCGATTCTGGAGCGCCATAACGCTCTGGTACGCGCTTGCGCCCAAAATCATGGGGGGCGCGAGGTCAAAGTCATTGGCGACGCCTTCTTTCTGGTATTTGCCAACCCCATTGAAGCGGTGGCTTTTGCGCTGGAAGCGCAGGGCGCTATTCAAATGGAGGCTTGGCAGATCGAGGGCGAACCGATTGACCTGCGCATTCGGATTGGCATCCACACAGGGGAAGCCGAGGAAATTACCCATCCCGATGGTCAAGCCGACTATATCGGCGCCGATGTGAACCGCGCCTCGCGTGTGTGTAGCGCCGCGCATGGGGGGCAAATCCTGCTCTCGGAGACGACCTATACCGCGCTGAGCCACTGCCCCACCCACTGGGAGTTTCGCAACTGGGGCGTCTACTGGCTCAAAGGGGTGGGACAGGAGCGCCTGTATCAGGTTTATGAAGAGGGGCTACAGGCTGTGCTTCTACCGCCGAACGCTCCCCGCGCAGGGGCGCACAATCTGACGCTCGCCGAAACCGCCCTGATTGGGCGCGACCGCGAGATACGCGATTTGACGGCGATGCTCGCGCAACCCCACATCCATCTGGTAACGCTTGTCGGTCCCAGTGGCGTTGGGAAGAGCCGACTGGCAGTCGCTGTCGCCGAAGCCGTGCTGGAACAGTTCCCCGATGGCGTCTGGCTAGTCAATCTCCCTGAAACCTACACGACAGAGAGCGTGTTTCAAAGCATTGCGCAGGCGCTTTCGCTGGCGGTGCGCGGCGACCGCCCCCTCAGCGAACAGGTACTGGCGCACCTGGAAGGGCGCTCGGTGCTTCTGGTTATCGACTCGGCAGGCTCCACAGAGGCACTCTTGCAGGCAATACGCCAGCTTCTGGGGGTCAGCAAACTCAAGATTCTGCTCTGCCACACGGGACCGTTGCACCTGCGTGCGGAGCATCTCTACGAAGTGAAGCCACTCGCCGTGCCGCCCGCGCGTGAGGGACTGACCCCCCAACAGATTGCGCAGTACCCCTCCGTGCAGCTGCTTCTGGAGCGTGTGCGCCACTACAAAAACGGTTACGCCATCAGCGCCGAGAACGCCCCCGCGCTGGCGGCGTTGTGTCGCCACCTGGACGGACTCCCGCTGGGAATCGAGCTGGCAGCGCCGCGCCTGGCGGTGATGATGCCTCAGGAGGTGTTGAAACGGCTGGACGAACGGTTCCAGATTCTCCAGTCGCGCAATCCCGATATGCCCGACCGCCAGCGCACCTTGCTGGGTGCCATAGAGTGGTCGTACTCGCAGCTCACAGAGAGCGCACGCGAGCTGCTCTGCCAGCTCGGCATGTTCGCGGGCAGCTTCACCCTCACCGACGCCGAAGCTGTGTGCGAATCGTTCATGCTGGTGGAGGACCTTCTGGAACTGCGCCAGCACGCTCTTGTAATAGAAGAACACCAGAAAGACGCCCAGCTGTTTCGGTTGTTGAACCCGTTGCGCCTTTTCGCTCGCAATCGCTTGCGAGAGCATCCCGAACTGCACGCGCAGGTCTCCCAGCGTTACGCCCACTACTTCCTGCAGATGGCGCTTCAGGCAGGACGCCAGATTCGGACGCCTCACGAGATGGAAGCCTTGCGCCTTGTGGAACGCCATCTGGAAGATTTTCAGCAAGCGCTGGGAGTGTTTGAGCAGGGGGGCGATTTGAACCATGCCGTGCAGTTAGCCACAGCCCTCATTAAGCTCACCACACGGCTCGGACTGCTCTACTCCGCGCACCGATCGCTGGAGCGCGCCCTGCACTCTCTCGCCCAGATTGGCTCGCCCCCTGCCGAGATTCAGGCAGACTTGCTGATGGAACACGCGGGTCTCCTGTACGAAACCCACGACTGGGAGCATGCGTGGCAGAGAGCGGAGCAGGCGCTCGTGCTTTATGAACAGCTGAATCGACGCGCTGAGCAGGCTCAGGCGCATAACCTGCTGGGACTGATTGCCCTCCGCCGCTGCGACTATGAGAACGCTACCCGTCAGTTCGAACTGGCGCTTCAGGCGTTTGAGGAAGCGAGGCAACCGGTCTGGCAGGCGGCTGTGCGCAACAACCTCGGGCTTGTCGCTTACGAAACCGGCGACTACGACCTTGCGGAAGCGCAGATCAGTGAAGCGGTGCAGCAGCAGCGGCGATTGGGTGATATGCGCGGGCTGGCAGAGAGCCTCACCAATCTGGGCGCGGTCTCCTTCCTGAAAGAAGACTACGAAAGCGCCCTGCGCCACTTCAGCGACGCGCTACGCTATGAGATCGAGCTGAACGACCGTATTGGGGTCGCGCGTTGTCTATGCAACCTCGGCGAGACTCTGATGCAGAACCCTGAGCAAGCGCGGCAGGCGGCGCGCTACCTGCTGGCAGCGGAGTGCGTGTTTGACCGATACGGCTCACCGGATGTCGCCTATGTGCGCTCGCTTCTGAACGCGCTGGCGCTCGACGAGCCAACCCTTGCCCAGTTGCGTGCGCACGCGCTCCATTGCCCATGTGAGGAACTGGTTTATTGGGCACAGAGCGAATCGTTTGAGGAACCTGCAGACTCACAAACCGTCTAACACACAGAGGAGGTTATGATAATGAGAGCAGCACTATTCGTGGTGATATGTGCAATATTGATGCCTGGGCATGCCCAGACGCGCCTGCGCCCGGAGGTGAACGACCTGATTCAGCGCGGGAACCTGGCACGCCAGCGTGCGCAGGAGAGCGAAGCGCTTACCTATTATCGTCAGGCGTTAGAGCAAGCGCGTGCGCTGAACGATTCCGGGGGCGAAGCGGCAGCGCTCCATGCGCTGGGTGTCGCGCTCATCAGTCAGGGACGCCCGCAGGAAGCGATTTCGTACCTGAATCAGGCGCTCCAACGATGGCAAACTCTGAAAGACAGCGACTGCGAGGCGAACACACTCCACAATCTCGGCGTGGCGTACACCAACCTCGGCAAACCCCGCGAGGCGCTTGCTGCCTATGAGCGTGCGCTGAGCCTGCGACGCGCTCTCCAGCAGCGTCACGGGGAAGCCACGACCCTGCAGGGCATCGCGCTGGTTTACTTTGGGCTATACGACACGAAGCAGGCACAGCACTACTTTGAGCAAGCCCTGAAAATATGGGACGCGCTGGACAACAAGCCTGCCCAAGCCGAAACGCTCCGCTATATCGGGCAGCTCTATCAGGCTTCTGGGCAATGGCATGCGGCGCTCGCAAGCTACGAAAAGGCGCTTGCCCTGTGCCAGGAAGTGCGCAGCCCTGACCTTGAGGCGAAACTACTGGCTTCTATCGCCTCGCTCTACCTGACGCTGGGGCAACCCGAACTGGCGCTGAACTATTATCACCAGGCGCTGGAACTGCGTCAGACCGAGGACAACCCGCGCGAGATGGTCATCACGCACCTGGGGCTGGGACACCTCTATGTGCGCACAGGTCAGGTAGAAAAAGCACGCCAGCATTACGAGAAGGCGCTGGAGCTCAGCCGCGCCGCCCGCTATGAACGGGGCGAGGTCAGCGCCCTGAACGCGTTGGGCAACCTGCTTGCCGACAAAGAGCCTGCGCAGGCAGAAACGCTTTACCGTCAGGCATACGCGCGCGCTCAGGCGCTGGGCGATACAGCGGGACAGGCAGGCGCACAAGCCAACCTCGGCTTGCTCTACGCGCGAACCCAGCGCCCCAACGAAGCGCGACAGGCGTTTGAGACCGCGCTCGCCCTCTATACGCAACTGGGCGACCCGCGCGGTGAGATGTATGTGCTGTCCAACCTGGGAACGCTCGCCTATAATCAAAACGACCTCGAGACTGCCATTCAGCATTACCTGGCAGCTATTGATCGTGCCGAAAAGATTCGCGAACAGATTGGAGCGCTCACCGAAGGACGGCTCTCGTTCCAGGCGGAGCGGCAGAGCCTCTACACCACCACGATTGCCCTGCTGGCGCGCGTGAAGCGTACAGAAGAAGCGTTCCTGCTTACGCAACGCGCCAAAGGGCGTACCCTCAGCGATTTGATGGACACCGGGCGCGTGAGCCTCGCCAGCTTGCTGACCCCCGAAGAGCGAGAGCAGGAGCGCATGCTCCGATTTCGGGTGGACCGCGCGAACCAGAATCTGCTGACGATTCGCTCGGACCCGAATGCAGACCCTGCGGTTGTGGAGCAGTTTCGGGAAGAGGCGCGTCAGGCGGAGCGCGAGCTGCAAGCCTTTCTGGATCGGGTCGCCGCGCGGCTCCCTGCGTTAGCCGCTTCGCCCCATGCATCGCCGACCCTGCAACAGATTGCCGACGCGCTACCCCCACAAAGCGCCCTGCTGGAATACCTTGCCATCCCCACCAGCAAAGGGAATCAGTCGGTCGTGCTGGTGTTCTGCCTGACGAAGGAGAAAGACCAGCCCCGTCTGAGCGTGCATCAGATCACTCTTCAGAAGCCGCTGGGCGAGTTGACCGAAGCGTTCGTGTTGACCTGCGCGACCCCAGAAGGCAAATATGAGGCGCCTGCTCGCGAAATGCATCGGCTCCTGCTGGGTCCTGTGCAGGGGCGCATCGCTTCGGCGAAAACGCTGATTATCTGCCCCGATGTGGAGCTCTGGGATGTGCCATTTCAGGCGTTGCTCAGCACACAGGGCTTCCTGTGGGAGCAATATACCCTGATTTACGCACCCAGTGCGTCTATCGCTGTGCGCTTGCGCGAGGTGCCTAACCGCCCACGCCCTGAAAAAGAGATGTTGATGGTCGCTAACCCCCAGTTTGGGATGCTGACACTGGCGCGTGCGGACGAGGCGCGCCCACTCACTGCAGGCTCGCGCCCTCTGACTGCAGGCGAGCGTCCCCTTACCGCAGGGGAACGCCCCCTGACAGCGGGCGAGCGCCCGATTACCGCAGGGGAACGCCCGATAACTGCGGGTGAGCGCCCCATCACGGCGGGGGCGCGTCCCATCACCGCAGGCGCACGCCCGATTACCGCGGGCGCGCGCCCCATCACGGCAGGCGCACGCGACATCACAGGGCAGTACCTTGCAGAGCTGGGTGTGCGCATTACGCCCCTGCCCGGCACAGAACAGGAAGCCCAGCGGATTGCGCCCCTGTTCCCGGACCACACCCTGTTCAAAGGGGCAGACGCTCAGGAAGCAACCCTCAAGGCGGAGATGGGCAAGTATCGCTACCTGCATCTGGCAACGCATGGCTACTTCAACGATGCAACACCCTTGCAGAGCGGTCTGGTACTGGCGGAACCTGCGGAAAACTCTGGCGAGGACGGGATTCTCACGGCACGCGAGCTGATGGAAATCCCTCTGAGCGCGGAGATGGTGGTACTGTCCGCATGCGAGAGCGCACGCGGGCAGGCACGTCCGGGCGAGGGCACGATGGGCATGGTGTGGGCGCTCAGCGTCTGCGGCGTTCCTGTGCAGATACTGAGCCAGTGGAAGGTCAGCGACGAAAGCACAGCGTTGCTCATGAGCCGTTTCTATGCGTTGCTCAAGCAGGGGCTGACCCCCGAAGAGGCGCTCCGCCGCGCCGGGCTGGAGGTCAAGCAAGACCCGCGCTTCCAGCACCCCTACTACTGGGCGCCGTTTATTCGGGTGGGGGCGTTTTAGAGGCGCACAGGCACGCCCCGTTCGTGCAGATAGGCTTTCAGCTCGCGGATGCGATAAACGCCGTCATGCACGATGGAGGCGACCAGCGCGGCAGACGCTTTGCCTTCGGTGAGCGCCTCGTACAGGTGCTGAGGCGCGCCGGCGCCCCCGGAGGCAATCACCGGCACAGAGACCGCCTCTGCCACCTGTCGCGTGAGCGTCAGCTCGTAGCCCGTCTGCACGCCATCGCGATCCATGCTGGTCAGCAGAATCTCGCCTGCGCCGCGCTGAACCACTTCCTGCGCCCACTGCACGGCGTCTTTGCCTGTGGGGGTGCGCCCGCCGTGGGTATACACTTCGTAAAACGCGCCGTTCCAGCGGGCGTCAATCGCCACGACCACACACTGACTGCCGAACCGCTCCGCCGCTTCGGCAATCAGAGTGGGGTTTTCCACAGCGACCGTGTTGAGGCTCACTTTGTCGGCGCCTGCCTGCAGGATGGCGCGAATATCCTGAAGGCTCCGAATGCCGCCCCCCACGGTGAAGGGGATGAACACCTGTTCGGCGACACGGCTGGCTAACTCAAACACGGGGGCGCGGCGCTCGTGGCTGGCGGTGATGTCCAGAAACACCAGCTCATCAGCGCCTTCTGAATCGTAATAGCGTGCCAGTTCCACCGGGTCGCCTGCGTCGCGCAAGCCCACGAAACGCACACCCTTCACCACGCGCCCATTCTTAATATCGAGGCAGGGGATAATCCGACGAGTGGTCATGAGGGTTCCCCGTTGCGTTCTACAGGCGCACGCCGCCACTGAACCGCTTCTATGGAGGGTACCGACGGGGTTTCCTTTGTGCCCCCTTTAGGACGGCGCTTGCGAGCGCCGCGCGCTTTGCGGCTTCGAGCAGGCTCCGCCGCCTCTGGCGCGACCTCCTCCAGGGGTTCCACTGCCACGATGGGGATAACGGGTTCTATTTTGACAGGCTCAGGCTCTGGCACAGGCTCTTCGTGCGCCAGCGGCGGCAGGCTTTCTCCGCGCAGAAGCGCTTCCAGCCGCTCGGCGGTATCCATTAGTAGCACGCGGCTTTCGCCCTCCTGCAGACTCACCACATATTCGCCGCCGTTGCGCGCGATAACGCGCCCTTCAGCAGGGTCGTACACGCTGATGCCTTCGGGCAGGAAGAGGGTTTTGCGCCCACTGCGGGTGGCATGGAGGTGAAGCCAGGGACGGCGCACATGCAGCACATCGTTGGAGCTGAGCCACACATGCACCCCCGCCCACCATGCAAGGGCGCGAATCAGCTCCGGGGTGAGCGTGCGCTCCCCGATAAACACCGAGCGCCAGTCGCCGTGGTCCTTAACCGCCAGCGAGGGCAAACCCGTTTCAATATACTGCCCGATCACTTCGGCGTCTTCGTCCAGCACATAGTAGCTGGGTTCCCATGGCTCTTGAGCGCCGAGCTTATCGGTGCCGAGTGCGCGTGCAATCGGGTGAGTAGGTTTAACGATTTGCGTCCCCTGCGTGCTTGCCCATGGCTGGCGTGCGAGCGCGAAGCCCATCACCTCGCGGGCGGTGGCGAGCGCGTCGCGATGTCCTTTGAACAGGGAACCTGCGTAGAGCCAGACCAGCGTGCGCTGATTGCGCTGGAGCTTGCGCTGGATGGCTTCTCGCACAGGGTGCGACAGTCGCCATGCGTTCAGGAACAGCACCATGCGGGTGAGCGGGAAGTCGCGGCGCACGATATCTTCCAGCAGGTAGAACCCGACCGAGACGCCACTGCGCATGAGCGCCTCTCGCGCCTTGACTATCACCTGTTCCAGCAGGCGCGAACCGGTGCGTACATAGCGCATGCTGGTAGGGTCTACAATCACAGCGACATCGGGGGGCGCCTGCGGGGTGCGCTCGCGAATCTCCCAGAGGATTTGCTCCGCGCGTGCGTTTTCCCATGCAATCGGGCTGGCAAGCCAGCCCTCGCCCCACAGGTCCATCCACTGCGTGCCGTAGCCGAAAGTGAGCGCCTGCCCAACGGAACGCGCCTGTGCCTGCACCACCGCTTCTGCCGAGCGCAGGGGCGGATTATAGTCGTCAGGTTCACTGGTAGGGGTCAGCGTGCGCTCCGTCGCGGGCGCGCCAATCGGCGCCATCTTGCCAAACGGCGTGCGATAGTCCTCCTCCGAGAGAAACAGCTTGTGGTGCAGGTGTACCGAGTCGACGGGGGTGGGGAAGGCGCCCGTGCCGCCAGGTAGACGGTCAGCGTAGGTAATCGGTGCGCTCAGGAAATCTATCAGCTCGCTTCGCAGCAGCTGCCCCAGCGCCAGATGCCCCGAATGGGGATGGCGCCACTCCAGCAGATAGCCGTAGGAGACCCCCACCAGCGCCCGGTTCTGGCAGGCGTTTTTGACCGCCTCTGCCAGCGTGAGGATGCGCTTCGCGGTGATTTCCGACAAAAAGCGGTGATAGTCTATCCAGCGTCCTTCACGGCGCAGGTGATAGAATTGCAGTTTCTGGGGCGGCGCGCTGGGCTGGAAAGGTGGCAGAGTCGCCGTGCTGAAGCTCACCTGCCCATCAAACCAGCAGGCGCGGAGCGAGACCGAATCGCCCCGATAGTGACGACGGAGCCAGTCGCGAAACGCGCTGAGCGCCGCCTCGCTGGTATCATAACCGCCCGATTCAGGATAAAACCACTCGCCCCAGTCCAGATGATAGCCCAGCGTGTGCGCGCCCTCCTCTTCCTGCTCAATCAGTTCCACAAGGCGCGTCAGTTGCTCCTGCACCAGCTGCCACCAGCGGTCAGCGCACACCGAGGGTCCACCGATTGTGCCGTCGGCATACCGAATCACGCCTTCGGGATACTCTTTTTCCCAGCGTCCCACAGGGGCAGGCACAATCCGCCACAGAATCTGCACATTCGGGTTCAGCTCGCGGGCGAGCGCGACCCAGTAGCGCACCTGGTCAAACGCCTCAATCGCCCCTGTGTCGCGTGCGGGCAGGGTAATCAGCAACGCCACCAGCGAAATGCCTGCCTCAAAGGCGAGCTGCATTTCCTGATGAATGCGGGCGCCTGCTTCGGTGGTGTGCGGGTTGCCAAAAAAGAAGAAGGGACGATAGCTTTTTTCGCCAACGGTGATGCTGGGAACGCCGTGATGGAAATGCACGCGCACCAGCGGATGGCGAATGGGCGGCTTTGCAGGAAGGGCTTCTTCCACAACAGCCGTTTCAGGGACCGTTTCGACAGCTTCCGCCTTTTTACGGCGTCGGCGCGTTTTGCGGGGAGCCTCTTCTGGCGCTTCCGCTGGCGGTGTGGGCGGGACCTCAACAACAGGGGCACTCTCTGCAGACGCAGGCTCAGCCGCGGCTTCGGGTGTCGCTTTGGCTCTTCTGCGGCGTCGGCGCCTGGTGGGGGCAGGCGCTTCGGCGCTCTCTACGGGGGTAGCGGCGCCTTCGGCGCTTGCGGGGGCAGCAGGCTCTTCCGCTACCGTTTCCACAGGGGGTGCTTCGGTGG
>Ga0209695_100476_pt1 | contig 13381 bp, 9 predicted proteins | sample DewCreD2012metaG_4_FD_184110 | JGI IMG/M metagenome (GOLD analysis project Ga0209695, IMG submission 184110) | Hot spring sediment bacterial and archeal communities from British Columbia, Canada, to study Microbial Dark Matter (Phase II) - Dewar... ...
ATATCGAACACCCCGATATCGAGGAGTGGCTCTGGATTCAACGCGAAGGGTGCGAGATTCAGCTGCTCTACTGGGGCGTGTGCGTGGGGAACGACTGGCTCCAGCAGATGCGCGACGGCGACACCGAAAAGCGCCGCCTGTGGGCAAAAGTGCTGGAGTCGCGTGCCGAGGTCGGCATCCCCTATATCTTCTTCAAAGACAACGCGAACGCGGGCGCGCCAGAGGTCTACAAGCAACTCGGCAAGCGGATTCATGCCTCTAACCTCTGCACCGAGATTATGCTCTCCTCCGCGCCCGATGAGAGCTTCGTGTGCTGTCTCTCCTCGCTCAATCTGCTCCACTACGACGAATGGAAACACACCGACGCGGTGGAGACGATGGTCTTCTTCCTCGATGCCGTTATGGAAGACTTCATCCGCCGTGTGCGCGACATCCCGTTTATGCAACGCGCCTATAACTTCGCCGTTCGCCATCGGGCGCTGGGGCTGGGCGTGCTGGGATGGCACTCGCTGCTCCAATCCAAACGCATCCCGATAGAAAGCATGGACGCCTATCGCCTGAATGTGGAAATCTTCCGTACCCTTCAGGATCGCGCCTACAACGCCTCGATGGAACTGGCACGCCGATACGGAGAACCCGAATACCTCAAGGGCTACGGCAGGCGCAACACGACCCTGCTCGCAGTCGCCCCCACGAAGTCCTCATCGTTCATTCTGGGGCAGGTGTCGCCCTCCATTGAGCCATATATGAGCAACTACTATGTGAAAGACCTCGCGAAAGTTAAAACGACTTTCAAAAACCCTTACCTTCAGGAGGTGCTTCGCGCTCGCGGCAAAGACACTGATGCCGTCTGGCAAAGTATCGCGGAACACGACGGCTCGGTGCAACATCTCGATTTTTTGAGCGATGAGGAGCGCGACATTTTCAAGACCTTCAGCGAGATTTCACAAATGACCCTGCTCCAGCAAGCCGCGCAACGCCAAGCGTTTATCGACCAGGGGCAGTCGCTCAACCTGATGATTCACCCTGAAACGCCCGTGCGCGACATCAACCTGCTTATGCTTCGAGCGGCAGAGCTGGGCTTGAAGTCGCTATATTACCAGTATAGCGTGAACGCGGCGCAGGAGTTCAATCGCGAGCTGTTGCTCAGCTGCCGCGTGTGTGAGGCATAATTAAGACATGGAATTCACCCGAATCGCAGACGGACTGGCGTTCCCAGAGGGTCCCACATGGGACGGCAAAACGGGGTTGTTTGTGGTGAATGTCTACAACAACCGGCTGGAATATTTCAGACTGAACGCCTCGGGCACGGTGGAACAGCGTATCCTGTACGCCGAACTGCCCGGCAAAGGCAACGGCACGACCTTGCACCCTGATGGCACGCTTTATGTCGCCGACTACGAGCGCAAAGCGATTCTCAAAGTGCCTGCCCCCAACCGCGTGGAAGTGGTGGTGGAGCGCTACCAGAACCAGCCCCTGCGCGGTCCTAACGACCTCTGCTTTGACCGCGCGGGCAACCTCTATTTTACTGACCCGCGCGACAGCTGGGACGAACCCATCGGCGCCGTGTATCGGCTCGACAAAAACGGCACGCTGGAGCGGATTGCCGAGGGATTGCACTTCCCGAACGGTATCGCGATAGACCCGCAGGAGCGGTTTCTGTATGTAGCGGAGACCCGTCGCAACCGTGTCCTGCGCTGGGCACTGAAAAACGGCAAAATCGCCTCCCGAGCGCCTGAGGTGTTCACCGAGCTGACAAAGGGCGCCATCGGTCCCGACGGGATGCGCTTCGATTCAAAAGGGCACCTCTGGGTGGCGCATTACGGGCGCGGCGTGGTGCAGTTAGACCCCTCCGGCAAAGAGGTCGCCCTCTATACCCTGCCAGGCAAGGGCGTTACCAATCTGGAGTTTGGCGGCGCACGCCGACAGTGGCTGTTTGTTACCGAGACCGAAACGAACGCCCTCTATCGCGCCACGCTCAGCTAAGCACCATCTGCACCAGCTCGCGCGCGGCGACCACCGACTCGGCGAACACCTGTAGCGCGGTCTCCGCCTGCTCGCGGGTCATAATCAGTGGCGGCTCCATGCGAATCACTTTTGGGTTGTTCAGCGTGTAGGCGGCAATCACCCCGCGCTGAATCATGTTGGTGATGGTCAGCTCGCCGAAGTCCGCCTCGTGAAACTCCACGCCAATCATCAGCCCGCGCCCGCGCACTTCCTGCACGAAGTCGGGGTACTCCGCCTGAACCTGGCGCAAGCCACGAATCAGATACTCGCCCACCTCGCGCGCGTTCTCCACCAGCCCCTCTTCTTCAATCACCTGTAGCGTGGCAAGCCCTGCCGCGCACGCCAGTTCGTTCCCGCCGAAGGTGCTGGTGTGAAGCAGCGGGTTCTCGCCGAACATCTCTTCCCATATCTGGGCGTTTGAGGAGAAGGAGCCAATCGGCAGCACACCGCCCCCAAGCGACTTGGCGAGCGTCACGATATCGGGTTTCACGCCGGAATGGTCTACACCCCACATTTTGCCTGTGCGTCCCAGCCCCGTCTGCACCTCGTCGATAATCAGCAGCGCGCCGTGCCGGTCGCAGAGTTCGCGCAGGCGCGGGAGGTAATCATCAGGTGGGATGCGGATGCCGCCCTCGCCCTGAATCGGCTCCACAATCACGCCCGCCGTTTGATCGTCTATATGCTGGGCGACCGCATCGGCGTCGCCGAACGGCACATGCACAAAGCCGGGCAGCAGGGGGTCAAACGGCTTACGATACACCTCGCGCCCGCTGGCGGAGAGGCTCCCCATCGTCTTCCCGTGATAGCTGCCAATCGTGCTGATCATTTTCACGCGCCCTGTGGCTTTGCGTGCCAGCTTGATGGCGCCCTCCACCGCCTCCGTGCCAGAGTTGCAGAAGAAACTGTATTGCATCTCGCCCGGCAGAATCTGGGCAAGTTTTTCGGCGAGCCTCGCCTGCGGCGCGTTGAACATGATTTTGCTTGGCATGGGCATCATGTCCAGCTGGCGCTTGACCGCCTCCACCACTTTTGGGTGGCGGTGCCCCAGCGCGAACATGCCGTACCCGCCAAGACAATCCAGAAACTTGCGTCCCTGCGCGTCGTAGATATAGCACCCTTCCGCATACCACTCCACGCCCAGCCCTGCGAAGCGCAACACTTTGGCTAAGCCGGGGTTCAGATGGCGCTCGGTCAAATCGGCTATCTGCTCGGTAAAAGCCTCAGGATTCTCAGGGAACGGCACCGTCATCGTCGTCCACTCCTTACGGCAGGGATTATACCTTACCCCGCCTGCTGGAGCGCCGACCGTCGCAATACCTGCTGATAGACTGCCTCTGTGAGCGCCTCGCTACCCTCCAGTCGCGCCACCATCTGGAAATAGTCTTCCACCCACTCCAGATCGCTCATCCGGTACAGATGAAGCGGTGGCAAGCGGCTCTCCGCAAAAATCGGGATTCCCAGCGATTCGGCGCGGAGGCAGAAGTGGGCGTCTTCCCCTTTGTAAGGGACTCCCTTCACTTCGGCGAACGAGACGCCCCGCTCCAGCGCCTCGCGCCGTATCAGCGTACACGCCCCGCCGCCGTAAACCCGATACAAGCCGGGCGCCCGCACTAACGACTCTATAAAGTGCAGGCTACGCCGTTGTGCCTCCGCTTCAGGCAACGCCTGTCCCCGCACGGGGCGATAAAACTGGTACGGATGTCCCAACCACACATTGGGCAGGGGCGGATCGCCCGGCAGCCAGTTCGTCCAGAACACCGAGACCACAATTGGCGCCTCCTGCGCAATCAGATGCTTCAGATGGTTCGGGGCGACCACCAGATCGCTGTCCAGAATCCAGAGAGCGTCGTATCCTGCTTCGTAAGCATAACGAAGGATGCGGTCTTTGAGCGCGGCGAGCCGCCACACGATGCCCACTTCCCAGTGATGAGTGTGTTCTGTGCGCTGGTAGCCTGAGCCTGGCGCGGCGTGCCAGAGCGTTACGGAATGCTCCGCGCTTTCCGCGAACCCCTTCAGAATCTGCGTGGAGCGCGGGTCATCGTTGTTGTCCACAAACAGGTAGGCGACTTCCAGCCCCGCTGTGTCCAGCTGGCGTTGCGCCTCCAGAAACACCTGCAGAATTTCTGGCTGTTGACGCACGGGGGCGGCAATCAGCACCCGCTCACACGGCACTACCGCTCGTTGACGGTCATAGACCCCCACCCACCAGACTCCATCTTCGGGCAGAATTCCGAACTCGCGATGTGCCTGAAAGCCCCATTTCTGCCACTCAGACTCCCGAACCACCCCCAGCGGCGCGACGGCAACCACCCAGCGCGTCGTGAGCCGAAGCGCTTCCTCAAGCCGTTCACGGACGGTCTCCCCGGTGCCCAGCACCACCACCAGCTCATAATCAGGGCGCACCAGCCCCGGGGGCAAAAACGCCTGTCCTATCACCTGCCGTGCGTGCCCCAGCCAGTGGGTTTCGTCTGTGCCGTGAACCGTTGCATAGGGCAGATGATGCTGGAGTATGCGCGTGCTGTCGCCTCGCTCACACCCCAGGTCCAGCACCCGAATTGGCTCCCAGCGCCCGCACGGCAGGTTCTCCAGCGCCAGCTCCGCTAACCGCATGCGCAAAGTTTCCATTCTGCTCTGAATTATCGGGAAACAGCTCAGCCGAGTGCAGGGCGCTCTGCACTCTCGCTACAGCGCATGGTATACTATTGAATATCATGCCAGGCAAAACCCTGCCCAAAACAGCCCGAACAGTCAAGCAATCCCGCCCGCCCCAGGCGGCAGCCGCGGAGACACCCCTCTGCGACCCCGATCTGGACGAGATGCTCGAACGCCTGCGCAATATTGAACTGATAGAGGAGGACGGCGAGCCTTTGGAAAGCGACTGGCATGTGAAACAGATTCATCTGCTGGACGAAATCGTGCGTCAGCATCTGGGTGAACCCGACAACTACTTCTGTGGCGGCAACATGTTTATCTATTACAGCCTCGAGCAAGCCGATGCGGTACGCGAGAACCGCGCCGCGTTTAAGGGTCCCGATTTCTTCGTTGTGCGCGGCGTGGACGGGCGCAAACCGCGCGTGTGCTGGGTCGCATGGCACGAAGGGGGGCGCTATCCCGACCTGGTATTCGAGCTGGTCTCACGAAAGACGGCTCGCAAGGACAAAGAGGAGAACCTTCAATTCTACGCGCAAGTGTTGCGCGTACCCGAATATTTCTGGTACGACCCCCTTCAGGACGAGTTGCGTGGTTTTCGGCTGAACGCGGCGCGGGCGGCGTATGAACCGATAGAGCCGAACGAGCGCGGCTGGCTCTGGAGCGCAATCCTGGAAGCGTACTGGGGCACATGGGATGGCGAGTATAACGGTCGGCGGTATCGCTGGGTGCGCCTCTATCGCGCCGATGGCAGCCTCGTGCCCACCAAAGAGGAGCTGGTCACCCTGGAACGCCAGCGTGCCGAGCAAGCCGAAGCCGAGCTGCAACGACTCAAGAAACTGCTTCAGGAAAAGGGCATCGAGTCGTAGCGCCCTTGTTTCGAGCAGGCGCCCCCACAGGCGTGGGAACGCCTCGGCAAAAAGCCCTGTCGCGAGCGGGTATCATATGGAATAGCCCTGCATGTGGAGGGAACGATGATTGTACGCGAATGGCTCAAGAAACTGCTGGACCCGACGGAGCGTGAAGTCAAACGGCTCTGGCCCGTAGTGCATAAAATCAACGCCTTAGAACCTGAAATTCAGAAACTGACCAACGAACAGCTGCGTGCGAAAACCGACGAATTCAAGAAGCGCCTTCAGGACGGCGCAACGCTGGACGATATTTTGCCTGAGGCGTTCGCGGTGGTGCGTGAGGCGGCGCGCCGCACGCTCAACATGCGCCACTTCGATGTGCAGCTGCTGGGGGGGATTGTGCTTCATCAGGGGCGCATCGCCGAGATGAAGACCGGCGAAGGGAAAACCCTCGTCGCCACGCTTCCTCTCTATCTGAACGCGCTTCTGGGCAAGGGCGTGCATCTGGTCACAGTCAACGATTACCTCGCCCGCCGCGACGCCGTGTGGATGGGTCCGATCTATCACCTGCTGGGGCTGAGCGTCGGCGTGATTCAGGGGCAAAGCGCCGAACATGATGAGCGCGGCGGCTCGTATATCTACGAACCAGGCTATGTCCACCCCGACCCACGCTACCTGCACCTGCGCGAGGTCAGCCGCAAGGAAGCCTACGCCGCCGACATCACCTACGGCACCAACCACGAGTTCGCCTTCGACTACCTGCGCGATAACATGGTCTTCTCGGTGGACGACCTCGTGCAGCGCGAACTCTACTACGCGATTATCGACGAGGTGGACAGCATTCTGATTGACGAGGCGCGAACGCCCCACATCATCTCAGGGCAGATTCAGGAAGACCTCTCCATCTATCAGCGGGTGGACTCCTATGTGCGGCGGCTCCAGCCCGGACGCGACTATGTGGTGGACGAAAAGCACCACAGCGTCACGCTCACCGAAGAGGGGATCGAGCGCCTGGAGCAGATGATGGGCGTGCGCAACCTTGCCGAAGAGGTGGAGCTGATGCCCTACATCAACGCCGCCCTCAAAGCGCACGGCTACTTCAAGAAAGATGTGCATTATGTGGTGCGCAACGGCGAAATCATTATCGTCGATGAGTTCACCGGGCGCCTGATGCACGGGCGCCGCTTCAGCGACGGCATCCATCAGGCGCTGGAAGCTAAAGAGGGCGTGCCCATCAAGCAAGAGAGCCAGACGATTGCCGTCGTCACCTTCCAGAACTACTTCCGACTCTACCAGAAACTGGCGGGCATGACGGGCACTGCCAAAACCGAAGAGGAAGAGTTCCGCAAAATCTATGGCATGGATGTCGTCTGCATCCCCACGCATCGCCCGATGATCCGAATTGACCACCCCGATGTCGTCTACAAAACTCTGGAGGCGAAGTTGCGGGGGATTGCGCTGGAGATTCTGCGCCTTTACACCAAGCAGCAGCCCGTGCTGGTCGGCACGCGCTCGATTGAGATGTCGGAGGTCGTCTCCTCGCGGCTGACTTTTGATAAACTGCAGATGCTGGTGTTGATTGAGCGGGCGCGTCGCGCGCTGGAAGAAGCCAAAGACATCGACAAGAAACAGCGCGAGGACTGGCGCAAGACGCTTCTGATGCCCTTGAACGCGCTCTCGATGCGCCAGATTACGCCCATCCTGCGGGCGCTGAACCTGCCCACCAGCCCCACCGACCCCGCGCATGTGAAGTGGTTTCTGGAACACTGGGAGCTGCCCGAGGAGAACGCCCAGTATTTCATCGAGGCGATGGAGCATGGTATCCCCCACAATGTGCTGAACGCGAAGTATCACGAGAAAGAGGCGCGCATTATCGCCGAAGCGGGTCGCAAGGGCGCCGTGACCATCGCCACGAACATGGCGGGGCGCGGCGTGGACATCCTGCTGGGTGGCTCCATCGTCAAAAGCGACGAAAACGAATCGGAGCAGACCGAAGCGGAGGCGCAGGCACAGGAGGCGGAGCTGCTCTCCTTCCGACGCGGGGGTAAAGAGCGCGCCGCGCCGCCCCTGCCCCTCTCGGAACAGGAGCGCTCCAAAGCCGCCGAAGAGGTGCGCAAACTCGGCGGACTCTATGTGCTGGGCACAGAACGCCACGAAAGCCGACGCATCGATAACCAGTTGCGCGGACGCGCCGGGCGTCAGGGCGACCCCGGCGAATCGCGCTTCTTCCTCTCGCTGGACGATGAGCTGATCCGACTCTTCGGCGAGAACCTGCGCAATAGCCCGCTGCTCAAAGGCTGGCCCGAAGATGAACCCCTCGAAGCCAAAATGCTCTCCAGAGCCATCGAGAACGCCCAGAAGCGCGTGGAGCTCCACAACTTCTCGATGCGCAAGTATGTGTTGCAGTATGACGATGTGCTGAACAATCAGCGCCAGCTCATCTATCGCATGCGGCGCGAAATCCTGTTCGGCATCGACACGCGCGAGAAGGCGCTCAAGTTCATCCGCGAGATGCTGGAAGAGGTCATCAACGAGTACGCGCCGCGCAACCTGCCTCCCACCGAGTGGGATATGCAGGGTCTCTATCAGCGGCTCAACACGATCTTCCCGCTGGAGTTTTACATCAAGCCCGACGACTTCCACTTCAACCGTCACGATGTGATGGTGGAGCAGATTCTGGAGTGGGCGGAGCAAGCCTATCAGTGGCGCGAGGAGCAGCTCACGCCCGAAATTATGCGCGAGCTGGAGCGCTACTTCATGCTCCAGATTATCACGCGCCGCTGGGTGGAGCATCTGGCGTCGATGGACTACCTGCGTGAGGGGATCGGCTTGCGCGGCTACGGGCAGATTGACCCGCTGGTCGCCTACAAGCAGGAGGCGGCGAAGGTGTTCGCCGAAACGCTGGCGGGCATCCGCAACGATGTGGTGATGGCGCTGTTCCACGCGCAGGTCGTGCCCCAGCAGCCGCAGACGGTGGTGCGCATTCACGACGGCAGCCCGAACCCTGCCACCGCCGCACCCGCCGCACGCCCTGCCGTCCAGCGTCTGAACGACGACGGCGAACCTGTCCTCCAGCCAGCGGGCAAAGTCGGGCGCAACGACCCCTGCCCCTGCGGTAGCGGCAAGAAATACAAAAAGTGCTGCTACCCGAAGTATGGGTGATGTCCTGAAAGGCTTCACCTGCTCTCTTGCAAAGAACTGGGGTATCAGGCAACAGGATGCCCAAGCGACGGGGAGCCAGCGCAGGCTGGCTTCTTCTAATAGAGGAACGGGCTACCCCATCAGGTACACTTATACCGATGGTCAGCACGAGCCGTTCCCCTGAGGTGTGGCGTTCGATGGGACTGACGGACGCCGAGTACGCACGCATCGTCGAGTTGCTCCAGCGCGAACCCACCGACACCGAGCTGGGCATGTTCGCCGTGATGTGGTCGGAACACTGTGGCTACAAGTATTCGCGCCCCGTGTTGCGCCTGTTCAAAAAGTACCGCGAGGCGCTGGAGGGCGCGGGCTTTGAAAACGCGGGCGTCGTGCCGCTGGACGAGCAGTACGGGATTGCGATGAAGGTGGAGAGCCACAATCACCCCTCGGCGGTGGAACCCCATCAGGGTGCGGCGACGGGCGTGGGGGGCATCATTCGCGACATCTTCACGATGGGCGCCCGCCCGATTGCCATCTTAGACTCCCTGCGATTCGGTCCGCTGGACGAGGCACGCAACCGCTACCTGTTTGAGCATGTGGTGGAGGGCATCTCCAGCTACGGCAACTGCATCGGCGTGCCCACCGTCGCAGGTGAGGTCTACTTCCACCCCTGCTATTCAGGCAACCCGCTGGTGAACGCGATGGCGGTGGGCGTCGTGCCGCTGAACCGCATCGTAAGCGCCCGCGCCGATGTGCCCGGCAGCGCGGTGATGTATGTCGGCGCCAGCACAGGACGCGACGGCATCCACGGCGCCACCTTCGCCTCCGAAACACTGGACGAAGACAGTGAACAGAAGCGCCCCAATGTGCAGATTGGCGACCCCTTCATGGAGAAACTGCTGATTGAAGCCACCTTAGAGGCGCTGGAGACGGGCGCCGTGCTGGGCATGCAAGACATGGGCGCGGCAGGGCTGACCTGCACCACCTGCGAGCCGACCTCCAAATCGGGTACGGGCGTGGAGATTGACACCGCCCTCGTGCCCACACGCGAACCCGACATGACCCCCTACGAGATTATGCTCTCCGAGTCGCAGGAGCGGATGCTGCTCTATGTGCAGGCGGAGCGCGAAGAGGAAGTCGCCCGCGTGTTCCGCAAGTGGGGGCTGAACGCCGTTGTGATCGGGCGCGTGATAGAGGAACCCATCCTGCGCGTGCGCCATCATGGCGAGGTGGTCGCCGAAATCCCGCCCGATTACCTCACCAAACAGTGCCCCGTCTACTATCTGGAGACGCAGGAGCCCGAGTACCTGCGCGAGGTGCAGAATTTGGACCTGAGCGCCCTGCCCGATGTGGAGTCGCCCGAAGCGGCGCTGCTCCAGCTGCTGGAGTCGCCCAACATCGCCAGCAAGCGCTGGGTTTTCGAGCAGTACGACTGGCTGGTGGGCACGCAGACCGTCGTGCCGCCCGGCGAGGGCGACGCGGCGGTGTTGCGCGTGCGCGGTTCCCAGAAAGGGATTGCGCTCAAAATTGACTGCAACAGCCGCTACTGCTATCTGCATCCCTATCGTGGGGGGCAACTGGCGGTGGCGGAGGCGGCGCGCAATGTGGCGTGTACGGGCGCCATGCCCCGCGCCATCACCGACTGCCTCAACTTCGGCAACCCCCAGCGCCCTGAGATTTTCTATCAGTTTGAGCAGGCGGTTCACGGGATTGCCGACGCCAGCGAGTATTTCGGCACGCCCGTGATTTCGGGCAATGTGAGCTTCTACAACGAGAGCGAGCGCGGTGCGGTCTACCCCACCCCCACGATTGGCATGCTGGGCGTGCTGGAGCGAGCGGAAGACGCCCTTCAGGCAGGGTTCCGCGAGGCGGGGCTGGCGGTGCTGCTCGTTCAGCCGCCTGCGTGGGACGACCCTCATCTGGGGCTGGGCGGGAGCGAGTATCTGAGTGTGATTCACGGGCTGGAGCGCGGCATACCCCCCACCCTGCTGCTGGACGCCGAGGCGCAACTGCACCGCTTTCTGGTGGCGTGCGCACGCCAGCGGCTTGTGCGCTCGGCACACGATATCAGTGAGGGCGGCTTCGCCGTCGCGCTGACCGAATCGGCGCTGATTGGCAACTGCGGCGTGCAGGTGAATCTGCCGCACGAAGCGTTCCGCTGGGCGCAGGGGCGACGCGATGCGATTCTGTTCAGCGAAGCGCAAACGCGAGTCATCCTCTCCGCGTCGAACGAGGCGGTTCCCGCCATTCAGAGCATGGCACAGGCGCACGGGCTGGCGTGCTATCGGATTGGCGAAACAGGCGGCGAGGAGGTGGCGATTGCTTACGAGGGCGAGCCGCTGATCCGCCTGAGCCTGCAGGCGTGTCGCAACGCTTACGAGAACGCCATCCCCCGCTGGATGGAACGGCGAGTCTGAACACAACAACCTGACAGGCGTCTATTAAAGTATGCAATCCTCCTTGCGTGAGCGATTGGCACATTTGTTGCGCCGTGCGGGGCTAAGCGCCCACAAAAGCGAGATAGAGCGCCTGCTCCCGCTGGGGATTGAGGGCGCGGTGGACGCCCTGCTTGCGTTTGACCAGCAGCCGGAAACGATTGATGACGAGGCAATCCTCCAGCTTCTGCGCGGCGACTCGCCCCGACTCCAGCCCCCGATGGTCGCCAACTGGTGGCTCTATCGGATGCTGGTTACCCAGCGCCCGATGCAGGAACGCATGGCACTCTTCTGGCACAACCACTTCGCCACTTCCGCCAGCAAGGTCGGCGACGGCAACCTGATGCTGATGCAAATTCAGATGTTCCAGCGGCTGGCGCTGGCGGACTTCAAAACGCTGGTGCTGGAAGTCAGCAAAGACCCCGCGATGCTGGTGTGGCTGGACGGCGTGCGGAATGTGAAGGGGAAGCCGAACGAAAACTTCGCCCGCGAGCTGCTGGAACTGTTCACGATGGGGATTGGACACTACACCGAGCGCGACATTCAGGAGGCGGCGCGCGCCTTCACGGGATGGTCGTTCAGTCGGGTGACGCGCAGTTTCGTGTTCAACCGCGCCCAGCACGACGACGGCGAAAAAGAGTTTCTCGGCAAACGCGGGCGCTTCAGTGGCGAAGATATCGTTCAGATGGCGGTGGAGCATCCTGCAACGGCGCCCTTTATCGCACGCAAATTTTATCGCCTCTTTATTAATGATGTAGACCCAGTGGACGAGCGCACGGTGCAGGCACTGGCGAAGGAGTTCACCCAATCGGGCTACAGCACACGCGCGCTGATGCGCAAACTGCTGCTCTCCGAAGCGTTCTGGAGCCCGCGCAACTATCGTCGGCGTATCAAAAGTCCTGTGGAGTTCGTGGTGGGCACGCTGCGCCAGGTGGGCATTGGGGAGCGCTTGCGCCAGCTGAACCTGAGCAGCGGCGTGGGACAGCGCGCGGTGGTCGCCTACCTGCGTCTCGTGAACCAGTGGACGCGCCGAATCGGACAGGCACTGCTCTACCCGCCTGATGTGGCAGGCTGGGAGTGGGGCACCGCGTGGATCAGCAGTCAGACGATGCTGGAGCGTATGCGCTTCGCCGAGGTGATAGTGCCGAACCGTGGTCCGCTGGGGTTTCAAACCCTGCGCGAGCTGCTGGGCACGGAGCCACCGCGCACCATAGAGGGCTTCATAGACCGCCTCGGCGAGGTGCTGGATGTAGCGCTGAGCAAGGAAACACGCGAGAAGTTGCAGGAGTACCTGCAAAAGCGAGGGGGCGTCACGGCTCTGGCACGCGCCGACCGTACCGTTGTGCAGGGCATCCTGCAGATTGTGTTCGCCAGCCCCGAATTCCAGATGTTGTGAACAAAACCGAGAAACAAGCGTCTGCAGGCGTGCAGGGGCTAATCCCTGAACTCAACCCTTAAGGAGGTGTTTGAAATGAGCAACCGCAAACTGCTGTGGCTGTGCGCTCTGGGCGCAATCGCCGCGATTGCCTTCGCGCAGACGGTTACCGTGCGTGGCGCGGCAGGACGCGGTGCCGCAGGGGCGCCCAACGCCGATCGCCCGAATGCGCGCTTCGACTTCCATGTCGCGCAGTTCACCTACAACGACCAGACTCGCGTGCGCGGACAGTTCAACTTCTCGTTCCGCGGCGAGCGTCTCGTAGAGATTGCTATACGCGAGGTCGGGCGCTTCGGCGCGAACATGGACACGGGCGTCGCCGAGTTCTCGGGACCTGCGATTGCGGTCATCCGCACACGGGAAGGCGTGCGCCGCGAGCGCGGGATTGCCTTCGTGCGGGTGCAGGATAACCGCGGTCCTGATCAGACTGAAGGCGACCCTGACACAATCACTGTCGCCTTCCGACCGCGCCCCGACGCTGACCCCATCTTCACCTACCGTGGCGTGGTCAAAGCGGGCGACATCAAGGTCTTCGAGCGCACAGGCAGTCGGTAGTTCTCCTTAAAAGGGCACACCCCCAGTAAGGTGTCCTCACAGCGCCCCCTCCCGATTGATTGTGGAGGGGCGCTGCTTTAATCTTCCCCTTCAAACAGGGCTTTCACAGGAATCTCCAAACTCGGCTCAAACAACGGACGCACCACCTCATCCAGACTGTAATACCGCAACGCCCGATACCGCGCGTTGAACGCCGTCCCCTCCGCGGGCGACACCGGCTCCCGATACACCTCCAGACACCGCTCCACAAGGTTCACAATCCAGTATTCGGGAATGCCCGCCGAAGCGTACAGGCTCATCTTCTCCGT
>Ga0209695_100484_pt1 | contig 13215 bp, 6 predicted proteins | sample DewCreD2012metaG_4_FD_184110 | JGI IMG/M metagenome (GOLD analysis project Ga0209695, IMG submission 184110) | Hot spring sediment bacterial and archeal communities from British Columbia, Canada, to study Microbial Dark Matter (Phase II) - Dewar... ...
GTAATTTTGGAAATTTTTACCAAAATTGCACTGGTTGAGCCAATTTATGATCTATATCATTTTTGTGGCCACTTGCAACATGTTAAATTCACACGAAAAATAATGTTGCAGTCCACCCTTGAAATCTTTGAAACACAAGCTCTTGAATGGGGTGGGGGTGGTCACAAATTTTGCAAAATTACATTTGCAGAAATTATTGGACACTAAAATTAACATCGCTTTCTGGGAAGCTTGTTTTCCAACACTTTAAAAAGTGTCCCACATAGCCCTTAAACATGTCAAAGAATTTCTGAGGATATGTTTTTGCAACCTTTACAGCTTCTTTCAGACTGTTTAATTTTTCAATAACTGTAGCACCTTTCCACGCTTTAAATATTCTTCACCTATCAGCAGAGCTAACCTCACTTTCTGAGCTACAAGACAGTATCCCTAACCTCAAGATACTCTCTGTAGTCTGCTCTGTTCCTTTTATCTCCCGCATAGACCTTATAACCTCTCACTTTAAGAAGTACTGCAAACTGTCTACTCACAACAAGACCCACACAAGCACCTTGTTCATAGGTAAGCTTTAATAGCCTTTGCTCTCTCAATTACCTCACCTTCAATCCCTCATCTATATACTTGACAAAAGGAAATAGAATCAGCTCAATGACCCTTCTCTTTCCTGTATTTATCTCCGCCAGAACGGTCATGCCAGGCTTAATCTTATAGATCTTTCCATCTTTAGTTTTTAATTCTGAAGAATCAAGCTTTATGTATACCGGGTATCCATCAACGCCTATTTCCCTATCCTCTACACTAAAAGGACTCACTATTTTAACCTTACCTTTAAGTGTGCCATACTTTTGAAAATCGTAAGTATCAACTTTTACAATCACATTATGATCTGGTTTTATAAATCCAATATCTTTATTTAAAACGAATGCTTTTACAACAAGGGGTGTGTTTTCCGGAACTATACTTATTAGTGGCTGGGCTGGTGTTATTATGCCTCCCACGGTTTTTACAGCAATAAGATGTACATATCCATTCACAGGAGAGGTTATAAATCTCTTACTCTTCTTAAATTTTACTGCTGTTATCTCAGAAGTTAAAAGATTCTCCTGCTGAAGTGAGCTCCCTGCCTCCACAAGAAGTTTTTCTGAAAATTCACTTTTTATTGTATCTATCTCGTGCATTACCCTTTCAAGTCTTAGCATATACTCCTCAACTTGGTTTTTCTTCAGACTTATTTCTCTTTCAAGATTAAGCCTCTCTTTAACCTTTTCTCTGTATTTTGCTTCAGCTACAGCTCCAGCTATGACAAGAGCTTTGAGCTTTTCCTCCTCCTCTAAAACAACATTCATGAGATGATTTAGTTTGGATATCTCTTCTTTAAGGGAATAAATAACTTTCTTAATCTCTTCAATTTCCTTTTCCTTTGCCTTGAGGCTTGCTTTTAAGTGTTCTTTCTGTACTCTATAGAGATTTGTTTGTAGCTGAGATTCTGTAGTCACGTCGGATGCTAAAAATTCTTTACCTGAAAGGATGGCCTTTACTCTCCTGTTAGTCAGTTTGTGAAAAAACAGATTTCTTTCCTTACCTTGGATATCTGCCACTTCTACAGTAGGATCTATCTCAACAAGCACTTGCCCTTCTTTTACATAATCACCCTCTTTCACTAAAATTTTGCGAATTACACCTATCTCAAATGGCTGAAGTACCTTTAAATCTCCGTCAGGCACCACTTTTCCTCTTGCAGAGACTACAACATCAACCTTTGCAAAATACATCCATGCAATCACCAACACCATTAAAGTTAAAAGAATCCATAAAAACAATCTTCCTAAGGGGTTTGGTGGTTTGTCCTGAATTTCAGCCAGAATAGGTTTAAACTCATGCTCATTCATTGTAAACACTCCTGTTGTTTGTATAGATGTGCATACAATCCTCCCCTTTTCATAAGGGTCTCATGAGTTCCCATTTCAACAATATCCCCCTTATCTAAAACTATAACCATATCGCATTCTCTCATAAAAGAAAGCCTATGGGAAATAAATATTATTGTCCTTGTTCCTTTTAATCTTCTAATACTGTCAAGGATAATCCTTTCAGATTCATAATCAAGAGCGCTTGTTGCCTCATCAAATATTAAAATTCCTGGGTTCAAAATTAGCGCTCTTGCTATGGCAATTCTCTGTCTTTGTCCTCCGGAAAGTGATCTTCCACCTTCTTCAATCAGTGTGTCATATCCTAAAGGCATTTCCTGAATGAATTCATGAGCACCTGCAAGTATAGCTGCTTTTACTATTTCCTCCATCGAGGCACCCGGTTTTGCTATGGCAATATTTTCCCTAACTGTGCCACTAAAAAGAAAACTTTCCTGAGGTACAACGCCAATTCTACTTCTTAGAAAAGATGGAGAAAGCTGTTTTATATCAACCCCATCTATATAAATACTGCCCTCTGTAGGTAAATAAAGCCTTTGAATAAGTTTTGCAGTAGTGCTTTTTCCTGAACCGCTCCTACCTACTATTCCAATAAGCTGTCCTGGGTAAATCTTAAAGCCTACGTTCTTAAGTACATAGGGACCATCACTGTAGTATCTAAAGCTAACATCTTTAAAGACGATCTCTCCTTTCAAATTCGCAAGTTTTAGACTGGCTCCTTCTACCTCAGAAGGTGTGTTTATAATATCTCCAAGTCTTTCAAGAGAAAGCCTCGCCTGTTGAAAATCCTGCCACATATGAACAAGCCTCAGAATAGGAACGGTAAGCTGGAATGCAAACATCTGAAAAGCTATGAGTTGTCCAATTGTCATTTTATTTTCAAACACCTGAGTTACTCCAAAATATATAACTGCGAGAATCATGAGCTTTTGAAGAGTCTGAGATAAAGTGAAAACTTTATTTGCAAGATTTGAGAGCTTAAAGCTTGAAAAAATATACTCTCCAAGATGATTCTCCCAGTTTTTGATCATTCCACCCTCAACAGCTACCGATTTTACAGTATGAATACCTGTAATTGATTCAACCAAAAAAGCTTGCATCTGTGCGCCTTTCTGAAACTTTTCATCAAGATGTTGCCTTACAATAGGAGTGCTTAGAAAAGATACCAAAGCAAGAATTCCAATAAATATAAGGACTATCAGTGTGAGGGTAACACTGTAAATAAGCATTATCAAGATAAAAATCACAGAGAAGGCCGTATCAAGAAGCACAGTGAGGGATATATTTGTCATAAACTGTCTTAAGTTCTCAAGCTCTCTTATTCTTGCAATAATGTTTCCAACTTTTCTTGTCTCAAAGTATCTGAAAGGAAGGGAAAGAAGATGTCTGTAAACCTTTGCTCCAAGTCCTGCATCTATTCTGTTTGCGGTATGATAAAGCAGATAGTTTCTCATGTAGTTAAAAATTCCATCAAAGACAATAATTATTAAAAAGGCAATTGTAACAACATGAAGCGTTGACATGGCAAAATGTGGCAATACTTTATCAACTATAATCTGAATGAAAAGTGGTGTTATAAGAGCAAAAATTTGAATAAAAACAGAGGAAAGTATAACTTGTGAAAATATGGATTTATATTTGAAAAATTCACTGAAAAGCCATTTAAAATTTAGATGAAGTATAGTTGTTTTAAACTTTGGATAAAGCACAATTGCTTCATTTTTCCATAGATTATTGAATTTTTCAGCCGAAACTTCATATACCTTTTTATCTGCACAATCAAAATAGAGAACTTTTTCATCTTTTAACCCTAACACTACTGCAAAACTGTTATCTTTCAAAATTACTATCCCAGGAAAGGGATATTTCTTAAGTTCTTGCAAAGTTCGGAAATTTTTATGTCCCGTTTTAAACCCGATATCCTTAAGTATCCTTAAAATCTCCTCTGCAGAAAGTTCCTCTGCAATAAAATACTTTCTCTTTAAACTTTCAACATCAATATCAATGGAGTAATACTTGCATACAAGCTCAATACTTACAAGCCCCGTCATAACCGAAATATTTCCTCGCATACTCTAAAACCTCTTCTGTTTCGATCTCGATTTTCTTCTCAAGTGTTGCCAAGGTGTTTTCTGTAATTTTCATATCCCTTTCAATTGCAAGTAAATCTTTTTCCGCTTCGAGAAGCTCAATCATACTTCTTTCACCGAGATCATAGGCTTTCTTCGCTATCTGAACTATTTTTTTGTAGTGTTGCAGTAGATTTTTGTATCGGTTAACATTATTCTGAACTTCTTTGTAGTTTAGATAAAGATTTTCTATCTCCATTCCCTTTTCCTCCTCAGTAGCCCTGAGCCTCTCTTTCTGCCTTTCAAGCTCGTACAGAGCCTTCATTTTTTCCCATTTTATCCTTCCTCCGTCAAAGAGAGGCATTGTAAGGAAAACTCCTGTAGTAAATGCAGTTTTCCGAATATTTTCAAGAGAGTTACCAAGACTTTCAAAACTACTTCCGTAAAGGTCATATCTGGCGTAAAAAATTATGTCAGGAAAAAAACTGACATTTGTAGCCTTAAGCCTTTTTTCAAAAGCTTCAACCTGCTTTATCTGAGCTTTATACTCTGGTGAATTCTTAATATTATCTGAAAGCTGAATTACAGAAATTTTCCCTTTTGCTGGCATTTCAACAAAATTGTGCTCATGGGAGAGCTTTTTCCCCGTTAACCATGAAAGGTTTGAAATATATACATTTAGCTCTCTCTTCATATTTGTTTGCTCCTTGAGAGCTGACTCAATCTCAGCACTGGTTTTTAGCAATTCCTCATAAGAAAGTTCTCCTTTATCATAGGAAAGTTTCTTTAATTCATAAATCTCTTTCAGCTTTCCAAGGATTAGATCACTGTATTTAAGCTTAGTTTTTGCTTCCACAACCTGCGAGTATAAATCAGTTATATCTTCAAGTAATCTTTTCATCTCAGCCTGACAGTCATAAAAGGATGCTTCTTTAAGCAGGTTATAGTAAGAAGTATCAAACCATCTTTTATACCAGTTTGAAATATAATACTCTGCAGTAAGATACACAGCAGTTCTCCATTCGTCGGGCTGTCCACCGATTACCTGTCCACCTGCTGTTATAAAACCTGTGGTTTTTGTTAGGTTTTCAAATTTCTCAACTCTGCTACCAATAGAAATCTGAGGATAAAAGTTAGAAAGAGATTGTTTATATACCGCATGAGCAATGTTTATTTCATAGAACTTTATTTTAACTCTGGGGGAGTGTTCCAGCACCAATTTAACTACTTCCTCGTAGGTTACTGTTTCTGCAAAAAGGAGACAAGGTTTAAAAAACAAGGTAAGAAACGTAAAAACAGATATTTTAAAATAGATAAGTCTCGTTCCTGAACCAAACTTCCACACAAACCCAGCTCTCCCCACAGCTTTAGACCTAAGCTATGCTAAATAAAGAGGTATTATGCCAGCTTCCACTTAGTAAAGCCATATACTGCTGATTATTTATCAGCTCATTATACTTCTGCGTGTAATCCATGCCCTTATCAGAGTTAAAATCAATTATGGCGTTAACAATATTTTCAATATCCCATCTTGTTATATAGTGTCCGTCTTTTACCTGAATTCGCTCAATTCCTTGATAATCTTCTTCCTTAAACTGATTAACAACACGAACAAAGTCATTTTCAGAGTAACCAACAATAAGATCATCTCCATCTTTAAATAGAACAACTCTTTCTTTGTCTGTATTGAAAACTAAAGCATCCTTTCCCTCTTCATCAACTACTGTGTCTTTTCCATCAGCAGGATTAAAGACATATATGTCATCGCCGGCTTTTCCATGTATTATGTCATTACCTTTTTTGCCAATTAGAATATCGTTGTATTCTGTTCCGTAAACAGTATCTTCGCTGTCAGTACCTTTAATAGCAAGCTGATTTATAATATCGTCCACTGTAAATTTTGTACCGTCTGAAAATTCAATTGTAAAGTTTAAAAGTAGAGGATAAAATTCTCCATCTACAGACCACCACTCTCTATCTACATACCACCTATTCACCTGAATAAGTATGCTGTCTTCTGTATTCGCTATTTTTATAAGTAAACCATCGGATTTTCTTTCAAATACTAAATCCTCTTTTTTTATACCATCACCAAATTTTATAGTAACTGAAGAGCCATTATATGGAATCAAGTCCCACGTATCCTGTCCATCTCCTCTGTTAAAGACAAAGGTATTGTTTCCGTAATGGTCTTCAATATAGTCATTACCTTTGCCTCCAATTAATGTGTCATCTCCCAGGTCTCCGTAGATAGTGTCATTCTCGTCAAGCCCGTAAATTGTTTCGTTGAATTCGCCTCCCCTAATGTAGTCATCCTTATCTGTGCCAATGAGAGTAAAAAGTTCTGGTATACTGTTTATCTGTTCCTTTGTAAATATTGTTCCATCTGAAAATTCAAGATTAATGACCCAGTAATAATCAAACCAGTAAAGTATTCTTATACTATCAGAACTGTTTTTCACTAATATAACAAGGTCATACCCATCTCTCTTAAATTCAACATCTTCCTTTGTTATACCGTCGCCAAATTTAACTGTGTTAATTTCATTGCCGTATTCATAAATTGTGTCCTGTCCATCTCCTCTGTTGAAGATATAAATATCCTCTCCATCTCCACCTTCTAGGAAATCGTTTCCCGCACCTCCTATGAGCGTATCATTACCATTGTCTCCATACAAAATGTCATCTCCCGCTCTTCCGTAAATAACATCATTTCCATAGTAACCGCTGAGATTATCGTCTCCGTCAGTTCCAATAACTTTAAATCCCTTCAACTCAATTTCATCTTTTTTTAGTATCGTTCCATCAGATAGAATAATTTCATCTATTTTGTGGTCTACGTATGTAATTCCTCCCAAGCAAATACTTCCATTTTCTGATACAAAATAGTCTTTTACTCTTATGGAATCCTGTGTGTTTTTGATTTTTACTACCAAGTCTTTATCTTCTTTTATGAAATCTAGGTCTTCTTTGTTTATACCCTCTCCAAGGATGACTCTCTTAGCACCCGATTTAGGTACTTTCACATAAAGGTATCCGGTGGGATAAGCATAAAGGTTTCCTATAATCTCGTTTATATATATAGTATCCTGTCCGTCTCCTTTATTAAATATGTAAGTATCATTGCCCAGACCTCCTTCAATGTAATCATTTCCGGGACCACCTACAAGAGTATCATCACCATCCCAACCGTATATATAATCATCGCCATCTAATCCTAGAATGATATCATTGTCTCTCGTTCCGTACAGGATATCGCTTTCCTTGGTCCCTTTTATTGTGTTATAGTCGCTTATTCTATCAATTTCTTCTTTTGTAAGAGTTGTACCGTCGTAGAACTCTATTTTGCCAATTTTTGAACTCTCTGAGTTAAACCAGTCCTCAATCGTTATTCTGTCCTCGGTGCCTTTGATATGTATTACAAGATTGTACCCATTTCTTGTAAATTCAAGGTCTTCTTTTGTAATGCCTTCTCCAAATTTTAGTGTATCCTCGTTATCTGCATATATAGTATCCTGTCCATCTCCTTTGTTAAACACGTATGTGTCTGAGCCAGAACCTCCTTCCATATAATCATCTCCCTTTCCACCCACAAGAACATCATTACCATCTCCGCCCTGAAGGCTGTCATTTCCATCCCCTCCGTAAATTATATCATCTCCTTTATTACCATAAAGCGAGTCATTCCCACCGTAACCGTAAATAGTATCATTTTTATCACTACCGTTAAGATAATTATCCTTTTCATCTCCGTAAACTTTGTATCCAGAATTTTCAACTTCATCTTTTGTGAGCACTGTTCCATCTGCAAATTTAAAAATATCTATTTTGTAATCAACAGGCAGAGGAAAGTATTCGTATTCAACAAACCACTTCTTTATTCTTATTGAATCACTACCGCTTTTTATCTTTACTACAAGATCATTACCATCTTTTACAAAATCAAGCTCATCTTTTGTTATTCTTTCACCAAATACAAGGGTATTAACTTCTTCTTTGTTATATTTCTCATCAAGAATTATATCTTCTCCATCTCCTCTGTTAAATACGTAAGTATCTGAACCAGCTCCACCATACATTACATCATTACCTGGGCCACCTATTAGAGTATCGTTGTCATCACCTCCGTAAAGAGTATCGTCTCCTTCTCCACCAAAGAGAATGTCATCACCTGCGTAACCATAAAGGCGGTCATCACCTTCTTTACCAAGTACTATGTTTTTTGAATAACTTCCGTATAGCCAGTCATTACCATTTGTACCTTCTACAGTGTATCCAGCGCTATCTATATCTGCCTTACTGAGAGTTGTACCATCCGCAAATTTAAATTGGAATCGTGAATAGTTATCAGACCAGAACCAGTAATTTATCCTTAAACTATCGCCTGTATCTTTCAACTTTATTACAAGGTCTGAGCCATCTACTAGAAACTCAACATTATCCTTTAGAAACTCAACATTATCCTTATTAATGCCTTCACCAAAAACAATGGTGTTTACTTCTTCATCAGAGTATGAATAATCGTAAATCGTATCCTTTCCATCTCCCTTATTGAAAATATAGGTATCTTTACCACTATCACCTGATAGATAATCATCACCCGAACCGCCTACAAGAATATCGTCACCATCTTCTCCGTAAAGAGTATCGTTTCCTTCACCGCCTATTAGAATGTCATTGCCACCAAAACCGTAAGTATAATCATCTCCTCCTCTGCCAAGTATTATGTCATCATTTTGACTTCCATAAAGATATTCGTTACTCTCAGTGCCTATTATTGCTTTTACCAGAAAGTCCCTATAAGGATTGTTTATAAATTTTGACAGTGTCGATGTATCCGTATAAAGCTCTTTTATAAGGTTTTCGTCTAGAGCATTAACTTCTTTGAGTACTATAAGGGAAATAATTGCAATTGCTGACTGATTATTATCGTCTGAAGAAAGCATCTGCTTTATTTGGGCATTGAAGGATTGAGCATCAAAGCTTTCGTCAAGAACAATCCTATCTGTGAAGAAATCATAATATACAGGCAATACACCTTCCAAAAGCCCCGCATCAACCACAAACCTCGTAAAAAGCCCCTGAAACATAGTGTTCCACGCTTCAAGAAGAAACTGCCCCGATCTGTGCCTTATACCATCTATGACTTCCTCAGGTGTTGCTCCCACAAACTTCTCTATTGCTCCCACCTGCTCATAGCTAAGGGTTATACCACCGTCAAAGTGTAGAAGTCTATGCTCTCTATCGTTTCCGTTAAGTATTGCCCAGCTTATACCAAGCTCTTCTTCTTTTATTCTCTCAACCCCTGCCCATCTGAAAATGATTTTCTCAAATTTTTCTTTTAGCTTTGTAAGATCAGGCTCTGCTATCGCATCCTTTACCATGTTAAGCAGTGTCTCATCCAAACTCATGGCAATAGGTAAATCTGGCATAAATCCATACCCCCTTACCCATGGAAGACCTACTATCTCTGGATTTAACTTGACTTCACGATTGTAGTAGCTGTAAAGCCTATCAAGCTCAAAATTGACATTGCCTGCCTGTGTTTTTGTTCCATCCTCAAATTCAACACTTCCTACCTCTGTTATCGTGTTCCCTTCCTGATTTATGTTGGTTTGTGTAGTATTAAGATTTATTGATTTTATTCCTACATCACTTAAACTCAAAAGCTCCCCTTCATCTGTCCTCCCATCTCCATTCCTGTCCTGCCAAAGCTTTAAATTTTTAAACACATCATCAAAGGCATCAATCCTGCCGTCTCTGTTTGTGTCATAAAGGGCTAAAGCCTTAAAGCCTGACTGATTAGCATTCCCAAACATCTCAGAGATATCATTTATTCTATTATCATTATTTCTATCCCAAACCAAAAACGCATCCCCACTGCTTATCCAACCAGTCTTATTTGCAAAGCCAGAACCTGTAAGGTCAAACATTACATTTGATTGATTTATGTTAACAAGCTTTATACCATCCCCATCAAGGTCTATAACAAGGGGGTCTATCCTGCGTGTGCCTTCTCTAAGGTTAGAGCGGGTTTTTTCAGGATAGATTCCTCCCAATATTTTCATGAGACTAATTCTCTCTTCATAAGGAGTTAAAGAAAGTATATTCTTCTGTCTTCTTTTTATATCCTTTGGGTGGTTTTTAGCATGTCGCGTGTTAAGAAAATACCTAAGTAAATCGCTATCGTCAAAATCTCCTTCAAAAGCTATAATCTTCCCATCAAGACTTACTTTCCCTGTTTTTAAATAAGCCTCAAGCTTATCATAACTGCCATACTGATTCATATAATCTATAATCGCAAGCTTTGCATAATCGCTATTTCTTATAAAATCTGCAACATCTTTTCTCCCAGCTTGTTCAATCCTGTTGATGAGAGCGTTAAGCTCGCTTATTTTGGCATCTAAATACTCTCCATACCAATTAATTATTTTTTGAACATTTTCAGGCATTTGAAGAGCTCTGTCTATGTCAGATCTGTATTGAGAAATAAAATTAGCTAAATCGTTGTAAGATTTACCTGCTTGATATTCTCCATACTGAGTTATAATTTTATCTATTTTCTCATACAAAACATCATAATTTTTTATTATTTTGTATAAATACTCCCTTGCCTCTCCATTAGTTTTTAAATCCCACTGTGGTGGTCCAAAGCTATAACCACTATCTCCTATTTTTGCATGGCTTATTTTGAATGCTTTATCCCAATCTCCAAGTTCATTTCTGACAAATACCTCATGAAGCTTTTGTTTAAATAGATCACTGAAAGTAGGCTCAGGAAACTTACTCATGGCTTAACCTCCTTCTGAAGTTTTTAAATACTTGGATTTGATGTAGTTATATACCTTGTTAACAACCTGCTGATCATCACCTTCCCCAAGTTTATATTTATCAAACTCTTCCGCATCAATAAAGAATATCTTAGTATTAAAAAACTTACTCTTGCTATTTAGATTTTTGTCAAATCTTATGGCGTATTCTTCACCCCCTATATAAAACAAATTAAAGGTTGTTCCATCATCTAAAATGTATCCGATTCCTACTCTTGGCTCAACACGTGTAATCATGTATTTCCCTTTGTAATCCCAATTCCTTTCACATTTTGTATTTACTTCTTCTTTTTTGGGCTTGTCTAATAGTTGAACAGGAACTACTTCTTTAAGTACCACTTTCTTACCATTTTCGTACTTATAAACCACTAATCTATTATTAAAGATAGGAGCACAATTTCCTAACCATAAACTTTTCCGTTCTATAATAGTCCCATCTTCATATTTTAAAGGGTATACAGGTCCAGGATATGTTGCATATTTTGCAGTTATTTCATCGATTTCTAAATATTTTGGCATATAAATGCAGTAATTAGGGTTTTTGGTTTTTCTGCAAAGAGAGACATTTTTGTATATTTTTTTGCACTCTTCAATCGGCAATTCGCTTCTACCAAACATCGTCACACATCCTACAACTTTTATTTTACTTTGTTTCCCTTTCCCTTCTTCTTGCAGTTTTATAAATACATAATCTCCATCTGGAAGTTTTGCTGGCCTAGTAGTCCATATTCCTTTACTAACTTCTTCTTTCGTCAATACTTTAAAATCCCACACATCAGGGTAGGGAGGATATTTTTTCTCAATTTGCCCTACCTGCTTCTCCTCCCCAGCTCCAGTTCCAACAAAAGCCAAAACCAAGACAAACACTAAAATCAAGCTTTTAAAAGTTCCTTTCATACCCATAACCTCCTTTGGGTAAAATTATATCTCAACCCATAAAGATTGTCATCTCCTTCTTTCCCCACTATCACATCATTTCCGTCAGTTCCATAAAGCCAATCATTTCCTTGAGTGCCACTGATGAGTTTGGGTATTATGAACTGTGCGTAAGGACTGCTTAAAAGCTTAAAAAAGATATTTTCGTCAGCATAAAAATCTACAACAGAATCCAGGGCATTAACTTCTTTCAGCACAAGAAGGGAAAGTGTCGCAAGAACTGACTGGTTTGGGTCATCAGATAAGAACATCTGTTTTATCTGAGTTCTGAATGCTCCTGTATCAAACTCCTCAGCAAGAATGATTCTGTCTGTGAAAAAGTCATAGTAAGCAGGTAAGATATCTTCAAGAAGCCCAGCATCCACAACAAACCTTGTAAACAGTCCTTGAAACATTGTGTTCCATGCTTCTAAAAGAAATCTCCCTGATCTATGTCTTATTCCGTCTCTTACTTCTTCTGGAGTTGCTCCTACAAACTTTATAATAGCACCAACCTGCTCGTAGCTAAGTGTTATTCCTCCGTCAAAATGAAGAAACCTATTTTCTCTATCATTTCCACTAAGGATTGCCCAGCTTATACCAAGTTCTTCCTCTCTTATATTCTCAACACCAGCCCATCTGAAGATTATCTTTTCAAATTTTTCTTTAAGTTTTGCAAGGTCTGTCTCTTCTACCGCATCCTTTACCATCTGAAGAAGCGTCTCATCCATGCTCATGGCAATAGGCAAGTCAGGCATAAAGCCATATCCCTTAACCCAGGGAAGCCCTACTATCTCGGGATTTAGAATAACCTCACGGTTGTAATAGCTGTAAAGCCTATCAAGCTCAAAATTCACATTGCCAGCCTGCGTTTCTGTTCCATCTTCCTTTTCAACACTGCCTATCTCTGTTATCTGATTCCCACCCTGATTTATGTTTGTATGCGTTGTATTGAGATTTATGGCTTTTATTCCAAGCTCGGCAAGGTTTTTAAGCTCTCGTTCGTCTGTCCTTCCATCACCATCTCTGTCCTGCCACACTTTTAAGTTCTTAAACACATCATCAAAGGCATCTATTCTTCCATCTCTATTTGTGTCATAAAGAGAAAGCATTGCAAAACCAGACTGAGTGGCATTTCCAAACATCTCAGAAATATCTTTTATTCTGTTATCGTTGTTTTTATCCAGAACCAAAAATCCATCATCAGAAGAGACCCATCCAACCCTGTTAGCAAAACCAGAACCAGAGAGGTCAAACATGGCAGTGGATTCTTTAATATCCACAAGCTCTATCCCATCTCCGTCTAAATCAATTACAAGTGGGTCAATCCTGCGAGTTCCTTCTCTTAAGTTTCTTCGCACCTTTTCTGCATAACCTGGAATTTTGATTTTCCATCCTACTTGTATGTAATCAGGGTTCTTTATCCGTGGGTTTGCTCTAAGCAGGTCTTCTACGCTTACATTGTATCTCTTT
>Ga0209695_100486_pt1 | contig 13207 bp, 12 predicted proteins | sample DewCreD2012metaG_4_FD_184110 | JGI IMG/M metagenome (GOLD analysis project Ga0209695, IMG submission 184110) | Hot spring sediment bacterial and archeal communities from British Columbia, Canada, to study Microbial Dark Matter (Phase II) - Dewar... ...
ATTATATTGTATCCTGAAATTTATTCATTTTCAAATATATTTTTAAGAATTTTATTCCTTAAAGATGTAAGATTAATTCAATTTACAGATTCGCTATTTAATTTTGCAATTAATTGGATATTAATATATTTAATTATAGAAATTATATTTAGCATATTCTTTAAAAATAGAAAGAATCAAGCGTACCTATTTGCTTGTATACCGTTTACTTATACACCCTTAGTCATATATTCTATTTTGTTCAAATTTATTTCTACGTTTGCTAATGAGATTTTTTTAAGATTCGCATTTGCTCTATTTCAAGCATGGACCATAATAATGCTTATTAAGGCTATCCAAGTGAGCAAGGGAGAAAGCCTACAAAACATTTTAATAGCCATCCTAATACTTTATATGGCTAGCATAGTATACTTTTTAAATTTCTAATCTACTAGAAATGAAAACATTTAAATCTAATTCTATAATCTTAATCTCATGAGTTCTTTTATATGCATCATTATTATGACATTGATCATTTTGAATCTCCCTCATCAAGAAACGAATAATGTTGCACAAATCGCATTGAACTATTTAATAAGTAGATTTGGTTCAGCAAATTATGAAATAATTTCAGTCGATAAATGGAATTCCCAATATTCAGTCCTTGCTTCAGATGGCAAATATTATTACAATATGATCATAGTTGCTAATAAAAATGAAATAAAAAGTTTTGAAGCAAGAGAAATCAATATGAATTTCAGCTTAAAAGTTCAGAATGGGACAATAATAATTGATTGTTTAAATGTCAACAAAGAGGGATTTGGTTTAGAAATTGAAAAAACTGCAAGCATAAAGCTAAGCTATTATTGGGAAAATTATAAAATCGACGAGAGCTTGAAATTAGCATTTAAAGATGTTTCTTTAGTTGAGTATGACGAATTCATGAATAAAGTACTTGAAGAAATAAATTTGAGCCGATTCAGTCCTCAAATAAACATAAATATGCTAAAGCTTTCAAACAATCAAATCGTAGCAATTAATACCGATCTAAAGTACAATTTGAACAATTCAACGAAAATAGATCTTCTTCTCTCCGTCATACCTTCTTCATTATTCGTAGCAAACATATCTGAGAACTTTAAAATAAAAAGTTATGCTGTATATTTTTATTTCAAAGTTATAAATTATAATATAAAACATAAAAATGCTTCTTTAGCATTAAAAATTAATTTCGATAAAACTTTTATATCCCAAGAAAATTCCAGGATAATATTTTACAATGATAGATGGATAGAATTAATGATTGAGAGTGACAGCATAATATATGCAAAAAATAATGAAACTCTCATAAAACTCAATATAGAAAACGGAAATGCTTTTAATACGTTTAAAATATCTTACATAATTTTGAGAAAATTTATAAGCATTCTATATGATTATTCAACAATAATATCATCGATGCTTATTATCGTATTAGTAACATATTTAATTTTAATTAGGAATAAAAGAATTAAAAAAGAACTAGGCTAAGGAGGATATTTTGGAAAATACATAAGGCAATATTCCACCATGCTTCATATATTCTAGTTCTACTTTGGTTTCTATTCTAGCTAATGCTTTGAACCTTATTTCTTTTGTTCCATCAACGGCTTTTACTTCAACGATCTGCTTAGGTTTCAATTCATTCAATCTTTCAATGTAATATTCTTCTCTTCCCGTAATCCCTAATTCTCTCCATGACTTATCTATTTGCAAAGGTAATACTCCTATTGCAACGAGATTTGATCTGTGAATTCTCTCAAAGCTTTCAGCAATGACGGCTCTTACTCCTAGCAAAGCAGTTACCTTTGCAGCCCAGTCTCTAGAACTACCTGCTCCATATTGCTTTCCAGCTATTATTATTAAAGGAACCCCTTCTTTCTTATATCTCATAGCAGCTTCATAAACACTTAAGATTTCATTAGTAGGGAAATACAAAGTATAACCACCTTGGATATCTACTAAGTAATTTTTAAGCTTTGGATTACTAAATCCTCCACGTAGCATTACTTCATGATTACCTCTTCTTGCACCGAAAGTGCTTAAGTCTTTTTCTCCTAGAGAAATTAAGTATCGGCCTGCATCGCTATCTTTAGGTATTGGACCTGCAGGAGATATATGATCTGTAGTAACTCTGTCTCCTAGCAACAAAAGAACTCTAGCTTTTCTTATATCATTTAAAGGATAAATTTCGTCTAGCCAAGGAGGTTCTTTAATATAAGTTGATTCGGGCCAGTCATAGATCTTGTTAGGTGTTACTTTTAAAGAATTCCAGTTTTCATCTCCTTCAAAAATGTCTTCATAAAGCTTAATATAAAGTTCAGGATTCATTGCAAGATTCAAGTATTCATTTATTTCTTTAGAGGAAGGCCAGATGTCTTTTAGATAAACAGGATTTCCATTTGGATCATATCCAATAGGTTCTTCATAGAAGTCAATGTTTATTTTTCCTGCTAAAGCATATGCAACAACGAGCATTGGAGAAGCTAAGAAAGTAGCTTTAAGCAATGGATTAATCCTTCCTTCAAAATTCCTATTACCGCTTATAACTCCTACTGCGAAAATATTATTATTTATTATTTCGTCAGCTACCCATTTAGGTAAGGGACCGCTATTACCTATGCAAGTAGTGCATCCATATCCTACTAGATGAAATCTCAGAGCTTCTAAATAGCTCATCAATCCTGCATTTTTTAAATATTCAACAACTACTCTAGAACCTGGTGCAAGGCTTGTTTTAACATAATCTTTTACATTCAATCCATGCTCTACAGCTTTCTTAGCTAACAATCCTGCTCCTATCATTACTGAAGGATTCGATGTGTTTGTACAACTAGTAATTGCTGCGATTACAACACTTCCATGTGGAATACGAGGACTACTCTTTATTTTATATTCTTTCATCAACTCTTCTAGGAATTCCTTAGATTTAGCCAAAGGTATTCTCTCTTCAGGATTTCTAGGACCAGCTATGCTTGGCTCGACTAAAGATAAATCAAAAACTATTACCTTATCATAACCTGGTTCTTGTCCATTGTAGAATAAGCCTTGATATTTGCAATATTTCTCGACTTTTTGAACATGTTCAATTTTCCTTCCAGTTCTTTTCAGATACTTAATAGTTAATTCATCTACAGGAAAGAAGCCGATCGTAGCTCCATATTCAGGTGCCATGTTAGCTATCGTTGCTCTATCTTGTGCAGATAGAGTTAAAAGACCTGGGCCAAAAAATTCAACGAACTTGCCCACTACATTTTCTTTTCTTAAAAGCTCAGTTATGTAGAGAACTAGATCAGTTGTTGTTACTGCTTCTTTCAATTCTCCAACTAATTTAACTCCTATAACTTCTGGAATTGGAATATAATAAGGCTGACCTAACATTACTGCTTCAGCTTCTATTCCACCTACACCCCAGCCTAAGACACCAATGCCATTTATCATCGTAGTATGAGAATCAGTTCCTAATAATGTATCTGGAAACAATATGCCATTTCTTTCATCAATCACTTTTGCTAAGTATTCTAGGTTTATTTGATGTATGATTCCTTTTCCTGGTGGAACAATTCTTAGATTATCGAAAGCACTTTGCGTCCATTTGAGAAAAGCATAACGCTCCTTATTTCTCTCAAATTCATTCTTAAGATTTAAATTAAAAGCATACATTGTACCATAATAATCAACCTGAATTGAATGATCAATGATTAAGTCTACTGGAATTTTAGGATTTATTAATTCAGGTTTTTCTTTTAGCTTGCTTCTCATAGCTGCTAGATCTACTAGCAAAGGTATTCCTGTATAGTCTTGAAGAATAACTCTTGAAGGCATGAAAGGTATTTCTTCACCTACTTTCCTTTTAAGAAGTTTTTCTACATCTTCTGTAGTTATAATCTGCTCATCTAAATTCCTGATCAAATTTTCTAAGAGAATCTTTAGAGAAAATGGAAGCTTTTGGACCTCAGATCCTAGTTCATTTATATCGAATATTTCTCCGATATCTAGTTTTTTTCTATACGAAGATCTCACGAGGAGATATGATATTTCAACTAATATTAGCTTTTATTTTAATTTCTTCGATAGAAACCTTGTTTGTTAAAACGATCCTATAAATCCCTATGAAACAAACGAATTTCAAAAAATCTGCGATTAAAGGAATTAGAGCCAGGTTAAATACTAATAAAGGCAAAGTAAGAACATAGATCATGCCTAATACATATGTTGATAGCCCCAATAATTTATTCAAGTTCATGTAGAACCTAAAAGGAGCAATGCCACCTATTGGTTCTGCCAAATAACCTAACATGATTAAATAAGCACCTTCAAAATATCCGAAGGTTAGTAATAATAAACCTACGCATACAATAACAAGGCCTATAGGTATAGCAAACTTATAAACCCTATAAAAAGGCAAAGGTAGCTTTGCATACTCTAAATATGCAAAGATAGCCATAATGAATAAAACATATAGCAAACCTAAAGTTAAGCGATCTTTCAAAGCATTAAGACCTTTAAATTGCAATATCATAAGAACGACTAAAATTAGAAAACCTGCTATGGTACTTATCAGGGTGCCTCTTATCAGGTGTCGATAAGCCATAAAATATCCTACTAATACTTAAATATATCTTTAAAACAAAGAAAATTTTCCCTTTTTCAATGCATTTCTAATAATAATATTCTGCACTCTATAAGCTATGATAGCCATGATTAGCACTGCAACTATATCTAAAATAAGCATGAGATATTTATCAAAAGGATAATAACCAGTTGCAGCAGAAATTATAGGCCCTATTACATAGTAGAAAGGCGAATAAAATATAACGTTTGCGAAGGTCTTACTGAAAAACTGTATTGGAATTGCTCCGCTGAAAAATGGCAAGATGAATTGCAAAACTTGACTAGCTACCCAAGGAGATCTTAAATTAACTATAAAGAAGCTCCATGTAGCCCCGAAGAATAAGAAAAATAATATAGCTAGTATGATTGAGATGAAAAAGAAAACTGGATCAACCAAATATATTTTTGCACCGAACAATGTTGTATTTAATAAAAATATCACAACTCCTATCGTAAAGGTATCGATTAAACTCATTATTGCTCGACCTACTAAATGAGAAACGATGCTTGAATTCGTCATTAACACATATTCGAGTATTCCTTGCTGAATTGCAACAACAATTGTATTGCTCATGCCTAGAAAAGTTGAAACGAATACAAACATGAAAATACCCCAAGTTAATGCTGAAATGATGCTGGGATCTTTTATATATTGAGTTGCGTACAACATTATACCATACAATAGCATGAGAACCCAGAAAGGTGTTGAGAGTAGATCAGAAACGAGCCATATTTTATATCTGGTATAAATCGTGAAACCTCTTTCAATTTCTGCAAATATTTTAATAATGGTCCTCTTAATTATTTTACCAACCATAAGTTCCTCTTTTCTTTATGAAGGCTCTTTCAAAATATTTATAAACTAGGAAGCCTGCTAAGATATAAATAAAGAGGAAGAAAAAAGGTTGTTTGAATATAAGATCTAAATATCCTGCTATTGTAGCTCTAGCATATTCTGCAGCATAATGATAAGGCATTGCTTTACCTATCAGCTGTAGAATTGGAGGTAAAAGCGTTATGGGATAAATTAAGCCAGAAACAGCTCCAATAAAGCTTGCGATCGTATTTGATAAAGGTTCTGTTTCTCTAACTACTATACCTATCGCAAGCATAATCATGCTAAATCCCAAAGCTGGTAGTAATGCAACATATAATATTAAGATAGAAAGCAAAAAATTAAGAATATAAGCAATATCATAAGCTAGAACAGTTGCTACGATTCCAATGATTATATAGTTCAAAAGACCCAATAAGCTGCTACTTATCATTGTAGCAACTACTATTACGAAAGGATGTATTGGAGCACTTAACAAATATTCAAGTCTTCCTGTGAGTAATCCTTCTCTCACAAAAGTAGCAGCTGAAAAAGTCATCAACAACGCGATTATAAACATTGAAAAACCTATCAACTGATAAAATAAAAGTTTTGGATCTGCTGGTTTTCCGCTCATACCTGAACCTAATGCATAAGCTACAAAGGAAAATATGAATGGAAAGGAAGAAAGGCCTAAAAATGCCCCTACTTCTCTCAAGAAGGCTCTAATCTCAGCTTCTACAATTCCAAGAATTTGTTCAATAATCCTCATGATTCATACTCGATAGCTTTAGCAAAAGCTTCTTCTAAGCTAGGTTCAATTATTTTTATATAGCCAACTTGGTAACCTTTTTCACGAATTTCATCAACGACTTTTAAAAGATCCTCAGTAGGTTTTTCTGAAGTTAACTTTATAACTGGGTATCCTCTCTCGCCTATTGAAACATTATCTAATTTTACATCTTCAGCTAATACCTCAACTTCTATCATGTATTTGAGTCTAAGTTTTTGCTTAACTTCAATAGGAGAACCCATTAAAATTATTTTGCCTTTATTTATCATAGCAACTCTATCGCTAAGATTTTCAACTTCCCACATATTATGACTTGTTAGCAATATTGTCTTACCTTTAAGAGCCAATTCCTTTATTAAAGATCTTATTTTCCTTGCAGAAAGGGGATCTAAGCCAATCGTAGGCTCATCAAACAATAAAATTGGGGCATCATTTATTAAGCACTTAGCAATGCTGAGCTTTGCCATCATCCCTAAGCTATATTCATCAACTGTTCTGTATGCATCTTTTCCCAAATTAACTAGCTCCACCAATTCTTTAGCTCTTCTCAGTGCTTCACCCTTAGATAAACCATATAATCTACCATAATAAACAAGGTTCTCTATGCCTGTCAATCTAGAATAAAATCCTTTATTAGGATATAGAACAACCCCTAACTTTTCTCTTACTTTTGTAGGTTCTTTAAGAACACTATAACCATAAACAAAGGCTTCTCCTTTATCAGGCAAAAGTAATGTTGCAATTATTCTTATTGTAGTTGTTTTACCTGCACCATTAGGACCGACTAGGCTAAAAATTTCTCCTTTGTTTATGTGAAAGTTAACACCGTTTAATGCTTTTACATTCCTGATCCTACTTTTGAAAAACCCTTCTCGAACTTTTGCTTTGTATTCTTTATGTAGGTCAATGACTTCAACGATTTTCATAGTTTTTCACCATACGCTTCGATCACATCTTTTAAGGCTGTTATAATATAAACAGGATCAAAATATAAAATTCTTTCAAATGAATTAATTTGCTCAAAAAGTTTAATTTTAGCAGCACTTATTAAGTCTTCAGCCAATTTTGTATTATTAAGTGAATAAGATCGTTTTCCTGAAATAAATAGTATTCTGTTATCACGGACCTTTAACTTGAAATCAGGTGCTTGAACATTTAATTCATTTTTTGACATTTCTATGTCATAGCCTAAATATTCTACTCTTATATTCGAGGGATTTATGATAAACCTATCATTATTTATTCTGAAAATCATTTCATCGTTGCTCAATTTTATTGAATATTTTGGATTTGCAGAAAACAGATACAAAATGCTTTTATGTTTGCTCTCAGTAGAGATGCGTATCCAAGGCCCGATCATTACTTCTTCCCTTCCAAGTTCTTCAGTCACATAAATAGGACCTACTCTAACTCTTTCGCCAAATTCATCGCTTTCAACTGAAATGAAGGGCAGCTTGATATATTCCCTTTTTCTCAAAGGCATGCTAGATAGCAAAGAATTGAGTAGTTTTTGGGCTTCGTTGATAAACGATGTGGAATCGTTAACATTTTTACCATTTAACCTAAGAAAAGGCGAATAAACTAGTAAAGGAGCATTTAATTTAAGTTTTATATTACCTAGCTCGTTTTTGAATTCCAAATTCATGTTATTGAAGTTAACAAAACCGATTTTTCTACGACCTCTTCTTATTAAAACGACCTTGCTAAATTCGTTAGAACTAAGAACCCATTGTTTTGCATCTATGGCATATGGACCTATTTCTTTAACGTGTTTGTCTAGTCGGTATTTATCTCTCTTTCTCATCATTGCAATAAAAGACCAGGAAGCCAATTTCAAAATGATAGCAGCTATGAACAAAGGTAATATTAAATCGGTGAATAGTTTTGATAAACCAAGGAAGCTAAATACGAAGAAAACTATTGTGCTGAAAAGCGCTATATTGCCTGCCTTACTTATAATGCTTGATATTGCCAAGATTACATCTTCAGTTTCTATTGTCAGCAAAGTTGAAATTGCATAAAAACCGATTGAAACTATGATTAAATTATTAGCTATATTTTCTAGCGATAACAAAGACCTGAGCAACCAAGCTACTAGTAGTAATAGCGATATAGCAAAAGTAACGTTACTTATTATTCTTATAATCTCCTTCATTAAACTAGGTGTTTTAACTAGTTTAATGCTACTCATGGATTTCACCCCCTAAAGTTTCATGTATTAAAGCGAGAAGACGAAGTAGCATTTTACCTCTACTAGAGATCTTATATTTCATAACTGTTTCATCATGAACAATTAGCCCAGTACTTAATAGTTGCCTTAGATTGTAGGAAAGAGAAGAAGATTCTAGATTCAACTTTTCTTTTAATTCACTAAAGCTCATAGGATTTTTGTACAAAATCTTGAGCAATTTTATTCTATCTTCGTTAGCCAAAGATTTCATTATCATACCAGCCTTCAATTCAGAAAGATTCAAGATCATCTCATCTATCATTTCTTCTCCTTTTTCTCTCAAACCCTTTCTTATACTCTCTTTTATAATGTTTGCGATATCCCTCAAAACAATGCTAGTTGGCTCAGCCATATCGAGATCTTCTTTGCTTAGATTTATGCGCAAGCTAATCGTCTTCACTTGCCTCTCTATTTCTTTTAGAGTTTCACGCATAATGGGATCTAACATTTCCTTTATGGCTTTTCTCACTTCATCTTTAATCATGTCTTTATCAAATTCAGACATTTGTACTAAGCAAAATAAAAAAAAGTTTTTATTTAAATCTTTTGGATTTTACTCGATATATAAAGTACAAAATTTTATACAAGAAGCGGATTTCCGAATTTCTCCTGAAATACCAATTCTTCAAGCTTTTTCCTGTTCTTTTTACCAATAATTTTCTTCTTAGGATAACCAAAAACGACTACTGCACTAGGATATAAATCATTTGGGATGTTGAAATCTTTCCTGAGCTTTTCATGAACTATTCCTGTGAATATTCCTGAAGCGACACCTAGGCTCCATGCAACTATTTGCATGCTTTGCACAACTCTACCTGCATCTAATAAATGAAAAGGATAAGTTGGATTCGTCAAAATTATCACAGCAAAAGCTCCATTAATAGCCCATTTGCCAGTTATGCTGTCTTCAGCAAGTTTTTTCAAATTTTCTTTATCTCTAACTAATATAAAACGCCAATGCTGAGTATTTTTACCTGAGCCTGTATATCTTGCAGCATCTAAAATCTTTAGGATAACTTCGAAAGGGACTGGCTTATCTTCGAATTCCCTAATATCAAGCTTACTCTTTACAAAATGAAAAGTATCGTAGCTTTGCATCATAAAATAAATGATTTTTGAAGCCTTATTATTATTAAGAAGCCCTAAGAGGAATAAAATTATTTATTCCGCTGTCCACTTAGTCAAATAGAGCGAAGCGATTAGAAAAGCTATGCTCAATAGAGCTAGAATTGAAATAGAAATAGGAGTTAAAATGAATACTCCTTGAATCATTGATTCTCTTAACGTTACAGCTAGGTAATATAGAGGAGAAAAAGCTGCAACAATTTGCAAATAGATAGGCATCAATTCAATAGGAAAGAATACTCCGCTTAAAAACATAAGAGGAAATCCTATTACTGAGCCCAAAGTTGCAGCAGTATCTGGTTGTTTAAATATTGTTCCTATTACGACACCGATGAATGTAAAACAAAGTGTTCCTAAAATCATTGCGAAAATAGCTACAAAAACATTAATTGGATTTGTAACTAGCATAACTTTAAAAGCAAAATATCCCACAGCCACCATGATTACGGTAGAGAGGAAAATCAAAATTAATTGGCTAAAGAAAATTCCGAATATCCATTCGTATTTCCTTAAAGGTGTTGCAATGACCCTTTTGAAAATGCCTCTCCTTCTCAAGTCTGATATGACTCCTGTCAATCCGAATAAGGCATTGCTCATTATTGTAAAAGCTATATAAGAAGGAACATAGTAATCTGAAGCTGATAATGCCCTTATTCCTATTTCTTTTTCTTGAATAGGTATGTTAACGCCATTTCCTGTTGTAGAAGAGCCAAACTCACTTATGAAATTATTTAATATGCTTATTAGTTGTTCATATGCAGGATCTGCTTTGCTTATGTATATTTCAAGCGAAACATTTTCGATTTTTATTTGCTTCAATCTATCCTTCATATAATTCAAAAAATTTGAGAGCATTTCTTTTTGAGTTTCATTCAAATAAGGGGAATTAAGCAATATTTGAATTTGGTTGATTCCCTGCTCTAATTGAGCTTTTTCTGTACTGTTTATTACGAAATCATTAAAACCTTTAGGTATTACAATAATCCTTCTCTGTTCAAAAATACCACCTTGCGAACGTGCAAAATTCAGCGCATCCACATCGTTAGGCAAAATTGAAATCTTAAAAACACCGCTCTTATTCAAAGAATCAATAAATATACTAGATAGCTGACTTGCCTTACCGTCATTACCCACGTCTTTATTTTGAACGTATAAGCTAAAGGTTATATTTTGAGGATTGCTGAATATTGAACCAAATATTACAAGTAAAAGAACAGGAAAGATCAGCGAAAAGAAAAGTCCTGATCTGCTTCTTAACCAACTCTTAAAGAATACATTACCTATAAAGATAGAATTTTTCATGCCAATTCACCTGCTTCTGTAATTTTTGCTCCTATCATCTTTAGAAAAACATCCTCTAAGTTAGGTGTTTTTAATTCTATTTCTTCAAATCCATTCATCTCTAATTCATAGGCTATCTTTCTAGCAATCAATCTGTTATCAGTTTTAATGGAAAAGTACCCATTTTCCTCAATGACTTCTGCTTCCTCTCTAATTATACTAAGGACTTTTGGATCTTTCTTCACTCTCACAACATACTTCAGATTAAGACTATTAACTAAATTTCTAGGAGAATCTATTGCTACGATTTTACCTTTGACAATAATCCCAACTCTATCACAAAGCCTTTCTGCTTCTTCAATGTAATGGGTTGTCAAGAAAACGGTTTTACCAACTTCTTTCAATTTCACAATAACTTGCCAAACAGTCCTTCTTATTTCTGGATCTAAGCCTACAGTAGGTTCATCTAAGAAAACTATCTCAGGATCATTAACTAAAGCCATCGCAATTCCTACCCTTCTCTGAGTACCTCCAGATAATTCCTCGTATTTTCTTTTCCTTACTTCCCAAAGATTGAGAAGATCTAAAACACGCTTAACGTCTTCTTTTGTTTTTTTATATATTTTTGCAATCAGTGCAACGTTCTCTTCTACAGTTAGTAAATCAAATGCGGCAAAATTCTGAGGCATGACACCAATTCTTTTCTTTATCTCATTAGCTTCTTTTAAATCATATCCCAAAACTTTCGCATTACCAGCGTCAGGCTTCCTAAGACATTCTAATATTTCTACAGTAGTTGTTTTACCTGAACCATTAGGACCTAGATAACCAAAAATTTCACCTTTGTCGACATGAAAACTTACATTATCGATAGCTATAATCTTTCCATATTTTTTAGTTAAAGATTCAGCTTCGACTACCTTCATACCGAATTATGAGAATAATATTTCTGGCTATAAAAGTTTTTCAATCTTATGTCACTTATTTTAAAAATCATATCACGCCTGCAATGATTAAAATTGAAAGTAGCCACGAAGGAATTGTAAGTACCGCCCAAATTCTGATGTCCCAATCGAAAATTTTCTTACCATCTAATACCCAGATAGGCAAGAGATTGAAAGCAGCAAGCCAAACATTTATGAAAATTCCGTATGAACAGAGTATTGCATAAAAGTTTTGAAAAGACGCAGGAATCGAAGGAAGTAGATTTAAAGCTAAGAAGAAAAACAAAGCCAATAAAAGGTTTGTAATAGGGCCTGCTGCGGATATAATGCCATTTTCTCTCCTTGTTAAACCATGACCAAAAATTGCGCCAGCAGGTATTATTACTGTTGCTCCAGGAGCTGCGAAAACAACTTGACCTAAAGTCAAAGCTGAGAATAAAAATGTTAGCAACAAACCTTGTTGGGATATTCTGAATTCAGCCCAATGACCGAAATATCTTGCGGTATATTTGTGCGCAAGTTCATGCAATACGAAACCAGATCCTACAGCCATTAGGCTTACAATGAAAAATAAAGCGAAAGCTTCAGGACCTTTTCTTACAAAATATCCTATAGAGAAAACAAAAGCCAAGCTAAACCATGCAATTAAAAGATGGGTTAGTTCTTCTCTTCCTCTTTTTCTTACTCTAATACCGAAAAAATCTTCGAAATCCATCTAAGTCTCTAGAATCAATAAAATACATAACTTTTAAATTTAAAAAGAAAAGTAGAATCAGTGAAGAAAATACTGTTAGTAATTATTAGAATTTTCTCAATATTTTTAGCTATAATAATGGCAATTTTTGTCATTTCGATACCTATTTCTGCATCCATGATTCAAATTGAACCGCCTTCTGTAAAATCTGTGAAAGTTGAGTTGATTAATAATTCGTTATTTTTGTTCGCCAACTTCACGATCAAAAACAATGGCTTTTATGCTCTAGAAGATATCAGCATTTCCATTGCGATACTTACTTTAAATGATATACTAATTACCCAAACTCATATAGGATATCCTGCAGAGAATATAGTAATTAAAGCCCATTCCTCTTATAATGGTTCAATAAAAATAGGTTTCGATCTTGAAGAATTGTCTAAGCTCGGAATAATAGATATAATTAAAAAAGATAAAGCTGTGAAAATTCAAATAACCTCTGAAGGCAGATACGCTTTAGCTTTGTTTGGATTTAAACTAAATTATTTCAATAAGTTTTCGTTTGCTCTACCAATTGAAGATATAAAAATCTTGATAAATTTTCCACTTATATTTTCTGAAAAGAACCTCAGAATAATAAACGATAAAATATTTGTAAGAATGCCCGTTACCATTCTATTCAAAGGTTATCTTA
>Ga0209695_100488_pt1 | contig 13197 bp, 9 predicted proteins | sample DewCreD2012metaG_4_FD_184110 | JGI IMG/M metagenome (GOLD analysis project Ga0209695, IMG submission 184110) | Hot spring sediment bacterial and archeal communities from British Columbia, Canada, to study Microbial Dark Matter (Phase II) - Dewar... ...
CAAAAGTTGAGTCCCTTTCGCTCACATCTCTCGGAAGGACCGCCCGTCTCACACCCCCGTTACGCCGAACCCTGAGATCGCCGGCAAGGATGCTGCAGGGGTTATAGCTCCTCCAACACAGCCGCGAGGGCATCCCAATCCCGCACGCGAAGGGTTCGCCCCCGCCGCTCCAACATCCCTTCGCGAATGCTCCCCCACCATGAGTACCTCCTCGCAGGAGAAACATCCGGCCTTCTCTTCACCCCATGGGTGATATTTCCCATCTTCTCACCGGTTGGAGAGCCCTCGCATCGGTGCTCACGCGCTCCCCTGCACAAACCTGGAACGTCACGATTTCGGTTGGTCTCGGACACACCGCAGTGTCCTGGCGGGTATTTAGTCGCGGGTGTTGCGTCGGATCAATGATCGTGGTCATGCGCGATCGTGACCGCCGTCACGGAGATCCGAGAGGGCGTGAGGATCAACGCGTTCGTGAGAAGCAGCGGGGCCACATGCCGCGCGAAGGATTTCTGCTCCCGGCCGATGCCTTGCTCGATTCCGAAGGGATTCGGTATGCTTCCACCTTCGGAATATGTTCACGGGGTTGATCGAGGAGGTCGGGCGGATTCGTCAGCTCGCGCTCACGAGTGCTGGGGGGGAGGTGCGCGTGGAAGCGCGCGCGGTCCTGGAGGATTTGCGGGTGGGCGCGAGCATCGCCGTCAACGGCGTCTGTGTGACGGTGACCGGGGTTGAGCGCGATGGCTTTCGCACGCAGCTCTCGGCGGAGACGCTTCGTCGGACGACGTTCGGTCGGCTCCGCGCGGGGCGCGCGGTGAATCTCGAGCGCGCGCTCAGGCCTGGGGATCGGCTCGGCGGGCACATTGTGCAGGGTCATGTGGACGGCGTCGGCCGCTTCCTCGAACGCCGCCCGGAGGGGGACTCCTGGATCTTCCGCTTCGCCTTCCCCTCGGAGCTGCGTCGGTATCTCGTCCCGAAGGGTTCGATCGCGGTGGACGGGATCAGCCTGACGATCGCCGGATTGAGCGACGTGTGGTTCGAAGTCGCCATCATCCCTCATACGTTTCGGATGACGAACCTTCGGGAGCTGCGTCCTGGCGATGGCGTCAACCTGGAAGTGGATGTGCTGGCCAAGTACGTCGAGCGCATGATGGAGCCGCTTCTGGCGCACGTCCGATCGAAGGCGCCCAGCGTGGCGTTCGAACACTTCACGGATCAGGAGCGTGGGGAATGAGGGCACGCCGACGACGCGAGGGATCGCCCTTCGCCTCCATCCCGGAGGCCATCGAGGAGATCCGGCAAGGGCGCATGATCATCCTCGTGGATGACGAGGATCGGGAGAACGAAGGCGATCTCTGCTGCGCGGCGGAGAAGGTGACGCCGGAGATCATCAACTTCATGGCCAAGTACGGGCGCGGGCTCATCTGCCTCTCGCTCACGCCCGAGCGGTGTGAGGAGCTGAACCTGCCGCTTCAAGCGCCGGAGAATACCTCGCGGTTTGAGACGGCCTTCTGCGTCTCGATTGACGCGCGCGAGGGGATCACCACGGGCATCTCCGCCGCCGATCGCGCGCGCACGATTCGGACGGCCATTGATCCGCGCACGCGGCCTTCGGACTTGGTGCGTCCGGGACACATCTTCCCTCTGCGCGCGCGCGAGGGTGGGGTCCTTGTGCGCGCCGGGCAGACGGAAGCCTCTGTTGATCTGGCCCGACTGGCGGGATTGACGCCGGCGGGCGTCATCTGCGAGATCATGAACGGGGATGGGACGATGGCGCGGCTGCCACAACTCATCACCTTCGCTCGCCGCTTCGGGTTGAAGATCGTCACCGTGGCCGATCTCATCCGTTATCGCCTGCAGCACGAGCGCGTGGTGCGGAAGCGGGCGGACGCGTCGCTCACGACCCCTTATGGCGAGTTTCGCGTCTCGGCGTACGAGAATCCCATCAAGGGGGAAATTCATCTGGCCCTGGTGAAGGGAGTGATCGCCCCGGACAAGCCGATTCTGGTCCGCGTCCATACGCTCTCGATCCTCGGCGACGTCTTCCGATGCCGCGAGGAGGAGGCGGGGGCCGAATTGCATCGCGCGCTCGAGCTGATCGCCCGAGAGGGGCGCGGCGTTTTGCTCTATCTCATCCGGCGAGAACATTTGGGCGAACAGCTCCTGGCTTCGCTGCTGCGCCATCACGCGGGCGATGCCCCGCAGATGACCGAGACGACTCGCGTAGTGCCGGAGTCGGAGAGCGCTCGGGTGCCTGGGAGCCTCTCCTGGGACATGCGGGATTACGGGATCGGGGCGCAAATCCTCTATGATCTCGGGGTCCGACGCATGAGGCTGCTCACGAACCATCCGAAGAAGCTCGCCGCGCTCTCGGGATTCGGCTTGGAGATCGTCGAGACGGTCCCACTCTCGGACTCCAGTGCCGATGTCGTCTCCCTCCGGAAAGGGAGGAGGACGCGTGCGTGAGCGAGCCCCGTCGGGAGGGGTGCGCCCCGGGCATCGAAGGCACGGGAAAGCGACGCGGCGAAAGCCGATGTGAGATACGAGCAACGCCGTTCTCCGAAGGTCGCTTCTAAAAAGAGAGTTCGGAGATTCCACCGGGTCATCGCACATGAGACGCTCACGGATTGCCGTCATTGCCGCTCTCGCCTTTGGGATGGCGCTGGCGATCGTCCTCGGTCTCGCCCTCTGGGCGAGGAGCGAGCATTTCGACCGATTCCTCGAACGGACGCTCAATGCTCGGCTGAGACCGCTCCGCGTTCGAGTCGAATTCCAAGAGGCGAACGTTTCGCTCTGGAGGGGGACGGTGGAGTTCACCGACCTGCGCCTCTTCCCGGGTTCGCACGCTGATCCACTACTTCGCATCCTTCATCTGAGCGCGCGCTTCGGCATCGAGGACCTCCTCGCCCGCGCGTTCTCCATCACCGACCTCCGCCTCGACCGTCCGCAGATCCTCATCACTGTGGATGCGAGTGGGCGTCCTAACTTCGCCGACATAGACTGGTCGGCTCTTCGCCGCCCGAAGGAGCCGAGGCCCTATACGCTCCGCGTGGAGCGCGTGACGATCACCGATGGGCGCATCCTCGCGAACGCTCGGAAGCACCGGTTCCACCTTGAGGCCGATGGAGTGACCTTCTCGCTCGCGCCGACGCCTTCGGAGCCACGCGCGCTGGGGGAGATCGAGCGGTTCGATCTCACGTGGGACGAGCGGGTGATCGCGCGAGCGCGACTGGAATGGCGCGCCGCGATCACGGGCGATCAGGTGCGACTGGAACGCGCTCGGGTGACGAGCGATGTCGGCGAGGCGCTCCTGGCCGGGACGATCCGGGGATGGGCGGATCCGCAGTATGACCTCGTGTTGACGGCGCTCGTGCACCTGGATCGCGTGGTGGCGAACGGACCGTCTCCATTTGCCTTCTCGGGGGATGTGGCTCTGCGCGGGCGGGTGCGCGGCCGGGGGCGCGTCTATCAGCTCGAGGCGACGGCGACGGCAGCGCGCGCCACGATGTGGGGGATTCGGGTGACGAACGCATCCTGGAACCTCCGCACGCCGGAGGCTATACCCGCGCGGGATTCCTCCGGCACGCGCTTCGCGTTTCGAATGACGGCGGAGGCACTGGCGGCTGCCTTCTTTCGCGCGCGCGGGGTCGCGGTGACGGGAACGCTGCCTGCCCCTCCCGATCTTGTGTTCGAAGGGATGATCGGCGGGCGCGCGGCGCTTCTCGGTCTGCTTCCGCTTGAGGGGATTCGCGCGCGCCTGCGCGTGGAGCCGGAACACGCGTTCATCGAAGACCTCGACCTGCGCGCGCTCGGGGGGCGCGTGCGCGGATATGCGCGCGTTCGCTTCGCCGGAGGATCCCGAGAGGAGAACCGCCACGAGCCGCTCTCAGAGGCTCACCTGCGGTTCGAGGATGTGGACGTTCGCGACATGGCGACGCACTTCCTTCATCGTCCTCTGCCTCTTGAAGGGGCGGCCCAGGGCTCTCTCACCGCGCGATGGCCGGGACTGGCCGTCACGCGAGCTTCCGGTATCCTCGCGCTGAGGATCGCGCCGCGCTCCGTCCCGATGGCGGAGGCGCTTCCGGTACGGGGCACATTGGATGCGACCTTGTCCCCGCGCGGACTGTCTGTGACGGCGTCTTCGCTCACCATCGGACGCTCGAAGGTGATGCTCTCCGGAAGTGTGAGCTGGCGCGGGGATCTCGATCTGGCCCTCGACGTGCGCTCGGACGACCTGTCCGAACACCAGCGGCTGCTCGAAGCCTCCGGCTATCGGCTGCGGACGCTGACGCACGACTTCGTCTCGCAGCTCACCGGGACGGCCGATTACCGCCTTCGTCTCATCACGCGGGATGGAACGTATGCGATCTCCGGAGAGGGCGAGCTGAGGGGGCTCCTCGTGGCCGGGGAACCGGCTCGCTCGCTGCGGGCGCGCTTCGCCTACGCGCACGGGCAATGGGAGATCGAGGACGCTCATGTCCTCTGGGAGACGGGCGCGCGCGCCGAAGTTCACCTGACGGCGCTCCCGGGTCAGGAGAATGGCCTCGCCCTGCGCGGCCGACTGCATCGCGTGAATCTCGACCGATGGTCGAAAGCTCTCGGTCTTGAGCTGCCCTTCTCGGGGATGCTCTCAGGCGAGGTCGCGCTCTCCGGTCTCCCCAAGGCGCCGACGGGGACGGCGCAGATCGCGCTGGAGGAGGGCGAGGTTCTCTTGCTTGAGCGGCCGGCGCGCTTTCGTCGCCTCGCGGGGACTTTTCATCTCGCTCCCCCTCGGTATGAGGTCCAAGACGCTCGACTCGATCTTCCGTTCGGGACGATCGCGCTGTCCGGATTTTTCCGAACCGATGAGGGCACGTATGCGCTTCGAATGCGCGCGGAGGACATCGAGCTGGATTCCCTGCTGCGCGCGGCGATGGGGCGAACGATGAACGTGCGGGGGCGCGTCTCTCTCTCGCTCTCGGGTCAGGGCACACTCTCAGATCCTCGTCTCTCCGGCGAGATACGCATCGCTCGACTCTCGATCGGCGGGCGTCCAGCCGGAGAGATCGCGGCCGAGTTGAGGACGAGCGAAGGCCGCCTTCTGATCCCCATCACGGCTGCGCTATTTGGGCAGACGCACGCGCTGCTCGGCACGCTCGACCTCACGGATCCTGCGCCCACGGTGCGCGTGCGCGCGCGCTTTGAAGACCTCTCGCTGACTCCATATCTTCGTCTCATCCGCCGGCTCTCGGAGTGGAGCGGCACGATGAGCGGGGAGTTGCAGCTTGAATGGCCGATCGGTGCGCGCCTCGACCCGACAGCCCCCCGACGTCGCGAGGATGTCGCCACAGGCGTGCGCGCGACGCTCGCCATCTCGAACCTCCGCCTGGCGTTCGGCGAGTACGCGCTTCACGCGCGTCGGCCGTTCACGCTGCGTCTGCATGGTCGGATGCTCACGATCGAATCCGCCGCGTTGGTCGGCGAGAACACGAGTCTCGACCTGAGCGGGACGGTGGACCTGAGCGAATCCCTCGGCGAGCGCTTTGGCATCGGACACGATCTGAATGTGAACGGATCGGTGGATCTGCGTCTGTTGCGCGGTCTGTATCCCGGCCTCTTCGCGGCGGGACGCGCGACGATTCGCGCCTCTCTGCGCGGATATTTCGAGGAGCCGCGTTTGAGCGGCCTCATGGAGATCGAGGACCTCTCACTCCGCGTGCTCGATTGGCCGATCGCCCTCGCGCATGGACAAGGGCGCATTCGTTTCACCGCCTCGCAAGCATTGATCGAGCATTTGCGGGCTCAGGCCAATGAGGGCGACGTGATCATCAGCGGCGGCCTCCTGCTGCGCCGTCTTCGCGCCGATCAGTGGCGGATCCTGATTCGCAGCGACGCCGTCGTCCTCACGTACCCCCCGGGACTTCGGTCCATCGTGGATGGGATGCTCACGTTACAGGGGAACCGTCAGGTGCAGGTCCTCTCGGGCACGCTCACCGTGCGCCGTTCGGAATACACACAGGACGTGGATTTGGCTCAACTCATCCTCGCTCAGGCGGGAGAGCGACCGCGTCCCTCGCTCCCGGAAATCTCCATTCATCCGCCGATCTCGCTCGACATTCGCGTGAATGCGCTCGACACGCTCATCGTTCGCAACAACCTCGCCGATGCCGTGGGCAGCGCCTCACTCCACATCGGGGGGACTCTCGCCGCCCCTCGCCTCTCCGGAAATCTCATCGTCACCCGCGGCGTCGTGCGCTTTCGCAACCGCGAGTATCAGATCACGCGAGGGCGCCTTGATTTCCCTCGCGAGGAGGCGACTCAAAGCGCCCCGCGCATTCACCTCGAGGCGGAGAGCGACATCGCCGGATATCGCGTGGTCGTTGGATTCACGGGCACGCTCGATCGGTTCCAAACGACGCTTCGCTCCGAGCCGGCCCTGCCTCCGGAGCAGATCCTCGCGCTGATCGCGACGGGCGAGCTCTCGCAGCGCGCGGCGTTGACGACGCCCCAAACCGGATTGGGGACGGCGGCCAATTTGCTCATCGGGGAGCTGACGCATCGCGCCGAGGAGTTCACGGGGAAGGTCTTCGGCATCAACCGCTTTCAAATTGATCCGCTGATCGTCGGCCGAGGCTCGGATCCCACGGCGCGACTCACCGTCGGGCGGCAGATCAATCGCAATCTCTCCATCCTCTACGCGACGAATCTCTCCGGTCCACAAGAGCAGGTCATCATCGTCGAATATCGCCTGAGCGATCGGTTCTCGCTGGTGGGGGCGCGCGATCAGGATGGGAACTTCAGCTTCGATCTGCGAATCCGGAAGCGCTTCTGAGCAAAGATGGATCTCATGAAGCGATCGGCTGCTGATGGGATGGGCGGGGAGCATCTCGGGCCGCTTCGCGCGCGCTCGCTCCTTCTCGGCCTCACGCTCGCGCTACTGTGGCCCGGCGGCCTTCGCGCTCAAGGCGAACGCCTGACATTCGCCTCGGTACACGGGAAGCCCATCGCCCACATCGAGATCCTCGTGAACGAGAAACCCATCGTTGATCCTCAGGATGAATTCGCGCGGGCGCTCCCATTGCGCGTGGGCGATCCGCTTCGCCTTGCGGATGTGCGGCGCGCGATCCTCGCGCTCTACGAATCGGCGTTGGCCTCGAATGTCCTCGTCGAAGCGGAGGAGGCGCCGACGGGCGTTCGCCTGAGGTTTCGCATCACCCCACAGCCGCGCATCGGGCGCGTGAGCTTTCAAGGCGTGGATCCCGAAATGCAATCGCGCCTCTCACTGCGCCTCGGCGCCCTGACGCCGGGCGCGCGCTTCCCCGAAGCCGTGCTCGCCCGCGCGGCTGATGAGATCGTCGAATTCTATCACGGCCTCGGCTTCTTCGCGTGCGAGGTCACGCCACAGGTGACGCTCACGGACGATGGACGGACGGCGCACCTGCTGTTCCGCGTCGTCCCCGGCCCCCTTGCGCGCTTAGCCGAGGTGCGCCTCACCGGCGATGTGAAGCTGGACCGAAAGGAGCTGCTCGCTCGCCTGGAGAGCAAGCCGGGCGCGCCCTTCGATGCCCTGCGCCTGCAGGCGGATCTGCAGCGCATTCGCGAGCTGCACCTTCGGCACGGATACTTGGCGCCGCGCATCGCGCCGCCGCGCCTGGAGCGCGCCGAGGAGGAGAACGCCGTGATCGTGGAGATCGCGGTCGAGTCCGGCCCTCTGGTTGATGTCGAAGTCGAAGGCATCTCTCTCTCGATGGAAGAGCGACGGCAACTTTTGCCGATCCTCCGCCAGGGCGGGCTCGATGACGCGACGGTGGAAGAGGGACGGTTGAATGTGCTCGATCATGTCCAGCGCCAAGGATATTTCTTCGCCGAAGCGAAAGTGACGCGCACGGAAGAGAACGGCCGCGTCCACCTCCGCTATACGGTCGAGCGCGGTCGGCGATACGCCCTTCGAGCGATTCGCCTGGAGGGAACTTCCGCGCTCACGCTCGAACAGATCCGACCGCGCTTGGGGTCGCTCCTCGGCGGGAGATGGGGGCGCGGCCTCACCAGCCGCCAGCTCATGCAGCGCGATCAGCGCGCGATCGTCGAGGCCTTGCGCGAGCGAGGATACGCGCACGCTCGCGTGGTCGCCGCGCGCCTGGCCGTCGGCCTGAAGAAGGATGACCTCATCATCATCTACGTCGTCGAAGAGGGGCCGCGGCTGATGCTCTCCCGAGTGCATATGGAGGGCGCGCGCGCGCTTCCCCCGGAGGACCTCGTGCGCGCCAGCGGACTGCAGCCAGGCACCCCCTTTGTCGAAGCGCGCGTGCGGGAAGCCGTCTCGCGACTCGCCGAGCTGTATGCCGATCGCGGTTATGTCGAGGCGACGATCACCCCCCTCATCCAAGAGGATGAGGCGCATCGCGTCACCGTGACGCTCCGCATTCAGGAGGGAAAGCAGTTTCGGATCGGAACCATCCGCATTCGCGGGAACCGGCTCACCCGCGATCGGGCGATCGCGCGATACCTGAGCTTTCGCGAGGGAGACATCCTGCGTCCCACCGAGCTCGCGCGCAGTGAGGAACGGCTCTACGGCACCGGCGCCTTTCGCCGCGTCTCCATCACCGCCGAGCCCGTCGAAGCCAATCCCGAATCGGAGACCATTCGGGACGTGCGCGTCGAGGTGGATGAGGCACCGCGCTATCAATTGACATACGGCTTCGGCTTTCGCACCGATGATGGGCCGCGCGGACTCGTCGAACTCTCGAACGCGAACTTCCTCGGCCGGCTGCGCACGGCAGCCTTTCGCCTCCGCGCGAGCCGTCGCGAACAGACCGGACAGCTCTCGTTCACCGATCCGAAGCTCTTCGGCACGGAACTCTCCGGACTCGCCTCCCTCCTCTTCCAACGGCAGGAGGAGGTCGCGTTCGACGCCAGTCGCCTCACCGTGCTCGCTCAAGTGGAGCGACCTCTTGGGCCCAGAAGCTCCCTTCTCTTCCGCTACACGTTCAGCAACGTGATCATCTCCAACGTGACCGAGCCCGAGGAGCTGCGCCGGGAGGACACCACCGTGCAACTCGGTCGGCTCTCCGCCTCTTTCGTGCGCGATGCGCGCGACAACCCCTTCGACCCCACGCACGGGACGTTCACGGCGCTCGACCTCTCCCTCACCTCTCGCTTCCTGGGCGGGAGTGAGAACTTCGTCCGCTTCTTCGGCGAACATCAACGCATGCATCGGATCGTCCCGGGGACGGATGTCATCTTCGCCTCGAACGTGCGCCTGGGACTGGCGCGCCCCTATGGACGCTCGGTGACGATCCCCATCAGCGAACGGTTCTTCGCCGGTGGCTCGACGACGCTCCGCGGCTTCGGATTCGAGCAGGCGGGGCCACGCGCGGCCGATCCCCATCGCCCGGGTCGGACGCGTCCTCTCGGGGGGAATGCCCTGCTCATCGCGAACGCGGAGCTGCGCTTTCCGCTGCTCCGCCGTCTGCGCCTGGGCGGCGCGATCTTCTACGATGGTGGTAACGTCTTCGCGCGCATCTCCGACATCCGTCCGCGCGATCTCACGCACACGCTCGGCTTCGGGCTTCGCATCAGGACGCCGCTTGGCCCCCTCCGCCTCGACTTCGGGGCTCTGGTCAAGCGCGTCGCGGGCGTCCCGCGCACGCAGCTCCACATCACGTTCGGGAATCCCTTCTGAAGCGACAGGTGATGAGAGGCTCACGTCGTTTCGGTCCGCATGCCCCATCCTATGGAAGCACGGGATGGATCGGGTCCGCCCTCCGATATATCGCGTGGGTGGGCATGGGCGCCCTCGTGTCGTCCGTCTTCGCCCAAGCGATCCTGCTGGATCGCATCGCTGCCGTCGTCAACGGTCGGGTGATCACCGAGAGCGACATTCGCTGGTATCTCGCCCTGGACCCGGAGACGCCCGAAGGTGAAGATGCCGAAGAGGTGAAATCCCGCGCGCTTCATCAGCTCATTGATCAGATGCTCCTGCATCAAGAGGCCGAGAAACTGCCGGGCATCGCCATCACCGAGGAGGAGATCGAGCGGTATCTGACCGAGTTGCGCGCGCGCTTCCCCTCCGAGCGCGCGTTCGCGCGGCGCCTGGCGGCCGCCGGGCTGGATGAGACGACGCTGCGCGCGATCGCGCGCCATCGGGTGGAGGTCCTGCGTTTCATCGACTTCCGATTCCGCGCCTTCGTCTTCGTGAGCGAGCCGGAAATCCAGTGGTACTACGAGAACCGCGTGGTCCCGGAGGCGCGACGTCGGGGGACAGCACCTCCCCCGCTCGAACAGGTCCGCCCGCTCATCGAGCAGATCCTCCGCAATGAGAAGGTGAAGTCGGAGATGATCGCCTGGCTCGACGAAGCCCGGCGCACGGCCGAGATCATTCTGTACCCCCCGTATCGGTCGCCCGCCGCCACGGGTCCGTCTTCCCCGAAATGACGCGCGCCAGATCGAAGCTGAAGCGAAAGCGCCTGGGCCCTCCAGGACTCGAACCTGGAACCGACGGATTATGAGTCCGCTGCTCTGCCGGTTGAGCTAAGGGCCCACACCTGGGGATGATTGTGCCTCGCCACCGGTCGGGTGTCAAGGAGGAGCGGCGTCGCGCGGAGCGTCACCGATGAGCGGTTCGGTGAAACAGGAGCGCGTTCCCCGATGACACGCCACGCCCTCTTGCTCCACAAGGTAGAGCACCGTATCCCGATCGCAATCCACGAGGATCTCGCGGACGCGTTGGACGTGGCCGGAGGTCTCCCCCTTCTTCCACAGTCGGCCGCGAGAACGACTGAAGTAATGCGCGTACCCGGTGCGCAGCGTCTCGAGGATGGCCTCGCGGTTGGCGAAAGCCACCATGAGCACCTCGCGCGTCACGGCGTCTTGCACAACGACGGGCACGAGCCCGCCGGATTTCCGAAAATCCAGCTCCTCGAGCGCGACTCCACTCATAACCTCACCTCGATCCCCCGCTCGCGGAGGAACCGCTTCACCTGTGGAAGGGGATACTTGTCGTAGTGGAAGATGGAGGCCGCGAGCGCGGCGTCGGCCCCGCCGAGGGTCAGGACGTCGAGAATATGCTCGGGACGTCCGCATCCGCCGCTGGCGATCACGGGGATGCGCACGCGCTCGGCGACGGCGCGTGTCAGGTCCAGATCGTACCCCGCCTCGGTCCCATCTCGGTCAATGGAGGTCAGCAGGATCTCCCCAGCCCCGAGCGCCTCCGCCTCCTGCGCCCAGGCGATCGCATCGCGTCCCGTCGGCCGTCTTCCTCCATGCGAATAGACCTCAAACCAGAGGCGCTCGCCATCCGCGCGTCGCCGCGCGTCAATGGCGACGACGACGCATTGCCGTCCGAACATCTCGCTCAACTCGCGAATGAGCTCGGGACGCTCCACCGCCGCCGTGTTCACGGAGATCTTATCCGCACCGCTGCAGAGAATGGCGCGCGCTTCCTCCACGGTGCGGATCCCCCCGCCGACGGTGAAGGGGATATCGAGTGTGCGCGCCACGCGCTCCACCCAACTGCGCACGGTCCGCCGCCCTTCGACCGATGCCGTGATGTCCAGAAAGACCAGCTCATCGGCGCCCTCATCTCGGTAGCGAGCGGCGAGCGCCACCGGATCCCCGGCATCGCGCAGGGAGAGGAAGTGGGTTCCTTTTCGAACCCGTCCGTGATCGACATCCAAGCACGGAATGATCCGCTTGGTCAGTCCCATGCGTACTCCCCCTCACTGTGTCGGGAAGGGGGCGGCCTCTGACGTCAAAGCATCGCCCCGGCTCGCCTCGATGAGCGCCCGACGGATCTCGGCGAGCGTCATCCGCCCCTCATAGAGCGCCTTGCCGATCACCACGCCGGAGACACCCGCGCGCTCCAGCTCGAGGACATCTGCCACAGTGCCGATCCCCCCGCTGGCGAAGATGCGGACGCCCGTGGTGGCACACAGATGCGCGTAGATGCGGACGTCCGGGCCACTCAAGGTTCCATCGCGCTCGACGGCCGTCACCAGGAATTGCCGGACACCGAGGTCCCGAAATCGCGTGAACGCCTCCTCGACCGTGAGCGCCGTCGGTTGCGTCCATCCTTCCATCACGACGCTCTTCTGCGAGAAATCGAGCGCGACGACGATCCGCTCCGGTCCGAACGCCTCGACCAATCGCTCGATGCAAGACGGATCTCGCAGGGCCAGCGTCCCAAGGACGATGCGCGCAACGCCCCGCTCCAACCACTCTCGCGCCGCGCGCTCGCTGCGAATCCCCCCTCCGAGTTGAACAGGAATCGTCGCCTCCTTCACGAGGCGGAGGATCGTGGGGAAATTGGACCCCACGCCCAAGGCCGCATCCAGGTCCACCAGATGCAGCGCGTCGGCCCCTTGATCTTGCCACTGCCGGGCCACGGCCATCGGATCGGTGCTGTAGACCTTCGCCGTGGCGATCTGCCCGCGCGTCAAGCGCACGACTTTCCCCGTGAAGAGATCCACGGCCGCTAAGATGTCCATCGCTCCCTCGCCAGAGCCAGGAAGTTGCGCAACAAGCGCCGTCCGACCGATCCCGATTTCTCCGGGTGAAACTGCGTCCCAAAGAGCGCGCCGCGCGCCACGATCGCCGGAAACGGCCGACCGTATTCCGCCTCCGCGAGGACGATCCCCGGATCCATCGGCTGCGGATGATACGAATGCACGAAGTACACCCACGCCCCGTCCTCGATTCCCTCGAGCACGCGATGGCGCTGCCGCAGGCGCAGCGCGTTCCACCCGATATGGGGAACTTTCACCGAGTCCGGCAAGCGCACGACCCGCCCGCTGAAGAAACCGAGGCCCTGCCCCGCGCCTTCCTCGCTCTCCTCAAAGAGCACCTGCATCCCCAGACAGATGCCGAGAATCGGCGTCCCCCGTTCGATCATCCGTTGCACGCGCTCTCGAAGTCCTCGGAGCCGCTCGGCCACCGGCGTGAAGTGCCCCACTCCAGGGAGGATGAGGGCCGCGACGTCCTCGGTCGAAGGCAGGTCGGCCGATACGATCGGGTCCACCCCCTCGCGCTCCAAAGCCGCCCGCAGGCTGAACAGATTCCCGACGCCGTAATCGAGGATGAGAACGCGCACGGTCAGATCACCCCCTTGGAACTCGGCACGCCTGATCGTCGGGGGTCCGGGCTCATGGCCGCGCGCAGCGCGAGCGCAAGCGCCTTCACGCCCGCCTCGATCTTGTGATGATCGTTCTCCCCATAGTGCACGAC
>Ga0209695_100524_pt1 | contig 12247 bp, 10 predicted proteins | sample DewCreD2012metaG_4_FD_184110 | JGI IMG/M metagenome (GOLD analysis project Ga0209695, IMG submission 184110) | Hot spring sediment bacterial and archeal communities from British Columbia, Canada, to study Microbial Dark Matter (Phase II) - Dewar... ...
CCCCCTCTCCCTCGCCCACGCCTTCCCTAGCTCCTCGTCCGCGGCCGACCGCCACGCCGTTCCCGCTTCGCGAGCTGTCCACCCAATCTCCAGGGGCTCGCCTCACGGTTGAGGGGAGGGCGATGGATCTCCAGGGGTTCTCCGCCGGATGGGCGGTGATCCTGGAACAGGAGGGGCATCGCCTCCGCCTGTTCATCCCGAACCAGCAGATGGCGGAGGTGCCGGGGCGGGAGGGGCTCTACCTGGGGGCGACCATCCGGGCCACCGGGGTGCTGACGCCGTATCGCGGGGAGCTGGAGTTGCTTCCCCAGCGGGGTCGTGACATCATCGTGAGAAGGGGGATCCGACCGGAGGCGCCCCTTCGTTCCATCGGCAGCCTGACGCCCGGCGACCAGGGCGCGCGGGTGCAGATCCGCGGGGAGATCGTGGAGGCGCGGAGCTTCTCCGCCGGCCTGCGCCTGCTCGTGCGCGACGAAAGCGGGGCGCTCCCGGTGATCCTGTGGGAGAACGTCGCCGCCATGGTTCCCGAACGATTGAAAGCAAAAGGAGCAAAGGTGGAAATCGTCGGGCAGGTCCGCGTCTATCGGGGGGAGCTCCAGCTCATCCCCACAGTGCCGTGGGAGGTTCGATCCCCATGACCGCGCTTCCCTCCTGGCGATCCTCCCGATCCGCTTCCCCGGAGCGGCCGATCCTCCGATGGGCTCTGCGGCCGCGGGCGCGGGGGCTCCTTCTGCTGACTGTCCTCACCAGCCTGGCGGCGATGATCACCGGCCGCTCGATCCTCTACAACCTCACTTACCTGCTCCTCGCTCTGCTCATCCTCTCCTTCGCCTGGGCCTGGAGCGCCGTGCGGGATCTGGAGATCCGACGGATCCCCCGCTCCCGGCGGAGCGCCGTGGGCGGGTTCTTTGAAGAAACCCTCGTTCTCCAGAACACCGGTTTCTTCCCCAAGATCTGGCTGGAGGTGCGGGATGGCTCCACGCTGCCCGGCCACCGCGCCAGTTTCGTGCTGGACAACCTGGGGCGAGGGGGGAAGCGCCTGTGGACCGTGCGGACGCGCTGCCGCCGTCGGGGGCTGTATCGTCTTGGGCCGCTGACCCTCATCGGAACCGATCCGTTCGGCCTTTTTGAGGCCACCCTGCAGCTGACGGAAACCGATGAGGTGCTGGTTTATCCGCCGATCCTGCCGATCAGGCGGCTGGGCCTGCCGCCGGGTTTCTGGCGGGAACGGGAGTCCGCCCGGCAACGGACCCCCGAGGTGACCCCTAATGCCGGAGGCGTGCGGGAGTATCAGCCGGGGGACGCCTTCCATCGGATCCACTGGCCTTCCACGGCCCGGCGGGAGCGCCTGATGGTGAAGGAATTCGATCATGAGCCCGCCGCAGAGGTATGGATCGTCCTCGATATGATGGCCGACGTTCACATCCATCGGCCGATTCGAGATGTAGAGGAATGGCTGGCCGAGAAGCCACGGCTTCCCCCTCCTTCCACGGAAGAATATGCGGTCGCCCTCGCCGCTTCCCTGGCCGCTTACTTTTTGCGACGCGGGCGGATGATGGGGATCCTGGCATATGGCTCCCGTCGGCTCCTTCTGTCGCCTCATCGCGGGGAAAACCAGCTGGAGCGTCTCCTGGAGGGGCTGGCGCTGCTGCGGGCGCACGGCGAGATCCCCTTCCACCAGGCGCTACAATCCCATGCCCTCCGCATCGCCCGCGGCTCCATCCTCATCCTGATCACCCCCTCCGGCGATCCGCGATGGGCGATGGCCGCTCGAAGCTTGGTCTCTCATGGCATGCGGGTGGTCGCGATCGTGCTGGAGACTGCCTCCTTTGGCGGGCCGGAGACCGCCCCTCGCGTTCTTCCCCTGCTGAAAAACGCCGGCATCCCAGCCGCCGTGATCCGGGCTGAAGAACCCTTTGCCTTCGCCCTGGAACGGCTGGGCTCCGCCGGGTGATCGCCGCCAGAGCTCCTCCCTTCAAACTTCCTCGGCGAAGCGGGGGCTGAGCCGGCGGAACAGCGCATAACCCAGAAGCCCTACCAGCCCGGCAGTGACCAGGGTCCGGATGAGGAACTCCGGCGCCGTATACGTCCCATAGTAAAAGAGATCGTGATAAGAAGCGATGATCGAGGCCATGGGGTTCAGGCGCCGGGTCCAGAGCCAGACGTCCACCGAGATCCCCAGGAACGAGGCCTTTCGAGGCAAAACCGATATCGGATAGAAGATCGGGGTCAGGAAGAACCAGGCCAGCAACAACACCTGGAGGATATGCCCGGTGTCCCGGTAGAACACATTCAAAGCCGAGACCGCCAGGGCCACGCCCGCGGTGAACATCCCATGGGCCAGCAGTGTCAGCGGCAGCAGCAGCAGCCAGGGCGTCGGCCGGATCCCGGAGAGCCATGCGATGGCGAAATAGATGGGCAGGGAGATCAGGAAATTCAGCATATTCGAAAGGACGACCGAGAGGGGGAGGACCTCACGGGGGAAATAGACCTTGCGCACCAGGGGGGCGCTGGCGGTGACGCTCTCCGCAGCCCCCTGAACGGAGATGGCGAAGGCGTTCCAGGCCAGGATGCCGATCAGCACAAAGGCGTGAAAGTGCGGAAGGCTGGCCGGCCCCCGGTTCATCACGGTGAAGACCACTGTGAATACGGTCATCATCAGCAGGGGGTTCATCCATGACCAGGCCACGCCGAGGACCGAATTCCGGTATCGGACCTTGAGATCCCGCCAGGTGAGCAACCAGAGCAGATCTCGATAACGCCACAATTCAACGACTCCACGAAGCATCCGATCCCTGCCTCATCACCAGGTTGGATCCAGATCGCGGGGGATCCCCTTCCCGCAGTTCCCCCGGGAATCCCCCAATGGATAAAGCCAAGCCATAGCCATTGGGGGTTGATCCCCATGGGATCTCGGGGGTCGTAGCCTTCCCCGCATCCTCCGTCGAGCGAGATCCGGATCATCCTTTAGGGGTGGAGCCGCCTGGAACCGCCTTCCCCGCCTCCTCTCGCGCGGACTTCAGGGAAGCAGAGAGATCCGCGCCTCTTCGGGGCGAAACACTGACCCACGCTGGGAGATGCCTGCCCTGTCGAACAGCCTGATAGATTTCCAGCAACATCTGACCGGCGGTTCTCCAGCTGTAATGAGCTATAGCCCGGGCGCGAAGCCGGCGGCCGCGCTCCACCGATTCCTCCGGATGACGGAGGGCATACAGAATCCACTCCGCCAGGCTTCCCGCATCCCCCAATCGGGCGTAATAGCCGTCCCGGCCCATGAACTCCCGGCTGACCGGGGTATCGAAAGCCACCACCGGAAGGCCGGTGGCCATATAGTTTAACAGCTTCCCGCTTCCCTCTGTGGCCGACATTTTGGGCGCTACCGCCAGTTCGCCTAACCGAAGATAAATCGGGGCGTGCTCGTAAGGCAGCTTCCCCGTAAACGTCACATGCGCCGAAATCCCCAGGGCGGCGGCCCGGGCCATGTAGAAGGCTTCCCCCGGAAATCCCATGATCATGAAATGAACCTGAGGATCCTGATGAATCACGTGAGCGGCCGCCTCCAGCAGCAGATCCGTGCCCTGATAGGGGGCCAGCAACCCCAGATAGACCACCAGGCGGCGCCCCGGGGGGATCCCCCATTCCTCCCGCAGGCGCTGGAGCTCCGGCATCTCCTCGGGGAGCGGGGGGCGGAAGACCTCCGTATTGACCGCATCCGGGAACGGGATCACCCGCTCCGGGGGCGCGCCGAAGGCCTCGATCAGCAGGCGAGCCCCGTGAATCGTGCTGGTAAGGATCCGATCGGGCTGCCGATCGATCCAGACCTCCAGCCGCCGCATCAGGGGATACCAGGGCCCATCCGGGTTCAGGAAGCGGTGATCGATCATCTCCCCGGTCAGGCTGCCCTGAAAATCGAAAATCAGCGGAACCCGTAACAGCGTCCGAAGGACGCTCCCGATGAGCGCGCCCTCATGGAGATGCGCGTGCAACAGATGGGGGCGCCAGCGCAGCGCCGTGGCCAGCGCCGTCCCAGAGAGATAGAGATCGAAGGCGATCTTATGTCGGGAGGATCCGACCTCATAGTGAGAACGCCACGGCAGGGGAGGGGTGCGGACGATATCCAGACCTGGGAGATCGCGGCCTTTGTAGTAAGTCACGATCTTCACCTGGAGCCCGAGGGACTGGAGGGCTCTGGCTTCCTCCAGGATGCGCACGTGACATCCATAGTCGTTGAAGAACGAAGTCGGCGCGATCATCAACACCCGCATCCGATGAGGCCCTCCGAAGGATCGAATTCGGGCTGTCCAGAATGAGACCCCATCTCGTGAAAGCTCCGCTCGGGTTTATTGCTTCCGGGAGGGGCGAAGGGAGCGGAGCTTCAACATGGTTTCCAGGAGGCCGGGCGGATCCGCCGGGATCGGCAAGGCCTGCAGGCTCTCATGCCGGGACTTCAACCAGGCTTCCCGGATCCGATCGGCGGAGCGGAAAAAGTCCTCCAGAGCGGCCTCATTCTCTACATCGGTCAGCGCCTCCCGCAAACGCCCCAGTGCTTCCAGCAGGCGATCCAGCCAGTAAAGCAGGGATTCCCGATTGGCCATTGCCGCCAGCCGCCCGCTGGGAGCATCCGGGAGATCCGCGGTCATGCGGGCAAAGCGACTCCCGATCGCCTGGGGCATTTCCCGTCGGGCGGGTGCGGCGGACCACACCGACAGGAGGGCGGCGCTGAGCAGAGACGGCAATTGCTCGAGAGCCGCCATCCAGCCGTCATGCTCGACGGGGTCGATGAAGAAAGGGCGCGCACCGATCCGATGGGCCAGCCCGGCGGCCGCCTCCACGGCCCAGGCAGGGGCCTGAGCCGGCGGGGTCAGGCAGAACAGGGCATCCCGGAACAAATCCGGTCCGGGTTCCTCCCCAACGTCCGGACGGAGAATCGGATGGCCGCCGATGAATGGGACGGTGGGAGGGAGGTGGTGCCGGGCCCAGGCCAAGACCGGGGCCTTGAGCTCCGCTGTATCCAGCACCAGGGTGCCTTCGGCAAGGATGGGGGCGATCGCCCGCAGGGTCCGCTCCATGTCGGCCAGAGGGAGCGCGAGGAGGATCAGGTCGGATCCCTCACAGGCTCCAGGAAGGCTCCCATCTATGCGGTCCACGGCCTGTCGTCGCAATGCCTCCCGCGCCCGCCACGGGTTCGGATCGTGGCCAATCCGCTGGGCCTGGGGCGTCGCCTCCCGCAGCGCCAGCCCCAGGGAGATTCCGATTTTCCCCAGACCGACAATGGTAATGCGCATCCCTGGCTCCCCAAGGAGGTTCCTCCCCGAGTATACCATGGCTGCGTCATGGATCCCGGGGAGGGCGCTCTCCATGCGCTCATCGCTCCCGACCGGAACGCCGGGCAAAGAGCAGGCCGAGCATCCCGATCAGGAACCCCGCGGCGGATGCAACGTAGGAGAAGAGAGAGAGCAGCAGAGAGGGGGGAAGATAGCGGATGACCATCAGGAAAGCGATCGCCCACCCGAGCAGCATGAGGAAGAGACCTGCTGCGATCCAGTGCCTGGGGCTCATGGGCGATACAGCCAGCAGGCGACATGATGTTGCGGCCCCACCTCGAAATCCGGAGGCTCCTCCCGGTCGCACAAGCCCTGAAGGATGCGGGGGCAACGGGGGTGGAAGCGACAGCCGGGAGGCGGAGCGATCAGGCTGGGGGGCTCCCCGGGTGGGATCTCCTTCAGCAACCGGGCATTCTCTGGATCGGGGTCCGGGAGCGCAGTGAGCAGAGCGGCTGTGTATGGGTGAGCCGGATGGGCGAGCAGCTCCGCAATAGGGGCTTGCTCGACGACCTTGCCGGCATACATCACCAGGATGCGGTCGGCGAAATAGCTGGCCGTCGCCAGATCGTGGGTTACGTAAATGACCGACAGGTGATAACGCTGCTGCAACGCCTGAATCAGCTTCAGGATCTCCACACGGATAGAGGCATCCAGCATAGAGACGGGCTCATCGGCAATGAGCAAACGGGGGCGCATCAGGATCGCCCGGGCGATGACCACCCGCTGTTGCTGCCCACCGCTGAGCATATGCGGGAACTTAAAAAGAAAATCCTCAACCGGAGTCAACTTTACCTCTTCCATGACCTCGCAAACGCGCTCCAGGCGCTGGCGCCGATCCCGAACCCCCCCGACGATCAGGGGCTCTTCCAGGATCTGGCGGATGCTCATGAACGGGGGAAGGGCCCCGTAAGGGTCCTGCTGCACATAGCCCACCTGCGTGTTCCGATACCAGCGCATCTCCTGAGAGGTGAACGTGCGAAGATCCCTTCCCAGGTAACTCACCGTGCCCCGGACCGGCCGATGCAGCCCCAGGAGGGTTCGGATCAGGGTGGATTTGCCTGATCCGCTCTCCCCGACCACCGCGAGGATCTCCCCCGGATACAGATCGAAGGAGATCCCATCGACCGCGCGCACATAGCCGGCGCGGCTGAAGACCCAGCGGCGCAACTCAAACCATACGCATAGATCTCGCACCGTCAGGAGAGGCCCCTGGGTCGCATGGGCCATGGCTTGATCGGAGATCAGGCGAGTCTGGGATTCCATATCTGCCATCTTCCTCCTCACATCTGGGAGATCCCGGTTCCCGCGGCTATGCCCATTTCCCTCCGAGCGATCGGGGAACTACCCGGAATCCCCCGCGTCACTCATAAAGCCAGCAGCGCACCATACGACCATCCCGATGGATCACCGGCGGATCCTGGGAACACTTCTCAAACCGGAAAGGGCAACGATCTGCGAAGCGACAGCCGGGGGGAAGCTGGATCAGGCCCGGAGGCCGGCCGGGGATGAACGTGATCTCCCCCCGATGGCGGAGGCGAGGCACACTGGCCAGCAAGCCCTTTGAATACGGATGGAGAGGCTCACGGAAGAACCGTTGCGCATCGCTGAACTCGACGATCTGACCTGCGTACATAACGGCCACCCGATCGGCCAACTCGCTGGACACCGCAATGTCATGGGTGATCAGGATGAAGGCGATCCCCGTCTCCCATTTGATTTGTTTCAATTTGTTGAAGATACTGGCCTGGGTGAGCACATCCAGCGCAGAAGTAGGCTCATCCAGGAGGAGAAGGCGGGGAGAGGTGATCATGGCCATGGCGATAGCGGCCCGCTGGCGCATCCCCCCGCTGAGCTCAAAAGGATAACGCTGGAGGAAGGCCTCCGGGATCCCCACCAGCCGAAAGAGGGCACGAGCCCGTTCCAGCGCCTCGCCTCGGCTCATCCCCAGCTGGTTCACGGCCGGCTCGATGATCTGATCGCCCATCCGCAATACCGGGTTGAAGGCGTTCATTGCCGCCTGGGGGACCAGAGAGATCAGCTTCCAGCGCACTTCCCGGCGGAAGCTTTCATCATCCAGGCGCATCAGATCCAGCCCATCCATGAGGATCGCGCCGCGATAAGCGGCCACGTTGCGAGGCAACAGGCGCAGGATCGCGCGGACCAGGGAGGATTTGCCGCATCCCGATTCGCCCAGGATCACCAGGGCCTCGTTATCTCCCACAGTCAGATCCACCCCGTCCACCGCGCGCACGATCCCTGCCCGGGTTCGGAAGTGGAGGACCAGGTTCGATATCTCCAGGAGGGTCTTCGGGGTCATCGCTGATCTCAGATCTCCCGCAGACGAGGGTTGAACACCCGATCCAGGGCGAAGCCAACGGTGGAGAACGAAAGGCCTGCCACCATCAGCAGGAAGGCAGGCTCCAGCACCCAGTAGTAAGAGCCCTGGAGGAGGCTTCCACTGAAGATCGCCTCGTCCAACACCTTCCCCCACGTAGGCAGCACGGGATCCCCTAACCCGAGCACAGCGAGGGAAGCTTCCAGAAAGACAAAGCTGGGCACTCCGATGACCAGATTCGGGATCATTAGGGGAAGGACGCGGGGCAACAGATAGCGGAGGATGATCCGCCCGCTTCCCGCCCCATAGGCCTGTGCGGCTTCGATATAGGGCAGTTCCCGGATCTGGAGGAAGATCGCCCGATAGTTCTTGATGGTGATGCTGAAGACCGAAAGGACAATGGCGACCCCCAGGATCACCACCAAGCTACGCGAGTAAAGGGTGCCCACCAAGATGAGGACAGGAAGGAAGGGGATGATGGAGAAGATCTCCACCAGGCGCTGGATCAGCTCGTCCACCCATCCCCGGAACCACACCCCCACGGCGGCCAGCCCCATGGCGATCAGGGTGGTCCCTACGGAGCCCAGCACCCCGAAGGCCATGGCCACCGGGAAGCCCCAGAGCAGAGCTACCCCCAGATCGCGGCGGTAGCGGTCGGTTCCCGCCCAGCCGTATACCTGCCCGTAGGCAATGAATTCCACATCGACATCCGCGTCCGGCTCGAAGGTGACCGCTTCGATGCGCAATCGATAGGTTCCCTTCAACACCCGAGGCCGGCTCTCCCCCGGCGTGGAGAAAAGGGCTTCCTCAGGGGGAACTCCTTCCAGACGTTGGAGCAGCCGGCGATCCTGAGAGAATCGGAACCCCTGTTTGATCCCCTCGACGCGGAGCTCCGCGACCCGGATCGATCGCCCATCCGGGGTCTTCCAGGTCGCCACGAGGAACGGCGCCTTCTCGCGGAAGCTGGACCAGATATAGAGAGCGAGCTCCTGAGGGAAGGTATCGTAGGGATAATTGAAAACGAACTCCACTTCGATGCGCCGCCCCTCGCCGGCGGGCTGGCTGCGCTTCCAGGAGGGCTGATCCCGCGTGCTGAAGATCAGAGTATCCGCCAGCTTATCCCGTCGGAACCAGTTCACCCACGCCGGAGGGACCTGACGGGGCGATCGATACCAGACCTCCTCCCCTCCTCGCCACAAGCGGACAGCCTCCGAGTAAGGGATCCGAAGAGGCACGGCGAGGGAGATCAACGCCATGATCCCGATGACGATCCCTCCGAGAAGGGCCGAGGGATAATAGCGCAGATCCTTCAGGAAATCTTTTAGCCAGAACCTCATGGGGCCCCCTGCTCCACCCCCGGCCCGCCAATCCGCACCCGGGGATCAACGAGGGCATAGAGGATGTCCAGGATCAGCACCGTCAGGGCCAGCAGATACGCGAAAATAACGGTCGCTCCCACAATCACGGGCGTATCCACCAGCCCGATGGCCTCATAGGTCACCCGACCCAGCCCAGGCCAATTGAACACCGTCTCCAGGATCGGCGCGCCGGTCCACGAGGTGATCAACACGATAGCAAAACTCGTGAGGATATTCGGCAGGGTGGGCCGGAGGATATACCGACGCTCGATGTCGCGGCCTTTCAGGCCTTTGGCCCGCGCCATTTCCACATAATCCTCACCGGCGTAAATCAGAAAGAAGGTGCGGTTGGCATAAGCGTTGATAAAGAAGTTGCTCAGCGTGAGGGCCAGGGTGGGCAGGATCAGGTGACGCAGCACGCTGAGAGCATAACTCATGGAATCCAGAGGCGGGGGGACGTCCACCATGCCTCCGAAAGGGAGCCAGCGGAGGGTAGCGGCGAAGATCAGGATCAGGAAAACCCCATAGAACCAGGCCGGTGCGGCCGAGAGAGGAGTCAGAGCGATGATCACACGATCCACCAGATGACCATAGCGCCGGGAGAGGGCCAGGCCAGCCCACAGGGTCAAAAAGAAGATCAGGACATTGCTCGTGCTCAAGAGGAGGATCGTGGGAGGCAGACGTTCGGCGAGAATCAGACGGACCTGTCGGGATCCGGTGTCGCTGGAGATCTGATAGGAGCGTCCCAGATCCAGGAGCAGGGCATCCCTCAAGTAAATCAAACTCCGAATGAGAAAGGGCCGATCCAGCCCGAAATACTGTTCCAGCTGCTGCACCCGCTGCTGCTGCAAGCGAGCCCGCGCGTCTGGGGAGAGGGTTCGGAAGGACGGATTGGCCAACAACTCTTGACCGACCCGCTCCCGGATCTCGGCCCGGCGGATCTCATCGACATACCCGCCCATGTTCGCGACAAGGATGGTGAGATAAACAGCAATGACGACGGTGATCGCCAGAACAAGGATCCGGAAGGACACAAAGAGAAAGACCCGCCGGGCGGCTTCAAGCAAGGGTGAGGCGGAAGCCGCGGCCTCCGGCTTCGGGGTCACCAGCAGGGCGCTCTGCTCCATTCCTCGTCCATCCCCTTTGCCAGGCGAGGGCGAGGCGTTCTCCAGCCTCGCCCTCGCCCCAGATCCAGAGGTAGCCCTCGCTTATTTCGTGCTGATGAATTCCAGAGAGGCGAAGGCCGGCAGGCTCACCGGCTTGACCGTCACGATCACCTCCAGCCGGTTGCTGCCCGCCCCCAGCTTCTGGGTCACATCCCCTGTCAGGCGAACCTGATAGCGCCCTTCCGCGACGGGAGCGGCCTGGCCGCTGGCGGCCACCTGACCCTGGGCATCGAAGACCAGATAGCGAACGCTTTGGACATCCGCCGCCGGATAGGGGCGATCCTTCTCTTTGACGCTGACTTCAAAGGTGGCCTCGCTCCCGGCCGTCACCTGGCTGGGCCCCTCCACGCTGACGCTCGCCAGGCGCGGCGCGCTGAACCGGGCCCACTTGTCCGGTGGATCTGGAAAGTCAGCGAACCGCTTCAGGCTGACGGTCTTCTCCGTGGGGAACACCTTATCCAAATAGAACGGGCCCATGCCAACCCAGAAATGGTTATGGGCTTCCACCCACTTCTTCAGGTTGGCATAACGGCTCTGGATTTCCTCCTTCTTCACGTATTCACCCATCGTCGGAGCATAGGGGAGATAACCCTCTTGCGCGGCCTGATCCAGCGCGGCCTTCAGCACATCCAGGCTGGGTCCGGCCACCATGTTCATCCATTCCACCTTCAGCTTCTCCGCCTTATCGGAGGAGAAGGCCAGCTTCTTATCGGCCTCCGCCCGGATCCCCAGCGCGAGGGTATGCCACGGACCCGGCCCAGAGCTATAGTCAGGGAACCATGTCCAGCCAGCGGCCAGGACCTCGGCATCCAGCTCGAAAGCGTCCACATAGCTTTCGATCACCAGCGGGTTCGTTGAGACGATGCGGACACCCTTGAATCGCTGCATGAAGGATTCGAAGCTCGGGACATAGGATTCGTCATAGATGGGGCTATCTGGCTTGGCTCGATCGAAGGTCAGGATCAAGTTCAGGATGAAATCCCCCAGAGAGAGGGGCGAGCCGTCATGCCATTTCACCTTCTGGAACAGGTCTGCCGGGTAATACACCGTGACCTTAGCCTGAACGCTCACAGGCTGGGTATAACGCTCGCTGGCGCGAACGAACCGCTGGGCCTTCGCGTCCCAGTCCACCCAGGCATCGGCGGGGACCTGGATCTCCTTCGCCGTCTGCAGGGAGACCCAATCCAGAGTCCGAGTTACCGGTAATCCTTCCCGGACCACTACCTCTGCCCGCTCGAGCCGCTGGGGCCAGTAAAGCCCTGTATAAGGATCCGGCATGGCCGCCGGGTCACTGGTGGCCCGATAGGCGAAGGCATCGGAGACCCAGTTGGAGCCGGCCACCGGGTTGTAGGGGTCAATCAGGATCCCGTTGAAGGCGATGCGCACCTGGGGGGCAGGGTTCTTGAGCCAGCGAAGGGTATAGGGAACCAATCGGGATCCGCCGAGGCCGCCGGCCAGATCATAGGCTGCAGTCAGATCCGCCTTGCGGGCGTTGAAGGATTGCTGATCGACCAGCCATACCCGGACGGAATCCTTCAGCGCCAGCTCCATGGCCCGGCGGAACAGCTGAGCTCGCTCCTCCAGGGTGCGATACTGCCGGTTTTGCAGCTTCGTGGCCACATCCAGGAACTCCGGAGAAGGCTTGTAGGCGGTGGCCAGAGGGGTGCCCGCCAGGGCACTGGTCTGTGGCGTATAGAAATCAGCGAACACCGTAGAATCATCCCGGGAGACCGCTGTGTTGATCCACCCTCCGGTGTAGAGGTGCCACTTGCCCTCGGCGGGATCGCTCCGGAGCCAGATCGGCGAGGCCTCCTTCCGGGTCTTATACTGCCGATCCACAGTAAACCCGACCTGCTCCAGCAGGCCTGCCACATAGTCGCCGATGGCTTTGCGCTCATCCTCCGTCCGAATAATGAAGATCAAGGTGACCGGCTTGCCTTTATATAGCCACTTTCCGTCCGGCCCGAGGGTGGCCCCCAGCGCCTTCATGCGATCCGCAATGACCTGCTTCGCCTTGTCCGGATTGTGCGCGTACTGACGCTCCAGAGCACGCGCCACATCTAC
>Ga0209695_100549_pt1 | contig 11514 bp, 10 predicted proteins | sample DewCreD2012metaG_4_FD_184110 | JGI IMG/M metagenome (GOLD analysis project Ga0209695, IMG submission 184110) | Hot spring sediment bacterial and archeal communities from British Columbia, Canada, to study Microbial Dark Matter (Phase II) - Dewar... ...
TTTTCTTCTTCTTTACTACCTCCCAAAGTCCTAAACCACCATCTTACAACCCCATTTATAGACTGCGTCCTTATCTCAGGCTCCATATTAGCACCGCCCATAAACAAAGGAGTAATCACTTCACAGCTAAGTCTAATCTCCTTCATCTTTCAGCCCCCTTCTTGGCTACAAACCTTGCAATTATCAACATATCAGCAAAGGCCAGTATGTTATCTTTATACCTTTTCATAGTATCCAAAAGCCTCTTTTCAAAACACTTATCAACCTTATCCTTAGGAATTTTATGCCTATACAACCTCTTAATTTCCCTCTCCAAGATAGAAAGAGCTTCATCTTTAACCTTATTCTCTCTTCCTTGTAGCATCCTTACCAAATCCACAAGGTCATAAGCAAACTTAGAAGAAAGCTCTTCATCAGAGTATTTTTTAACAATCTCATCAAAGAAATTCTTGTCTTCCCACCTAAACCCGGTGGTTCTAATTTGACCGGAACCAGATATATGTTTTATGCATACTGCCGAACGGCCATAATCCCTTTTTGCCCTCTTTTGTGCATCTCTTACCTCTCTCAAAGCCAAAGATAGCGGATATTTATGATGGACAAAAACAATCCCTGCGCTCACACTTGCCTTTTCTCCAAGTAAACTCTTAAAAGCTTTGTTTAAATAACAAGCACACTTCAAAGCATCCTCTACTGGCAAAAAGGCTAACACATCATCCCCACCAGCATAAATAAGCTTGCCATAATACCTCCCTTCTACTATTTTCCTTACCTTTTCTAAAGCAAACTCCGATAACCTTCTGGAAAATAAATTGTGAAAAGATGGAGACATGGGATGGTTTTCCTTAAAGAATGCTTTAAAAGTTTCATAGCGCTTAAATAATTCATCTCTCACCTTTTCATGAAGCAACTCCTCCACCGCTGGCAATTTCTCCCCTTTTAACCACTTACCCATATTATCACCATCCACAGAAAGAATGGCATAATAGGTAGGTGGCTTTATATCCTTTTTCTTTAAATACTCCCTTATTTCCTCAAGCTCTTCCTCTGGAATATCTATCCCATATTCCTTTTTAAAGTATTCTTTTCTGTAAGATGATTCCATTAGCCATTGACCATCAATGTCGTATAGTGGATTTTTCTTTAACTCTAACCTTGGCACACCTGTAGGTTTTATTAGTTTATGCCCGTTTAGCTCTCTTAAATTTTTGGTTAGGAAATTTTTGATTTCATTTTTCAAATCTTCCGCTAATTTTTCTTCTGCTAATTTTACTTTATACTTAACCGTTGCCATCTCAGAAGTGGATGGAAATTTTAATTCAAGACCAAACTCATTTCCTATCAACTCAGGCAAAAGCCTTTTAAAGAAGCACATACCACACAATCTTTCACTTTCGCTTACATATTTCCTACCAACATTTTCCCATTTTATATCAAGCACCTCATACTCACCACAAAGATGGCACCGCTCTATTTTTTCTTTCTCTATTTTAATCACTTCAAAATCTCTTATTGCCTTCCTGCTTGCCAAAAACCTCTCCGTTAGATCTACAAGGAGAGAATAGGCATTTCCGACGTTTTTGTATCCATCAGGAAGATTTTCTACAACTGTTTTAACTAAATTGTATAAATCATTTTCACCCACTAAATTTTTGTAATCCTCAAAAATGGAATTAACATCTTTATGATCATTACCTTCATAAAAAGGCAAAACCACCCAATAAATTTTTAGATATTTAGTAATGTGTTCCTTTATAACATCCTTTACTTTTTTAACTTCCTCTTTTACCTTATTATCATTTAAACTTTCTACTTTTTCCAAAAGCTCATCAATTGCCTTTCCTATCGCTTCTTGACATTCCTTAGCTATATCTTTTGCCCTACCATCAGGCACTATAGCCAAGAATCTATTAGGAAAGTTGGCAATAAGAAGCTTATCGGTTTTAAGACTATCTTTCCACTTTTCAAAATCAAAAGCCCCGATTTTGTTTATGTTTAAATCTTTAAAGTGATTTTCATAGTCTTTAAAATGCTTTTCATAAAGCCATAAATCCACCAATGGTTGCCCTCTTAAATTAGGAAAGATAATATGGTCTGGTCCAAGCTCATCCATGATTACTTCAATAGCCTTATAGATCAGATAAGAAATTAAATAACTCCCAGCCCAAAGGTCGGAAGTTTTTCTGGCTATGGCAATAAAGGATTGCACAGGACTAATGGTAAAGAGCAAAAAGGCTGGTTTATCTCCCTTGTCAAGACATGTGGCAATACAAGAGCATTGCACAAGGTGGTCGTATATGGAATGGTTAGGAGCCCTTGAGTCTGCAGGATGTTTTTCTATCCAAGGAAAGATATCTGGCAAAAATCTCCAAAGGAAAAGAAAGAAAAACTTTGCCCTTTCTTGCTGGTCAGGAAAGTTTAGCTTCCCAAGATTTTTAAAAACTTCTACTACTTCTTTATGATCCTCAGGAGCTTCAGTTTTGCTTGATTCCGCAGTAAAAGGATCAATAAAACGAGACTCTTCAAAATTAACCATAGGTGCGTCTTTTACAACTATCCTTGACAGAGCAGAACTTATATGATCTGCATATGCAATTTCCCCTTCACTATCTTTTATACTATCACTTATAAGGAATCTAAAAAGATCTTCCGCTACTTTCTCGTGGAACCGTCTAAGATCTTTACTTATTTCACTCCCATGTTCTAAAACAACTTTCCTTTTATTTTTCTTAGAAAAAAGCCATATCTTATGTATAGGATCATGCATCAATGCCTTTAACTTCAAAACATAATCCACAGAATAATTACCCTGTGCCATAGCTACCCTCCAGATGGTAGGCTCTCCAAAAGAGCCTCATGTATTTCCTCTATAAATCTTTGCTTTGGTTTAATAAATATGGTATTTCCTTCCCTTTTCAACTCAATTAGATTATGCACAAAGCCACAGTGAGCAAAAAAGTTTCTCCCATCAAAGTTATCATTAGGAGAATAATTGGCCTCTGCATAAAATCCATAGTCCTTAAACTCGGAGCCTATCCGCACCCTCTTTATTTTTCCAAGCTCCCTTTCAAGCCTTTGTAGGATTGTCCTTGAATGTTTAAAGATACCCTTTATTCTCTCTATATCATCCATTTTCACCACACCATCATCCTTGGCATTAACCATTAAAAGGTTTGACAGCAAAAAGCCCTGAAGAAGTGATATAAAACTTTCGCCAAAGTTCAACCCTTGAATAACCTCAAAAGTTCCATTGACATTTACCTCTATATGGTCATAAAACAGCTTAACTATGTTTTCTATCTCATCTTCCTTAGGCTTCTCATAAAAATAATACATATAAACAGGCAAGCCATGTAGAAAGGCACTGCAAAAGGCATAAAGCCTATCCATCCTTTTTGTAAGAGCGTTTACACCTTCATGCCCGCTTGGACTTGGAATAAGAAGCATAGTATCACTATACCTATAAAAGTTAAAAGCTGGTATTACGTTTATTTTCTCAATCTCGTTGATATTCAAGTCAATATTTCCACTACCCACCAAAGGATCACTATTCAAAACTATTAGTCTTACATTACAAAAATAGGCAATTATCTGCAAAATATCCTTTACCGCCCTGTAGGTCATCATGGTCATAAAGTTCAAGCCATGAGTTATATCAAGGTAAAGTTCTAAACAAGGCTTATTATTTTCGCTTATAAATGCCAGTTTAGACCCCAAATTCCTTAGAATATTCCTTGCAAGTTCAAAATAAACCAAGGCATAGAAATTATTAGGATTTCCCACAAACCTTGACCTTGAAAAAGTGCCCACAGCCGGCAAAATCAAAATATTTATGTTATCTTCCTTTAGTTTAGTAGGATAGCTTCTTATTTTTTCTTTAATGAAAGCCCCTGCCTCGTTCTTTATCCTTGCCAAACCCTCTTGATAGGTAAAAATGTTATCGTATTTATCCATCAAAGTGTCAGCCAAGATTATGTAAGTATAGTTTGGTTTTATTGTATCAAGCAATAAAGGTAAAGTAGTGCTTGAAGTATAGATTTTATTCTTATACCTATAGTTTGCATCCTTCCAAGCAGAGAAATTACCCCATATGGCCACAAGTATTTTCGTAGTGTCCATATTTACCCTAAACTCCATAGACTTTACCTCTCAAACAATCCATAGCCAAGCCTTGTTTTTGAACCAACTCCATAGAACTCAAGAGCTTGCCCTATAATATCCTCATAAAACTTCTCACTTTTCATATACTCTTCAACCCCTTCTATTTCCTCATTAGCTAATTGCCTTCTCTTTCCTTCTTTTGCAGGTATTCCTTTTTCTTTTATCACCTCCCACCTGCTTTTGTCAAAGAGAACCACAAACCTAAAAGACACCTCTTCTTTTACCGTAAGGAAAAACACCGGCACAGGATTTTCCCAATCTCCCGGAATATCCCTTTTCTCTCCATAGTATTCGCTATAATGCGGATTCATAATGTCAAGCTTAAATAGTTCTTTTATACTTCCATCTTGTATTTCAGGATAGGCATCTAAGAAAAGCAAAAGTCCTTTAAAGCCCTGCGTTCCAAACAAAAGCTGGTATTTTAGAATTTCTTTATCATCGGTGATTAAATCACCATAAAATTTCTTTTGGAACTCTTCCAAATCATCCTTTGATAACTTTCTTTCTTCAACAAGCTTCCAAAAGGCCACCTGCCTACACACACCCTTTAGACTACTACCCGGAATGTAAGGAACTCCCCATATGTGGTGTAATGTTATAGAAGTCTCAAATATATGAGTTGCCCCAAGCCCACAGACAAGTGGAGATATAGTTTTTAGAGTTTTGTCAAAGACCTTTACATATCCAGAGCTTTCTGAAGTATTTAAAATTTCATCAAGTCTGTTTTTTATAGTAGATTTTGTTAGATCTGAATACCTAAAATGCTTCAATAAGGAATTATAGAATAACCTCTTTACTCCTTCCTCTATAATTTTACCTTTTTTAAGTGAAAGGAAGTCTTTCCTGCTTTCCTTAGGATTACCATTTTTCTCTTCTATTGTGATAACTTCCACAGCATTATCAGGAATTGGAATATACTTGTTAAGCAGTAAAGGCAAGCTATCTACTCCCTTACTTATAAGGTGTTTCATTGCATTATCAAAGAACTTATTCTTTACATTCTCTTCATCTTTATCTACGAGATCGTCAGGAGCTTCATATCTGAGAAAGATCTCATTACAACTTCCAAAGCGAATACTTCCCTTAATCTTATGCTTTCTTTCCCTCCTACTTTTGCTATGCCTATTCATTTTCATCCTCTTCTATCTCAATCTCCACTATCCTTTTTAGCCAACTGGCAAAAGCCAAAGCCTCCATAGTTGCCAAACGAAGCTTGTGATAATCTACTTTTAGTAATTCTTCTAATCCATTTTCCTCACTTTCTATATATTCTTGCTGTTTCAACCATCTAACTACAGAATCGTAAACATCTTTGGCATCACTCTTTGATTTCAAAAAGGCAAGAGTGGCTATAAGCCCATTGGTGGCTATGAGAGCAGGAAGTTTTTTAGCATAGCTTTTGTATTTCTTTGCTTTGCCCCTGTCGCTTTTTATTTTGCTTACTTCATTTAAGGCAAACTGACCCCTCTCTTGATTTAATGTCTTCACCTTTTTATCCTCCTTAAACTTGATACCCCACCACGCAGTTCAGATAATGCATTTTAATTATAGCATAGAAGTATCCAAAAATCAAGCCCCGTTGAGGAGAGTGTGTAAAAAATCCACTTTACCTAACAATTATTTTAAAATAACAATAGATGATAACAATAAACGCCAAGCTTTTATTCTCAAGCTATCAAGACAAGGAAAAGGTCTTAAACCTCATGAGAATATGGCCCTCAGCTATGAGGTGTGCTTATGGAAGGTATTCTCTTTCGGAGCTTATGGGAAATCCTATATGGGCGCAAGTTCCCGTTGTAGGGAACTGGGGTGGTAGTCTGTGTGAAGGCACAGGCTATTTTTGAAACACCCTGCTCGGTGCTTGCTGAAATCGCGACCGTCTAAATACTCAAGATCAGGTTTTGAACCCGCATCTACATAAAAAATCAACTGGCAGGATGCCTGCAGCTTTAATTTCTCACACAGTGTAAAAATGCTAAAATTTTATCAGTTATGAAAAAGCCAGAGAAAAAGGCTAAAAGTAGCGAAAGCTTTAAGAAGGCCCTTTTTAAAACCTTACCCAAACTACTTGAGAAGGATGAAAGCTTTAGAGCCCAATTTATAACCTTTCTAAAACCCTACTTTGCAGAGAAGGAAAAAACAGAGGACAGGTTTAACATACTCCTTGAGGAGATAAAAATCTTAAGAGAGGAAGGTGAAAGAAGATGGCAGGAGGCCATAAGAAGGCTTGATGAACATTTAAAGATACTTCAGGAACATAACAAAAGGCTTGAAGAACACTCAAAAATACTACAGGAACAAAGTAGGAAATTGGATGAACACTCAAAGATATTGGAAGAACAAAACAGAAGGCTTGAGGAACATTCAAAGAAGCTGGAGCTTCTCACACAAGAGCTTATATCTTTGAGGAAAAGGCAGGATGTGCAGATAGGCGCCTTGGGAGCAAGATGGGGCTTGAAAACGGAAAGGTCCTTTAGAAATGCGGTAAAAGGCCTTATGGAAGAATACCTTTCTGTTAAAGTGGAAAGGTATGAGGCTATAGATTATGAGGGAGAGGTTTTTGATGGAAGACCGGGAAAGGTTGTAGAACTGAACCTTATCATAGAAAATGGCAAGCTCATAGTGACAGCAATTAAATCTTCTGTAAGTGTTGGTGATGTTTTGCTCTTTGAAAGAAAGGTAAAGTTTTTTGAGAAAAAAGAAGGAAAAAAGGCTTATAAAAAGGTAATAATATCACCTATGGTGGAGCCGAAGGCTTTGGAGCTTTGCAAAGAGCTTGGCATTGTAGTGTATACAGATGTGCCCATATGGGAGGAGGAATTTAATGAAGGTTTATAAGCCATGGTCGTTATCTCTATTTTTTATTTTTACGGCTGGTTGTCAATTTTTGCCATGGAACAATCCATGCTCTTCTGACTATACGTTAAAAGAGGTAAAAGAAGGGCTGGCTATACAGATATATGTAGAAAACAATCCGGAAAAAGCTCTTAGCCATTTCTTTATATCCATGCTTTCAGCCTTGAGCGGACAGAAGAATACAGAAAAAGCCTTTGAAAGCGAAATAGAACCCATAGTTAAAAAACTGGAGCTAAAAGATGTGAGCAAGCCCACAAAAAAGTCAGAAAAAGAATATATGTGTAGTGCAGTCTTTGAGTACGAAGGCCAAAAAAGGGTGGTAGAGTACACAGTAAAGGAAATTCATTCTGGCAAAGAAAAGCTTTATAAGGTGGAAATAATTGATACCAATAAGGTGGAATGATGAATAAAATTGAGCTTTGGAAAAACTTGGTAGAGGCAAGGCTGAGAGAACTTCTAAAGCCCTTTGAACCACAAATCCTTTATGAAGCTATGTCCTACTACCTCTTTCAAGAGGGCAAGCGCATAAGACCTCTCTTTTTGTGCGCCGTTTGTAATGCACTTGGTGGCCATATGGAGGATGCTATTACTGTAGGCTGTGCGGTTGAAATGGTGCATAACTATTCTCTTATCCATGATGACCTTCCTGCTCTTGATAATGATAGTTTTAGAAGGGGCAAACCCTCCTGCCATGTGGTCTTTGGTGAAGATATGGCCATATTGGCTGGCGATGCCCTCCTTACCTATGCCTTTGAGGTTTTGGCAAATGAAGAAAACTTTAGGTCATTAGAATGTAGTCAACTCCTTTCTTTAATAAGCCTTTTGGCAAAAAAGGCTGGCTTTTTAGGTATGGTGGGAGGGCAAGTTTTGGACATAAGAAAGCTATCAGACCAGAATGAAATAAGTCTTAAAAAAACGGCAGAACTCTTCTCTTTTTGTTTTATTGCTGGTGGAATAGTAGCAAAAAGATATGACCTTTTGAAAAGCCTTGAAGACTTGGGCCTAAAGGTGGGCCTTCTTTTTCAAATGGTGGATGATTACAAAGACAAGGATGGTTTTTATAAGTCCCTAGGTGATGGCCTTTGGGAAAAGGTTGAAGACCTTAGAGAAGAGTGTGAGCAAAAGGCCAAATCACTTGGAGTATTTGTGGAAGAGATTGAAATATTGCTTGCCTTAGTAGTTGGCGGAGGGGGAGGGATTCGAACCCCCGGTGGGCTTTGAACCCACTGGTGATTTCAAATCACCCGCCTTCGTCCACTCGGCCACCCCTCCAGATGGGGAGTAAAAATATCAATATTATTATAAGCTATGCAATATGGGAAGTTTACCCTTTGTAGGAATAGACTCGTAACCTACCCAAAATTATAAGGCGTGAAAAGGCAGCCCCTACAAAGGCATTTACTAAATTCTTACAGTTGCTCGATTAAAGGTTGGAAGTCTAACCTTTAAATTTTTAACATAACACTTTTACACAGCGCACAACGCAAAAAGATTTTTGCCTTATTTGTTTTCAGCAAATTTCAATCACCTATGTGCATAGCTGTAGTGGAATCCCACCTTGATATGTGAAGTACAAGCCAAGGTACAAATTTTTCTTTTAGAAACCTTACAATTTCAACACAATCCCTTGAAGACTTCCACTTATTATACAGCTCCTCTATATCCTTTCTCATACTATCATGCTCCGCTTTGTGCATTGGATAGGCAAAAAACTCTGCCTCTCTCATAAGCTCCTCTTCTGTAGAAAAGTGATCCTCTATGTCGTAAAGGAGAAGATCCATAAGTTTATCCACTTCTTCTAAATGCTTTTTTTCACAAGCAATATAAAGCTCGTTTATTATCTGCACCTCATCTTCATGTAAGGCATTAAACAGCTCGTTGGCCACCTTGGGCAGCTCTTGAATTTTTATAAGCACGGCTTACCTCCTAAGATTTTTTAAGTAAATATGTATTTATTTTCTTATTTTTCTATGAGCTCTATCATATCATTAAAAGACTCAGTGAGAAATTAAAGCCTAGGGCTTGCAACCTGTTAATGCAGGTGCAGGGCTCGCTCTTGCCAAATGGGCACCCGTAAAGGGTTCATATAGATTAAATTTACAGACCCTAAACATACCAAATGTTCAAAGGTATATTTCCCGGACAACGTGTCACTCTATGTAGGCCAAAGAAGCAATATCCTATTAAGATTTTTAAAAACCTTATATAAAAAACTTGACAAAGCTTTACTAAAGTTTTATATTTTTTCACAAACTAAGGCAAAGGAGGTAGCCTATGGCAGAGAAGATTATAGGTATAGACCTTGGGACAACCAACTCCGTGGTAGCGGTTATGATAGGTGATGAGCCTGTTGTTATAGCCAACCAAGAGGGTTCAAGGCTTACACCCTCTGTAGTATCTTGGACAAAGGAAAAGGAAGTTTTGGTAGGGGAGCCAGCCAAAAGGCGTGCCATACTTGACCCAGAAAACACGGTGTATGAATCCAAAAGGTTTATAGGAAGGAAATATGAAGAGGTTTTGGATGAAGCCAAAAGGGTCTCCTACAAGGTGGTTCCCGATGAGAAGGGAGATGCAAGCTTTGAAATTCCAAACATAGGTAGAAAAGTCAGGCCCGAGGAGGTGGGCGCCCAAGTCCTCAAAAAGCTAAAGGAGGCAGCAGAGGCCTACCTTGGGGAAAAGATAACAAAGGCTGTAATTACTGTGCCAGCCTACTTTAACGAAAGGCAAAGGCAGGCCACAAAGGATGCAGGTAAGATTGCAGGCCTTGAAGTCCTCAGAATCCTAAACGAGCCAACGGCAGCAGCCTTAGCATACGGCCTTGACAAAAAGAGCGATGTAAAAATACTGGTCTACGACTTTGGGGGTGGTACCTTTGACGTTTCCATACTGGAAGGTGGAGAGGGAGTTATAGAGGTAAAGGCTACCGCTGGAGACACCCACCTTGGCGGCGCCAACATAGATGAGAGGATAATGGAATGGCTCATTGAGGAGTTTAAAAAGGAAACAGGTGTGGACCTAAGGAAGGATAGGACAGCCCTTCAAAGGCTAAAGGAAGCCAGCGAACAGGCAAAGAAGGAACTCTCCTTTAAGCTGGAAACGGAGATAAACCTTCCCTTTATAACCATAGACCCATCCACCAACCAACCCCTACACCTTCAGAAGAAGCTCACAAGGGCAAGGCTTGAGGAGATGATAAAAGACCTTGTGGATAGGACTATGGAAATAGTCAAAAGGGCCCTTGAGGACGCCAAGCTCAGGCCTCAGGATATTGATGAGGTGGTGCTTGTGGGTGGTTCCACAAGGATACCCTTGGTCCAGCAAAGGATAAAAGAGTTCTTTGGAAAGGAGCCTCATAAGGGTGTAAACCCCGATGAGGTGGTGGCGGTTGGTGCTGCCATACAGGCGGGTGTGCTTTCTGGTGAGGTAAAGGAAATACTCCTTGTGGATGTAACACCCCTTTCCCTTGGTGTGGAAACCTATGGCGGTGTTATGACCGTGCTTATACCAAGGAACACACCCATACCTTACAAGAAATGTGAAATCTTTACCACTGCCAGCGACTATCAAACAGAAGTGGAAATTCACGTGCTTCAGGGTGAGCGCCCATTGGCAAAAGATAACAAATCACTAGGCAAGTTCTACCTTACGGGCATACCACCAGCCCCAAGGGGCGTTCCAAAGATAGAGGTATGCTTTGACATAGACGTGGATGGCATACTGCACGTAACTGCCAAGGACCTTGGCACTGGTAAGGAACAATCCATAAGGGTGCAGGCATCCTCTGGACTAACACAAGAGGAAATAGAAAGAATGATAAAAGAGGCCCAAATGCATGAAGAAGAAGACAAAAAGAAGAAGGAACTGATAGAAGCCAAAAACCAGCTTGACCAGCATGTTTATAACCTTGAAAAGGTGCTAAAGGAAAGCAGGGATAAGCTACCTTCCGATGTAATCTCCGAGGCGGAAAAAACTATAGAAGAGGCCAAGAAGGTCTTTGCAAACTCTCAAGATGTTAATGAGGTAAGAAGTATGACAGAAAAGGTGCTTGAGGTGGCTGGAAAGGTAGGAAGCCACCTCTATCAAGGCACAGGAAAAACTGGAGAAGGCGGAGACGTAATAGAAGGAAAACCCATGTGATATAATTATTGACCGCCCATGGCGGTCTCTTTTCTTTTATACATCTTTGTTTTTTTTACTCTGGACTATTCCCACGCCCTTGAAAATATCATAAAAGAAAACTGGAACAGGCTATCGCATCCTAAAAAGGTTTATGAGCTATATAAGCTTTTGAACTTTGAGTGCTTGTGGCTCTGTAATGACAAAGAAACCAACAACTTCTATGCACTTCAGGACATTCTTAAACATATCCCATACCATGGCATAAAGCCCAGAGAAAGCAAAAGCCTTGATCCAGAACTTGCCTTAACAGATGAACTCATAGACATAGCTTATAAGCTTTACTATGGTAGCGCAGATCCCTCCAAGCTTTATAAGGGC
>Ga0209695_100554_pt1 | contig 11471 bp, 7 predicted proteins | sample DewCreD2012metaG_4_FD_184110 | JGI IMG/M metagenome (GOLD analysis project Ga0209695, IMG submission 184110) | Hot spring sediment bacterial and archeal communities from British Columbia, Canada, to study Microbial Dark Matter (Phase II) - Dewar... ...
CCTTTCTTTTCCAAACAGCCTTGCTCTCCTTAGCACCATAAGGCTTGCCAAGTTGCTAATAAAGGAAAAGCCAAAGCTTATTATAGCCAACAACGAAAAAGAGTATGTGAATGCCCTCTTGGCGGGCAAAGTAGCTGGAATAAAGGTAATCTTTTTCAGACACATGGAAAGGATGAAGGAGTGGATGGTTAGGAGGTTTGTCTTTCCTTATGTGGATAGGTTTTTTGCGGTAAGCGAGCGTGTGAAAGAAAACTTGATAAGAGAAGGCGTAAGGCCAGAAAGGATAAAAGTAATCTATAACCTTATAGAAGAGGCACGTTTTAGCTACGCAGAAAAGGAAGAAGGCAAGATAAACTTTCTCTTTGTGGGCAAAGTGGATAGGGGAAAGGGTATTTTTGACTTCCTTGAAGCCTTTTATAAGTTGTCTTTGGAAAGAAAAGACATAGAAGCTTACGTGGTGGGCGATGGGAAGGCCATGGGTGAGGTGAAAAGCTTTATAGAAAAGTATGGCCTCAAAGACAAAGTCCATCTTGTGGGTTATACGCCAAGGGTGGAGGACTACTATAAGATGGCCCATGTCTGTGTAATACCCTCAAGGAACACAGAGGCCATGACAAGGGTAGTTATAGAAGCCTTGGCTTGTGGGTGTACCTTGGTGGTCTCCGATGTGGGAGGTATAAAGGAAGCGGTGGAGGAGGATAAAAATGGCTATGTTTTTAAGGCAGGGGATGTGGAGGACCTTAAAGAAAAGATGAAGAAGGCCACAGAAAGGTGGAAGGACTTTTCCATGCATTCATACAACTTGTACAAAAGAAAATTTTCAAGGGATGTGGTTTTAAAAAGCTTCATAAAAGAGCTTGAAGAGCTTACACATTGAAGCGGAAATACACAATATCCCCATCCTTTATCTCATAGTCCTTTCCCTCAAGCCTTACCAAGCCAAGCTCCTTTGCCTTGCTAAGGGACCCAACCTTTATGTAATCCTCATAGTTTATCACCTCTGCAGCTATAAAGCCTCTTTCAAAGTCAGAGTGTATTTTGCCTGCTGCTTGTGGAGCCTTTGTGCCTTTTTTTACCGTCCAAGCCCTTGCTTCTTTCTCTCCGGCTGTGAAAAAGGTGATAAGGTCCAAAAGCTTGTAAGCCTCCCTTATTAGCTTGTTTAGCCCCGGTTCTTCAAGGCCATAGGATTTTAAAAGCTCCTCCTTTTCCTCTGGCTCAAGGCCTATCAGCTCTTCTTCCAGCTTGGCGCATATTAGCACGGCTGGAGATCCCTCTTCCTTGGCATACTCAAAGACCCTTTTGCTAAACTCATTCCCCTCTGGTAGGTCCAACTCGCTCACGTTTGCCACATACATCAAGGGTTTGGCTGTGAGTAAGAAAAGGTTCCTTTTTGCATAGTCCAAGACCTCTGGATCCAAGTTCTTTGCATGCCTCCTTATAGGCTCCATCTTTTCAAGTATGGACCTTATCGTCTCAAGCATATTTAGCTCTTCCTTTGCCTTCTTGTCTCCAAGCCTTGCCATCTTCTCCACCTTTTCCATCCGTTTTTCCACCGTCTCTAGGTCCTTGGCTATTAGCTCAAGGTCTATTATCTGGGCATCTCTGACGGGGTCCACCGAGCCTTCCACATGCACCACCTCTGGGTTTTCAAAGCATCTTAACACCATGGCTATGGCGTCCACTTCCCTTATGTGAGCCAAAAACTGGTTTCCAAGGCCTTCACCCTTGCTTGCATTCCGCACAAGACCAGCAATATCCACAAACTCTATAAAGGTAGGTACCACCTTCCTTGACTTTTCAAGCTTTGCTATCTCATAGAGTCTTTTGTCTGACACTTCCACAGTACCCACGTTTGGCTCTATGGTGCAAAAAGGGTAGTTGGCTGCGGCGGCCTTTGCCGCCTGTATCAGGGCATTAAAAAGGGTAGATTTCCCTACGTTTGGCAGTCCCACAATTCCTACGCTAAGCATAAGTTTAAGATTTTACCAACTCTTCTTCACCTTGGGTGAAAAATTTAGCATTAAGACTTTATAAGCTCTCCAATCTTAAAGATTGGTAGGTACAGAGCTATGAGTATTAAGCCTACCACACCACCTATAAACACAATAAGCATAGGCTCTATAAGTTTTATCATACCTTCCACAGCCTTGTCAAACTCATCTTCATAAAATCTGGCTATTGTATCAAGCATCTCATCAAGTTTACCCGTGTCTTCACCAACTCTAACCATAGCTATGATAAGCTTTGGAAACATGCCTGTTTTTTCAAGAGCCTTGTGCATTGGAGCTCCTTCAATAACATCCTTTTTGGCAGCCTCCAAAGCTTCTCTTATCCTTACATTACCAGCAACTTGACCAGCTATCTCAAAAGCTCTTTCAAGAACAACACCACTGGAAAAGAGAGTGGCCATTGTCCTTGCAAACCTGGCCATGGTGCTTTTGACCACCAAATCCCCCATCTTGGGAGCCCTTAGCATAAAGGAATGGACAGCCCTTCTAAATTGATAACTCTTTTTCATAAGAAATCTAAAAAGGAAGGAAAACCCTATAAGAAAAGCCAAAATTGGCAATAAACTTGATCTTAAAGCGTTGGAAGCTGCTATTAGCATCTGTGTAGGTAGTGGCAGCTCACCACCTAGGGAGTTATATATCTCCGCAAAGGTAGGCACAAGAAAGTACAAAATACCCGTAACTATGACTGTGGCTATTATCACCACAAAGGTAGGATAAAAGGCTGCGCTTTTTATCTTGTTTTTTATAGAAGCCATCTTTTCATAGTAATCAGCTGCTCTTATAAGGGCAATGTCAAGATTACCAGTCTCCTCACCCACCTTAACAAGGTTTACTATGAATTCTGTGAACACAGAAGGAAACTCTGCCATAGAATTGGATATGGGTTTTCCTTCACTAACCATTATTGCCACCTTCTTGCTTGCTTCAGCAAGCCTCTTATTTGGCAGCTGTTCTGACAGTATGTTTAAAGCATCTATAAGGTTGAGTCCAGCATTTATCATCGTTCCCAATTGTCTACAAAATATGGAAAGATCTCTGTCGCTAACCCTTGATCCAAAAGGCAGGGAGAGCTTAAAAGCACTTTTTTCCCCTTCTTTTTCTTCCTCAAGACTTGTTACCTGTATTATGTTTAGGCCCTTTTGTTGTAAATCTGTTATTAAGGCCTCTTGGCTTGGATAATCCACCTCACTTTCCACAAAAGAGCCCATCTCATCAAAGGCTTTATACCTATACCTTGGCATTTTTTAGCCTCCCCTTTTGATCATATTCTCAAGCTCTTTTATATCTGGTGAATACTTATAAGCATCTTCCAAAGTAATAAGACCAGATCTATAAAGTGAATATAGAGACTGGTTCATCGTTTGCATACCCGTTTGCGCCTGTCCGCTTTGCATAATAGCGTATATTTGCTGAAGCTTATTCTCTCTTATAAGATTTCTTATAGCAGTGTTGGGTATCATAAGTTCATAAGCAAGAACCCTTCCACCACCTATCTTTGGAATAAGCCTTTGGGATATAACACCTTGAAGGACAAAAGAAAGCTGGACTATAACCTGTGCTTGTTGTTGTGGCGGGAAAACATCCACTATCCTTGTTATGGTGGATATAGTCGTGTTGGTATGAAGCGTTCCAAAAACTAAGTGACCTGTTTCTGCTGCCCTCAAAGCTATCTCAATGGTTTCCAAGTCCCTCATCTCTCCAACCAATATAACGTCCGGGTCCTCTCTAAGGGCAGCCCGCAGGGCATCTGCAAAACTATACACATCCTCCCCTATTTCTCTTTGGTTAACTATGCTCTTTTTGTGATGGAATACATACTCTATAGGGTCTTCTATGGTTATTATGTGGTAAGGAAAAGTTTGGTTTATATAGTCTATAAGAGAAGCTAGAGTAGTACTTTTACCAGAACCTGTTGGACCTGTAACCAAAACAAGACCCATGCTTTTATGACATAGCTCCAAAACCCTTTCTGTAAGCCCCAACTCTTTAACGTTCATTATTTTGTGTGGCAACCTTCTAAAGGCAGCAGCCACAGAACCCCTTTGCATAAAAACGTTTGCCCTAAACCTACCTATGTCCTTTACACCAAAGGAAAAGTCCACTTGACCGCTCTCCTCAAGCGTCTTCCTATGTTTTTCAGACATCACAGAGTAAGCAATCCTCTGTGTCATTTCAGGAGTCAATATGGGATACTCCATTAGTAGAGTTATTTTTCCATCAATACGTAATGCGGGCCTTGCTCCAGGTGTTATATGAACATCAGAAGCGTTAGCCCTTAGAGCCTTATGAAGTATATCTATAAGTCTTATTTCAGTAGTCGCATTCGCTGGCGTCATATTACCCTCCTCTTTTTTAAAAATATTTTACTATAAAAGATAGTCTCACTTCTTTTTAGGTAGCAGGGAAAAGACGAGAAAATTGCCTTCTTTTTTAACAGGAGACTCAAGCTGCCCCACATCGGATAACTCTTCTACTATTCTGTTTACCAGCTTGTCGCCCAGTTCGGGGTGAAGGTGCTCCCTTCCTCTAAAGCGTATTCTTACTCTAACTTTGTCTCCATCAGTAAGGAACTCTCTCATGTGTTTAAGCTTCACCTTAAGGTCGTGTTCATCAATCCTCAAGGAGAGCATCATATCTTTCACTTCAATAGCATGTTCCCTTTGTTTTTTCTTCGCTTCCTTTTCCTTCTTTTTTAGCTCATATAGAAACTTTCCATAGTCCAGTATTTTACATACAGGTGGGTTTGCGTTAGGAGCTATCTCCACTAGGTCCAGTCCCTTTTCATTGGCTATCCTTAGAGCTTCTTGCAAGGGAACTATGCCTATCTGCTTGCCATTCTCGTCTATAAGCCTTACCTCTTTTGCTCTTATCTGCCTGTTTACCCTATACTCCTGCAAAGGTACCTCCTTTTAGTTTTTTGAAAAGTAAATAAAAGGAAAAAAGAAAATTTATAAAAAGTAAAAGAGTAGAAAGCATAGAAGCTCTTCTAAAAACTACCCGTTTTGGATCCTTGTAATCAATAAGGTCTATATTTCCAAGCTTTTTTTTGTAGCTCTTTAACCAGTATGATATTCCTACGTTCAAGCCAAGACCCAGCATGAGAAGTAGTGTATAGATCCTTTCATTTCCTAAAATAAGATAAAACATAAGCAACAAAAAAGCAACCTTATAAAACCTCCATAGTATTATTCCATAGAATCTGCCAGCAAGGTTTTTGTTCTCCTTAACCCTAAGTAGGGAAGGGGCAACTATAAAAACTATGGAAAAAAGAAGGCCTACATAGAGAGAAAGCAGAATCTCAGGACGCATAGTGTAAGTTCTTGTAAACCCCTACCAGCCCAATTTCTAGACTAAAAACTTTAATACTCATAGTCCTGTCTTTAATTATACTATTATTCTGTGAAAGCTTGGATAGAAAAAATAAGCCTAGAGGGGTTCAAGTCCTATGGAAAGGATAGGGTAGAAATACCACTAGGACAGGGCTTTATAGGCATTGTGGGACCCAATGGATCGGGTAAATCCAATATAGGAGATGCCATATCCTTTGCCCTTGGCATAGCAACAGCAAAAACCTTGAGGGCCAAGAACCTTTCATATCTTATCTACAACAGAAACTCTGATAGGGCGGATTATGCCTACGTGGAGGTACATTTTAAAAACTACGGCCTTTTCCCCTTGCAAGAGGAGGATATAGTCATATCAAGAAAGGTTTATCAAGATGGAAGGACAGTTTTTCGCATAAACGGTGCGGTAGTGAGGGAAAGGGACCTTATGGACTTTTTGTCAAAGGCTGGCATATACGAAAACGCCTACAATGTGGTGCTTCAGGGGGATATTGTAAGGTTTTTGAAGATGACGCCCGTGGAAAGGAGGAAGCTTATTGAAGAGATTGCAGGCATTGAAGAGTATGAGGAAAAAAAGCAAAAGGCTCTAGCAGACCTTGGGGAAGTAGAGCTAAAGATAAGGGAGCTAAGGCTTTTGATGGATGAGATGGAAGTACATATGGAAAAGCTAAAGGAGGAACTAAAAAGGTTAAGGCTTTACAAGGAGCTGGAGGAAGCAAAGCGAAGCTTAGAAATAAAGCTTAATTTAAAAACTGCTTACGAATTTAAAAGGTCTATTGATAACATAAAGGCTCAAATTGAATCAAAGGAAGAAGAACTAAAGGAGTTAAGGCAAAGGATAACAGGCTACGAAGAAAGACTAAAGACTCTTGAAGAAGAATTAAAAAAGCTAAATGAAGATCTTTTCCCCTTTAGGGAAAGGGTGGGAAGGATTTCACAATCAATGGAAAACATAGATCATAACGTTCAAGCTCACAGAAAAAGATTGGAAGACCTTGAAAAGGAAATATACTCCACACAGGAACAGATAAAGTTTTTGGAAGCTCAAAAAGAACTTCTTTTAAAAGACGAAGAAGACCTTAAAAAGGTAATAGAACAAGAGGAAGTAGAGCTAATATCTTTGGAAGAATCTGCCAATTTGTTATGGAGAAGTATAAAAGAAAAGGAAGATAAATTAAAAGTGTCCCTTGAAGAAATGGAAAAAACTGAGGAAAAGCTAAAGGAGTTAAGTTCTATTTTGGAAAAAAATAAAAAAGAGCTATCCACATTGGAGCTAAAGATAAAAGAGATTGATATAAAAAAAGAAAGGGTAAGGGAGGATATGGAAAGGTTAAAGGAAGAGGAAGAAAAGCTCAAAGCGGATATGGCAGAAGCCATCATGAAAAGGGAAAACTATCAAAAGATGTTAAAAGAAGAAGAAAAATCCCTAAAACATAAAAAGGAGGAGTATCAAAAGGTAGAAGAAAAGTTAAGAAAAATAAGACAAGAAAGGGAAGAAGTGCTAAAAGAGATGTCTATGATAAGGGGGAGGCTTCAAAGCCTACCACCAGAGGACCTTCCCTTTGAAGATATAAGAGGGGTATATGGGAGGGTGGCAAGCCTTGTAAGGATAAAAGACTTGGAATACTTAAAGGCTGTGGAAACAGCGGGGGGTGGAAGGCTATCCTATGTGGTGGTTGAAAACGAAGATGTGGCAAAGGAGTGTATAAACAGGTTAAAGGAGTTAAGGTGGGGAAGGTTGAACTTTATACCTTTGAATAGGATAAGGGATACAAAAATACCACCCTATCCACCAAGAATGAAGGGTGTTATAGACTTTGTGGTAAACCTGCTTGACTACGACCCAAGGTTTGAAAAGGCTGTAAAGTTTGTCTTTGGAGACACCCTTTTAGTGGATAGCTTTGAAACTGCCAAGGCCTTAGGTGTAGGCACCTATAGGATGGTGACCATTGAGGGGGAACTTTTTGAAAAAAGCGGTGTAATAAGCGGTGGCCATGGCGAGGAAAAGGGTGAACTGGGTAGGGGTTTTTACCTTGAAGAGTTGGAAAGGCTAAACCAAATACATGAAAAGCTAAAGGTAGAGGAAGAAAGGGAGGAAAAGCTTTTAAAGGCTTTGAGGGACGAGCTTGTGGAAAAGGAAGGGGTAATGGCCATACTCCGAAGGAGGCTGGAGGAAGTAGAAGAAAAAGACAAATCAAGCTTTGAAAGAATAAGAACCATAGAAGAAAAGCTTAAAAAGGCAGAAGATTATATAAGCACCTTGGAAGAGGAAAGAGAAAAGGCAAAAGAAAGGATAAAAGAGCTAAAGGAAGAAACCCAATACTTGGAAGAAAAGATGGAAAACCTAAGCCTAAAAAGACAGTCCTTTTTGGTTCACTACAAAGAATCTGGGGTGGAGGACCTAAGGGTGCAGTATGAAAAGCTTCGCCAAAAGATGGAAAAACTAAAAGAATCCATACATGGTAAACAGATAAAACTTAAAGAGGTGGAGCTTGAAAAGGAAAATTTACAAAAGGAGATAGGTAGAAAGCTTGCTTTTATAGACAGCGCCCACAAGGAAATGGAAGACCTAAAGGTACAGATTGAAAGCTTACTACAAAAAAGAGAAGACCTTGAAAAGGAGCTACAAAACATAAACCTACAGGCATATGAACTATACAGGCAAAAGGATAGACTGGAAGAAGATCAAAGAAGTGTTCAGTCGGAGCTCGGAAAGCTAAAATTCCACGAAGAAAGCCTTAAAGAGGAGCTTCACAGGTTAAGCATAGAAAGTACAAGAATGGAAGAGAGGTATGCAGAAAACATTGAAAGACTAAAGGAGCTTGGCTATGAAGGGGAAGTGATAGAGGTAAAGGAGGGCATGAACAAGCTAAAAGAGGAGTTATCCAAAGTTTTAAGAGAACTATCTTCTTTGGGTAGTGTAAATTTCAGGGCTGAGGAAGAATATGGGGAATACGAAGAGAGGTACAAAGATTACCAAGAAAGGTACAAAAAGTTAAAGGAAGAAAAGGAATCTATAAAGGAACTAATAGAAGAAGTGGAAAGTAAAAAGCTAAAAGCCTTTATGGAAACCTTTCATGCGGTAAATAAGAATCTAAAGAATATCTTTTCTCAGCTGTCCCCTGGCGGTAAGGCATATATGATGCTTGAAAGGGAAGAGGACCCTTTTTCTGGGGGTGTTAGCCTTGTGGTAAAGCCAAGAGGTAAGGAGGTGCAATACCTTGAGGCCATATCTGGTGGAGAAAAGACCCTTGCAGCACTCTCTCTTATATTTGCCATACAAGACTATAGGCCTTCGCCCTTCTATTATTTTGATGAGGTGGATGCACACCTTGATGAAGCCAACGCCAAAAGGGTGGGAGAGCTTATAAAAGAAAGGTCCAAGACTGCCCAGTTTATCGTGGTAACCCTTAGAGAAGTTTTGGCAAGCTTTGCAGACAAGGTTATAGGTGTAAGTGGAAGGGGAGGGCTCTCCAAGGTTTTTGCCCTAGAGAACCCTGCAGATGTGCTTACTGGTTAAAGATGGCTTCCAGCTTTTCCTTTTTCTTTACAGGCTTTATATAGGGTTTGTCCTCTTTTACCCTTATCTCTACCACTTCCGTATCCGCTAGGCTACCTTTGAGTAGCTCTTCAGCCAATAGGTCTTCCACATGATGTTGCAGTGCCCTTTTTAGGCTTCTTGCTCCATACTCGGGCTTGTACTCCTTCTCAATTATCCAATCCACAAAGCTCTTATGAAGTTTAACTTTTACATTCCACTCCTTAAGGCTTTCGTTAACCTGCTTTAGTTGAAGGTCTAGTATCTTCACCACATCTTCCTTCTCAAGAGGTCTATAGACTATGATCTCATCAAGCCTGTTAAGAAATTCTGGGCTAAAGGTCCTTTTTACCTGGTCAAGGACATTTTTCTTCATCTGGTCATAATCTATCATGCCAAACTTCTTTTCAAAACCCATTTGATGGCCTTGGGTTATGAGCCTTGCTCCAAGATTGGAGGTCATGATGATTATGGTGTTGGAGAAGTCCACCGTTCTGCCCATAGCGTCTGTAAGCCTTCCATCGTCAAAGATCTGTAGGAAGATGTTAAACACATCGGGATGAGCCTTTTCTATCTCGTCAAAGAGTAAGACAGAGTAGGGCCTTCTGCGAACCTTCTCTGTTAGCTGGCCACCTTCCTCGTAACCCACATAGCCTGGAGGGGCACCAACAAGCCTTGATACGGTGTGCTTTTCCATATATTCGGACATATCAAACCTTATAAGGGCTTCTTCAGAACCAAAGAGATACTCTGCCAAAGCCTTTGCTGTTTCTGTTTTTCCTACACCAGTGGGACCAAGGAATAGGAAAACTCCTATTGGTCTGTGTCTACCTTTGAGCCCTACCCTTGACCTTCTTATGGCCTTGGCTATGGACCTTATAGCATCCTCTTGACCCACTACTCTCTTATGAAGCTCTTCTTCTATATGGAGGAGTTTTTCCATATCGCTTTCGTGTATCCTCTTTACTGGTATGCCAGTCCACCTTGCTACCACCTCTGCCACGTCCTCTTCTGTAACCTTTGGCCTATTGGCGGACATTTCCTGCTTCCATTTTGCCTTTAGGTTTTCAAGCTTTGCCCTTAACCTTAGCTCCTCATCTCTTAGCCTTGCTGCCTTTTCGTAGTCCTGTTCGTTGGCCGCCTCTTCCTTCTTTTCCTCTATTTCTTTTATCTTTTCCTCAAGCTCCTTTAGCTCTGGAGGTAGTTGGTATGCCCTAAGCTTTACCAAAGAGCCAGCCTCGTCTATCACGTCTATGGCCTTGTCTGGTAGGTTTCTTTCCGTTATATACCTTTCGGAGAGGATTACCGCCTTTTCTATAGCCTCTGGCGTGTACTCTACGTTGTGGAACTCTTCAAACTTAGACTTTAGTCCGTAGAGTATCCTTATGGTGTCCTCTTGAGAAGGCTGTTCTACTATTATGGGTTGGAACCTTCTCTCAAGGGCGCCATCCTTCTCTATGTACTTCCTGTATTCATCAAGGGTGGTGGCACCTATCACCTGTATTTCACCCCTTGCCAATGCTGGCTTTAGCATATTGCTTGCGTCAATGGAGCCTTCCGCAGAGCCAGCACCTACAAGAGTGTGTATTTCATCTATGAAGAGTATTACGTTGGGAGCCTTTTCAAGTTCTTTAAGTATGTTTTTTAACCTTTCTTCAAACTGGCCCCTGTACTTGGTGCCTGCTACAAGGGCTGCTAGATCAAGGGCTACCACCCTCTTGTTCAAAAGTGGGTCTGGTACCTGCCTGTTGGCTATCCTTTGGGCAAGACCCTCCACTATGGCCGTTTTACCAACGCCTGGGTCTCCCAAAAGCACTGGGTTGTTCTTCCTACGCCTTACAAGTATCTGTATAACCCTCTCTATTTCCTTGTCTCTTCCTATTACAGGGTCAAGCTTTCCTTCCCTTGCCATTTGCGTTAAGTCTCTGGAGAACCTATCCAGGTTGGGCGTTGGTGCATACTTTGTGGTCTCTTGCGGTGGAAGCTCACCCAGTATTTGTAGCACTTCCCTTCTTACAGAATATTCATCAAGGCCAAAGCCCCTTAGTATCCTTCCACCAAGGCCAGTCTTTTCCCTTACCACACCTATGAGAAGATGTTCCGGTCCTACAAACTGATGGTGGAGTATGCGGGCCTCTTCTACGGCAAACTCCAGCACCCTTTTGGCATCTGGAGCAAAGAGTATCTCACCCGAGTGGCTTCCACGGGTTATCTGTCCCATTATGGCTTTGCGCACCTTTTCTGGAGTGAGTCCAAAGCGGGAGAGTATTAGGGAGGGTATGTCATCCTCCCTTATCAAGGATAGCAATATATGCTCACTGCCAAGATAAGTATGCCCAAGCTCTATAGCTTCCTCCCTTGCTTGGAGGATAATTTGCCTTGCCTTCTCAGTAAACTTCTCAAACATCTCTCACACCTCTCTTATTAGATAAAGATAACAAAGCTATAAACTTTTGCAATAAGGATTATACTATTTAAATCATACGCTGGGTGAGAAATTAGACCTCAAGTTCACCCCTCCTGTAATAACTATATCCAATAGCATAAGCATATACATACACAAGCACACAAGTTAAA
>Ga0209695_100572_pt1 | contig 11136 bp, 10 predicted proteins | sample DewCreD2012metaG_4_FD_184110 | JGI IMG/M metagenome (GOLD analysis project Ga0209695, IMG submission 184110) | Hot spring sediment bacterial and archeal communities from British Columbia, Canada, to study Microbial Dark Matter (Phase II) - Dewar... ...
CCCGGTAACCCCCCCCGAAGTGCTTGGCCAAGACCACCCCGGCCAGGTACTCCACCGCCTTCAGGGTGCGCCCCTCCTTGCCGATAAACCGGCCCAGGTCCCCGCCCTTCACCTCGGCCTTGAGGAGGTTCCCCTCCTGGCGCACCTCCACGTAGTGGGCGGGGTCCAGGCGTAGGAGGAGGCCCACCAGGAAGGCCTCCAGCACCTCCTTGGGGCTTTGGGCCCGCGCCTCTTTTCCCGATTCCTTCAGCCCCACCTCCACCGGGGCCTCCTCCAGCACCCCCAGGTCGGAGAGCAGGTCGTCAATGCTCTTTTTCTTCTCGTCCATGCCCTCAGTTTACGCCGCCACCGGCCTCAGGCTCTTGTTGATGAGCCACTGCTGGAAGAGGCCGATGAGGTTGGAGAGCACCCAGTAGAGGGTCACGCCGGCGGGGAACTGGAGGACCAGGAAGATGAAGATCAGGTTCAGGAAGAGGCTCTGGCGGATCACATCCTTGTTGCCGTGGGCAGAGATCCAGGTGGAGAGGAAGGTGCTGGCCACGTAGAGGGCGGGAAGGACGTAGAAGGGGTCGGGGAGGGCCAGGTCGGGGATCCAGAGGAGGCCCTGGCCGAACTCGTAGTTGGCGATCACCTTCCAGAGGATGAAGAGGATGGGCATCTGGATGAAGAGGGGCAGGCATCCGGCCGCCGGGTTCACCCGGTGCTCCTGGTAAAGCTTCATGGTGGCCTCCGCCCGCTTGTTGGGATCGTCCTTGTACTTCTCGTTGATCTTCTGGATCAGGGGCTGGAGGCGCTGCATCTCCGCCATGCTCTTGAACTGCTGGTGCATGAGGGGCCAGAGGAGGAGGCGCACCACCAGGGTGAGGAAGAGGATGGCCAAGCCCCAGTTCCCCGTGTAGCGGAAGGCGGCCTCCATGAGCCAGAGGAGGCCCAAGGAGAGGTGGCCCCAGAGGTTGGGGGTGAAGAGGCCGGGCAGCGAGAGGAGGCCCTCCACGTGGAACCGCACCAGCTCGTTCTGGCCGCCGTAGAGCCTGAGGGCCTCGCCGGGGGAGAGGTAGACCTCCCCCTCCTTGCCCACCAGCTTGCCCCTAAAGGGCCTTTCCGCAAAGGCCACTAGGGCGTAGCCCGCCCCAGGCCGGGTCTGCCAGGCCAGGTAGCGGATCCTCCCTTCCCCGCTCGGCGTGGGTTCCTGCTGGCCCTCCAGGAGGACCTTGGGGCTGCCCTGGGCGGCCAGCCTTAGGCTGAGGGGGAAGTCGGCCCGGACCACCACAGTGTAGTGGCCCTTGGCGATCTCGTAGGTGAGCGTGCCCTCCTTCCCCTGGAAGCGGGCCATGAGGCGGCCGTCCTCCACCCGGAAGTCCGCCTTCAGGGGGGTGAAGCCCAGCGGGCTTACCACGGGTTCGTTGGCGGAGAGGCTGGGGGCCCGGGCGTAGTCCCCGATGGCCGTGCCCTTGTAGGTCTTCACGTACCAGCCCACCACCTCGCCTTTCCTGTTAAAGGCCAGGTCCATGAGGTTGGTGACGGCCACCTTCTCCGGCACGCCGTCCCCGTTCACGTCCTGGTCCTTAAAGCCCGCCTCCAGGGCCAGGGCGGGCACCAGGAGAAGGGCCAGGGCAAGGAGCCGCTTCATCGCACCCCCTCCTCGGCCCGCCTGGGCGGGAAGACCAGGGGCACGGGGTCCAGCCCCCCTGGGTGAAGGGGGTGGCACCGGAGGAGGCGCCTTGCCGCCAGGTAGCTGCCCCAGAAGGCCCCGTGCCTTTCTAGGGCCTCGAGGGCGTAGGCGGAGCAGGTGGGGTGGAAGCGGCAGGTCCTGGGCTTCAGGGGAGACAGGAAACGCCGGTAGGCTCGGACCAAGAGGATCAGTAGGCCGCGCACGCCGCCTATTGTATCAGCCCGCTCTTCTTGAGGGCCCGGACCACGTCCTGGAAGAGCTCGGCAAAGCCCGCCTCCCGGGCCTCGGGGCTGGCCACCAGGAGGAGGTGGGCCCCGGGAAGGTGGAGGCGGCGGAGGATCTCCTTCAGGCGCCGCCTAACCCGGTTGCGCACCACCGCCTTGCCCACCTTCTTGGACACCACGATGCCCACCCGGACCTCCGGTGCGGGGAGCCACTTGACGCTTACGTATCGCCCCCGCCCCGCCCTTCCCTGGCGCAGGCGCTGGAAGGCCCGGTCCCCCTTTAGGGAAAGCAACCTGCCCCCCGCTTTGGGGGGGCCTTGGCCTAGCCGCTCACCCGGGGCGTGAGCCGCCAGCGGCCCTTCTGCCGCCTGCGCTTCAGCACCTTCCTGCCGCCTGGGGTCCGCATGCGGGCCCGGAAGCCGTGGGTCTTGGCCCGCTTCCTCCGGTTGGGCTGCCAGGTCCTTTTCATCCATTTCCCTCCCTGGGCCTAAAGGCCCCGATACCCTAAAGAGTGTAGCACAGGGCGCCCGCTGCCAAGGCTAACGCTTTTTTGCACCCTTGTGGCGTGGCGTTGACACCCGCTCCCCGCTCCCTTATACTTCCCGGCAAACGGCGCGTAGGGGGGAACCCGTGGCCCAGCTTTCGGTGGAGAACATCACCCTGACCTTTGGCGGCTTGGCCGCCCTCTCCGCGGTCTCCTTGGCGGTGGCGAGGGGAGAGCTGGTCTCCGTGATCGGCCCCAACGGGGCGGGGAAGACGAGCCTCTTGAACTGCATCTCCGGCTTCTACCACCCCGAGCGAGGACGGATCCTCTTTGAGGGCCAGGAGATCACCCGCTCAAGCCCCCACGAGATCACCCGGCGGGGCATCGCCCGGGCCTTCCAAAACATCGAGCTCTTCTCCGGGCTTACCGTTTTGGAGAACCTGATGCTTGCCCGGCACACCCACCTCCGCTACGGCCTCCTCCAGGCGGGCCTGTTCTACGGCCGGGCCCTACGGGAGGAGGTGGAGAACCGCAAGGCGGTGGAAGAGGTCATTGACTTCATGGAGCTGGAGCCCTACCGCAAGGCCCTGGTGGGGAACCTCCCTTACGGCGTCCGGAAGCGGGTGGAGGTGGCCCGGGCCCTCGCCCTCTCGCCCAAGCTCCTCCTCCTGGACGAGCCCATGGCGGGCATGACCCTGGAGGAGAAGGAGGACATGGTGCGCTTCCTGCTGGAGATCAAGGCCCGGGGCACCACCGTGGTCCTCATTGAGCACGACCTGGGCGTGGTCATGGACATCTCCGACCGGGTCTACGTCCTGGACTTCGGCCAGGTGATCGCCGAGGGCCCGCCCGAGGAGGTGGCCAAGAACCCGAGGGTCCAGGAGGCCTACCTGGGGGTGGAAGCGTGAAGGCCCTGAGGCCCTCCTACGAGATGAAGCGCTACACCCTGCCCCAGCTCCTCAGGCTTCGGGCGGAGCACGAGGGGGACCGGGTGGCCCTCCGGGAGAAGGACCTCGGTATCTGGAACGAGATCACCTACGCTCAATACTTCGAGAACGTCCTCCTCTTCGCCCACGGTCTTCTCTCCTTGGGCTTTGGGCCGGGGGAAAGACTTGCCATTGTCGCCGACAACATCCCCGAGTGGCTTTACGCCGAGCTCGGGGCCCAGGCGGTGCGGGGGATCAGCGTGGGGGTCTACCAGAGTAGCCTCCCGCCGGAGATCGCCTACATGCTGGCCTACACGGGGGCGAGCGTGGTCCTCGCCGAGGACCAGGAGCAGGTGGACAAGCTCTACGAGATCCGGAACGAGATCCCCCACGTGCGCCACGTCATCTACGAGGACGAGAAGGGGATGCGGGGCTACCAGGACCCCTGGCTCCTCTCCTTCGCCGAGGTGCTGGAGCGGGGGCGGGAGCACCGCAGGAAGCACCCGGATGCGGTGGAGAGGCTGCTCCTCGAGGCGAGCCCCGAGGAGGTCTGCCACCTCTCCTCCACCTCGGGCACCACGGGAAGGCCCAAGGCGGCCATGCTCCGCCACCGCAACCTGATCCACATGGGGGTGGCCCTCCAGGAAGTGGACCCCCTGCTCCCCACCGACGACTACCTTTCCTTCCTTCCCCTGGCCTGGATCGGGGAGCAGATGACCTCGGTGGCCATGGCCCTCACCGGGGGCTTTGCCGTGAACTTCCCCGAGGCGGTGGAGACCGCCCTGCAGGACCTCAAGGAGGTGGGCCCCCACCTGATGTTCAGCCCTCCGCGGGTCTGGGAGGCCATTCAGAGCCAGGTTTGGGTGCGGATCTCGGAGAGCCCGCGCTTCAACCGCCTGGTGTACGAGAGGCTCCTTCGGGTGGGCTACCGGGCGGCGGAGTACCGCATGCGGGGCAAGCCCCTACCCCTTGCCCTCCGCCTCGCCTACGGCTTGGCCGACTGGGTGCTCTTTCGGCCCTTGAGGGACCAGCTGGGCTTCCTGCGCCTCCGCCGGGCCTACACCGGGGGCGCCGCCCTCGGCCCCGACACCTTCCGCTTCTTCCACGCCATCGGGGTCAACCTCAAGCAGATCTACGGCCAGACGGAGATCATGGGCATCGCCTTCGTCCACCGGGACGGGGACGTGCGCCCGGAGACCGTGGGCAAGCCCATCCCCGGTACCGAGGTCAGGATCAGCGAGGAAGGGGAGGTCCTCTGCCGCTCCGATGCGGTCTGCGCGGGGTACTGGGAGAGGCCCGATGCCACGGCGGAGACCTTCCGCGAGGGCTGGCTCCACACGGGGGACGCGGGCTACCTCACCGAGGACGGGCACCTCGTGGTCATTGACCGCCTCTCCGACGTGATGCGCACCGAGAGGGGCACCCTCTTCAGCCCCCAGTTCGTGGAGAACAAGCTGAAGTTCTCCCCCTTCATCAAGGAGGCCGTGGTCTTCGGGGACAGGAAGCCCTTTCTCGCCGCCTTCCTCAACGTGGACCCCCAGACCGTGGGCAAGTGGGCCGAGGACCGGGGGCTGGCCTACACCACCTACCTGGACCTCTCCCTGAAGCCCGAGGTGGCCGAGCTCATCCGCAAGGAGGTGGAGAAGGTGAACAGGGAGCTTCCCGAGGAGCTGAGGATCCGCCGCTTCGTCCTCCTCTACAAGCTCCTGGACGCCGACGACGAGGAGCTCACCCGCACGGGCAAGGTTCGCCGGGGCCTCATCGCCAAGAAGTACGCCCCCCTGGTGAGCGCCCTCTACAGCGAGGCCAAGGAGGTGGAGGTGGAGGCGGAGTACCGCTACCAGGACGGCACCCTCAACCGCGTGCGGGCCAGGGTACCGGTCCTGGACCTGAGGGCGGAGGTGGCGGTATGACCTTCCTCCTGCAGCTCCTTTTCTCCGGGGTGGTCCTGGGCCTGGTCTACGCCCTGGCCGCCTTGGGCTTCGTCCTCATCTACAAGGCGAGCCGGGTGGTGAACTTCGCCCAGGGGCAGCTCATCGCCATCGGGGCCTTCTTGGCCTACTGGGCCATGGTCTCCCTGGGGGCGCCCTTTCTCCTGGCCGCCGCCTTTGCCTTGGCCCTCACCGCCCTCCTGGGCTTCGGGGTGGAGCGGGTGTTCCTCAAGCGTCTGGTGGGCCAGCCCATCATCGCGGTCATCATGGCCACCATCGGCCTGGCTTCCCTTCTGGACGGGCTCATCCACCTCACCCCCTTCGGCGCCGGCAACTTCAGCTACCCGGCCTTCCTGCCCCCGGGGGGCGTGCGTTTGCTAGGGGTTCAGGTGTCTTATGCCCAGCTTTTGGCTTCGGGCTTCACCCTGGCCTTCCTCCTGGCTTTTACCTGGTTTTTCCAGCGCTCCACCCTGGGGGTGGCCATGCGTTCCGTGGCCGACGACCAGATGGCGGCCATGAGCCTCGGCGTTTCCGTGGAGCGGGTCTTCGCCCTGGCCTGGGCGGCGGCGGGGCTCACCGCGGCCGCGGCGGGCATGGCCGTGGGTACCATCTCGGGCCTTAACCTGGACGGCCTGGTGCACATCGGCCTCAGGGTCTTCCCCGTGGTGATCCTGGGGGGGCTGGACTCCATCCCCGGGGCGGTGGTGGCGGGGATCCTGATCGGGGTCTTGGAGAACCTGGCGGCGGGCTTCCTGGACCCGCTGGTGCCGGGGGGCGGCACCCGGGACGTCTTCCCCTTCCTGGTCCTCCTTGGGGTGCTCTGGTTCAAGCCCTACGGGCTCTTTGGCACGGAGGAGATTGAGCGCGTATGAGAAACCCCTGGGCGCAGACCGGAAACTACCGGACCCGGTACGAGCAGGACGCCAGCCTCTTCGCCACCCACCGGGAGCTCGTTTCCCTGCTCCTTTTCCTGGGCGTTCTCCTCTGGCTCCCCCAGGTTCTCGCCCGCACCCAGGTCTTCATCCTGGACCTGATCCTGGTCTATAGCCTGGCCGTGCTGGGCTTGAACATCACCACGGGCTACGCCGGCCTCATCAACATCGGCCAGGCGGCCTTCATGGGGGTGGGGGCCTACACCGCGGCCCTTCTCGCCCCCCAGGGCCTGCCCTTTTGGCTGGTGATCCCCATAGGGGGCTTGGTGGCCGCCTTCTTCGGCTTCCTGGTGGGCATCCCGAGCCTCAGGGTGAAGCACCTTTACCTGGCCCTGGCCACCCTGGCCTTCCAGGTGGTGTTTGAGTGGGCCGTGGGGCACACGCCCCTCCTCAAGCAGGGCGGGGCCATGGACATGCCCCGGGCCAGCCTCTTCGGCTACGAGGCGGGCTTCCGCAACCACTACCACTTCTGGTACTACGTGGCCCTGGCCACCCTGGTCCTCCTCTCCTTCTTCTGGCGCAACCTCCTTAGGACCAAGTACGGCCGGGCCCTGGTGGCCGTGCGGGACAACGACCGCGCCGCCGACGCCATGGGCATGGACCCCGGGCGCACCAAGCTCTTTGCCTTCGCCCTGGGGGCCTTCTACGCCGGGGTGGCAGGGGGCATCTACGCCTACCTGGCCCGGGCGGTGGTCATAGAGGACTACACCTTCGCCGTCTCCATCAAGCTTTTGGCCATGGCCATCGTGGGAGGCCTCGGGACCCTGGTGGGCAGTTACCTGGGTCCTGCCTTCTTGGAGCTTCTGGACGTGAATATGGAGGCGCTCTCGGGCCTCATCAAGGCCTTGGGCTTCAGCGTGGCCGGGGTGGACGTGGCGAGTGCCCTCCGCCCCTTCGCCTTCGGACTGGTCATCGTCCTCTTCCTCATGTTTGAGCCCAGGGGGCTTTACAACTGGTGGCGGGTATTGCGGAGCTACTTCCGCACCTGGCCCTTTAAGTACTAGCCAACCCCCCGCTTAGGGGTTGAGAAGGGGAGGGAAGAGCATGAAGGGGACCTTGGTAGGGATCGTAGCGGCGGCAGGTCTGGCCTTGGCCCAGCAGCAGGTGACCCTCTTCTGGTCGGGGGCCATCACCGGGCCCACCTCGGATGCCGGCGCCCCCTATGGGGCGGCGGTGGAGGACTACTGCAAGTACGCCAACGAGCGGAAGCTGGTCCCGGGGGTCACGTTCAACTGCGTGATCCGGGACGACCAGTACAACAACGCCAACACCCAGCGCTTCCTCGAGGAGGCGGTGGACCGTTTCAAGATCCCTGTCTTCCTCTCCTACGCCACGGGGGCGAACCTCCAGCTCAAGCCCCTGATCCAGGAGCTCAAGCTCCCCACCCTGCCCGCCTCCATGCACATCGGGCTCATTGACCCGCCGAACGCGGACTACTTCTTCCTGCCCACCACCAGCTACTCCGAGCAGGTGGTGGCTCTTCTGGAGTACATCGCCCGCCAGAAGAAGGGGGCGAAGGTGGCCCTGGTGATCAACCCCTCCCCCTTCGGCCGGGCCCCGGTGGAGGACGCCAAAAAGGCAGCCCAGCAGCTCGGCCTCCAGATCGTGGACGTGCAGGAGGTGGGGGCCGGCAACCTGGACAACACCGCCCTCCTCAAGCGCTTTGAGCAGGCGGGGGTGGAGTACATCGTCCACCAGAACGTGGCCGGCCCGGTGGCGAACATCCTCAAGGACGCCAAGCGCCTGGGTCTGGACAAGAAGTTCAAGCAGCTTGGGGCCCACTACACCGGCGGGCCCGACCTCATCAACCTGGCGGGGGAGGCGGCCGAGGGCTTCCTCTGGGCCACGAGCTTCTACCTGTACGAGGAGGATACGCCGGGGATCCGCCTCCAGAAGGAGATCGGTCAAAAGTACGGCCGGCCCGAGGCCCTCATACGGAGTGTCAACTACACGAACGGGATGCTGGCGGCGGCCATCGCCGTGGAGGCCATCCGGCGGGCCCAGGAGCGCTTCAAGCGCGTCACCAACGAGACGGTGTACCAGGCCATCGTCAGCATGAACGGGCCTAACGCCTTCAAGCCGGGCTTTGCCGTTTCCACCAAGCGCGGTATGGAGATTGACTTCACCAAGAGCGAGCACACCGGCGCCGAGGGCCTGCGGATCCTCGAGGCCAAAGGGGGTCGCTTCGTGCCCGTGACCGAGCCCTTCACCTCGGCCCTCTTCCGCAAGGTGCACTACGGCAAATAGCCCCCCTTCCGGGGCCCGGGACACCCCGGGCCCCCTGCCAACCAACGAGCGCCATGGACACCCTGAACCCCACCCGCCCCGAGGACCTCGGGCCTATCCTCCTTCTGGTCAACAACATTGAGGTGGTCTACCACGACATCATCCAGGTCCTGAGGGGCGTCTCCCTCAAGGTCCCCGAGGGGCGCATCACCGCCCTCCTTGGCCCGAACGGGGCGGGGAAGACCACCACCCTTAGGGCCGTCTCCGGGCTCCTCATTCCGGAGGACGGGGAGGTGGTGCGGGGAGAGATCCTCTACCGGGGCAGGCCCATCCAGGGCCGCCCCCCCGAGGAGATCGTCAAGCAGGGCATCGTGCAGGTGCTGGAGGGCCGGAGGGTCTTCAAGCACCTCACGGTGGAGGAGAACCTCAAGGTGGGGACCCTAACCCGAGGCGGCCGGAGCCTCAAGGGGGAGCTGGAGCGCATCTACCACTACTTCCCCCGCTTGGCCGACCTGAGAAACCGCCTCGCTGGCTATCTCTCCGGGGGGGAGCAGCAGATGCTGGCCATCGGCCGGGCCCTTTTGGCCCGGCCCCGGCTCCTCCTCTTGGACGAGCCCTCCCTGGGCCTCGCTCCCCTCCTCGTGCGGGAGATCTTCGGGATCGTGGCCCGGGTGAACGCCGAGGAGGGGGTCACCGTCCTCCTGGTGGAGCAAAACGCCCGCATGGCCCTCTCCATCGCCCATTACGGCTACATCATGGAAACGGGGCGGATCGTCCTGGAGGGCGACCGGGAGTACCTCCTGGGGAACCCGGACGTGCAGGAGTTCTACCTGGGGGTGGCCAAGGGGGGTGGGCGGAAGAGCTTCAAGGAGGTCAAGGCCTACAAGCGGCGCAAGCGCTTCATGTGAGTAAGGCCCCGGAACCCGGGGCCTCGCCCTTACGGAGCTGGTGGAGCGGCGGGGATTTGAACCCCGGACCTCCCGCTTGCAAGGCGGGTGCTCTCCCTCTGAGCTACCGCCCCGCGCCTTAGGGAGTATAGCCCACCCCGGGGGGTTACGCAAAGGCCCCGGGAGCCCTATAATCGGAAGGGTGTGCCGGACCAGCCCCCGGGCAGGGGAAGGTCCCTGGGGAAAAAGGCCGGCCCGCCTGTAACGCTAAGCCCAACCTTCCCCGAATGGGAGGAATATGCCGCTCAACATCAGCGTGAAGGAACTGCTGGAAGCCGGCGTGCACTTCGGCCACGAGCGCAAGCGGTGGAACCCCAAGTTCTCCCGCTACATCTATGCTGAGCGCAACGGCATCCACATCATTGACCTGCAGAAGACCATGGTGGAGCTGGAGCGCACCTTCCACTTCCTCGAGGACCTGGCCATGCGCGGGGGCACGGTGCTTTTCGTGGGCACCAAGAAGCAGGCCCAGGACATCGTGCACATGGAGGCCGAGCGCGCGGGGATGCCCTACGTGAACCAGCGCTGGCTGGGGGGGATGCTCACCAACTTCAAGACCATCGCCCAGCGGGTGAACCGCCTCGAGGAGCTGGAGAACCTCTTCGCCTCCGAGGACATCCAGCGCCGCCCCAAGAAGGAGCAGGTGCGGCTGAAGCACGAGCTGGAGCGCCTCAAGAAGTACCTCTCGGGGTTCCGCCGGCTTAAGCGCCTTCCCGACGCCCTTTTTGTCGTGGACCCCACCAAGGAGGCCATCGCCGTGCGGGAGGCGAGAAAGCTCTTCATCCCCGTGGTCGCCCTGGCGGACACGGACTCCGACCCCGACCTGGTGGACTACATCATCCCCGGCAACGACGACGCCATCCGCTCCATCCAGCTCATCCTCTCCCGGGCGGTGGACCTCATCATTGAGGCCCGGGGCGGGGTGGCGGGGCCCTCCCCCTCCTACGCCCTGGTGGAGGAGGCGGAGCGCGTGGCCCAGGAGGGGGGCAGGGCCCCGGGTTTGGCCGGAGAGGACGAGGTGGAAGCATGAGCCAGACCGAGCTCATCAAGAAGCTGCGGGAGGCCACGGGGGCCGGCATGATGGACGTGAAGAAGGCCCTCGAGGACGCCGGCTGGGACGAGGAAAAGGCGGTGCAGCTCCTAAGGGAGCGGGGGGCCATGAAGGCCGCCAAGAAGGCGGACCGGGAGGCCCGCGAGGGCATCATCGGCTACTACGTCCACCACAACCAGCGGGTGGGGGTGCTCCTGGAACTCAACTGCGAGACGGACTTCGTGGCCCGGAACGAGATCTTCCAGAGCCTGGCCAAGGACCTCGCCATGCACATTGCCATGATGAACCCCCGCTACGTCTCCGCCGAGGAGATCCCCGCCGAGGAGCTGGAAAGGGAGCGGCAGATCTACATCCAGGCCGCCCTCAACGAGGGCAAGCCCAGGGAGATCGCTGAGCGGATCGCCGAGGGGCGGCTCAAGAAGTACCTGGAAGAGGTGGTCCTCCTGGAGCAGCCCTTCGTCAGGGACGACAAGGTGAGGGTGAAGGAGCTCCTCCAGCAGGCCATCGCCAAGATCGGGGAGAACATCGTGGTGCGGCGCTTCTGCCGCCTGGAAGTGGGAGCGTAGGCCATGGAATCCCCCGGGGCCCCGGTCCGAGCGGGCCCCGGTTTTTGCTAGAGCCATGAAGTACCGGCGCGTCCTCCTCAAGCTTTCTGGAGAGTTTCTCACCAGCAACGGCTTCGGCATAGAGCCCGAGGCCACCCGGGCCCTGGCCAAGGAGATCAAGGCCGCCTACGAGACGGG
>Ga0209695_100602_pt1 | contig 10716 bp, 10 predicted proteins | sample DewCreD2012metaG_4_FD_184110 | JGI IMG/M metagenome (GOLD analysis project Ga0209695, IMG submission 184110) | Hot spring sediment bacterial and archeal communities from British Columbia, Canada, to study Microbial Dark Matter (Phase II) - Dewar... ...
CACACACGGTGAATGAATCCCAGGGCTTGACTCACGCACCCTGCATCTAGGCCGCCGCTATATTAAGGTACTACAGCTCCCCGCCCATGGCAAGACCTGGAATCTCTCCCCAAGAGAAAGCGGGGAGGAAGGGGAGGGAAGTTCCCTTACATCCCCAGGTACGCCCGCCGGACATGCTCGTTCTCCTGTAACTCCTTGGCCGGGCCTGAGAGGGTGATCCGTCCAACTTCCAGGACGTATGCCCGGTGAGCGATCTCCAGAGCCCTAGAGGCGTTCTGCTCGACGAGCAGGATGGTCTTCCCAAGACCGTTCAGGGTGAGGATCACCTCAAAGAGCATATCGATCACCTTGGGGGCAAGGCCAAGGGACGGCTCATCGAGGAGCAGGAGCTTGGGATTAGACATGAGGCCACGGGCGATGGCCAGCATCTGCTGCTCCCCACCAGAAAGGGTCCCCGCGCGTTGGGTCCTGCGCTGGGCGAGAATGGGGAAGATCTGGTAGACCTGGTCGAATGCCTCCTTCACCTGGCGGGGGCTCTGGAGGAGAAACGCGCCCATACGCAGGTTCTCCTCGACGGTAAGCTGGTCGAAGATGCGACGACCCTCGGGAACATGGGCAATTCCCCGGCGCGCGATCATGTGAGGCGGCAACCGGTCGATGCGGGCGTTTTCGAACCAGATCCTCCCAGTAATCGGCACGAGCATCCCCGAAATCGTGCGCAGGATCGTTGTCTTCCCTGCACCGTTCGCGCCGATCACGCACACGATCTCTCCATGCTCCAGGTGGAGGGAGACCTCATAGAGGACCTGGACCCCGTCGTAGGCTGCAGAAACCTCCTCAAGTACGAGCACGGAACCTCTCCCCGAGGTAAGCATCGATCACTGTGGGGTTGCGAACGATCCGATCCGGGGTATCCTCCGCGATCTTCCTCCCGAAGTTAAGGACGATGACCCAATCGCACAGAGGAAGGACCGCCTCCATGACATGCTCAACCATGAGCACAGTAACGCCACGGGCGCGGATCGCTCGAATGAGCTCCATGGCGCCCTGCACTTCCGTGGGGTTCAACCCGGCGATCACCTCATCGAGGAGGAGCAGGCGCGGGCCTGTGGCCAGTGCCCTTGCCACCTCTAACCGTTTCCTGTCCGCTGTGGTCAGGTTCGCGGCGAGCTCATCTTGTTTGTCTTTCAGGCCTGTGAACTCCAAGACCTCAAGGGCCAAGCGAGAAGCCTCCCCGAGAGTCCTGGAGCGGGAGAACGCGCCGATCATCACGTTCTCCAAAACCGTCATCCTTGTAAAGGGAGTGGGAATCTGGAACGTCCTCCCTATCCCCAATCGGGCGATTCGTGAGGGGCGCATGTGGGTGATCTCACGCCCCGCAAACCGAACAACGCCAGTATCTGGACGAATCTGGCCGGAGATGAGATTGAAGCACGTCGTCTTCCCGCTCCCGTTGGGACCGATCAGACCCGTGATGCTGCCTTCCTGGATCGCCAAGGTAAGGCCATCCACCGCCTGAACGCCACCGAAGGACTTGGTCAAGTTCTCTACTTCCAGCAACATGGTCATAGCTTGAACTGGCGCAGGAGGGCCCTGAGGTTCTCCTTGGGCCGGAGGACCAACTGGCGGCGTTCGACGAGGCCCAGGAGGCCATCTGGCATGAACAGCACAACTAAGCAGATCGCGACTCCCGCATACACGAGGTAGAGGGTGCTCTCCCCTCGGAGGAACCAGAGCAACCGGTTCACGAGCTGGATAGCCGTCGCACCGACCAAGGGGCCCCAGAGGGTTCCCACTCCGCCGAACAGGACCATTACCACCATGAGGTCGGTGATGGCCGGCCCCAGAACGCTATCCGGGTGGATGTAGGTGATGAGGTAGGCGTACAATCCTCCAAAGACCGCCGCAGGGATGGCGCTTAGGATAAACGCCTCGATCTTCGTGGCGACTGTGTCAACCCCCGCCGCTTCTGCCGCGACCTCGTTCTCCCGGATAGCCCGCAGCTTATACCCGAACATGGAACGCTCCAGGAGGAGGAAAGCAAGGAGGTAAGTGAGGACGGTAGCGATCAGCATCGCCTCGTAGAAGAAGGGAAGGTTCAGGAAGGGCGGAAGCTGCATACCAAATGCGCCTCCCGTGACTTCGAGAACCGTGGCGACCTGCCGAATTGCCTCGCCGAACGCCCAGGTGGCGATGGCAAAATATGCTCCCCGGAGGCGGAGGGTGGGGAACCCAACGGCGGCAGCGCACAATGCGCTCAGGATCGCGCCCACCAGAAGGGTCGGCCAGAAGGGCCACCCCGCATGGACCATGAGGATCGCCGTGGCATACGCACCGATCCCGAAGAAAGCACCATGGCCGAAGCTCAGGTACCCCGTGTAACCCCCGATGATATTCCAGCTCTGAGCCAGCCCGGCCCACATCAAGACCTCCGTAGCGATGCGCAGCCAGAACGAGGAGACGAACAAGGGGAAAGCCAGGAGGAGCCCCATCCCCATGGCCCATCCGAGGATCTGGGATGTCCTCGCCTGGGAGATCCTCTTCACTCCGACCAGCAAGTTACCAACCCCTTCCGAGAAGGCCTCTGGGGCGAGCCAGAAGGGTCCCATAGAGGACAAGGAACACCGCCAGCAGGGTGTACCTGCCGCTGACATACACGGTCACAAGGGACTGGAGCAGGCCGAGGAGGAAACCGGCAGGGATCACCCCCGGCACGTAACCCATGCCGGCCAGCACGACGACAAAGAAAGCAAAAGTCGTGTATCTGAGTCCCATGCCTGCATGGATGGAGAAGAGCGCCCCGATTAACACCCCCGCCATCCCAGTGAGCCCCGTGTACATGGCGTACACGAGAGCGCTCACACGGTTCGTATCCACACCCAGCAACTCTGCCATGATCCGGTCCTGGGCCACGGCCCGGATGGCCACCCCTATCTTGGACCACTTCAGGAACAGCATGAAAGCGACCGTGGCGAGCACGCCGAAAGCAAACCCGGCAAATCGCAATGCCGGGACGACCGCAAACCCTAGGGGAAGGGATTCCCCAGAAAGCCAGGTCGTCACGGAACGGACGTGGAACCCCCACGCAGTGAGGGCCCCTCCCTTGATCAGGCTTGCCAGGCCAAAGGTGAAAACGAGGCCCATGAGGGCCGGATTGTGGCGGCGCCCACTCACAGCTCTGTGAATGAGAGGGTAAATGAGGTAGCCGATGGCCATGTAGAGGAAGAAGATCACGGGCAGGTAGACGAAGGGATCGCGGCCGAAGTAGCGCACCATCCAGAAGGCCGTATAGGCCCCCAGCATGACCCACTCCCCAACGGCGAAGTCGATGATGTGCATCACCCCGAAACAGAGAGAGAAGCCAACGCCGATGACGATGATGAGGCCACCGATGAGGAGTCCGTCAATGAGGGTCTGCAGGAACAATCCCATTCCTCACTTTCCTCCCTCGATGCCTTTCTCTTCGGCCTGACACGATCCCCTTCCTCTCCAGAGAACGCATGAAAGGGGGCGCACAAGCTGTGCGCCCCTGTTTGCCACCTGGTTCCATTGAGGAGGCTCTGAATTCCCGCTCCCTCACCGCCTGTCCCAGGGGGGAGTCGGGTACCGCGGCTTGACCAGCGCGAGCTTACCGGGGCCCACCTCGACGAGCTTTCCACCCTGGTACTGGAGGGCGATGGGCTGGAGCCCCGCGTTGCTGTGGTAGTAATCCCCAGAGGTCGCGAACTTCACTGGCCCGTAGAACGTCATGATGTTCAGCTTCTCGAGGGCTGCGATCAGGGCATCCTTCTCTGCCTGGTCCAAAGGAGGGGTGGCTTTGATCTGGCGGAGCGCCTCCTGGAAGGCGATCCCTGCAGCGGTGGAAGCTGCCTCGGTGTAGTCAGGCTCCGTCCCGAACTTGGCCTTGAACTTCTCCGCGTATTCCTTGGGGGTGGTGAAGAGGATGGTTGCCTTGTAGTTGAGGTTCGCTGTCCAGACAGAAGCTCCAAAGACGTAATCAGCATCCTTCCCAAGCCCCTTGCGGAAATCTGGCGTAGTCATACCGTAGTGTTGCACGAAGGCCTTTGGATTGAACTTCAGCTCCTTCGCTGCCTTGATCATCTCGATGGCGGCCTTCTCATGGCTCCCGATCGCGAAGATATCAGGGTTCTGCGCCTTCGCCGCGCTCACGGCGGGAGTGTAATCGCTTCCCTCGGGAACGATCTCATACCGAACCACTTTGATGCCGAACTTCTGGGCGGTTGTCCGAAAAGCCTCTGCGGCGAACTTGGAGAACGGATCATCGATCCCGAGAATGGCGATCGTCTGCGGTTTGGGTGAAACATCCTGCGCGAGCGTCTGAATCGGCGCCTGCGCAATGATGCTCACGGGTGGAATCGTCCCGAAGGTGTACTTGAACTTCCGCTGCCAGATGAGCGGGGACTCCGCTGAACCGGTGATGTGGGGAACCTTATACTTCTCTGTGATAGGAGCAAGGGCGAGGGTCGTACCGCTGGCATACGGACCAAGGATGAAGTCTACCTGTTCTTGCGTAATGAGTCTCTCTCCAGCGACCGCAGCAGTTGCAGGAGTGCTTTGGTCGTCCGCGTAGATGAGCTGGACACGATACCTCTTCCCGCCGATCTCGATCCCACCCTGTTGGTTCACGGTATCCGCCCACATGTCGTAGCCACGCTTCGTCACATTCCCTCCGAATGCGAGCTCGCCTGAAAGAGACGTGACCACCCCTACCTTGAAGAAATCCCTTGCCGGCGCTCCCGTTGTGGGGGAGGCCGAAGCGATGAAGGCCAATAATGATATAGCGAGGAGGAGGAACAATCCCCTCCTCTGGCTTGCCCAAAAGCCACGATCCTCCCGCATGCGCCTCCACCTCCCTGGTTATTCCCTTACTCCCCTCACCGCTTCTTCGAGGATGTCTAGACCTTTCTCGATCTGCTCATCTGTGGCCACGAGGGGCACGAGGACACGGATGACGTTCCCATAGAGCCCGGCTGGCATGAGGATCAGCCCGCGGCGGTAACATGCTGCGATGACCTGTTTCGTCTCCTCCGGCGCAGGCTCCCTGGTCGTGCGGTCCTTGACAAGTTCCATAGCGGCCATGGCCCCGAGGGCGCGTACGTCCCCGACGATACTATAGCGCTCGAAAAATTCCGCAAACCTGTTCTGGATCTGTTCCCCAATGCGGGCCGCACGCTCAAGGAGGTGCTCCTCTTTGAGCACCTCCAGGACGGCAAGCGCGGCAGCGCAGGCCAAGGGGTTCCCTCCGTAGGTCCCCCCGAGGCCACCCACGTCAGGGGCGTCCATGACCTCCGCACGCCCGACCACCGCGCTCAGCGGCAGGCCCCCTGCGAGCGACTTCCCGAGGACCACGACGTCGGGGACAACCCCGAAGTGCTCTACCGCCAGGAATTTCCCTGTCCGCCCGAATCCCGTCTGGATCTCGTCGGCGATAAACAGGATGCTGTGCCGCTCGCAGATCGCCTTCAACCGGGGGAGAAAGCTCGGAGGCGGGACGATGAACCCACCTTCCCCCTGCACGGGTTCGACGATTACCGCGGCAACCCGGTCCGGGGCAACGTGCGTGTGGAACATCTCCTCGAGCATCTCCAGGCACAGGTCCGCACACTCCTCCGGAGAAAGCCGACCAGGGAAGCGATACACATAAGGGAACGGCGCGCGGTAGATCTCCGGAGGGAACGGGCCGAACCCTAATTTGTACGGACGCTCTTTCCCCGTGAGCGCCAGGCCCAGGAGGGTCCGGCCGTGGAAAGCATTGGTGAAGGTGATGACCGCCGGGCGCCCCGTGTAGGCGCGGGCGATCTTTATGGCGTTCTCCACGGCCTCCGCGCCGCTGTTCAGGAGGAGGGTCTTCTTGGGGAAGTCCCCCGGCACAAGGGAGGCGAGCCGCTCGGCCAGGGCCACGTACCCTTCATACGGCATGACGTGGAAGCAGGTGTGGAAGAACCGCTCCGCCTGTGCTTTCACCGCTGCCACCACCCGCGGGTGGCCGTACCCGACGTTCAGGGTACCGATCCCCCCGGCGAAGTCGAGGTACGTATTCCCGTCCACATCGGTAACGGTGGCTCCTTTGCCTGCAGCGGCGAAAACGGGTGTAGCATGGAAGACCCCCCGCGGCACAACCTCCTCCCGCCTGGCCATGAGCTGGCGGGATACTGGACCGGGGATCTCCGTGACTTGCACGATAGGGTTTTCCCTCATCTCTTTCATACCTGGACTCTACTCCACATCCATTGGGAAATCCTGTGTATAACATGCACAGTTTTATGGAAACTAACTGTGCAGATATGCCAAACATTCCCCCCTCTTCGTGCGAACCGTAAGGGGGGTTCAGAGGATCCTCTCGATCTCCCGGGCCACGAACAAGTCCCAGCGGAGGCGAGGATCTTCCAGGGAACGCCCGAGGAGCAGCTCAACCTTCCGGATGCGGGCCCTCATGGTGTTCCGGTGGATCCCAAGGGCTTTCGCGGACGCGTTCTGGTTGAATTGGTGGTCGACAAGGGACCACAACGTCTCCCGCAAGGTAGCCCCCTGAGGTGTGGAGAGGAGTGGTCCGAGGATCCTTTCATACATCCCCAGGAGAGCGGCACGATCGGGCACTTGGGAGAGAAGGTGGGTGAGGGTGAGGTCTTCGAACACCAGGACACCTTCATCCCCCCTCGCCAATACCAGGGCCCGCTGAGCCTCCCAGTAGCTCCGAGGCACACCGGGGATTCCCTCCCTGGGGGTCCCTGCTGTGAGGAGGAGAGGCGGAACTCCCTCTACTTCGCCGAGGGACCGGTACAGGTTCAGGAGGAACTTCCGGAACTCCGCCCCACCGAGTCGCCCTGCAGGAACAAGACAGATGATCTGGTTCAAGACATAGGTGAGGAGCCTGGGGAGTCTATGCTGGTCTAAGATCCAGCGGAGGGTCTGTCCGGCCCGCTCCCGCCTGTAGAAGTCCTCCCGGCTGGTCAGCGTCCAACGCCTGTTGTTGCGATCGTGTCCCAGGAGCGCGACCACGACTACTGCATACCGGCCTTGCGGGTCAAAACCCATGAGACGCGCGCGCTCCAAAAGATCCTCGGCAGGGACGTCGCCACGGATCAGCGCGTCCACAAAGGTGTACCCGATCCTTTCCTCAACGGCAGCAAGGGAACGCTGCCGGAGGAGGTGAAGCGCCGCCACCGTCGCGGCGTGTTCTGCGGCGCGGAGGTCCAACTCGTTGAGAGGGGCGCTCCCCTCGAGGATCCAGATGTACCCCAGCAATTCCCCACCTGCCCGGATTGGGCACACAATCCGGGCCTCCATTCCCACCTCAGGCATAGCAGGCACGTGTACCGGCTTCTCAGCCGCTTCGAGCTGGCAGAGGAGTCCGCTCCTCTCTAAGGCATCCCTGATCTCCCGGGGGGTCTCCATGTGCCGGATCGTTGCTTCCCTGGCGGGGTCATACTCCCCGGTATACGCGGCATGAGCCAGCAGCTTGAGGTCGGGGTCCTCGATGGTCACGGATTTCCCAATGAGCGAGGAGAGGGTCTTTGCGATCTCGCCCAGATCGGTTGCTTCCACAGCAGCAACAGTAAGAGCCCGGTGGATTTGGTCTGCCCGCTCGATGAGTTCGTACTGACGCTTGATGATCTCCCGGCTCACTGCCTCAGTGATGTCCACGAAGGCGAGCTCCCACGGTGCCTCCAGGATGGGAAGGTGCAAGGCTTCGGCCTCCTCGAGGATAGAACCAGGGATCTCCTGGAGGAACTTGCTCGGCTCGAAGAGGATGGCAGCGAGGCCTTTTGCGTTGAGCTCACGAACCGTGCGCTGGCGCTCCTCCTCCTCGACAGGCCAGCCGTATCCCGTCGTGAGGAGGAGTTCACCGCCGCGAACCCACGGGATGATCTCTGGGATGTCGATGATATGGACCCAGCGGATCTCCCGGTCGAGGCCGGCATGCCCGGCGACGACCCGCACGGGCCGCATGACTTCCAGCTGCAACGCCTCTCTCACAGTGAGGCCCACGTTCACCTCTCACCAACCTTCGTCATAGAGGTTCGTTGAATAGCCTCCCTCACCCTGCACCGTCTCCCACAAAGGGGAAGGGAAAGAAATTGACACCCCTGTGGCTATCCGATATCCTTGGAGGGAACGCGACGGAGGCAAGTCTTCAGGTTCTTTTGGGCCGGGGAGGAGCGATGGAGAAAGTCCACCGGAAACCGACCATTGCTTTGGTCATCCGGCCCTTCCAGGAATTCGCCGAGAAAGAGACCTCCGGGGGCATCCTTCTCTTCCTGAGCACGGTCGTCGCAGTAGCATGGGCGAACTCGCCTTGGTCCAGCGCATACTTCACCTTGTGGGGGACGAAGTTCACCATTGGGCTGGGAAAGGCCGCATTGTCCAAGCCCCTGCTCCTCTGGATCAACGAAGGGCTGATGACGCTCTTCTTCCTTGTCGTAGGCCTGGAGATCAAGCGCGAGCTGTTAACTGGCGAGCTTGCCTCCCCGAAGCAATCCGCCCTTCCCATCGCGGCGGCCCTGGGCGGGATGCTCGCCCCCGCAGGGATCTACATCGCCCTCAATGCCGGAGGCCCAGGCGCCCGGGGATGGGGGATCCCCATGGCCACGGACATCGCCTTCAGCCTGGGCGTAATGGCCCTTCTGGGGAATCGGGTCCCCTTCAGCCTGAAGGTCTTCCTCACCGCTTTCGCCATTGTGGACGACATTGGCGGAGTCCTCGTGATCGCCCTGTTCTACACAAGGGAGATCTCTTGGATAGCCCTTGCTGGTGGGGCAGTATTCCTGCTCCTTTTGCTCCTCATGAACTGGGCAGGGGTCCAGAGGCTCCTCCCCTACGGGGTGCTTGGGACCGGCCTTTGGTTGGCCTTCCTTGAGTCAGGGATCCATGCCACCATCTCCGGGGTACTCCTGGCGATGACCATCCCTTCCCGGGCACGCCTGGTCCCGGGGGAGTTCCTGTCCAAGAGCCGAGCGATCCTCGCCGAATTCGAGCACGCCGGAGAGGAGGACGTCCTCACCATTGAGAACCGTCAGGCCGCCATCCGGGCCTTGGAGCGCGCATGCGCCCTCAGCGAGGCGCCAATGCAGCGCCTGGAACATACCCTCCATCCCTGGGTAACCTTTGGGATCCTCCCCCTCTTTGCCCTGGCAAACGCGGGAGTGAGCCTAGCTGGAGATCTCTCAACCGGCCTCCTCCACCCGGTGAGCCTGGGCGTGATCCTGGGGCTCGTCCTCGGCAAGCAGGTAGGGATCCCTCTGTTCGCCTGGCTGGCGGTTCGCACAGGCCTCGCAACGAGGCCCACAGGAACCACCTGGGGACAGATCTACGCCGTCGGCTGGTTAGGCGGGATCGGATTCACCATGTCCCTGTTCATCGCCAGCCTTGCCTTCGGAGATACCCAGTTGCTGCCTCTGGCGAAAGTCGGGATCTTCACCGCCTCCCTCGTCGCGGGGGTCGGTGGCTGGCTTCTCCTCCGATTCCTCTGCCCTCCCCCTCAGCCGCCCCTCCGCAATGCGTAGAAGTAGGTCGCCCTCCCTCGCGCCGCCGTCTCGCGCTTCTCGAGCAGAACATAGGCGGAGCCCAGCGCACCCTCGATCTCGTGGCGGTCCACCCCCGGGGGTCCCCAACTCCCCCTTCCGAAGGCCCAGAGCATGAACATACCTCCGGGCTCAAGCACCTCGTCCAGGAACTCCACGTACGCCCTCCTCTCAGAAGTGGTGCCGAGGCTATGGTAGCATCCGACGTCCGTCACAAGGGCGAACTTCCCGAGCCCGACTCCGGCCCCCGGCGCCGTGACATCCACCCTGCGGAAGGTGCAGTCGACGCGCTCCGACTGTGCCCGCCGCGCCGCCTTTCGGAGCGCCACGGAGGAGATGTCGACCCCAAAGGCCTCAAACCCTTTCCTGGCGAGGTAGACGACGAGACTGCCCGTCCCGCAGCCGACATCCAGCGCCTTGCAGGGTGCGATCCGGCCGCCCTCGACGTACTCGACCAGCTCCTCGGGAGGTCCCTCCATCTCCCAAGGGGTGAAGCCAGTCATGTACGCCCAGTCCCACCAGGTCATCCGGAGAAGGGTCATCGCCTTCCTATATCCTCAGCCCCCAAAGGGCGTCCAGCGAGTACGCGCCAGCTCCCAGCAACATCAGGGCCAGGGCCCCGGCCAGCAGGACGAAGTCGAACTCCCACCCCGTGGTGTCCATGGCCATAAAGCGGACGCCCCGAGCCGCCTTGGCCCGTATGATGGCAACCAGCATGTCGATGGCGAACAGCAGGCCAAGCCAGCGCGTAGCCAACCCCAGGATAAGGGCAATCCCACCCCAGAACTCGAGGACCGCAACAACCCATGCGAAGAACAGGGGCGCCGGAATGCCCATCATACGGAGGAACTGGGCGAAGCCGGCTGCCCCGCCAATGGGGGGAACTTTGAAGAACTTGGGATACCCGTGGTAGATGAAGACGACCCCCAGAGCGATCCGCAGGACGAGAAGCCCCCAGCTCCCGGCCTGTCCGAATAGCGCTTCCATCACGATCCCTCCCTCCTGGATCTCTTCGCTGCACCGAAGGCACAGCGGGCACAACACGCCTCGACGACGCTTGCCTGCAGCGGGGCAGGAACCCCGCTCAGGACTGGGATCTCCTCACTTTCCAGAACTCGCCGCCTCGCACCGGCAGGGATTCCACCTGACCGTGTGCAGCCAGCTTCTCCAGGAG
>Ga0209695_100628_pt1 | contig 10288 bp, 10 predicted proteins | sample DewCreD2012metaG_4_FD_184110 | JGI IMG/M metagenome (GOLD analysis project Ga0209695, IMG submission 184110) | Hot spring sediment bacterial and archeal communities from British Columbia, Canada, to study Microbial Dark Matter (Phase II) - Dewar... ...
CTTCCATCTATAGGCTCTATCAACAGCTGTGTATATATCCTTGTTTATCTCGTGGTTGCTCTGACAGAGAGAAGGATGCCATATATGATACCGGTAGTTCGGAGCCATAGTATGGTTTCTCCTGCTAGTAGCATCGATGAGGCGAACCGGTTAATATATTGCAAGTGGATCTCTATAGTCTAGTAGTAGGTACACAAAGTAGCTGAACATAGCTATTATGGGGAGTACCAATGAGATCATCTTTATACTAGATAGTCTCGATATTTTTATTGATAGCAGCGATAAGAGGAGCGATAGAGATGTTATAAAGAGACCTACAATTAATATAGCCCTCGACAGGGTTGCTATGGAAGCTAGCTGTGAGTGCGCCTCTATCCCTAGGCCACTATATGAGAATAATGGGGAGGTTAGGAGCGCCCTATTATCCTACCTAAGATTAGGAACAGAATTAGACCCCCAGCACAGAGGGATAATATATATCGCCACATGCTCAGATTCTCAACCTTATTAGACCTTATTAGATATGGTATACTTGAAACATAACAATATATAGATGAGACAAGGGTTATATATGAAGACACTAGCGACACTACAATAGCGTACATAGAGAATGATGAAACTTATAGGAAGTAGTACTTCTCCATATATCTCTCTACCCACCTGCTTAGCTATCGATGGTGCCTGGAGATAGGCGCTGAAGGTTACCCATATTACTATAAATACAAATACTCAGAATATGGGGTGCTTGTTGCTTACGATTCTCCCAGCAACGTAGATGCGAGATATGGGGGTTTTGTATGCTCATAACATTTATGATCTACTCTTATACTTTATGTATGGAAATCCGATATCTTATCATAACTCTTACAATCATAAGTCTCGCCCTTTAGGGCGGTGAGGAGGTCAGTAGCTAGGTAAATGTTAATAGAGATCATATTAGGAAAATAGCCTACGGATGGTAAATGCTGGGGGATATAGCATAGGAGTAAGAGATAGTTTCTGAGGAATATACTAGCCAGGCATACCAATATATGGGATCAGGCATAGGAATGGGAGAGTATATATAAGGCCGTAAATATATGGGAAAAAGGATCATAGATAATCTAGATGCAGTATCAAATATAGCATATACACTAGGCTATAGAATAGAATTAACTAAGAAAATATGGAGTTAAATGCTAAATAGCAACACAAAACAGCGGAGACTAATATCCCCTGCTCGAAGAAATATCGCCTGGGATCAGGCAATAGAAACCCTGCTTCTCGAGGCTGGGGATAAATCTATATCGGCCTAACATGGATCACTCTTTATCCCTAGTCTATATGCTCCAATTAGTGCCTATATGGAGTATGAATACAGTCAGGGGGCCAAATATAAATTCCTAATGCTCCTATTATGCTGTTTATGCTAACATCTAGCCCAGTGATCTTTATAAGGAGGTTAGTAAAGAGATAGAATGAAAGCTGATCTAGAAGAGGTGCTGGGGGCTCCCCTAGGTATTCCGGGTCTCCTTTTTATAAATACACCTATAAAGTCTCCTAGTAAGGCACTATAGAGGACACGGGAGTATATAATATTAGGCGGAGTTAGCGAGTGTAGATGTATAGATAGCACCAACCCCAGATCCAAACGTGATCCCAACTAATAGTCCTTCATGAGTTTTTCCATCGCCAAGAACCATTTTGCTGTCTACAAAAGTCTTCCCAAGATCTATTGGGGTGCCTTTCTTAATAAAACGGGTGCGCCGTTAGCGGCCATGGCTGGGAAGTATATGAAGAGCACTTTGGCTATGAAGCCAAGCAGATCGTCTATGATAGCCATGTATCCACTATACACTTAGTGCAATAAAAGTTTATCTATCCCCATGAGAATCTTATAAGGTAAGGCCATGCCTCAGGCTCTTCCTGAAAGGCCTGAGGTTATTTTAACAGCTGATAGAGGGTCTTTTACAGACTATGGTGGCTCAAGCGTACTGGGATACGTAGCATGCATGCCAGCCAGGTTAGTTCCAAGATTCTTCATGGATAGGCTATTTACTCCCCCTATCAAGAGTGATAGGTATGGGAGGGCTCTCATAGCTCCGTATGCTCTGAGAAAATTGGAGGCCCTTTTAATCCGATCTGGCTTTAGCACCTGGGTCGTGGTTCCCGAAAGAATAGAGAGGGCTGTTAGGATGGGGGCAAAGGTTGTTGGAATCTCAGTTCATGATCCGCTTGGGATTGATCCTGTTAGCTATAAGCTCTCCATGATCTTTGGGGGAGGCGAGACATGGACTGCCAGATTTTTCAGGGAGCTTGGAGAGAAGATTAATAGGCTTAAGAAGAAATATAGGTTCAGAGTTATAGTAGGAGGTCCTGGAGCCTGGGAGCTCGTGAATCAAAGGCCTAGTTTCGTCGATACAATCTTCATAGGAGAGGCTGAGAAGGATCTTCCGGGTGTTATACAGAAAATGGTTAATGGAGAAGAGGTTCCCCCTATAGTTAGAGGGAGAGATCCAGACGTAATGGAGATCCCACCTATTATAAATCCTGCAAGGCTTGGAGAGGTTCAGATTACTAGAGGTTGTCCCAGAGGATGTTGGTTCTGCTCGATAACTCCCGAAACATTTAGATCGATGCCTCTAGAACTAATCAAGAAGGAGGTCAAGGTAAATTTGAGAGCCAACATAGAGAGGGTTGAAATGATCACAGACGATGTTCTTCTATACGGCTCTCAAAGACTCAGAACAAACCACGACGCTATTGTGAGGCTTTATACAGAGCTAATGTCAATGGGTGTAGACGGGCTGTGGTTTCCACATATATCTGCCCCAGCAGTTAGGGAGTCGCCTAAGACTGTTAAGGCTATGGCTGAAATCGGCAGATATGATAGTAGGAGGTCTGTAGCACCTGTAGTTGGTCTTGAGAGCGGAAGCTTGAAGATCTTGAATAAGTATATGAGGGCAAAGGCATTTCCGTGGAGGCCTGAGAATTGGTGGGATATTATAATAGATGCTACTGCTATTATGAATGAGAACTATATATACCCATGTTATACTATGACGATCGGCTATCCAGAGGAGACAGAAGATGATGTTGAGGATAGTATAGAGCTTGTTCAGAAAATAATAGACCATGAATATATAGCCTGGATCTTTCCATTACCAGTAATACCTATGGGAACCTCAAGAATAAAGAATAATCCATTTCCTGCTATGGAGAGACTTCCTAAAAACTATTGGGATCTGCTCTACATATCTTGGAAATATAATTTAAAGATAACGAGGAAACTTATACCGAGTTTAACAGCTGGTATAAAGAATAGATTTATTAGGGGTCTTGTTGCCCATATGATTGACAGGATCTTTGAAAACATCGAATGGATCTTCAAAGGCATTAAAGAAACGAAGGGCGCGATGGCGATGACCTTCTCAAATATAGATCTAAATAACTTCATAGGAGTTCTAAGATCTATATATTGGCTTACAAGGATCTCATTTAACAAACACTGATCCTATATATTGAGATAGCTTAACAGTAATTCAATCCGTGCACGGAAATATTTCTGACCTCCCCCTAGCCCTAAAGGGCGAGGCTTCCGATTGTAATTTCTGTGCATCCACTTGTTCTGGCTTTTTCAAATATGTCTCCTGATGTTCCGTCGCATATGTAGGCCTTTCCACCGGTTTCTTGGATGTATTTAAGTGCTGCCAATACTTTTCTGTTCATCCCAGCCCCTATCTTCTCCAATATCTCCTTATCCTTAGCGCTGATCCTCAGCATAATCTTTCCATCTATTATCACCCCTGGAACATCTGTTACGAATATAGCTTCGTATGCCCTTACACAGCTGGCTATCGAGGCGGCTGCCTCGTCTCCATCGGTGTTTAGGAGCACGCCCTCGCTTGGGTCTAGCACTAGAGGTGATATTACAAGCACTCTATATAGTTCTAGGAGTCTTTGGATTCTCTCTCGGTGGCACCTCTCTATCCTCCCTGTATAGCCTCCCTCTATAACCCTCTTCCTACCCCTCTCATCAACTATCACAATCTGCTTCTTCCTACTCCCCTCGAAGAGAGGCCCATCGCATCCCGCAACCCCCAGTGCTTCTACACCTCTTCTAGCCAGCCCTGATACTATGTTTCTGTTTATCGCCGACATAACCATTATGAAGACCTCTAGCTCCTCTCTAGACGTATATCTACTCCTTATCCCCTGCGGCGATACCACAAACCTAGGCTCTATCCCGAGGGCCTTGCTAACCCTGGTCACCTGATCGCCTCCCCCATGCACCACTATTATCCTCCTAACCCTAGCTTCTCTTGCTATGCTGTCTAAAAGCCCTCCAAGGTTTCTCTCTAGAGCCCTCCCCCCTATCTTGACAACAGATATATCTGCTAAGCCGGTCTTGGAGGCGGTATCCATAGCCCCTCCCTCTCGTCAAAGCCCATCGCTATGTTGAAGGCCTGTAGCGCCTGGCCAGCAGCCCCCTTGCCCAGGTTATCTATTGCAACGAATATCGAGACCCTCCCAGCCTCTTTCTCAGCAGCGAACCCTAGATCCGCTAGGTTCGTGCCAACAACATTCTTAGGATCTGGATATGGGTTTGGAGCCCCATATAGTATCCTTATGAAAGGGCTCCCCATATACCTCTCAACAAATATCCTAGCAAGCTCCTCCTCAGAGATTTCCATATAGAGGTGTGTTGATGATAGCACACCCCTGACAATGGGCACTGCATGTGGGACTATGCTTACCTTTGGAGACTCCTCACCAAGATCCCTTAAAACCCTGATCACCTCGGCTACATGCCTATGTCCCCTAGGGCTATAAGGCCTAACACTGCCAGCCCTCTCAGGGTGGTGATCCCATGGAGTGGGCTTGGATCCTGCCTCGCTGCTCCCAGCCTTAATATCTATTGTTACAGGGTATGAGATCTTCCTGCTATATGCGAGGGGATAGATAGAGAGTATAGATGCTGTCGCATTGCACCCCGGTGATGCTATTAGTTGTGAGTTCCTAAGCCTCTCCCTATATATATGGATCTCTGGTAACCCATATACAGCCTTCTCCAAAAGATCGGGAGCTGGGTGTTCCAGCTCATAGTAGCGCTTGAAAGCATCCAGATCTTTGAGTCTAAAGGCAGGGCTGAGATCTACGATTTTAATGCCGGTCTCAACGACCTTTGGAATATACTCTAGCGATACCTCTAGGGGCGTGGCGAAGAACGATGCATCGCACATCTTCAAAATCCTATCTATATTTATAGCCTCGAACCTCGCCCCCTTATAAAACCCTCTGAGATTGGGGTGTGCAAAGTGTATTGGCTTTCCAGCATATTCCCTAGAGGTTATATATGTAACCTCCGCCTCTCTATGCGTTGCGAGGTATCTCAGCATCTCCCCACCCGTATAGCCTGATCCGCCGATCACACAGACCCTAACCAAATATCCACCAAGTCTCCAAGGCTTTAAGAGCTTATAAGCTATGATAACTATTTTTCTAAGCATGTATGAACCTTATAAAATAATGTTCTATGATCCCTTCGAAAATATGAATTGCTAAGGCCAGATCTTTAAAAGGGCTGCGAAGAAAACTTTTAGGGAGATAGGGTATCTATAATTGGTGCTATGGATGGAGCTAAGATGCCCGGTCTGTGGCCTTCCAGTATCTATACCAGATGATGCTGTGTCTGGAGAGCTCGTGGATCATGATTGTGGTGTCTCGCTTGAAATAGTGATCAACAATGGAACAATATCTCTAAAGCCATTTGAAAGTGCCGGCGAGGATTGGGGAGAATAGATTTTGGCTGTGAAGGTTGGGATAGCATATACAATCTATAGATGGGAGGAGAAGGAGCTTACAAGGGCTCTCAGAGAGAGGGGTGCGGAGATAAGGCTTTTACATCTCGAGGAAGAGCCTGTAGCAGTTGGGGTTAGGGATCAGCATCAGATGGATATATGTATCCAGAGATCCATTGTGAGACCTCTGGCCCCCGCTGTGTCTGCAGCAATAGAATCCCAGGGTATAAGGGTGGTTAATAGAAGTGTGGCAACGCTTATAGCACAGGATAAAGCAGTATCGCTCTCGATACTATCCTCGAAGGGCATACCAGTTCCCATAACTTATGTAACATATGGCTTAGGATCTATCCTGGAGGCTGCGAAGCTAGTAGGATACCCCCTAGTTTATAAACCCTCGCAGGGTAGCTGGGGGAGGCTTGTATCCCTTGTAAAGGATGAGGAGATGTTGAAAACCCTATACGAGCATAGGGAGGTAATGCAGGATCCAAGGGCGAGGGTGGGTCTAGTGCAGGAGCTAGTTGATAAAGGGGATAGAGATATAAGGGCTCTAGTGGTTGGGTCAAGGGTTGTCGGTGCGATGTATAGGGTAGGGGAATTTGTTACAAACTATGCTAGGGGCTCTGAGGTTGTAGCTGCAAAGCTACCTCCAGAGGTTGAGGATCTAGCTGTGAGGGCTGCAGAGGCTCTCGGGCTTGAGATAGCTGGTGTGGATATATTTGAGAAAAGATCAGGTGGGTATATCGTGAACGAGGTAAACCCTGTTCCAGAGTTTAAAGGCGTTGCAGCAGCTACTGGAAGAGATATTGCTGGTATAATAGCTGACTATGTTATATCGCTGGTGAGGAGGTAGGGTTGAAGCTCTACAGGTTTTATGAGCCTAGGGGTCTCAAGCTTATAAAAGGGCTTGGACAATATGTCTGGGATTCCAATGGTAGGAGATATATAGACGCCCACAACGGGAATGGCGTGGGCTTTCTAGGCCATGGGAACCAATATGTTGTGTCATCTATTAAGGAGCAGCTGGATAGAATATTTATAGCTTCATCCTCATACGATCTAGATGTTGCTGAGGAGGCGTTAGATCTTCTTTCAAAAATAGTTCCCCCGAGATATGATAACGTTTCTTTCCTAAACTCTGGAGCTGAGGCTGTTGAGCTTGCTATAAAGATGGCCAGGATATATACTAAGAGGAGGAAGATCGTTTATTTCACGGGATCCTTCCACGGCAGAACCCTAGGGGCTCTCTCTGTCACGGGGAATAAGAGATACTGGGCTGGCTTAGAGGGCCTAGATCTAGGCACCATATCGGTGGAATTTACAAAGCCAGAGGAGCTCCGCTCGCTAGACGGCTCCGAAGTCGCAGCTGTGATCCTAGAGATCATACAGGGGGAGGGAGGCGTTAACCCCGCTTCGAAAGAGCTTATAGAGGAGGTCAAGGTATTCTCAGATAAGTGGGGATCCCTGATAATAGTGGATGAGATACAAACAGGCTTCGGGAGAACTGGTATCCACTGGTCATTCATGGATGCATGGTTAGAGCCACATATATTCACCGCTGGCAAGGCTATGGCAGGGGGTTTCCCGATCTCAGCCGTGTTTTTCTCGAGCGAGATAGCGTCTAAGATGCCATCTGCAATTCATGGATCCACATTCGGAGGTAATCCACTCGCTCTAGCAGCACTTAGAGGAGGGCTCAGAGCATATATAGCTGATAGGGTGTGGGAGAGGTCTAGGGAGAGCGGTTCCACGCTTATGGGCAAGCTTAGAGAGACTCTGGGATCTTCTAGGCTTGTCAGAGAGGTAAGGGGTAGGGGTCTCATGATAGGTGTTGATCTAAAGGTTAACCCGATCAATGTTGTTAAATGCTTACAGGAGAAGGGTGTGCTTGCAACAAGGGCTGGTACTGCTGTTGTTAGGTTTTTACCACCATATATGATCACCAAGGAGGACATTGAAGAGATAGCAGGGGCCATGGCGAGCTGTATTGGAGGAGTATAGAGAGATCCTTAGGAGACTTCTTAAGATCTACAGCCCATCGGGGGAAGAGGATAGAGCTGTAAAGGAGTTTGTAGCTATGGCAAGGGCTATGGGGCTAGAGGGCTATATAGATGAAGACGGCAATGGAATCGCATCATGGGGTAGAGGGGAGAGGGTTGTTGCACTCATAGGGCACATAGATACAGTGCCAGGCTATATAGATGTTTCAGAAAATAGTGAGGGTATAAGGGGTAGAGGTGCTGTCGATGCCAAGGGCCCCCTAGCCTCTATGTTGGCAGCCCTGAACGAGCTGAGAATCTCGCGGGAGGTTCCAGAGGATATAGCTAGGATCTATGTGATAGCCTCTGTTGGGGAGGAGAGCGATAGCAGAGGAGCCTTCGGTTTAATCAGAAGGGGCTTTAAAGCAGATGCGGTCATAATTGGCGAGCCCACTAATGATAACAAGATCGCTATTGGGTATAGAGGCTCTATGAAGGTCAAGGTTGAATGCTCCTCGGTGGGTGGCCACGCATCTGCCCCTTGGATCTATACATCTGCTTGTGATAAGCTGATAAGACTTTGGGAGAATATCTCGAGTAGATACAGCGGTTCTAATGTTACTAGTGTGAGTGCATCGCTAACGATGATGATGTGTGGCGAATATCATAATGTGGTGCCTAGAGAGGGGTATGCTGTGATCGATATTAGATACCCGCCTAGAAGCCCGAGCTGGAAGGAGATCATGGCATCTATAGAGGAGACTCTACCTAGTGGTTGTAGAGCATCGCTATTGAAAAACCCTATAGAGCCTGTTGAGGTGAAACCAACAATCCCCATTGTAAGATCCCTTATAAGGGCTATTAGCAGGGCTGGGATGAAGCCTGAGGTGGTGATTAAGACGGGGACTAGTGATATGAACATTCTATATGGGAGTGTTTCTAACAATATAGCCGCTTATGGACCTGGGAGATCCGAGCTATCCCATACAGACTATGAGGAAATACTATATTGGGAGTTTGAAAAGGGTATAATGATCTATAGCGAGGCTATAAAAATATTCCTCAGAGATCTAGGGGTAGCCGATAGGAGATCTACTTCTCCTTAGCGGGGATACCAGGTCTAGTCAGCCTCCTTAGATCTAGGATCCTCTCTATCTCCTCCTCGCTAAGCCCGACCTCTCTAAGGGCCTGTCTAATTGGTATGCCCTCGGCAACCTTTTTAGCTATCTGTGTTGCCTTGTCATATCCTATAATTGGCGAGATCACAGTTATAAGGGCTGGGCTCTTCTCAGCAAGCTCCCTTGCCCTATCCCTGAGCGGGACGACCCTGTCTATCACATAGACAGCCATCTTGTTCATAGCCTCGGAGATGAGCGATATCTGGGACACCAGGTTATAGCCTATCAGGGGCACCGCCATGCTTAGCTCGAACTCTCCGAATAGGTTTGCATAGCTATTAGCACTATCGAGCCCGATAACCTGGGCTGCTGCTAGCATTGCAGCCTCAATAGTGACAGGGTTTGTCTTTCCAGGCATTATGCTACTTCCAGCGACCTCCTGTGGTATATCGATCTCGCCGATAGCTGTGAAGGGGCCTGAGAACATGAGCCTAATATCCTGGCACAGTCTTATCATATCTATAGCGATTGTTCTTAGCACAGAGCTCAAAGCCACCATATCGCTTAGAAGCCTCATAGCCCTAAACCTGCTCCCAGCAATATGGAACTCAATTCCCGTAAGTTTTCTTAGCTCATTAACAACCATCTCGCCAAACCTTGGGTGGGCATTTATCCCAGTACCGACAGCAGTACCCCCTATGGGTAGCTCCCTAACATATGGCAGAACACCCTCTATGAGCCCGAGACTGTGTTCAAAGGCGTCTGAGTATGCTGAGAACTCCTGCCCCATAGTTACTGGAAGGGCGTCCCTCAGATGGGTTCTCCCAGGCTTTATAACATCCCCAGTTCTGGAGGCAAGTCTATTAAGGCTCCCTATAAAGCCCCTAAGGGATGGGATGAGCCTCTCCATAGTTTCCGAGACTGCCGCGACCCTTATAGCTGTTGGAACCACATCATTTGATGACTGGCCCATATTAACATGATCGTTTGGGTGGATCTTAACCCCAGAGATCTCTGATGCCTTGAGGGCTATGGATTCGTTTACGTTCATATTAAGGCCAGTTCCAGAGCCTGTTTGGAAGACGTCAACCACTATCATGTGATCAAGCTTGCCCTCTGCGAGCATCATTGATGCCTTCATGATAGCATCCCCGATCCTGGGCTCTAGAAGGCCTAGCTCCACATTGGCCTTTGCGGCTGCGTATTTGATCAAACCCATAGCCCATATAATCCTTCTAGGAAACCTAGTCCCTGTTGAGAGGAACACCTCAATAGCTTTCTCAGAGTATTTCAAATAAGTCCCCCAAGATTCTAGAGGCGATGCCATATATATCTAGCCCATGTGAACCGCTAGCTATATTTATAGCGATAAGGAGGTATATTGCTATAAGCTTCTATATATTAATAGATA
>Ga0209695_100645_pt1 | contig 10012 bp, 6 predicted proteins | sample DewCreD2012metaG_4_FD_184110 | JGI IMG/M metagenome (GOLD analysis project Ga0209695, IMG submission 184110) | Hot spring sediment bacterial and archeal communities from British Columbia, Canada, to study Microbial Dark Matter (Phase II) - Dewar... ...
GGGCAGGGGCTTTCCCTCCTCCTTAAGCACCAGGGTGGGTCCCCCGGGGAAGAGGCCCGCCTCTCCCTTCTCCCGGGGTTGGGGCGGCAGGACGCCCTGGAGGAAAAGGGCTAGGACCGCCCCCGCGCAGGCCCAGCCTTGCCTCGGCAACCTCCCTCCTAGGCGGGCACTTCCACCAGCTGGAAGGCCTCGAGGACGTCCCCCTCTTGGAACTCGTCAAACCCCTCGAGGCCGAGGCCGCACTCGTAGCCCTGGGCCACCTCCCGCACGTCCTCCTTAAAGCGCTTTAGGCTTCCGATGCGGCCCCGCCAGATCTCCTGCCCCTTGCGGAGGACCCGGACCTCGGCGTTCCTCGGGATCCTCCCCTGGGTGACCATGCACCCGGCCACCTGCTTCCCCGTGGGCAGTCGGAAGATGGCCCGCACCTCGGCCCGGCCCAGGACCTCCTCCTTGTACTGGGGCTGCCTCTGCCCCTTCACCATGTTCCGCACCTCGTCTATGAGGTCGTAGATGATGCGGAAGGTCTTGAGGAGGACCCCCTTTTCCTCCGCCTTCTTTCTCACCGAGCCGGGCGGGTTCACCCCGAAGGCCAGAATGGCCGCTCCCGCCGTCTGGGCCAGGAGGACGTCCGACTCCGTGGGGGCGCCCACCTGGGCCAGGAGGACGTGGATCTGCACCTCGTCCGTGCTCTCCCGCGCCAGGATGTGCTGGATGGCCTCGAGGGAGCCCTGGGTGTCGGCCCGGAGGATCAGGTTCACCTCCTTCTTGCCCTCCTCCTGGAGGGTCCGGAGCAGGTCGGCCATGGTCCTGGGGCGGCGCTCCTTTTCCCCCTCCTCCCGGGCCCTCCGCTCCTCCTTGCGCTCCTCGGTGATCTCCTTGGCGGCCTCGAGGTCCGGCACCCACTCCACCACGTCCCCGGCGTGGGGAAGCTCCTGGAAGCCCAGGACCTGCACCGCGCTTCCCGGGCCCGCCTCTTTGCGCTGATTCCCGTCCGCGTCCAGCATGGCCCGGATGCGGCCAAAGACCTCCCCGGCCACCACGTAGTCCCCCACGCGAAAGGTGCCCTCCTGGACCAGCATGTTGGCGACGACCCCCGCCTGCTTGTCCAGCCTGGACTCCAGGATCACCCCCTTGGGCTCGGCGCCCGGGTCGGCCCGGTAGTCCTCCAGCTCCGCGAGGAGGAGGATCATGTCCAGGAGGTCCTGCACCCCCTGGCCCGTCTTGGCGCTGATGGGGACCACGATGGCGTCGCCCCCGTACTCCTCGGGGACGAAGCCTCGCTCCATGAGCTGGCGCTTGACCCTTTCGGGGTCGGCCTGGGGGAGGTCAATCTTGTTGATGGCGAAGAGGATCTTGGCCCCGGCCGCCCTGGCGTGGGCGATGGCCTCCTCCGTCTGGGGCATGATCCCGTCGTCGGCGGCGATCACGATGACGGCGATGTCCGCCACCTTCGCTCCCCGCTGCCTGATGGTGGTGAAGGCCTCGTGGCCGGGGGTGTCGATGAAGACCACGGTGCCCCCCGGGGTCTTCACCTCAAAGGCCCCCACGTGCTGGGTGATGCCCCCGGCTTCCTTCTCAGCGATGCGGCTTTTCCTCAGGTAGTCCAGGAGGGTGGTCTTCCCGTGGTCCACGTGGCCCATGATGACCACCACGGGAGGGCGGCGGGGAAGGCTTTTACGGCGCTCCTCCTCCGCCTGCCTCGCCTCCTGGCCCCGCTGCTCCTTCACCAGCTCCCGGACCGCCTCCGCGTCCTCCTCGGACAGGGTGGAGGCGTGGGACTTGTAGGCCACGCCCATCTGGTCCAGGAGCTCCAGGAGCTCCTCGTTTTTCATGCCCAGCTCTTTAGCCAGCTGGTAGATGCGTACTTTGGCCATCCTTGCCTCCTAGGTGGGCCGAAAGTGCCTCGGAAAGCGCCTTGGCCCGGCCTCCGGCGAAGCGCCGGAGCTTCTTTTCCGTCCAGCACCCGGGTTGGTCGCGGCAGACGTAGGCCCCCCTGCCGGGGAGCTTGCCCGTGGGGTCCAGCCGGAACCCTTCCGGCGTCAGGAGGACCCGGAGAAGCTCCCCCTTGGGCCGCCTCTTGCGGCAGGCCACGCACATGCGCAGGGGAACGTGCCTCATGGCTAGAGGTCCCGGAAGAGCTTTTCAAACTTCTCCTTGGCCCGGCTCCTCTCCTCCGACTCCTCCTGGGCCGCCCGGCGAATGGCCTCGTCCAGGTCGGAGATCTCCGCCTCCTCAAAGTGGATGTCGTACCCCGTGAGCTTGGAGGCCAGGCGCACGTTCTGCCCCCCGGTGCCGATGGCCAGGGAGTGCTGGTCCTTGGTCACCTTGACCCTGGCCTTCTTGGCCTCGGGGTCCAGCTCAATGGACCCCACCTGGGCGGGGGAGAGGGCGTTCCGGATAAACTCCTTCGGGTCCTTGGACCAGAGGATGATGTCCACCTTCTCCCGTCCGAGCTCGGCGGAGACCGCCTGGATCCTTTGCCCCTTGTGGCCGATGCAGGCCCCGATGGGGTCCACGTTGAGGTTGTGGCTCGTGACCGCCACCTTGCTCCGACGGCCGGGCTCCCGGGCGATGGCCTTGATCTCCACGATGCCCTCGGCGATCTCGGGGACCTCCTGCTTGAGGAGGTACTCCAAGAGCTTCTCGTGGGCCCGGCTCACGAGGAGGGAAGGGCCCTTAGCGGAGCGGTCCACCTTCTTCAGGAAGACCTTGAGGCGCTGGCCCGGGTAGTAGCGCTCCGTGGGGATCTGCTCCCCCTTGGGCAGGTAGGCCTCCCCCCGGCCCAGCTCCACGAAGACGTTGCCCCGGTTGTCCACCCGGGACACCACCCCCGTGAGCACCTGGCCCTCCTTGTCCTTGTACTCGTTGTAGATGCGGTTCCGCTCGGACTCCTTCAGGCGCTGGGTGAGGATCTGGCGCAGGTCCTGGATGGCCACCCGGGAAAGCCCCTCGGGGTCAATGGGGAACTCCATCTCGTCCCCCACCTGGACCTCGGGATCGTACTGGAGGGCCTCGGAGAGGGCGATCTCCTTGTCGGGGTCCTCCACCTTCTCCACCACCCGGCGGACCTCCACCATCTCTATGCGGCCGGTCTGCGGGTCAATGTAGACGTCCACCTCGGGCCCCTTGCCCTCGTCGATCTCCTCCTTCCGGTAGCCCTTCTGCCTCTTGATGTACGCCTTGCGCAGGGCTTCCTTGAAGGCCTCGAGGACCTCCTCCGGGGTTACCCCCCGCTCCAAGGCCAGCTGTTGCAGTGCGTCCAGGAATTCTCGGTTCATCTCCACCTCCTACCGCGGCTCCTCGGGCCACTCGGCGAGGGTGGCCCGGAAGGTGCCCAGGGTGAGGCGCCTCTCCTCGGGCCCCACCTGGAAGACCACCTCATCCCCTTCCACCCGGAGGATGCGTCCCACGAAGCCTTCGGGACCGGGGACCTTGGCCTTTAGGCCCTGGAAGCGCTCAAAGTGGCGGCGGGTGAAGAGGGGCCTTTTGGGCCCCGGGGACTCCACCCGAAGGCGGTAGCTTCCGGGAATGGGGTCCTCCCGGTCCAGAACCGCCTCAATGTGGCGGCTTGCCCTTTCCAGGTCGGCCACGCGGATGGGCTTTTCGTCCTTGCGCTCAAGCCGCACCAGGACCTCTCCCGGGGCCTCCCTGACCTCGAGGACCTCGAGGCCCAAGGGCTCCACTGCCTCCTCCACCAACCGCCAAAGGTCCACGGGCACCTCCTAAGCCTCCCTTCACAAAGGAAGGGTGGGCTTACACCCACCCCCCTCCCTTGGGAGCACTGGCCCTAGTCTACACCCAAGGGGCCCTTGACTACAACCCCTTTAGCCTGGTAGACTCAAGGTTGCCGGTCCGATCCCGGCCCTATGGGGGTGAACGGTCTCGACGGGGGTCGCCGAGGGCAGGGTTGCGCGCCGAGGTGCGGGTGGCCTCGTAGGTACGCCCAAAAGGGTGTGACCGTAAAAACCCGCAACGGCATAACTGCCAACACTGGCTACGCTCTCGCGGCCTAAGGACCGCGACTCCGCCCGGTAGCCGAGCCGGGGGCTCACCGGAAGCGGGGACACAAACCCGGCTAGCCCGGGGCCACGCCCTCTAACCTCGGGCGAAGCCTAAAGAGGGCTCGCTCCTGGCCGCCTGCCTCCGGGCAAAGCCAGGAGAACTTCCCAAACGGAGGCTACGCGCGTAGAGGCCCGCCGTAGGGACCTTCGGACGGGGGTTCAACTCCCCCCACCTCCACCAGAAGGGGGCGCCTTCGGGCGCCCCTTCCCTTTGGTCTCCGACCCCGCCTCCCGGGCGGGGGAGAGGCCTCGCGGTCCGTAGAATGGAGCCGTGCGCCTATTGCACACCGCGGACTGGCATTTGGGAAAGGTGTTGAAGGGGGTGGACCGCACCCCGGAGATCGGGAAGGCGCTGGAGGATCTTCTGGAAATCGTCAAGAAAGAGCGGGTGGACCTGGTGGCGGTTTCGGGGGATCTCTTTGACCGCCCCCAGGTTTCTGCGGAGGCCGAGGCGCTGGCGGTGGACTTCTTCCTCCGCCTCAAGGCGCTTGGGGTGCCCGCTTTGGTCATCGCCGGGAACCACGACCCCAAGGAGCGCCTCGAGGCCCTCTCCCCCCTCTTCGCCCTGGCGGGGGCCGAGGTGCGGGGCAGGCTCCTCTTCCGCGAGGAGGGGGGCGTGGTGGAGGCGGGGGGCCTGAGGGCGGCCCTGCTCCCCTTCGTTTCCGAGCGCATTTTGGTAAAGCGCGTGCTTCAGGAGGCGGAGGAGCGCCACCGCACCTACGCCGAGGCCATGCGCCGGGTTCTGGCCAACCTGGAAAGCCCCCTGATGCTGGCCCACCTCGCCCTGGAGGGGGTGCGGCCCGGCGGCGGGGAGTTCTACTTCCACCTTGCCGGAAGCTACGCGGTGCCCGCCTCGGCGTTGCCCCTGGGGGCCCGGTACCTGGCCCTGGGGCACGTCCACCGCCAGCAGCAGGTCTCGGAGGCCCCCCTGGCCTGGTACCCGGGAAGCCTCGTCCAGCTGGACTTCGGGGAGGGAGAGGAAGCGGAGCGGGGGGCGCTTCTCGTGGAGCTTCCCCCCTCGGGGCCCCCCAGGGTCCACCCCATCCGGGAGCGCTGGGGCAAGCCCCTCAAGACCTTCCGCCTGAAGAGGGAGGAGCTGGACGGGAGGTTCGCCGAGATGGAGCGCTTTCCCGGCTACCTCCGCCTGGTGGTGGAGGGGAGGCTTTCCCCGGCGGAGAAGGAAGGGTTTTACCGGGCCCTGCCCCACCTCCTCGCCCTCGAGGCCGCCTCGGAGCTGGCCATGGAGGAGAGGGCGGAGGGTGGGGCGGAGCTCGGCTTCGTGGAGGCCTACGGGCGGTACCTGGGGGAGAAGGGGCGGAGGGAGGAGGCCCTTCTCGGGCTCTTGGAGCGGGTCCTGAGGGAGGTGGAGCTTGAGGCCCCTTTGGCTTGAGCTCGAGGGCTTCGGTCCCTACCGGGAAAGGCAGGCGGTGGACTTCTCCGACGTGGAGCTCTTCGCCATCACCGGGCCCACGGGGAGCGGCAAGAGCACCCTCCTGGACGCCTTGGCCTTCGCCCTCTACGGCCGGGTGCCCCGGGTGGGGCGGGACGTGAGGAGACTGGTCCACCCCGCGGCCAGCGAGGCCCGGGTCCGCCTGGTGTTTGCCGTGGGGAGCCGGCTTTACCGGGTGGAGCGGGTGCGGGGCCGGAAGGGCGAGGCGCGGCTCTTTGACCTCACGGAGGGGGAGCGGCTCGTGCCCCTGGAAACCCTGGACCAGCTCAACGGGGCGGTGGAGGACCTCCTGGGCCTCTCCTACGAGGCCTTCACCCGGGCCCTCCTCCTGCCCCAGGGGGAGTTTGACCGCTTCCTCAAGGGGGAGGCCAAGGAGAGGCGTCAGCTCCTCATGGACCTCTTTGAGCTTGCCCGCCTGAAGGCCGCCCGGGAAAAGGCCGCTGGGGAGCGGGACCGGCTCAAGGAGGAGAAGGACCGCCTGGAGGGGGAGCTAAAGGGCCTAGCCGAGGTCACGGCGGAGGCCCTGGAGAGGCTTGAGGAGGAGCTTGCGCGCCTAAGGCGGAAGGAAGCCCGCCTAAAGGGGGCGAAGGAACGCCTGGAAAAGGCGCTGAGGGAGGCCCAGGACCTCTGGGAGCGACTGAAGAAGAAGGCCCTCCTAGAGGTGAGAAAGGAGAGGCTCCAAGGCGAAAGGCCGGAGATACAAGCCATCCGCGAGGGCCTCGCTCGGGCCGAGGCGGCGGCGCAGGCCCTGCCCCTCTGGGAGCAGTACCGCAGGCGGGCGGAGGCCCTGCGGCAGACCGAGGAGGAGGTGGCTCGGGCCGAAGGGCGCCTGGAGGACCTGAGGGCCCAGGTCCAGGCCCTGGCCTTTGACACCGAGGCCCTGAAGGAGGCGCGGCAGAGGCTTGCCGAGGGGCCTATGCTTAGGGCCCTCGAGGCCCTCTGGCGCAAGGCGGCCGTTCCCTTCCCGGAAGGGGCGCCCGTACACCCCTTCCCGCGCCCGGACCCCGAGGCCCTGGAGCGGGTTTTGGAGGAGGAGGTCGTCCTGGAAAGGGCCCGGGAGGTCTTGGGGCAGCTTGCGGAGCGGGAAAGGGCCCTCGGGGAGGCGGAGAAAGCCCTGGAGGGCCTAGAGGCCCAGGGCAGGGCCCAGCGGGAGGCGGTGGAAGGCCTGAGGGCCCGCCTGCGGGGGGCCTGGGCCCACCGCCTGGGCCAGGTGGAGGCGGCCCTCGCCGCCTTGGAAGGGGAGGAAGGGGCCCTGCGGGAGGCCCTGGAAGCCCTGAGGGTGGAGGAGCGCCTCCTGGGGCTTTTCGCCTACCACGACCTCCTCCGCCCCGGGGAGCCCTGCCCCCTCTGCGGCGGGGTGGTCCACCGCCTGCCGGAAAGGCCCCCCGCCCAGAACCTGGAGGGGGAGAGGAAGCGGCTTTTGGGGCGTTTGGGGGAGGTGGAGCGCAGGCGGGGCGCCCTCTTCGCCGAGAAGAAAAATCTGGAAGGCCTCCTGGGAGAGGCCAGGCCCGAGCCCCTCCCCGCCGACCCCAAGGCCTTGGAGGGGGAGCTGCAGCAGGCGGAGGAAAAGCTTGCGGAACTCCGGGAGGCCTACAAGGAAAGGAAGGGCCAGGTGCAGGCCCTGGCGCAGGAGGTCCAGGAACTAAGGAAGCGGGTGGAGGGCCTTGGCACCCTCGAGGAGGTGGAAAGGAGGCTTTCCGCCCTCAAGGAGGAGAAGGCCAGCCTGGCAGCGGGGATTTACGCCTACCTGGTGGAGCGCACCGGGGGCCTGGAGGTAGGGCAGTACCTGGGGGGACTGGAGGCCAGGGTCAAGGCGCTTGAGTCCAAGGAGGAGCGGAAGCGGGCGCTGGAAGCGGAAGTCCAAGAGGTGCAAAACGCCCTCTCTGCTCTCAGGGCCAAGCGGGAGGAGCAGGCTAGGGCCCTGGAGGAGGCCCGGGGCCAGGTGGAGGGGCTTCTCCCCGAGGAGGAGGCCCGGGCCCTGGCCCTCGCCCCGGGGGAAAGGGAGGCCCTGGAGGAAAGGGTCCGGGCCCACGAGGAGGAGTGGAAGGAGGTGGAGGCCAGCTTGAGGGCCCTCGGCCCCCTTCCCGCCCTTTCCCCCGAGGAGGCCGAAAGGCGCTCCAGGGCCCTCGAGAGGGGCTTGGGGAAAGTGGCGGCCTGCCTGGAGGCGCTCGCCCGGGAGATCGGGGCCAAGGAGGACCGCCTGGGGAAGATGCGGGAGGATCTCAAGCGCCGCCGGGCCCTGGAGGCCCGCCTGGCCGAGGTGGCGCGGGAGACGGCCCTCTGGGAGAAGCTCGCCTGGGACCTCCGGGAGGACAACTTCCCCGAGTACCTCCTGGACCTCAGGCAGCGGGACCTTCTGGCCCGGGCGGACCATTTCCTCACCCAGCTTTCGGGGGGGAGGTACCGCCTGAGGGTCCAGGGAGGGGAGTACGGGGTGCTGGACCTCTGGACGGAGGCGGAGCGCCCCGTGCGCACCCTCTCCGGGGGGGAGAGCTTTCTCGCAAGCCTCTCCCTGGCCCTGGCCCTCTCCGAGGAGCTTTCCCGGGGGAGGCTTGGGGCGCTTTTCCTGGACGAGGGCTTCGGCACCCTGGACCCGGAGGCCCTGGAGCTGGTGGCGGGCATCCTCGAGGCCCTCCCCACCCGGGGGCGGCTTGTGGGCATCGTGACCCACGTGGCCGCCCTCGCAGAGCGGCTTCCCGCAAGGCTCGTGGTGGAGAAGCGTCCCGCGGGAAGCCGGGTGTACTGGGCGTGATCCTCCCTGGGGTTTCGGGCGCGGGGCGTAGAGGGTTTGGCCAAGGGGTGTTTTTCGGCTTTCCTTGACCAAGTGTAAGTTTTTCTCTAGAATGGGGCTCAGAGGTGACAAGATGAAGCGGCTTATACCCCTGGTGTTCCTGTTGACCTTGGCCCTGGCCCAGGGCCTCGAGGCCTTCTGGAAGGCGGTGGAGGTGCCCGGGGGCATCTGCGCGGACGGCTCCCCCTACCGCTTCTACGTGAGCCCCGGCGACCCGAAGAGGGTGGTCCTGGACTTCCAGGGGGGCGGGGCCTGCTGGGACGCGGCCACCTGCGGCCCGGAGAGCCGGACCTACCGCAAGCGGGTGGACGTCCAGGAGCTCTACCTGGCCCAGGGCATCTACAACCGCATGAGCGTGGCCAACCCCTTCTTCGGCTGGACCCGCGTCTTCGTGCCCTACTGCACGGGGGACCTCCACGTGGGCCGGGCCACCGTGGACTATGGGGGCTTCCGGGTTTTCCACCAGGGCGCCCGGAACGCCCAGGCGGCCTTGGAGTACCTCTACAAGAACTACCCGGCCCCCGAGCGGATTTTCGTCACCGGCTGTAGCGCCGGGGCCTACGGGGCCCTCTTCTGGGCTGACCGGGTGCTCGCCACCTACCGAAACGCCCAGATCGCCGTGTGCGGGGATGCGGGAGTGGGGGTGACCACGGCCGACTTCCCCGGCTACGCCCGCTGGAACCCGAGGCTGCCCGAGCTTCCGGGGCTTTCCGATCGGCCGAAGGTATCGGAGATTTACCTGGCCCTGGCCAAGGCCTACCCCAAGGCGGTCCTGGCCCAGTACACCACGGTCTTGGACGGGACCCAGATCTTCTTCTATGGCCTCATGAAGGGGGAGAAGAGCCCCTCGGAGGCCACGGCCCGGGAGTGGGCCGCCCTGGCCCAGGAGGCCGTCCTCGCCCCGGCCCAGGCGCCGAACTACACCTTCTACCTGGCCCCGGGGGGCCAACACTGCATCCTCCCCCGCCCCGAGCTTTACACCCTGAAGGTGGGCGAGGTGAGCTTCCTGGACTGGCTCAAGGCCCTGGCCGAGGGGAAGGTGCCCCCCCGGGTGCGGCCCTGAGGCCGAAGGCGGCGAACCAGGCCCTGAGCTCGGGATAGAGCTCCACGAGGAGGCGGTGGCCCTTCCTGCGGTCCAGGGGGGCCGCCGCGAGGAGCTCTTTCAGGAGGCGGTCGCCGTCTTGGGCCAGGAGCTCGGCCGCCTTCAGGGTGAAGTGGGCTTGGAACCAGAGGGCACTCCCCAGGTTGCCCCGCCGCCGCTCGTAGGCCGAGAGGCTCCGCCTTCCCGGGTCCAGGCCGGAGAGGTAGCGGCCCCAGGCGAGGAGGAGGCGGGCGAGGTCCGGCCTTTCCCTCTCCAGCCCGAGGAGGAAGAGGTAGTTGGCCAGAAACTCGTCCAGCCAGCGGGCCCCCGTGCGTAGGCGCCAGGCCACCTGCAGGGCGTGGGCGTACTCGTGGCCCAGGTTGAGGTCCAAAAAGGCGGGGATCTCCCCTGGGGGAGGCCCCAGGGGAAGGAGGACCTCCCTGAGGCGGTGGAGGAGCCTCTCCGGATAGGTGAGGGGAGCGTAGAGGGTGAGGCCCTCCCGTCCCGCGTGCTGGAAGGGGAGGCCGTAGGGGTAGGGAAGCCGGGCCCGCCAGTCCCTTTCCGAGAGGACGAAGAGGCGCACCGGGGGCAGGGGAGGGTAGGGGGCGTAGGCAGGGGCGAGGGAGAGC
>Ga0209695_100649_pt1 | contig 9973 bp, 9 predicted proteins | sample DewCreD2012metaG_4_FD_184110 | JGI IMG/M metagenome (GOLD analysis project Ga0209695, IMG submission 184110) | Hot spring sediment bacterial and archeal communities from British Columbia, Canada, to study Microbial Dark Matter (Phase II) - Dewar... ...
GGTGGGCCGCCAGATCGCGGAGGCCGGACGGCGGGCGTGGGCGTGGATAGTCCAGCAATGGAATACTTGGCTGAAAGGGGCCGTGGCCGGGTTGCTGGCGGCGATCGTGGTGATCGGCCTGATCGCTCTGGCCGTTTTGGGCGGATTGATCACGTTGCCTGTTGCTGTGATTGCTGCGATTCTGGTGCTGGTGGCTACAATTGGGGTAGGGATCTGGCAGCAGATACAGGGCAAGGGGTTCTGGGGATGCTTTAGCTCCGCCCTTATGGCTGGATTCCTGGTAGCTGGATTTGTGATCAGTTTCTGGGCGGCTTGGGCAGGTGGATGGGAAGGGATCGCAAAGTGGTTACTCGGCGCCCTCCGAAATTCCTTATATCGCGTACTCTTTTCAATTTAATAATGAAACCCGAGATGATCCATCAAGCACTCAGAGGAGATTTGAGTGTTCTACAGGAAATTGGTTTAATGTTTGCTTCCAATTTACTTATCTCTATATGCACCTTTGGATTCATGGAAAGGTTTAAGGTCCAACTTCCAGCGTTTAAAGGAAAGTCAGTCAATTTAAATGTCCTTATTAACCGAATTAAATGGACCTTTTCGACGCCGGTAACAAGAAAACTGTTTTATTCTGTTATTTCGATTATATCGGTAAACATTTTTGGATCTTATACGCAATCAAAAATGATGGGAAAGGATTTTGATCTTGGGGAAAGCTTGATAACCAGCGTGTTTATCCTTCCGATTGCCATTGGATTGGACACGACGGGGTGGAACAAGTGGATTGTAGATTCAATTAAGACCGTTTCTAAATGGACTATTAAAAATTTGTATAAAGATTTGTTAGGAGGCAATAAATGACCGACAAAAACGAAAAGATAAGTCTGATTATGGGGGCAATCGGAACAATCTGGATGTTTGGAGGGCTTATCCTCTTTGCATTCTTGGCCCGATGGCTAAGGACAGCATGGGGAATCGCATACCCGGGACTGGAAGAGGGATTGGCCGTCCTCTATCTCATCTCCTTGGGGATTATTGCTATGACTTCTATCTATTTTCAGGTTCGTTCTTATATCAAATATGGCGATATATCTGGAATTGTTTTATTTATTTTTCAGATAATTTTGATTTTTGTTCTCGGGCGAGCGATCTGGCAGCTTCTGCGCGGAGGATAGGGGATCAGGTGGGAAAGGGCTTAAGGGCGGTGGGTCCATTCTGCTCGCCCGGATGATCCTCTCCAGAGGAGTGGGTTCTGTTCGATGGGCGATGACGGAGGGGTCTCCGGGATCGCGATCCATGGGGAGAACCCGGAGGGTATTCCGGATGGAGGAAAGGGTTCCGATGTCGGCACAGGATCGTGGAAGGGCTCGTTCAGGAACGCCGGGCCTGGGATGGCTGACCTTCGGGCTGCTGGGGGTGATGATCGCCGGGCTGGTGGGAGGCCTGGATCGCGATCCCCTTGGGCGTTGGGCGATGACCGCCGTGGCTGCCATGGGCATGGCCTCGGCTCTACTGTTGCTCTGGGAGAGCGGGCCGCCCCGGGAATCCCAGTCCGCTCGCTGGGCACGGATGTTTCTGTTGTTACTCCCAATCGGGCTCCTGTTGCTGTGCCGGGCGATCGCCATGACGGCGCCTTAGAGGGCATGATGGTGTGGTTGCTCCCCATCGCCCTGCGGATGGCGTGCCGGATGATTGCCGTCGCAAGCCCTTGAGCTCCTCGTGAGCCTGGAGGAAGACTTGCCGCGCTCGTGGGTTTCCCGACTGCTTCTCCTGCTCACTGTTTCTGGCTGGCTCGGCGTCGCCTCCATCCCGGCGACGGCCCAGGGCCAGGGTGATGCGATCGACCTGGTGCTGATCGCCGATCGCTCCGGCCGTGCGCCGGATCCTGGGCTTCGCGGCGCGATGGGGGATTTGCTGACCCTATGGGGTGCCACGGCGGCCCCTCAGGATCGGCTGTTCCTGTTGCGAGGCGGGCCCTTCCCCCGGATGATGGGGGAGGTTTTCTCCATGCGGGATGCGGAGGATCGGGTCGCCTTCCAGAGGATGCTTACTCGCCTGGGCGGATTTGATCGGGGGGATGCCCGCTGGCTCTCGATCGCCCAGCTGGCGGTCCGCAGCTTGAGCGGACTTCCGGACCCCGCGCCTTCCAGCGGTTTGCTCGCGCTGGCTCGCGCAGATCCGGCGGATCCGGAGGCCCTGTCATCGGCCGCCGCCGCTCTGGCAGGCCCACCCGCTCGTCCGTTCTTCGCGCTCTCGCTGGAGCAGAGTCTGGGCCGCCTGGATGCCACGCTGGCGAAAGCCTCCGGCGGCGTCGCGGCCATGGCCCCGCTGGATGAAGGGCGTTACCCGGCGGCCCTCCGCCTCTGGGGGGCGCTCTCCCCCTATCGCTGGACAACCTGGTTGGTGCTCCCTCCCGGGCTGGAGCAGCGCCTGGAGTTGCCCCCCGGCACCATCTGGGCCGCCTTTGTCCTTGTCCGTCCGTCCCCTTCCGTCCGTCTGGTGAACCTGATCCATGAGGGCACGGACTAGCTGGGCCCCGCCGCTCAGGCGCGCATCGATCGGGTTTCCACCGATCGCCTGGAGATCGTTACCCTGTTGACGTTCGGATCTTATGAGGGGGAGTGGCGCATCCGATCGGAGGGAGAGCGGGAGGCCGGATTGGGCGTGGTGGTCAGTGTTAAGAAGTCCCCTGCTTCCCCAGGGGCCGGCTCCAGCCCGTCGGTGGACGGTCCCTGCCGGCGCGCCTCTCTTCCTGGAGGCGATCGTCCCTCGCTGGCCGCCGGACGCCATCCTGGAGTGGCAGGCCGGGGATCTTCGGATCCCCCTGCGGGATGATGGAGGGGAAGCCGATCGGGAGGCGGGAGACGGGCGGGCCAGTGGCCTGTTCGATCCGGGCACCCTCTCTGGACGGGTGGAAGGGGCTTTCCGTTTGAGCTGGAAGGGAGGGATCTGGGAGCAGCCGGCATGGCTGGATCTGGAGCCGGACCTCCCGATCCTAAAGGCTCGGGTTCCGGTCTCCCCCACACCGGGCATGCCCATCACCATCACGGTGGATCGCCCGGATGGGGTGGAAACGGTGAGCTGGCGCTGGGCCGGGTGGCGGCTGGGGAGCGCTCGCTATCAGCCTCCGGAGGCGGCGATCGCCACCGAGTCGGGCTGGCAATGGACGTTCCGGACGCCAACGGGGGGGAAGGTCCGCTTCCTGGCCCTGGGGGAAGTGCGGATATCGACGGCGCGGGTCTATCCGCAGGCGGTCGTGGTGGATCTGGCGGTGGTCGCTCCCACGGAGGGCCGTCTGTTCGTGACCCTGGAGAAGCGGCCGCAGCGCCTGACCCTGCCCGGGTAGCTCACCCTCGTGATCACCTCCACCCTGGATCGTCCCGCCCAGCTCCGCCTGGAGATCGTGGAGGGGAAGGATCGGGTGCAGGTTATCCCCGCCCTGGTCCCGGTTCCTGCCCGGGAGGTGATCCGCCGGAAGATCCAGGTGCGCGGGGAGGGCCTTCCGGATCCGCAGTCTGTTCGGATCCGGTTGCGCGAGGAGAAGGGGGCTCCGGTGGAAGGAGGCGAGCTTTCTCTCCTCGTTGCCCCCGCGAAAGGCGGGGGCTTCTCGCCGGTCTGGCTGTGCCTGAGCGCGGCGGTGGGAGCCGGAGGCTTCCTTCTCCTCCGCCGGCTGATGCAGCGTTCTCGGGAGCGATGGCCGTGATGGCAGCGATGCAGGGCCTTGGATATCTGGTGGGGTTGATCCTGACCGGCGTGCTAACGGGCCTGGCGGTAGGCGCGCATCTGGTTCATTATCTGGAGCGCCGGGAGATCAGCAGCCGCGCTCAATCCCTGGTGGTCCGCTCCGCGGAGGCCCGCAGCTTCCTGCTGGATCTGGGGGCGCGCTTCGACGCCAGCCCACGGGGCCAGCGGCTGGCCCGGCTGCTGGAGGCCGCGGATCTCTCGTTGCGGCCTCATGAGCTGCTGGCCCTTCAGGGGTTTGCGGTGTTCGTGGCCTTCTACCTGAACGCCCTGTTCCTTCACCTGGACCCCTTCCTGATCCTTTCCCTGGCTCTACTCGGCGTGCGCTTTGCGACCGGTCGCTACCTGGCCCATCGGGCGCGACACCGGGCGCTGCGCTTCGCCGAGCAGCTCCCGGAGGTGGCCGATACCCTGGCCCGGGGGCTGGGTGCCGGGCAGACGATCGTCCAGGCCATCGGGGAGGCGGCTGGCCGTCTCCCCCAGCCGGCCGCCGGAGCCCTCCGGCGGGTCTACCAGCAGCTTCTGCTGGGATACTCGCTGGGGGAGGCGCTTGAGCATCTCTATCAACTTTATCCTTCCCCGGACCTGGAGCTGATGATCACCGCCATCCTGGCCCAGCAGCGGGCGGGCGGGAATCTGTCGCGGGTGCTGCAGCGCCTGGCGATCACGATGGCCGAACGCCGGAGCATGCAGCGGGAGATCCGCGCCCTCACTGAGGAACCCCGCTTCAGCGCGATCTTGGTGATCGCCCTGCCCCTCGCTTTCCTGCTCCTCTTTCGAACCATCATGCCGGGAATGGTGGATGCGCTGATCACCCAGCCCCTGGGTTGGGTCATCCTGGGGATCAGCCTGGCCATGCAGATCGGGGGATTCCTGTTGATCCGTCGCATCACCCGGGTGGAGGTATGAGCCTTTGCTGGAGCTGTGGGCCTGCATGGGGTTGCTCACCGTGGCCCTGGCCGCGGCCGCGATCTGGCACTGGTCTGTTCCCTCAGAGACCCGGCTGCGTCTGGAACGGACCTACCCTATGGGGATCAGCGGCCCGTCTTTTTCGGAGCGCATCCACCGCTGGTCCCTCCGGCTGGCCCGCGAGGTCCCAACGTTCTGGAGCCTGTTGGGCCGGGAGCGTCTGGCTCGCACCCTGGCGCAGGCCGGGCATCCCCATGGGCTGACCGTGGAGGCTTTCTACGGGATGCATGTGCTGGGCGGCCTGGCCGGCGCTGCCCTGGGGGCTTTTCTCTATCTGATGGACATCCTGCTGGGCTTCGGCGGCTGCATGCTCATCTTCACCGTCCTGTCCGTGGCCGGCGGGTTCCTCGCCCCCACGTTCTGGATGAACCGCCTGATGGAGCGGCGTCAGAAGCAGATCGATCGGGCGGTTCCCGATTTCTTAGACACCCTGGCCGTGCTGCTGGAGGCCGGGCTGCCATTCGAGGCCGCGCTGCGCCATTTAACGGAGCGATTGGGGAACCCTCTGGGCGAGGAGCTGCGCCGGTTCCTCCAGGAGCTGGAGATGGGCGTCCCGCGGGTGGAAGCCTATCGGGGTCTGCTGGAACGCAACAACGCTCCTGCCCTGCGGATCTGGGTGGAGGCCATGCTGCAGGCGGAGCGTCTGGGTCAGCCCCTGACTCCCACGGTCACCCGCATCGCCGCCGACATGCGCGCCCGGCGCGTTCAGAAAGCCCGGGAGTGGGTCGGCCGGGTGGGCCCGGTCGCCTCCATGCTGGTGGCTCTGATCATCGGACCGGCAGTGATGTGCATGCTGGGCGGAGGCATGCTCCTCCAGCTCCTGCGCCAGGGTCTCTTCCCACGCTGAGCGCGCCGGATGCGGCCGGCCCCCAGGGAAGGGAGCTTTCAGAACCGGAAGGAGAGCGTGAATGGGATCCGTGGGGAACCCGGAAGCCCCGGAGATCCTCGCCCGCAGCCTGGAGCGGGCCCGCCGCCGGGAGGCCGAAGGGCTCTGGGAGGAGGCGGCGCAGATCTACGCTTGGCTGATAGAGCGCTTCCCGGAAGCTCCGGAGCGATCCGAGTGGGAGGAAGGCGTTCATCGATGCCGGCAGATGCTCCAGCTGGAAGCGGATTGGGCGGCCGCGGAAGAGGCGGATCAGGCCGGCGATCGGGAGGCCGCCCGGGCCGCCCTCCGTCGGATCGTGGATCGGCATCCCGAGTTCGAGAGGGGAGGGCGCACGGCCCGCGCATGGCTGGAGGATCTGGAACGGGAGCGGGCGGCCCGACAGAGACGTTACCGGGCCTTCGCCGCCGTCTTCGGATTCGTCCTGGCCGCGCTGGGATGCGGAGCCGGGATCGCCCTGGTCGTCTTCGTCTGGCACAGCGCGGCGGGCCTCTTCCCCATCCAGCCCTCCCCATCCCCCACATCCCTCATTCTGGAAACACCCTCTCCCTCGCTTTCCCCTGTCCCACCGGACGAAAACGAACCGTCGGTCTTCCCGCTCCCCGCGATGCCGTTGAGCGCTGCCCCCGAGCGCATCGCTGTTCTGGCCCGCTGGGGGACGGAAGGGGTCCCGGCCGGAGCGGCCCTCTCCCCGGATGGGCGCTGGATCGCCTTCCCCATCGGGAATCGGGTGGAATGGTTCGAGGCCGACACCCTGCGCTCCGTTCGCACCTTGGAGATCCCGGCGGTCGATGTCATCTCCCGCCTGGCCTTCTCCCCGGATGGCCGCTGGTTCGCGGTGGGAACGGAAGGGGGAAGAATCTACCTGGGATCGGTTGCGGAGCAGGCCATCGTGAGCCCCCTCGTCCCGAAACATCGCGGGGTCCTGGTGGAAAGCCTGGCCTTCTCCCCGGATTCCCTCCGCCTGGCGGCCGGACAGACCGGCGAGATCGATCTCTGGGAGATCCCGGGCGTCCCTGCGAAATGGGAGCTCTCCGCCCAGTTCGCTATCCCGGTGGAGGCCACCCTGAGGGTCCGGCTCTCGCCGGTCAGCGCCCTTTCGCTGGAGCGGCGTCCCATGCGGATCTTCGATCTGCTGTTTGCTTCCGATGGGGGAGGGCTCATCGCCGGAAGCGGAGCCGGGGCCATTCATTTCCTGGATCTCCAGGGCCAAGAGATCCGACGCCTGGAGCCCGGTGGGGCGTGGGTGACCGCCCTGGCCCGGAGCCCTGATGGCGCCCTCCTGGCCGCCGGAGATTCCAGCGGACGGATTTCCCTCTGGCGGCTCCCGGATGGCGCTGCGGTCGTGGCCTTCCCCGCCCACGCAGGCGGGGTGACCGCTCTCGCCTTCTTTCCGGACGGAGCCGCCCTGCTCTCCGGAGGCACCGATCGGACGATCCGGATCTGGCCCCTCCGCGATCGGGCCGGGAAGGTGTGGTATGAGGATCGGATCGCATGGGTGGACAGCGTGGGGATCACCGTCGATGGGCGGGTGATGGCCTCGTTCTCCGATGGCCATCTGCGGATCTGGCGGTGGCCGGATGGACAACCGGAGCGGGAGATCCAGCGGCCCTCCGGCATGTATCCCCACGCCCTCGCGTTCGATCCCGCCGGACGCTGGCTGGCCGCCGGCTTTGCCGACGGCACCCTCCGGATCTGGCCCATCTCCTCCACCCGACCGCTCGCGACGTGGGGTGCCCATACCCTCTGGGTCGATCGGATCGTTTTCCACCCGGAGGGACGGTGGCTGGCCTCCGCCGGCGTGGATGGGAAGATTTACGGGTGGAGCCTTCCAGGAGGAGAGCGGATCGCTGCCTTCGAGGTCGATCCCGGTTGGCCTTCCGATCTGGCCATCACCCCGGATGGGGAATTTCTGATCGCCGGGGGCTTCAATCTCCGGATCTATCGGTTTGCTGTTCGCACTGGAGAACGGGCGGTGATGGAGACCGGCTTCCTCCAGGTGACCGATGAGGCCGGGCGTCCGCTGAGGGATCTCCTCCGGACCCGTGATTTCCACCTGCGCTCCACGCTCGCTCTCAGCCCGGATGGACGGCGCCTGGCGCTCCATCTCCCCGGCCTCCCGGGCGAGATCGCCCTGGACTCGTCATTCGCGTTCGGCCGCTCGCTCCAGCGCATGCTCCTTCCAGAAGGCCCGGGCCTCTCTGGGGTCATGGCTTTCAGTCCGGACGGTCGCTGGCTGTTCGCGGGAACATGGGGAGGCGCGTGGCGCCTTCCTCTCCCGGAAGGTTCGCCGGCGGAGCGGCTGATCTCCGAGCCCGTCCTCAGCATGGCCCTCTCGCCACGGGGCGATCTGCTCGCCCTGGGCGGGTTCTCCGGGCGCATCGATCTGATCCGTCTCCCGGACGGCCAGCGGATCCGCACCCTGTATGGACATCGAGGGGAAGCAGTGATCGCCCTCGCCATCTCGCCGGATGGCCGGGTGCTGGCCTCCGGAGGGGAGGATGGGACCATCGTCCTGTGGGGGGTGCGCTGAGATGGGGGAAGGGGCGCTTCTTCCTCGACCCCGGGTTCTGCTGGTGGAGGATCATCCGGAACTGGGCCCTTCGATCCGGCAGGGGCTGATCCGGGAGGGGTTCGAAGTGGAGCTGGTGACCACGCTGCAGGCAGCGCTGCGACGGATCCTGCAGGATCCCCGGCCGCAGATGATCGTCCTGGATCTCTCTTTGCCGGATGCGGATGAGCTGGAGGCCGTTCGGGCCCTTCGGGCCCTTCCTCTATCCGATCCGCCGATGTTGCTCGTTCTCACCGTCTATCGGGATCTGGAACTGCGGGTGCAGGCCCTGGAGGCGGGGGCGGATGATTTCATGGTCAAGCCCTTCGCCATGGAGGAGCTGGCCGCGCGGCTGCGCGCCCTGGCCCGCCGGGGACGATCGGACCGACGGGCTCCCCTGACCTTCGGCCCTCTGATCCTGGATCCTTCCCATCGGACGGTTCGGCTGGGAGGTCGAATGACGGAGCTGACGCCCGGGGAGTTCACGATCCTCTATCGTCTGGCGCTGGCCGGCGGGGGTCCCCTTCGGGCCGGGGATCTGGGAGAAGCCCGGGCCGGAGATCCCATCGCGTTCAGCGAGGGAGCGGTGCGGGTGCTGGTCCATCGAATCCGGCGCAAGATCCATCAGGCTTTCGGAGAGCGGGTGGAGATCCGCTGGCACCGCCTGGAGGGCTATCGTCTGGAGGTCCGGGAATGAAGCGCCGGGCGCCGATGTGGCGGGTTCAGTATCTGACCGTCGCCCTGCTGGGGGCGATCACCGTTTACCTCAACCTGTTCATCAGCCTCCCCCGGGAGATCGCCGGCATGCTGGAGCGTCAGGAGGCGCTACATCGGGAGGCCTTCGCCGGGCTCCTCGGGGCTTACCTGCGGGCCCGGGAGCGCGACGGCGTCCCCCTCGAACAGGCCTTGCGGGAAGTGGGGCCATGGCTCACCGGCTACGCCTTCTATGCCTTCCCCCCGGAGGTCCCCGAGTTCCCGGTTGGGGTCTCCGCCCTGGGGATCGCGCTTCCGGACGGCCGGCGGCTGGCGATCGGGTCGAATCCGGTGGGCTGCGCGGGGTGTGCGGATCCAGGTTTCTGGCTGCGGTTGCTCGGGCTTTCCGCGGCGATCTGGCTCGTCCTCGCCGCCGTGCATCTGTGGCTCTGGATCCGGTTCTCCACGTGGTTGAGAAGGATCCAGATGGCGGCCCAGGCCATTATCGCGGGGGAGGTGCATCCGCCCCTTCCGCCGGTCTCTCCGGACGAGCTGGGCCAGATCGCGGAGGCCCTGGGGCAGATCGCCGCCTCCATGGCCCGATTCCGGGAAGCCCGCCGTCGCTTTCTGATGGCCGCGGCCCACGAGCTGCTGAACCCTCTCGCCCTCCTGATCCGCGAGCTGGAGGATCTCCGAGCCCTGGAGCTCAGGGGGGAAGCGGCGGATCGAACCCGCCGGGCCCTGGACCAGGGGCGCCATCTGCAGCGCATGATCGAGGATCTGCTCATCGCCGCCCGGGAGGACCAGATGGCCTTCCCGATGCGAAAGGAGCCACTGGATCTGGCCGATCTCCTGGTTTCCGTGGTGGAAGCCTACGCGCCGCGCATGGAAGCCGGAGGACGCCTCATAAAGCTCTGGCTCCAGGCGGCTCCCCTTCCCGTTCGTGGGGATCCCACCCGTCTGCGCCAGATCCTGGGGAACCTGCTGGAAAACGCCCTGCGATACAGCCGCCCGGGGGAGACTATCCAGGTGATCGCCGGACGGGGGGAGCGGGTGGTGGTGGAGATCTGCGGCGGGGCGTCGGGCGCGGCGAGCTTCGGGATGGGGCTGGGATGGGCCCTCGTCGAGGAGCTCATGCG
>Ga0209695_100654_pt1 | contig 9849 bp, 11 predicted proteins | sample DewCreD2012metaG_4_FD_184110 | JGI IMG/M metagenome (GOLD analysis project Ga0209695, IMG submission 184110) | Hot spring sediment bacterial and archeal communities from British Columbia, Canada, to study Microbial Dark Matter (Phase II) - Dewar... ...
TTGCTGAATTAAAATCCAGGACAGAAGAAAACACTAAAGCTATCGCTGAGCTTAGAGCTAGGACAGAAGAAAACACTAAAGCAATCGCAGAATTGAGATCTGCTATAATAGAATTGAGAGCGGTAACTGAAGAGAACACAAAAGCTATTATTGAATTAAGATCAAGAACTGAGGAGAATATTAAGGCTATCGCAGAACTAAGGATTAGAACAGAAGAAAACACTAAAGCTATCGCAGAACTAAGAGAAACCGTTGCGGAAATGCGTAAAATATTATTAAGCCATGATATTATGTTGAAAAGATTAGGAAAAGCAGTTGGTGGGTTGGGCAGAAGTTTGGGTTCTCTATTAGAAGATAGCGTAAGGAGAGGATTAAAGAATTGGCTTATTACAAATGGTTATGTAGTTAATCAACTTGAACCAAAAATAATAGACAATATTGAGTTTGATTTGTATATTGATGCAATTAAGGGTAATAGAAGATTGAAAGTGATAGGAGAAATTAAACAAACAATTACGCCTAAGAAGGTAGAAAATTTTGCCTTAAAATTAGAGAAACTTTCAATGAAAGATTTTGAAGCTTTGATGGTTTTCAAGAGGATCAAAAAGAAAAACAGTGTTATAGAGAAAGCAAAGATTAAGAAAATTTATCTCCTTTATCATTTGGGTGATGATGTCTTTGTTAGTTATAAATTAGGAGACTTGTTTTAAACTCTACTAAAAATCATAGTTATAAATCCTTTATTCTAGCAGGAAATAGAGAATATGTTAAGAATCTATTATTGAATAAAGCATTATATATTTCTTAAGATTGTAAAACGTACTTCATAATTAATTGTTTTAAGTAATCTTAGCAGCCTTAATGCATGGACTAAAAAAATGTAAAAAAATATTTCTCTGTAAATGCTTTAATATTTTAATGACACAATACTGGGAGCCTAATATTGAATTAGCACCTAAAAAAGAAATAGAAGAAATTCAACGCAAGAGATTAAAATTTATACTGAATTACGTGTATGAGAGAAGTCCATTTTATAAGAGGAAATTCAAAGAATGCGGGGTTACGCCATATGATTTTAATGAACTGAGAGATATCAAAAAGTTTCCTTTCACTACTAAAGATGATTTAAGAGAATATGCTTATCCTTATGGCGGCGATTTTCTATGTGTACCGAGGGAAGAATTAATAGGATGGCACATGAGTAGCGGTACCACAGGAAAACCAACAATAGGTGGTTATACATTTAAGGATTACGAAACTTGGATGCACATAATGGCGAGGACTTTAGTTACAGCTGGCGTAAGCAAAGGCGATATAATTTTGAATATATATGGTTACGGCCTTTTTACAGGCGGATTAGGATTCCATCAAAGTGCTCATTTGGTAGGCGCTTCAGTAATACCATGGGGTGTGGGGAGAACTGAAGCTATGCTAAACATAATCCAAGATTTCAAGCCTACAGTAATGACAGGAACACCTTCATATCAGCTTCACATATTAGAATTAATTACGAAAAAAGGAATGGATCCAAAGAAATCATCTTTGAAAATAACAATACCAGGTGCTGAAACATGGACTGAAGAAGTGAGGAAAAGGCTTGAAGAGGGATTTGGCCTAAAAGAGAAAGGAGGAGGGGCTAGGAATGTATATGGAGCTACAGAACTATTAGGACCAGGAGCCGGACAAGAATGCGAATATGAAAATGGTTTTCATTTTTGGATAGATCATTTCTTTTTAGAGATCATTGATCCAGAAACTCTTGAACCTGTAAATCCTGGTGAAGAAGGTGAAATGGTAGTTACCACTTTAACAAAGGAGGCCATGCCTTTTATAAGATATAGGATGAGAGATATAACAGTTTTAGATGAAGATAAATGTCCATGTGGAAGGAATGCTTTTCCTAGATGTATGTGGATAAAAGGTAGAGTTGACGATGTAATATACTTCAAAGGAGCAAAAATATGGCCACTAGATATTCAAAAAGTATTATTGAACTATCCAGAGGTTATTGAATATCAAGTAATTATTGATAGACCTGCAGGGGAATTCATAGTTAATCTTGAATTTAAAGAAGGATTAGGTCATAAAGATAGAGAAATTTTACTCGATAAAATAAGAAATGATCTAGTTAGGACATTGATTTTCGTTACTCCAAAGCTAGTACCAGTATATCCTAATACCTTGCCTCGCTATGAAGGTAAGTCAAAGAGAATAATTGTAAAAGAACTATGAAAGTGATTGAGGAAAAATTGGATTTAATCCTTAGAGAGTTGAATGAGATCAATCAAATTGCAAAGGAAAATAACATGCTTTTCTTAGAAAGGATTTCGCTACACTTGATAAGTCATGTTCAGACTTTGCTAGAAAGTTTAAAAAAGAGCCAAGCAGGTTTTTCTATAAAGCCTACTCAGTAATAATTTTTTCACCCGTTCTATAAACAGTAGCTTGACAGAGAGCAATTATTTCTCCTTCCTTATTGTAGACTTTTATTGAGTATACTGCAGTCCTTTTGCCTCCGCTTTCTTCTTTAGCTTCAGCTATTATTTCTTCACCTAAATGAACAGGTCTTCGATAGCAAATCTCTACTACTAACGCTAAGGATCTAATCCCTTCAGAATTGCTTGCTGCTGCGAAAGCTGCATCAGCCAAAGAAAATATAACCCCTCCATGGGCTACGTTATGAAAGTTTATCATGTTTTCTCTAACTATCATTGAATACTTTGCATATCCTTTTCCTATTTCTATGCATTTAATGCCTAAGAATTTTGTATAGTTGTCTTCTCTAATTATTTCATAAAGTTTCTCATTTTTGTCCTCCATTATAATAAAAATACTACATTTGTATTAAGATTTATATTCTTGAATAAATATTATATGAAAAAATGATATTACGTATTGATCGCATCCTCAAAAAATTTGGAGGGCATATTGTTTTAAATGATGTGAGCTTTGGCTTGATAGAAAAAGAAATATTTGGCTTAGTTGGAGCTAATGGTGCAGGTAAAACTACTTTGATTAATGTAATAACTGGCTTTCTTAAACCTGAAAAGGGAAAAATTTTCTTTAACGGTCAAAATATAACTGGATATAAACCACATGAAATTTGCAAATTAGGAATAAATAGAACTTTTCAAATACCGGCATGTTTACCAAATTTGACAGTTAAAGAAAACATAATGATAGCATTATTGTTTAATAATGATAAAAAGATTAAAATTGAAGAAAGAATAAAAGAGCTTACAGAACTTTGTGGAATTTCATCTAAATTAAATACCTTAGCTTCAAATCTTAATACTTCAGAACTTAAACGATTAGATTTGGCAAGAGCACTTGCTACGAATCCTAAGATTTTATTGTTGGATGAGTTCTATACAGGTTTAAATGTTGAGCAAGCAAATCAATATATTAAATTATTGAACCAGATAAGAGAAGAAGGTATAACTTTAATGGTTGTTGAGCATAATATGAGAATAATTAGCAAATTGTGTGAACGAATTATGGTATTAGATTATGGAAGAAAGATAGCTGAGGGTAATCCTGAAGAAGTGATGAGAGATCCTTCTGTTATAGAAGCCTATTTAGGAAAGATTCATTAAAATGCTCTTTTTGAAAGAAATTGAAGCAGGATATGGAAAGCTCCAAGTATTATGGAATGTTAATCTTGAAGTTAAGGAAAAAGAAATTGTTTGCCTTTTAGGTCCTAATGGAGCAGGTAAGACAACAACCCTAAAAGTTATTGCAGGATTTATAACACCTTATAGAGGCAAAGTATTCTATAAAGACAGGGATATAACTGAGCTTCAACCTTATGAAAGATTTAAATTAGGTGTTACTTTAGTTCCTGAGACAAGAGAGTTATTTCCTTACATGAGTGTAGAAGAGAATTTATTGATTGGAATTGAAAATTCAAGAAAAAGAATTAAAAGCAAGGAAATAATCGAAAAGGTCTTGGATTTATTTCCTGTGCTTAAAGAAAAGAAAAAACAATTAGCAAAAACTTTAAGCGGTGGTGAACAACAAATGCTAGCTATAGCAAGAGCTCTTGTTTCTGAACCATCCGTGCTTATTTTAGATGAACCATCTACAGGTTTAGCACCCAAGCTAATAGCAAAAATATTTGAAGTATTGCCTAAGTTAAGAGAAAGCGGATTGACAATTTTATTAGTTGAGCAAAACTTAAGACTTGCGCTTAACATTGCAGATAGAGGTTATGTTATGGAAAATGGAAAAATAGTTATTGAAGGTAGTGCAGAAGAGTTGAAAAATAATGAGAAGATTAAATCTGTCTACCTAGGATTCTATTAGTTATTCTTGTAAGTAAATCAATTAAGCCTTTTGGTGCGAATATAATAATTATAGCTAAGAAAAAGCCTATAGCAAGTAATGCTAAATATCCTGCAAACGAACTAAGTTGAATCCATGCTATCCAAATAACGAATGCTCCTAAAATTGGTCCTTCAGGAGTTTTAAGACCACCAGCTAAAGTAAATATCAAAGGCCAAAATGAATTTTGTACATTGAATATCTCAGGGGAAATAAATAAAGTAATTCCATGAACATAAAGTGCTCCTGCAAGTCCTGCTAAATAAGTGCTTATCATGAATGCAATAATCTTGTAAAGTGTTGTGTTAATCCCCGAAATTTTTGCTAATGTTTCGTTTTCGTCAATTGCTTTAAAAGCATAACCTAGTTTTGAATTGTAAATAATTAAAGTAATTAGATAAACCCCGATCGTAATCGTTGCCATGATATAGTAGTTCATAAATTGATAATTTGAAATATAACCCACAAGTGGCTTTGCAAAAATTCCATTCCAACCATCTGTCAAAAATCTTAATCTATCATCAACGATTATTGCTTGGACGATTAGCGAAAATCCAAATGTAACCATTGCCAAAAACCATTCTCTTAATCTCAAAACAATTATTCCCAAAGCTAAACCAATAACAGCTGCAAAGATTGGACCTATAAAGATTGTCAATAAAGGTGGAAGTCCTATATTCTTTGCTAACAATACTGATGAATATGCGCCTATTCCAAGAAATGCAGCATGTCCAAGAGAAACTTGCCCTGAATAGGTTAAGATATTCCAACTCATTGAGTAAATAGCGAACACAAGTATGAGTGAAAAAATTTGCAAATAGTAAGCATCGGGAAATAATAAAGGAATGAGAATCAATACTGCTATAACTGCGATTTGAATCTTACCAAAAATTTTATTCATCATTCTTTTCCGAATATACCTGAGGGTCTTATAATTAACACAATTGAAAGTATCAAAAATGCTATTGCATCTCTCCATGCACCTCCTAGAGTAGCGTCTGTTATATTTTCTGTTAATCCTAGGACTAAACCACCTATTATAGCGCCTGGAATACTTCCTAATCCTCCTAATATGATTATTGCAAATGCTTTTATTGCAGGTAAAGTACCTGAATAAACATCAAAACTATTTATAATTCCAAAGAAAGAGCCTGCCAATGCAGCTAATGCAGCACCTATACCAAAACTTATCATGTCCATCCTTCCAACATTAATTCCCATCAAATTTGCGGCATTTCTATTTTGGCTTGTAGCTCTAAGTCTTCTACCGAAGCTTGTTTTCATTATGATTACATAAAATATAATTAAGAAAATTGAAGTCACTAATAAGATAACTAAATAGTTTAATGGTAGTAACAAAGAACCAAGTTCGATCGAAGAACCACTAAAAATGGTCGTCATTAATACAGGCTTTACTTCTTTATTTACTTCAAGAATTGTTTGTGCAAGAGAATTCTGTATTATTAAAATTAATGCAATGCTAACAAATATTTCATTCAATTTTGAAGTTCCTTTTATAGGTCTGAAAAAAACTTTTTCAATTCCCATGCCCAACAAACCAACAATTATCATTGAAATAGGTATTAAGAAAAAAGGATCAATATTAAGTAAGGTAGATATGAAATACGTTATATACGCTCCCATGATCATGATCTCCCCATGTGCAAAATTTACAACTTTCATTACGCCAAAGATTATATTAAGACCTAAAGCCAGCAAGCTATAAATTATGCCAATTATTAACCCCCAGAATAAAATACTATAAAATGATTCGGAAAAAAACGATAAAAAAATTATCATTTATTCGCCAGGTTGGAAATCTGGAGGAACTTGGAAGTTTGCTTCTTTGATGTTAGATGGCCAAATTATAACAGGACGCAGTTCTTTAATAGTTTCATCCCATCTCAATTGTACTCCGTATATCTCAAATGTTTGCTGTCCTTTTGCACCGAAATAAACTTTACCATTTGGAACAGGAATCATTAACTGGTCGATCGTCATGCTTCTTAAGGTATCTCTTATTTTAATCTTATCTAAAGTTCCTGCTAGCTCAATTGCTTTGGCTGCTATGTAAACTGCATCATAAACTGAGAGACCTTGAGAACCTGGTAATACACCCCATCTTTCTTTAAATTTGTTCATGAAATTCTGAACTTTTTCTCTTGCTGACGGGTGGCTGCTATATGGTCCATAATACGTTTGCATTAAAGAATAATCCCCTGCTTTTCCTAAGTTCTTATAATATGTAGCCTCATCAACACATGTACAAACAGGACCCCAGATTTTCTTTAGACCTAAATCGTTGACACCCTGTTGAATCGCATTAATTGTTTCTGCAATGAATCCAATAGGAACTATTACATCCGGTTTAGCAGCCGCGGCTGCTGACAATAAAGCATGAAAATCGGTCGTTCCAACTTTGAACTTACCAATATAAACAAAGGTTAGAGGTAAGTTCTTACTTACAGTTGTCTGATTAATTCCAAAGAAGAAATCTTGACCAAATGGTGAATCTTGATATATTACTGCCACTCTCAAATTTCTGTTGGGCGCAACAACTGGTTTAACAGCTTCAGCAAGAATCAATGCAATCGAAGCTCCATGTTCTGGTCCTACGGCTTGATATAAAACAAACCAGCTAGTATCTATATCAGTTCTAGTGACAACACGAGGCGTTGAAACTCCTGTTATTATATAAGGCGTTTGTGATTGAGCGATGATAGGCTGAGCAGCATATATGAATGCGCTACCAAAACCTCCTACAATTATATCTACTTTGTGTTGATTTACTAATCTATTTGCTGCATCTATAGTTTTTTGCTGATCGCTTTGCTGATCTTCTACGATTGGAATAAATGGTAATTTCTTGTTGAATTCTTTAACATAAACACCTCCTTGTTCGTTTATTTCTTCGACAGCTAATTGAAAGGCTTTCAACATATCTTGTCCAGTAGGAGAAACGGGCCCTGTAAGATGGGTTAACAATCCTATTTTTATTCCTGCTGGTGCTGCTGGAGGTGTTGGAGGTGCTAGAGAATATAAATAGGCAAAATATACTCCGACTCCTACTGCGGCAATAACTACAATTGCGGCAATTATAATTGCCGTAGCTTTTGTTATAGCCCTAGAATCATTCATCATATATTATTTTTATTTATTGGATATATAAATTTATTTTTTACGTTATATATATATTTATATATATAAAAAAAGATTTTAAATAGATGTAAGTCGGAAATATTATATCTAAAAAGTATCTATATAGATTATCACAAATAGATATAGATAATATTATACCATTAATTTCTGCTAAATTTAAAATGGACCAATAAATTATAGAATATGCATCAATACAAATTACGAGTTAGGCTATCTGAGACCGACTTTTTAAAAATTGTATACTATGCGAATTATTTTGTTTATTTTGATGTTGCGAGGATAGAATTGCTTAGAGAAGCAGGTATAAATCAAAAAGAAATGGAAGAAAAAGGCTTAGTATTCTTATGTGCAGAAGCGAGTTGTAAATACATACTTCCTTTGGAATTTGATGAAGAGATAACGATAAAGACTTGGATTGAAAGGATAGGGAAAACAAGTATAACATATAGACATTTAATTTTAAACGAACAAGGTAAAGAGGCTGCAGAAGGTTATGTAAGAGATGTTCTAGCTAACAAAGAAAGAAAACCTTTGGAAATTCCAGAAGAATGGAGAAACGCTTTGAGAAAATATATAAAAGGATGATTATTCACTAATCAATGCTCAGAATTGCTCTTATTCAGCCTGATTCAAGGGGAGATAAAGAAGAGGTGTTGAATAGGGCTATAAAGCTCATTGAAGAAGCAGGTAAAGAAAAAGCTGAACTTGTATGCTTACCTGAACATTGGATAGTTTACTATAATTTTAATGAAATTTTAAAAGTGCTTTCAGATGCTGCAAAAAGATATGGAATCTCTATAATAACAGGTGGTAATTATATTAAAAATAACGAAATAACCGAGGTTTCAAGTTTTATTATAGATGAAAGCGGTCAAATTATAGGAAGTCAAAAGAAGATCCATTTGTTCGGTGCAGAAAAAGAAGTTGCGATACCTGGCGAAGAATACAACGTTTTTGATTTTAAAGGTACGAAGATAGCCATTTCAATATGTCATGATCTCGTCTATCCCGAGACAATAAGAATATTAGTATTAAAAGGCGCAGAACTAATATTTGCTCCTGCGAGGATAAGATATAAAGGTTTTGAACCATGGAAGTTATATGTCTTAACACGAGCTTTGGAGAATAGAGTTCATATAGCTACTGTAAATACCTTGCTTCCACCTAATTTTTTGGGTAATAGTTTTGTCGTTGATTTTAAGATAGAAGAAGACGTCGTAATACCCTATATGTATAAAGAAACAGGTGGTGAAGAGGGATTTGTTATAGCTGATATAGATCCTAAGAAAGTTGAGAAATTTAGAAAAGAAAGGCTCGCTGCTCGGAGAGTTTCGACTTATTCTCTAATTCTTACAAAATAACTTTAACATGAAAGCTTTAATTTTCGGAGCAGGAGGAGCAGGAGATTGCATTTCTGCCATAATTGCAATGAACTACTATAAAAAACTTGGTTATGAAACACTTCTAGGTTCAATTATTTGGGAAAGATATGTAATCGATCCTGTTCCTGGACCAATAAACTTCGAGGATTTAAGCGATGCAGATAAATTCAATGAATGCATTTATTTACTTAATGAGAAAAGTTATGCAATCAGAGCTGGTCAAATCATAATTCCTACTTTGGTTAAAGTAATTAAAACGTTGAAGATTGAAAATGGAGTAGCTCTAAATAATAAACTGGGACCAAATCATTTAGCCCTTTGTATTAAAGAATTTGCAGAAAAAGAAAATATGGATTTAATAATAGGTGTTGATGCAGGAGGAGATATATTAGCAAGAGGAGATGAAGATTCTCTCGTTAGTCCACTCGTCGATGCAATATCTTTAGCAACTATGTTGAAATTAAAGCAATACGGTTTCAATGTTATAATAGGCGTTATAGGATGTGGAAGTGATGGCGAAATAACTTATGAAGATTTCCTAAAAAGGATTAGCGAAATAGCCAAAATAGGAGGACTGATTGACATAAAAGGTTATGATATCGAGACAGCCGCAATGGTTAAGAATGTTTTACTGAAAGCAGAAAGTGAGGCATCAAAGATACCTTTAGATGCATTTCTCGGTTATTACGGTGAAATCGAAATCAGGAAGAAGACTAAAAAAGTATTTGTTACGCCTGCATCTTCTGTAATGTTTTTCCTCGATCCAATGAAAGTAGCATCTATAAACATTCTCGCAGAAGTAATTAAAGATGCTAATTCCTTAGAGGAAGCAAACTCATTGCTTAATAAAATGGGGATTTATACTGAATACGATTTTGAGAGAGATGCTTTTAAAAAATATGGAATTGATGTAAAGAATATAGATGGTGAAACTTTTTTAAAAATTAGATCTGAAGGTAAAAGAAGATTATTATAATAAAAAAAT
>Ga0209695_100677_pt1 | contig 9574 bp, 9 predicted proteins | sample DewCreD2012metaG_4_FD_184110 | JGI IMG/M metagenome (GOLD analysis project Ga0209695, IMG submission 184110) | Hot spring sediment bacterial and archeal communities from British Columbia, Canada, to study Microbial Dark Matter (Phase II) - Dewar... ...
GGCCTCGCCGTCTTGAACGTGGGGGATTACAGCTTTGGCAAGCCCACCCGCATTACCGCCCGCACCTACGTGGGAGGGAGGGGGGTGATCAACATCGAGCGGGAGGCGGAGATGTCCGGACGCATCCACAGCAAGGGGGTGTTCATCCTGGCCTCCTACGTCGGAGGGAAATACGCCCAGGACAAACCGCTGAGCTTCTCGGCGAGCCTGACGTTTGAGCAGCTCTACGAGGAGGTCGAAGGGGATAGCGCCGCCTCTGCAGAGCTCTACGCTCTCCTCTCGGATCTCGCCGGCGTCCCCATCCACCAGGGGATCGCGGTGACTGGGTCGGTGAACCAAAAAGGGGAGATCCAGCCCATCGGTGGGGTGAATGAGAAGATCGAGGGGTTTTACTACGTGTGCAAAGCGGTGGGACTTACCGGGCGCCAGGGGGTGGTCATCCCCGCGCAGAACGTCCGCAACCTGATGCTCCAGGAAGAGGTGGTGGAGGCGGTGAGGGCTGGCCAGTTCCATATCTGGGCGGTGCGGACGGTGGAAGAAGGGGTAGAGATCCTCACCGGGCTCCCTGCAGGGACGCCGGATGACCAGGGGCGATACCCAGAGGACTCCATTCATGGCCGCGTGGACCGCCGCCTCCGGGAAATGGCCGAGCGGATGCGTCAGTTCACCAGGCCGGACGTCTCCAGGGAAAGCTCCGGTGGAGCGACGTCTGCCCCTCCTGCATCGGAACAGAAAGCCCGTGGCCGAGGGAGAAGGAAGGGGGTCGGGTGAATGCCACGTCCCCGAACGGGGCAGATCCTCGCGAGGGTTTGGTGGCTGGTTTTCCTAACATGGATCTTGTGGGGGATCTCCCCTGGGGAAGAGCTTCAAGCTTCGCCCCGGACCTATTCCCCTGTCATCTTCCACACGCAGGATGGAGTCCGTCTTCATGGGAGGATCTACGGCGAAGGGGAGAGGGTGGTTGTCCTCTCGCACATGTACGGGACGGACATGCGCATCTGGCATGACTTTGCGATGGAGCTGGCCCGGCGTGGCTACCAGGCCCTGGCGTATAACTTTCGCCGCACCGGGGCATTTCGGGATTTCACGATCCTGGGGAGATTTCCCCTCGATACCTTCGCCGCAATCGATTTCGTCAGGCGGGATGATCCAGAGAAACTCTTCCTCGTCGGTGCAAGCATGGGTGGGACTGCTTCGCTCGTGGCCGCTGCCCTCCGGCAGGTGGATGGAGTTGTGGTCCTCTCAAGTGCGATGAAGTTCTATGGGTTAGACGCGAGGAGTGCGCTCCCCCGCATCACGGTGCCCAAGCTCTTCATCGTCGGGGAATATGACCGCCCCTTTTCAGAGAGTGCGAGGAGGATGTACCAGATCAGCCCTCCCCCTAAAGAGCTCCGGGTGTATCCAACAGCTGCGCACGGGACCCACCTCTTTTCCACGCCATACGCCCCCCAGATCAAAGCAACGATCTTCCAGTTCCTCTCCCAGTGATCCGTTCAGCCTACCAGCGCGCGGGAAAGGACCATCCATTCAATGGTGACCGTGCCCCCCCTCGCGCGGTAAAATGCCAGGGCAGAGGAGTCGGCATCCAGCGGGGCAGCGGTCCAAACGCTGGCGTACTTCATTCCCCAACCACGGAGACGGTCGAACGCCTCCTGCAGCAAGGCCGTTCCGATCCCCTGCCTCCGGTATTCCGGCAACACGCCGACTCCAAAGGCGAGCATCCCTTCCTGGATCCCCGTTTCCGTGGTGAAGGACTCGTCTACCCATGGGCACACGACCCCGACGGGGTTTCCCTCCCGGACGGCAACCAGAACCTGCCTCTGTTCTGGCTCAGAGAATGCCGCAGAGAACAGGTCTTGCACGCTTGCTTTCAGATTCTCCTCATCGGGCCACAACCAGATCCAGTCCGGAAGATACGTGCGGGTACAGAGGTCCACGAGGAGAGGGAGGTCCTCCGGGGAGGCCTCCCGGATCTCCCCCTGCGGTTTAGGAGGAGGGGACTCCGTAAGGTCCCACACGATCTTGAGGTATCGCGTTACCGGGGAGAAGCCGAACTTAGCGAAAAACCGCGCATAAGGCTCGAACGCCCAGCAGACGGCGAGAACCTGTTCTGCACCCCTCTGGACCAGCTCCTGGAGCGCTGTCTCCAGGAGCTGCCTCCCGATCCCCTGCCTCCGGAAGCCCTGGAGCACAACGAAGTGCGAGAGGACCGCGCGGGTTCTTTCGAGGGAATAACTCACAGCGCCGATGGGGAGGCCGCCAAGGAAAGCCATAAGGGTTTCCTTGGGCGAGAAATCTCCGGACATCGGCCCCGCCCTCACAGAGCCCGATGTGACAGGGATGTACCCGGGGCAGCGGATCTGCGCCTCGTTGAGGAGGTTGATCCAGTCACCGGTAGTCTCCGGCGTGAGGGGCCGAATTTCGATCTCGAACATAGGCCATGGGCTCCTTTCCGCGCCGAATTCTCTGGAAGAGGTAGGATTCCTCCCGAAGGCGCCGTATGTCTTTTTCTATTTGTGGAGCTGCATGGCATGGTCCTGACCATGGGGAGAGTACGAGGGATCCTTCTTGCGAGTTTCCTGCTGGTCCTCTTTTCCGTTCCGAGATCTGCGGTTGCCCTCCCCGTGCCTTTGAAGGTGTCCGTCGAGGTTTCGGTAACGGGCCGTCCAGCTCCCCCCGAGGTCGTTGTAGAGGCGCTTCTCTGGGAGGTCCGTCGGGCCCTCGGTCTTCCTCCGTTGACTGAGCCGCGTCTCCTCGTCCTGAACGGCCCTCCCCCTCTACCGCCTGGTGAAGAGGTTGAGGTTACGGGGGTCGTCCAGTTTACAGGGACGGAGCACCGCATGGGCGAGGTAGTGTTCCGCGCGCTGGTGCGGAACGAGGCGACCGATCTCCGGACGGCGGAGATTCTGGTCGTCAGCAATAGCCCTGAGAGGATCCAGCGCCAAGGAGTACTCCTCCCCGAGGTTACCCTGAGCGGCCCGGTGCGCGTGCTGTTCCACCACAAGAACGAGACAGCAGTCCCCCTGGATCTTCTGGTGAAGGTACGGAGCGTGGGGCTGGAAGGTTCAAGGATCCACCTCGTGAGCGGGATAGGGAAGGCGGGCCGGGATGAACTCCGGACGGGCCACCAAGCGATGCGTGCCTACCTCGCGAGGGCCGTTCAGGGGGTGGGATACTGGGTCTCCGTTCCACCTGGTGGGGAGGTCTCCATCGCTGCACAGCGGTTATACCCAGGGCACGTGGCGAGCGGGATTCTTCATTTGCAGATCTCCGGGGATCCCGTCCGGCTTTGGGTGGAGGCGTTAGGAGACGGGGACCCAGTCCCCCTGGAGGAGGATGGAGTTCACTTCCGAGGGGTCGTCAGGGACCCTACGGTCGCCCTGCAGGGAGTATATGCGATCGGTGCGCCCCCCCTCACGCTCTGGGTCGGCGGACCACCATTCTTCCAGGAGGAGACAACCAAGCGCCCTCTTCGGGGGAACTATGGGGTCGTCTACGAGATCCTGGTCACCCTTGCCAATCCCATGGACCGCGGCGGGACAGTTGCCCTGATCTTCGTGCCACATGGAGGGCCAGCTGGGAGCGTCCTTGCTGTTGATGGACAGATCTATGAGATCGGGCCTACCCCGGCTTTCTCCCAGGTCCCTGTGGCGACGTTCACCCTCGCTCCCCAGGAGCAGCGCACCGTAGTGCTCCGCATCTCCCCGCAAGCAGGATCTTGGTATCCCGTGCGGCTGGAGTTTCGCACGGTCCCAGGATGACGGGAAATTCCTGAGGAGCTCGGTAACGGGAACCCTCGAGACCATCCACCTCCCCCGAGAGGATCGGGGCGCCATCGTCCTTGTGGTCGGAATGGCGGTCCTTTGCGGGCTGGCGGAGAGGGTGGGATTCGAACCCACGAGAGGCCTCTTAGCCCCTACCGGTTTTCAAGACCGGCGCTTTCAACCACTCAGCCACCTCTCCGGTGGGGAGTATATCACCGGGCAAGAAAGGGTGTCAACGCGAGGATCTGCCGGAAATAGAAGAGGGACGGGCCTCCTGGGGGATAACAGAGATGAGACTCACGCCCAGTTTGCCGTCTGGAAGGGCGACAACGATCACGTCCCCGCTCCGTTGCAAGGAGACCAGGGATTCCGTCCAGGTGTCTACGATCGCATCGAACGGCGTGGCAACGGGTTCCTCAAAGATCCCCCCGCAGGATCGACAGTAGTAGTAACCATACTGCTCCACCTTGATGGTGAAGCGGCGCGCGCACCTCGGGCATACAGGTTTCGGCTCCTGGGCGTGCATCAGGGTTCCCTCTTCACCATAGGTGGATCGACACCCGGGGACAAGGGAGGAGCGGTGAGCGGTTCTCTTTCGGGGGTGAACTGCACGAAACCGGCGGTGAATGGGAGGGGGCTGTTAGAGGCCTAGGAGGATCCGGAGGGTACGCGCGGCGGAGCGACTGACGGGGATCTCTGTGTTCTTGTGGTCGTCGATCCTCAGGATCAGGGTACCGCTGAAGAAGGGATGGACCTCCTTGATGTGGTCCACGTTGACGAGGTAGCTCCGGTGTACCCGGAGGAACGCCCGCCGGCCCAAGCGCTGCGCTAGTTCCCCAAGAGTGTAGCGGACGGGGTACTCCCGATCAAATAGGACTACGAAGGTTCGGTCCCCCCGAGCATAGGCGAATCGGATCTCGTCGATATCCAACAGCAGGATCCGGTCCTCTAGGTGGACTGGGAGCTTTTCGGGGGGAGGAGTCGTGGTGCCAGACTGCATAGCCACCACCCGCTCCAGCGTCCGGCGGAGGCGCTCCTCCCGGACGGGTTTCAGCAGATAGTCAAAAGCTGCCTCCTCAAACGCCTCCAACGTGTGGTCGGAGAATGCCGTGACGAAAGCCACATGAGGCCTTTGGGGCATATGGTTGATCACTTTCAGGGCCTCGATGCCTGAAAGGCCCGGCATCTGGATGTCCAGCAGGAGGAGGTCGTACCGGCGTTGCTGGAGCTGGACGAGGGCTTCTACCGCAGTCGCCGCCTCGTCCACGGATTCCACCTGGAGGCGCTCCAGCATGTTGCGGAGCTCCTGCCTGGCGATGGGATCGTCATCGACGACGAGGACTCGGAGGTTGTTCACGGGGCTCGACCCTCCTCGGGATGCGTACTGTAACGCGCGTCCCCTCCCCTTCCCGGCTGGTCAGTATCACTCCGTACCCGTCCCCGTAGATCGCCTGGAGCCTCCGGTTCACATTGAACAGGCCAATGCCGATCCCTGACCCGACGCCCCTCTCGAAGATCTGGTCCAGCTTCTCCCTGGGGATCCCCACCCCATCGTCCTCGACGGTGATCCAGTCCTCTTCCCCCCGCCGTTCAGAAGTGATGGTGACCCTTCCCTTTCCCCGCTTGGGCTCAATCCCGTGGAGGATGGCGTTCTCCACCAGAGGCTGAATGGTGAGCACGGGGAGGATGGTATCCAGCGTCTCAGGGGCGATCTCCTGCTGCACCTCAAGGCGGTCCTGGAGGCGCACCCGCTCAAAGGTGAGGTACTGTTCCACATACCAGAGCTCTTCGGCGAGGGTACAGAACTCTCCGTGCTGGCGGAGGGCATGGTGCAGGAAATCGGCGAACTCCACTGTGAGCCTTCTGGCCTGGTCAGGATCGGTGGGGATGATCGCAGCGATGACGTTGAGGATGTTGAAGACGAAGTGGGGAGAGATCTCCGCACGGAGGGCCCGCAGTTCGGAGCGGCTCATCCGCTCGACCTCCACCTCCAAGCTCGCCAGCTCCAACTCCGAGGAGAGGAGATCGGCGAGGAGCATCGCCACCTCCATGGCTTCCGGGGGGAAGGTTCTGGGACCGGCAAGGTAGAGCTTGAGGGCGCCGGGGGTCAGGCCCTGGACGCGGAGGGGGACGATGAGTGCGCTGGAGAGGGGACACCCTTCCACAGGGCAACCGATTTCCTCCGGTCCTGCCGCGACCGTCGGCTCACCTGTCCTGAGCACCCGCTTGGTCAGCTCTGTGGTCACAGGGGCCCCAGGAGGATGATGGTCGCTCCCGACACCGACGTAGGCCAGCACCCGTCCCCTTCCCACAAAGGAGACCGCGTCGAGGCCGAAACGGTTCAATATGAGGGAGGCGAGGCGTGTTCCCACCTCCTGCGTCAGCCCGTTTCGGAACTCCCTGCGGGCTTCTTCCCCGATCTCCCTGAGCGCCCGGCAGATCTCCTGGATCTTCGCAGGCCCTAAGAGCTGGAGGTCACTCCACAACAGAGGTCTCCTTTCACGAAAAGCCTCAGCCCTTGTAGTCAGTATATTAGACGAAGTCGGGAGGTTTGCCAAGGGATGTCTCGCAACGTCCTGGCCCTTGACTTTACCGAACAACGGTGCAAATCGTTAGTCTCGTTCACCAAACCGAGAAGCCCTCCGTTGAGGTGGATTACGGGTCTGCGTATGAATTCTTGTTAAGTCTGTGCGCATATACCCGGTCTGACGTGGGTAGCAACTTTGACGTAGGGCCTCAGTGGTTTGAGCTGATTCGGTCTAAGGCCTCACCAGAACTCCTTGCAGACATCCAAGAGTTCTCTCGGGGATTCGCCAAGGTATGGGGACACCTGCTTGGGCTGGTATACACCTCCCCACCTCCGAGGGATGTACCTGTGTTCCTTTCCTTAGTCCAGAAGACAAGCGCTCTAGAAGTTACCCTGCACCTGCTGGGCTACTACCTTCAGACGCACCGCGGCCCTACACCGTTAGAGGTCATCTATTGCGCGGCTCAAGGCGATCAGGATGCGATTAGTCATTTCCTGGAGACCTCGTTTCCTGAGGACAGGACATGGCAAGCCTTCGCCAGTCACTTACTGGACATCGGGCGTGAAGAGGCAAAAAAGTTGTTGATCGAGGTCCTGAAACGGTGGTACGAAGAGGTCTTTCAGTCCCGGGAAGCCGAGATCGTCCCGATCCTTGCAGCCGATGCGCAAGCGAAGCGGAAGATGACCCTGGGTCTCCCAGTCGAACAAGTGGTTGAGCTTGCAACCAACGGGGTGATCTATTCTCCAGAGCCGGGCATCCGGAAAGTCCTGCTCGTGCCAACATGGATCTTCCGACCATGGATCCTCATCTCTGAGTATCGCGATACGAAGATCTTCTGCTACCCGGTAGAACCTTATCACGTTGCCAACAGCAGTGCGGAGCCCCCTGCACACCTGACGAGCCTCTGTAAGGCCCTGGCGGATGAGACCAGACTTCGAGTGCTAAAACTTCTCGGAACAGGAAGCTATACGTTGCAGGAGATTACCGATCGCATGGGACTGGCCAAGTCCACGGTCCACCATCATCTGACCATCCTAAGGATCGCCAGATTGATTGCCGTTATCGAGGGAGAGGAAAAGCGGTATCGGCTTAACCCGGATCGGATTGCTTCGATCTCAGCAGTCCTGGCAGAGTATATAGGCCGCTAAATCCCAGTACGATTCGCTCAAGAGCTTGATTGAGCTGCCATTATTGATTCGAAAATCTACGAACAGCTTATCCGATGATTGTAGAACCGCCATCGTATCCGGGGAGATGTACATGGAGGCCTTCCAACCACAAAACAAGGCGGCACGGGTTCCTGGCAAACCTTTACATGTTGACCATCAATGGATCACAGGGAGGGGATCCTATGGCGGCGGGCAGCGAGTGGGATCCTGCCGAAGTGGCGAGCAAGTACCGACCTCTCATTTATCGGCAGGCGATTCGGTTGCTGCGTCACCCACACGATGCTGAGGATGCTACCCAGGAAGTCCTAATGAAACTTTACCGCTTTCTCCCCCAGTTCAGAAATCAGTCGAAGCTCACGACTTGGGTGTACCGCATTACCTACAACGTGTGCATGAACCTTTTCGAGAAGCGGAGGAAAGCTTGGCAGGAGCTAGTGTGGGTGAACGAAGATCTTGGTGTCAACTCTGAGGGTGAGATCGAACGACTTGGCGATCTGCTAGGTATGCTCAGGGCACTTTATGACCTGCCAGCAAAGTATCGCGTTCCACTTGGCCTATACTACATTCTTGATATGCCATACAAGCAGATTGCGGAAAGGCTAAATTTACCAGTCAACACTGTCAAGGTTCGGATCCATCGTGGCATTCGCCTTCTGCAACGCCAACTTGGTGTGATTTCGGATCCAGACTGTCAACCTGACTGTAGCACCCGGAGGTGGAGCATGAGCGATATCATGGAGCATGTCGAGCGTCAGTTTGCGACGGGCATTGCTCTGGTCACGACCGTGGGCTCCCTCGGCCCGAACGTCATGGCAGCTGAGTGGACGATGCAGGTCAGCTACGATCCCTTCCTGATCGCTGTGTTCGTCAGTCCAGACGAGGCCACCCATGGCCAGATCCTCGAAAGCGAGGAATTTGGGATTAACATCTGCAGTGACGACCAACTGGCCCTCATCGCGCTTGCGGGCGGATACACCCGGCGGGAGGTGGACAAGCTTTCCAGCGAACTCTTCGAAACCTACCCGGCCAAATACATCAAGGCGCCGATGATCAAGGGATGCGTGGTGAATGCGGAATGTCGACTGTATGCACACCATCGGCTGGGGGATCATACTGCGTTTGTGGGCGAGGTTCTGGCTGCAACTTACGACGAAAGCAAACGACCAGTGATCCGCCGTGGTCATGGATTCCACCGACTGGGCCCACAGATTGAAAGACCGCGCCTCGTGTATGTCGCGGTGGGCTCAGGACCTGCTGTCCCAGGGGGTGTGATTCGAGTGATTGGTCGGGCTTTCGACCCCCCTGCGGAAGGCGTGAGGATCCTCATTGAGGCTCCGACCGGCCGCCAGTGGGTTCTGGCGACGTTGGAGACCACGCCTCGGGGGACCTTCTCTGGAGACGTGCGATTGCCTGACGATATCCCTTCGGGAGTCCCGTTGGCTCTTGTCGCCTTGGCAGGCGAAAGGTTCGGGCGAGCCCGACTGCAGGTAGTGGAGACCAAGGCTCCATAGGAGCGAAGGTTTATGTGTAAAGATCGTAGATGAGCCATGTTGTATCTCGCAACCGATGAGGGAGTGCTCAAACTAAACCCGCGGGGACAGGTGGCGCGGTTAGGGCCAGATTGCATGCGGATTCGTGCAGTAGCTCCTCACCCACAGGACCCCCGATTGCTCCTGGCGGCAAGTGATACGAATGGGGTGTTCATCCTACACAAGGGCAGCTGGCAGCATGCGGTGCAGGGAACGGCCCACAGTGTGGTGTGGGATCCGCAGGGCATCCGCGCCTATGCGGGGCTCCGAGGGCCCCGGCTGTTTGTGACTGACAATGGAGGCACAGCTTGGCGTGAGGACCTAGAAGTCCGAACCGCCATAGAGGGTCCCGGTCTTCCTATGCCTCATATTCGGGGACATCCGCTGGATGTGTTGTCCATCCTTGTTCCGAGGCCTGGGGTTGTATACCTTGGAGTTGAGGCCGGCGGCGTTCTCCGGTGGATGCACAATACCGGGTGGCGTCCGGTCAGCGAGGGTCTCCACCCCGACATCCACGCGATGTCTTTCGATCCTCATTCATCCGAGACGCTATATGCCGCGACTGGAGCCGGTATTTACAGGAC
>Ga0209695_100695_pt1 | contig 9378 bp, 7 predicted proteins | sample DewCreD2012metaG_4_FD_184110 | JGI IMG/M metagenome (GOLD analysis project Ga0209695, IMG submission 184110) | Hot spring sediment bacterial and archeal communities from British Columbia, Canada, to study Microbial Dark Matter (Phase II) - Dewar... ...
CTCATTCGCCGTTCTCTGCCGGAGCACGGCGCGGAGCGCCTGCAGGGGAAGGGGGATTTCATCGCCGTGGTGGGCGGAACGGTCACCCGTTTCCAGGCGGCGTATCTGGTGCCCGAGGAGCTCCGCGCCGTGCTCCGGCAGAGAACGGCGAATGAGAGGGGATGAACAACGCTCGCATGCGGCTTGCGGTTCGCGATCTCGAACAGGAGGTCAGGGATGCGGGCGGCGTGGCTGGGATTGTTCGGGATGCTCTGCGCGGTCGCCTTCGGGATCACGGGGGCGATCTGGGTGGGGCTTCATCTCGGCGGGTGGGGGCTGGCGGTGGTCACCGGGCTCGCCCTGGGGATCCCGGTGGCCGCTCTGCTGCTCTCCGCACGGCCCCGGCCCGCCGTCTGGGTCGGGGAACCGGTGACGGCACCCTGGGTGGAACGCGATCCCGCGCCGGGGATCCCCAGCGGAGCGCCCTGGGCCGCCCCGGCGAACGGCTGGGGGATGGCCTCCCCAGGCCGGGGGCCCTTTGGGCTTCCCTTCCCAACGATCCCCTGGATCTCGTGGATCGCCTGGATGCCCGGGCCGCCCGCGCCGGATCCCCACCGCGGGGGATGGCCCCTTCTGCCCCCTCCGGCGCCCCGGACCTTCACGGTGATCGGAGAGGACGGGGAGGAGTGAAGCCGCTGGGGAGGCCACCGGAAGGGCCTCCCCAGCGCTTCAGTTCTCCTGGAAGATGGGCTACGCTCAGGCGCGCGAGGCGCAAGCAAATGGAGAGCGGAGGATCCCCGCGACCACCCCCCCGACGGCGCGGGGCCGGTATATGAGCGGGTATGGACTCCCGTGGGGGCTGGGGTTCGGGGCGGGGCCGGGATGGCGTTTTCTCCTCAACCCTCAGACTTTCCCTTCCATACCTGCCGGATGCGCTCTCGTGCCTCCCAGAGGGCGGGATCCCCTCGACCCGCCATCTGCAAGGTTTGCCTCAGATAACGGATGTTTTGCACCCGGACGCCGCGGACGACCAGATCCGCGGGCACGAAAGCGCGGGAGAAGACCACCACTCCCTCGATCCATGGCTCCCGCCCGATCCGCTCTCGGAGCTGCCCTTTGAGCCATCGGATGTTCCGCAGAACCTGCTGGATGGGATCCTTCTCGATTGGGCGTCCATTTCGCAACAGGCGCTCCCCATCGGCGGTGATCCGTCCGGGATGGGACTTGGTTTCCAGGAGGAATATACGGCCTTCACGGGTGATCACCAGGTGATCGATGTTCCCGTAAGGGCTTTCGAGGTCGTGGATGACGAGGAAGCCATCCCCCCGTTCTTCCAGGATGCGGCCTACCTGCTCCTCCGCATAGGCCCCTCTCTCGGCCCGACGGACGGCGCGCTCGCCTCGCCGCGCGATCCGATCGAGGAGGTCAGATCCCAGGCGGATCATCAAGGCCAGGGCGAGCCATCCAGCCCTTCCGATGCCCGGCGCGCGGCCCTCGCCGAGGAGGAGGGCCGCAGCGATCAGGAGCAGGCTGCCACCCAGGGTGACCGCCATCAGGGTTCGCTTTCGCCGCATCGCCATCGCCCGGGTCGATGCGCCCGCCTCTCCAGCCCCCGGCTTCCTGGGGATCAGCCCGAAAGCGAGGAGGCTGATCCCCAAGATGAGGATCCACCGCAGGATCAAAGCCCCTATGGGAAGGCCGAGCAGATTTAACCAGGCCGGCTGAGGGCGATGGGGCCACCGTCGGAGGCGGCAGCCCTCCCCCAAGGAAAGCCACCGCCACCAGCCCACCGATGACGGCAACCACCAAAATCGCCAGGGCAAAACCAACACCGCCCGGCCGTTGTGTCTGCAAGCCCGCCAGTCCTTCAGTTTATTTTCTTGGAGGCTACTGCCCCCGATAAAGGCCGGGGCCGGGGGTCGGCTCAGGGACGGTCAGATGGCGGACCGTTTTAGGGTCCGGCCTGCCCCGGCCCCGTCGTCGGCGACGCCTTAAGCCGGTGATAGCGCTCCCGCTGCCTGGCCCGGATTTTCTCCAGGTTGCGCTGCCGGTAGGCTCGGGATGCGGCCCGGTTGGCACAGCGCCTGGAGCAGTACTTCCGACCGGTCTCCCCCTCGAACTCCTGACCGCAGACCGGGCAGACCAGCTTATGCCGGCGGCGGTATACGTGTATAATAATGTCACACTGCTTGTTAATATGCTGCTAGCGGGGGTTTGGCTTGCGGCGGCTAGGGCTCTTTATTGCGCTGGCCACCTTGCTTCTACTAGTAGAGCTGGGGCCTAAACTTCTGGTCACGGCAGAGGGACCCCATCCGCCGCCTCCGGCTGCCGGCCATCTGGAAATCGGGCCTCCCAGGCGGGTAACACTCGCCGAGCTGCCGCCCTCCGAGCCCGAGGCCGGGCCGCCCCAGGCAAAGCCCTTTGTGCCCCTGGACCCGGTTTGGGTACGAGCGGGCCAAGCGGGAGCCTAAAGCCGGGCAGGGGCCGGTCTTTGGGCTTTCAGTACCGCAGGCACCAAGTAGTGCCAACCTTCGGGTTGTTAACAGTTTTGGGGTAATGGGCCAGGCTCTCCAGCAGTTCGTCTCAGGCTTGGGTCAGGTTCCACCCGATACCCAGCTGGCGGCCGGCCCAAATCACCTGGTTCAGATGGTCAACGTGGCCGGGGCGGTCTGGTCCAAATCGGGCTACCTGCTTTCCACCTTCAGCCTTCGGTCGTTCTTTGGGATACCTTCAGGTTACCAAAGGCTGAGCGACCCCAGGGTTATTTACGACGCACTGAGCGGACGCTGGTTTGCGTCGGCATTTGCCTGGGTTTCGGATTATGACAAAAGCAGCGCGGTTTACCTGGCGGTATCGGCCGGGCCCGACCCGACCGGCTGGTGGTGGGTTTACACCGTTCAGAGCAACTTTGTGGGGATTCTGTATGACTAGCCGTTTATCGGGTTAAGCAGCGATAAGGTGGTGATTTCCTGGAATGATTACTACGGGGCCCCCTGTCCGGGCAGCAGTTCTAGCTTCTCTGGCCAAGAAACGGTGGTGCTGGAGAAGGCGGACCTTTTAAGTGGGCTTCCGGTGCGGGGTATAAGATTCGGCCCGGACTGTTTTAGATTCAGGATTGTACCGGCGCTGGCGTTAACGCCCTCGGGTCCGGCCTACTTGGTCTATAACGGTTGGACAATGTCCAAGATCTATAACGGCCGCGGTTACCTGGGGCTTGTCACCGTGACAGGGTCCCCCGCCCTCGGGAATGTGGTCTGGTCGGAGCAAACCCTGTCGATGCCCGCTACCTCGATACCGCCCAAGGCCTATGACGGGCTTGCCGGGGTATATCTGGATACGGGTGATGACCGGTTTCAGTCGGCCGTCTGGCAAAACGGGATTCTGTGGACTGGGGGCAATACCGGGTGTGTCCCGCCCGGCGACGCCTATACCCGGTCCTGCCTGCGGTTGGTCCAGGCTTCCACGACGACGCCTTCGCTACTGCAGAGCTTCGACGTCGGGTTGGCAGGGGGTCACCTGATGTACCCGGCCGTGGCCGTGGACCATGACGGCAACATGTTTGTGACCTTTTCTGCCATCTCAAGCACCAGTTACGCCGGAGTTTGGGCGGGCTATCAGGCGGCATCCGGACCTTTGTATCAAATAGGGGGTCCGGTGGCTATCCACTACGGCGAAGCGGCTTACCGCTGCTCCTTTGACTCGCTTCAATGGGGCGCATACCGGTGGGGCGATTATTCGGGGGCCGGCCTCGACCCGGCTGACCCAAGCACCGTCTGGTTAACCGGTGAATACGCAGCGGCCGGGACCGTAGATTGCAATTGGGGCAACTGGACGGCCCAGGTGAGGTTGTTGCAGCAACCGACGCCCACGCCGACTCCTAGCCCGACGCCGACGCCCTACCGCCTCTGGTTACCGTTTATTATCAAATGGTGAAAGTTTTGCTGCCTGGTTTGCTTTGCTACCTTTTGCTGTTTGGGTCGGCTTGCGTCTTCCTATGACTGCACCTTTTCGGTCGAGCTGGAGCCCGGCACCTGGAACCGAAGCCCCCAGGATCCCTCCCAGGAACCCGAGGGATCCGAGCGCCAGCCCTTCCCCAACGCCGATCCCTGGGATCCATACCGGCCATACGGCCGGCGAGGGTCACCGCCAGCACCCCGAGCACGGATAATGTTCCGGCAAGCATCAAAAGACCTCGTAGAAGGCCGAAAACCATTACCAGCACTTCTCCCGTGCTCATCCTCCGCCTCCTCCTTGCGGGATCCCAGCGAGAGCCTGCCACCTCCTAATCCGTCAGGACACGGCGAGCCCGTCACGATGGGTGGATGTCCGCCCATCCGTTGGCCTCCAGGAACTCCTCCACACGGTTGAAGGCGTTGAAGAAGAGGGGGGTTCCGGCGAAGGAGAGAGGAGAGACAGGGCCTGTGGTCATAAACGAATACTCCCGGGAGGCGGCATCGAAGGCGGAGTGGGGATCCCGGAACAGTTGATAGAGATCCAGAGCCCGGCTCCGTCCCCCGACCAGCTCCGAGAGGGCGCGGAACTCCTGACCCATCCCCAGCCCGAATCCGAAGAAGAAGATGCGCAACTGATCCACGATCCCCCGATGCAGGCTGGATAACGTCTGGCTGATAAACATCCACCCCACACCGTATTTGCGGGTGGTACGGACCGCATCGATCAGCAGGTCGCGAACGGCCTTCTTCTCCGAATCTTCCGGGTCTTCGCGCGGCGCCAGCCGGTGGGCCTCGTCCATCAGAACTAAAGCATTGAGGCTACGGCTCTCCCGATAGGCAGACTCCGCCGCCTGCAGAATTCCCTCGAGAATCCGCTTGATAACCAGGGCTTGAACCGTCTCCGTCCAGAAGATCGCAGACGATCCAGCCGGCGCGTTCGCGCTTCGGAACAGGGGCAGGGAGGAGGGATCCGGGCTTTCCGCTTTCGCGCGCTCCTCCGACAGGTCAATCACCACCAGAGGTCGGTTCCCTTCTTCTCGCTTGAAAAGCCGATACAGCAACGCATCCACCTTTTGGGCCCCCTGTCGATCCTCCCGGAACAGGCTCGCGACAGGGAGCCAGTAACGTGTGTAGAACTCGTTGGCGTCAGCGCTCTGATGCATAGATCGAAATCGCTCTCGCGATACATCTGACCGGTAGAACACTTTCTGGACCAATTCTTGCCCCAGAAGCATCCAGGCCTTCTGGAAAGCCTGGGGCGTATACAGGTCAGCCAAGCGAACGTGTTGACGCTGCAGCCGGTCGGCCAGGGTCTGGCATGCGAGCTCCCGGTTTTCGCCCGTCGGGACGCTGAGCTGTTCGAAGAAGGGGCTCTCATACAGGATGCGTGCGAAAAGCTCCCAGCGATCCAGCACCAGATCCCGAACACCAACCACCTGAAGGGGTTTGCCCAGCCGATTCAGGATTTGCTTCATCGGAAGCCTGAATTCCCCGGTGGGCTCCCCCCGCAGGTCCTTGGCGAACTCTCCCTGAGGGTCCAGGACCAGCAAGGCCATCTGGGGATAGCGGGCATAAGCCAGGAGGATCATCTTGGCCAGCACTGACTTGCCGGAGCCCGTCTTCCCGAAGATCCCCACATGATAAGCCTCGCCCGCACCGTCCGGGCCGCTGTCGAAGTGCTTAAACCAAAGGGGGAGCTTCGGTGTGGAGCCGTAGACCCGCCCCAGATAGAACAGCTGACGCTGATAGGGAGCCAGCAAGGCCTCCAGAATCGGATCGTCCACCCGATAGACGGGTGTGCCGGTAGCGGGGACGGTGCCCAGGATGCTGGGGCGGTAGGTGTTCCTATCACGACAGAAGACCGCGCTGACCACCATCTCTCCCTGATGGGTGTCCTGTCGCTCGCTCACCGCATCCACCCGGCCACGCTGCCGGATCAGGCTTCGCATGGTGGGGTCCTCATGCCAGACGTTCCGCAGCCTTATCTCGGTGATCTGTCCGAGCGCATAGTGGCTTTTGCCATCTTGCTGGAATCGAAAGAGGGCGAATTCGCCCACCAGTTTGCGGTTCACCGCGCTGGCCAGGATGTCCAGCGCCAGCTCGGAGGTAGACGACGGTGAGCCTACCACGCCGATGCGCTCCGCCTGATCGATCTGGTAATCCAGGGAATGGTTCGCCATCGTGCGGCCTCCTTATCCTGGAGAGCTTTATCGACCGCCCTCCGTGCGGTATCCGTGCAGATTCAGGAAGATGTCATCCACATCGCCGGCCCAGGTTTCGGCCAGCTGCTGGCTCATCACCTGGCGCAGGGCAGGGATCGCTCGACTCAGATGCTTCACCATCCGATCGGCCAGATAAAGGGGGTAGGGCTCCAGCATGCCGGGGGCGCTACACTGAGCGCGAAGGGCCTGGATGACGGAGGCCAGCCGGGCCATGTTCCCTGCGATGGAGCGGCTCATCTCCAGCCGGACCGCCGGCAGCCAGGCGCGGGGACGGTAATAAGCGACCTGAATCTCGTTGAGCAGGCTGAGGATTTCATCCCGCAGCTTCTCGGCGCCCGGCCGGATGCGATCGGGCAGCAGCTCCAGCTGAAGATGCCAGGGTTGCCGGGGAGGCTCTAAGGGACGGGGGGCGGTAAACTCCCCAGGCTCCAGCAATCCGGTCAGCAGCGCCCGGTCATCCAGGCGCTCCGGCCATCCGAGCTGCCTCCCGATCTCCCGCCGCACAGAGTATTTGGGCACGCCTATCCATGCCCGATCGGTTCGCTGCGCCTTCAGGACATCCCGATAGGCAAGCAGGTAACCCTCCATATGCTTCACCAGGAACTCGGTCAAGCGAAGATCCGGCGCCTCCCGGGCCCGATTCATCGCCTGGTTGAAGTAGATCAAGGGAGTGGTGAGGGAGCCATCCAGGAAGACCACATCGTGGGGAGCCTGAACGGCCAGCTCCAGCTCCATGCCGATCATCACCGCCCGGGCCAGCGCGCCGGTTTCCTCCTCATGTCGTTCCGTCTGCATATAGGCCCGATGCCGGGGCTCCGGCCAGTGCCGTGTCTCTGAGGGAGGGGTCAGGCCTTCCACCGCCACCGCCACCGCTGCGACCAGGTCCGTGGCGATGAGCCGCTCCACCGCGTATGCTCCATCTACCCCGCAAGTGGTAGGGACGGGAACCGCCGGCAGGTCGCCTTCTCGTTGCAGGAGACCGCTCTCCCTGAGCGCCTGCCGGCGCTCCTGGCGTGCAGCCCGGAGGGCCCGGAGCTCTTCCCCTACGCGATGGCTGAGCGTGCCGGATTGCTCGAGGAGCTCCTCCACCAGGCCCGCCGGGAGCTCTGCGAAAGGCCGCTCCGCCTCCGGGATCATCGTCTTTATCCTCCTTCGTCCACGATCAGGAGATCCAGCAGGCGCTCCGGCTCCCACGCACGCCATCTGTCCACCCGACCCGCCCGGGGCAGCAGCCAGCGCTCCCGCCAGTAAGCGGCCAGATCCGCAAAGGGGAGATCTCGATACAGGGGCTCCGCCACCCGCCCCTCCATGTAGTCCTCCAGGTTGTGGATCAGCGGGAAAAGAAAGGCCTCCCGACGGAGCGCGTGGCGCAGGAGAGCGCGAGGAAGCCCCAATCGTTCCAGCGCCCGCACGCAGGTCTGCCACTTGATCCGCGGCCCTACCCCGTAGCCGCCTTTCGTGGAAACCCCCTGAGCCTCCAGAAACCCGCGAAAGAGCGGATACAGGACCTCCAGATGAAAGGTCCCATAGCCTTCGGTGTAACCCAGGGAAACCGCGATCGGCTCGCCGCGATATTGAAGGCGGTTATACAGGCTGGACCGCCCGAAGGCGCTGGTCGTCGTCAGCGCCACCAGATGCGCCGGCAGGATCCGTCCCTCGATCTCCGTCCGACGGCCGCCGTATTTCCTCTGATAGGCCCGGCGCACCTCGTTCGAGGCCGCGGCCAGGGCGACCAGTTTCCCACCCAGGAGATCGCTATACGGCGGCACCGCCCCCAGGGTCTGGATGTCCATGGTCTGATTGACCAGCTCCACCTTGCGCCCGGGCGGATACCGGAAACGCCGATCGCGAGGGGGAAAGGAGAGGGGAGGGGACTGGAGCGCCAGGATGCCGATGAGGAAAGGATGTCCGGACGGCGTGCGGTTGCCCTCATCCAGGATCAGGAAGCGCAACCTTCTGCCATAGCCTTTCGAATAGGGAAGGGACCAGGTGAGGCGGGCCAGGCGGAAGAGACCCGCCTGCCACGGTTCGGCCACCTCCACCAGGACCGGGCGGATCCGTTCCGGGATGACCTGGTCTCCTCGGGCGAAATGGGGGGAGAGCCTCGGCCAGGCCCAGCGGATCCATTCCTGATGCCCACGGAGGATGAAGCAGCGCGCTTCCGCATGCAGCCGGCGCAGGGCATCTTTCCCATCCGGCGCCCGCAGCGTGAGGAGGCCCCGACTCCCGGCATCCACCTCAAACCCCAGCGACCTCAGATGCTCCAGCACCCGGGCCCGCAAGCGATCCCCAGGATCGCTCATCGCCCGCCTCTCTTCCACAACCGATTCGATCGGAGCGTAGCCGCGCTGACCCCTGCCCGCCCTCTGCGTGGTTTGTCTCTATTCTCCTCCCTCTCCATTCCATGGGGCAATTCAAAGCGGAAAGAGGTGCGGCGCGCTTCACGACAAGGCCCGGGAACGCGGGAGGGGGAGCGCCCAGGTGCCTTCGCCGCTCACCCGCAGGTCCTTGCGCTGGAACCACCACCCCGCCAGCAGGAGGAAGACCAGCGAGGCGATCAGCAACCCCACGAGCCAGTCCACCCGCAGGGAACGGACGGCCTCTCCCCCCTGATAGTATGTGAAAGGCGAAAGGCGGGCCAGAGGCTCCAGCCGCTCATCTAGCCGGGCCAGCGCGGTCAGGAAGAACCCCGCAACCAGCAACGTCCCCGCCACCGCCGCCGCGACCCGCCGGGAGGGCAGCGCCAGGCTGAGCCACAAGGACAAGCTCCCGAACAGCCACAGCAGCGCGAACATCGTAAGAAAAGGCATTAGCATCTCCCACGGCCCCAGGCCCAGATGCCGGGAGAGCGGCCGCGCGAGGATCAGGCCCAAATACGAGAGCCCCAGGATCCCCCCGGTGGCCACCAGGAAGGCCAGGACGCGGGCGGCGAAGAACGCCCACCGGCTCACCGGCTGCCCGAGGAGCAGATCCAGCTGTCCTCCCTCCTCCAAGCCGGCGATCAGGGCGCTGCCGGCGAGGATGGCGAAAAACCCCAAAAAGAGCGGCAGCCAGGAGAAGAACTGCGCGTGTAGATACGTCGCCGGATCCGCGATGTCCTGGATCTCCCCGAAGAAGACCAGCAGCTCCCGGGGATAGGCCCGCAGCAGCTCCTCCCACTGGGCCCGCTGCTCGAAGATCGTGTCATAGAAGGGGATGAGATAGCCCCCCAACAACCCCAACCC
>Ga0209695_100699_pt1 | contig 9347 bp, 9 predicted proteins | sample DewCreD2012metaG_4_FD_184110 | JGI IMG/M metagenome (GOLD analysis project Ga0209695, IMG submission 184110) | Hot spring sediment bacterial and archeal communities from British Columbia, Canada, to study Microbial Dark Matter (Phase II) - Dewar... ...
GTATTTATAAGCCGAAGGCTTAATTTCAGGGTGGGTGGGAAAAATAAGAAATAATCGTAATTTTAGAATTATTGGACAAGGCAGATAAAATGTGCTTTAAAATTTTATTATGATGTACTTGATAATTTTTATATCAGATGTTCAAAGAGTTGATAAAATAGAAGGTAAAGTTTATGAGGTTTCAAGAGCAACAGCATCTCAAAGTCCAAAACCTATAACCTTTTCTGCTATTCCCAATATATTCTTAAATAGCTATCCTAAAACATATGAACCTGGATTATTTAGAGATAAGGAGGGTGGTTTTTATATTCAAACAGTTTGTGATTATTCTAACTTCTCAACAAACTTATACAGTTTTGGTAGTAATGGCGTGGGTTTTATATGGTCAAAAACTATCAATAATACAATATGGCAATGCGGATAGTGTTAGAAAATGGACAATTCAAGGAAATAACTGTACAGCACCTATAGACTACCCAGAGGTTCGTGTAAATAATGTCAATAATTACACATGGTGGGCTATTGCAAGTACTTATCAAGCAACAAATCAAAATAAATGTTGGGATCATAGGTTTTATTATAATGGTGGTCCTACTTGTGATACAACAAATATCCTTTATGATGTTTGTTTAGCAGGTGTCCTTGCTCCAAATAATCCAAACGCTAATAACTGCCTTGCCTCTCGCGTAACTCCACGCTGGGGAACAGCATATATAGATACATTTGCAAAAGGTATTATTTGGGAAGGTTGGGTCTTTATAAATCAAAGAAAGTGGGGACTTTGGGGATGGGATAGTCCTATGTACTCAGATACGCCATACATTGTCTATGCTTTTAATTCTCAAACAACAAACAAAGACTTGGCAATTGAATTATTCAGAACAGATGATCCTAATAATCCCACTTATCAAAGAGGTGAGGGTTTTGCCTTTATAAATGATGTTGGTTCTGGAACAGGATATAATGGATGTGAAGGTAGAGTAATCTATCCACCAACAGGAACAAATTTAAGAAGGGCTATTGCATGGGCTGGATTGAATGTTGGTAGAGATACCGATACTGTTTACTTTCGAGTAGAAAAAGTAAATGCTCCTATTCAATATAGACAATTTTATAAATATCCATTTGGAGGAGTTTTCAGATGGCAGCACAATAATGCTTATAGATGGACAGTTTTTGCCTTTGCCAATAACTCTCCACTTGATCAAGATCCTGATATATACTTGACAGATTTACATAAAGATTTAGCCAGTTTAACAAGAACAGATATTTGTAATCCCTCCAATGGTGGATATGATGGTATATGGGTTGTTTCTGCTCAAAATAGACCTTTGACAGATTTTGTTCTAATTGATTTTAATAAACTTTATTTGGCTTATCCTTCTTATTATACCGCTTGGTGGTGGGCAAGAGTTCCAATGTTTGGGTTTTGGACTGTTCTAAATAATTTTACAGGTTAGGCACAAGCCTGGGATGGAGATAGCATTACGATTAGTCAAATTTGTACATCAACAAGTTGCTCTCCCATTGGCTCTCCTATAACATTTACATTCTATAATGGAGATTTAATAAGAGCATGGGATTTAGTATTTGATAAAACATGCTCAAACGGATGGGTAATTACATTGGAAAGAACAAGCGGAACACTCAGTAGTGTTAGAATGGCTATATTTGCTCCTAGAAGAGGAACATCAAACTATTACGTTTTTCAAACAAGAGCTGCTACTTATTATTTATCAGGAACTGCTAATCCTACTACTACAATAACCATCCCTGCAAGTGGTCCTGTTGATGGTTATAGTGAACAATATGGTCTTGTAGTATTCAGAAATGACGGTACAACATTAGAAAATACACCCTCAAATTACAGATTATACGCAACATGCTCGGGAACAACACCAGCTGAAATATCTGAAAATAACAATGGAATTATAGATATTGTTATCAAACAGAGAAAAGTCGTATTAGAAGTCAAGCAAAAAGGAAAAGTTAGTGTAAGAATATATTCAACTAATGGTTCAGTTAATTATAAATTTGATGGAATTCTATATGAAAATAAGGAAATTCCTCTAAGACCAGGCATTTATTTCTATAAACTTAATGAAAAGAGTGGTAAATTAATAGTTAAATAGTAACTTTTTATGGGGGCTTTGTTATATAGATAATTATATTATATAGATAATTAATTATCCCTATTTTAAAATTTAAAACTTGATGAAATTCATTATTGAAGGTGGAAGGTTATTAAGAGGTGAGGTAAATATTAGTGGAGCTAAAAATTCCGCATTAGCTATAATGCCTGCTTCAATCCTATTAAGCAAACCTGTAATTTTAAAGAATGTTCCAGATGTTGAAGATGTTAGAATTATGATTGAACTATTAAAATACCTTGGTGTTAAAGTAAAAAAAAATAGTAAAAATGTTATTGAAATTGACCCAAGAGATATAAATAAATATCAAGCACCTTATGAACTAATAAGCAAAATGAGAGCAAGCATATATGTTCTTGGACCTTTACTTGTAAAATTTGGAAAAGCTATTGTTTATATGCCTGGGGGTTGTTCATTTGGACCAAGACCAATAGATTTCCATATTGAAGGTTTAAGAAAGATGGGAGCAGAAATAAAAATAGAATATGGAAATATTATAGCTAATGTTAATGAATTTAAGTCCACTTATATACAATTGCCATTTAAAAGTGTGGGAGCAACGATACATTTAATGATGACATCAAGCTTATTAAAAGGAAAAGAAATCATTATATCTAATTGTGCATTAGAGCCTGAGGTTGTTGATTTGGCAAGTTTCTTAAATAAAGCAGGTGCTAAGATATATGGAGCAGGATATGATGAAATTAGAATAGAAGGCGCTGAAAATCTTGAAATTGATGAATATGAAATTATTCCTGATAGAATTGAAGCAGGGACATTTCTCGTAGCAGGCAGTTTTGAAAATAATGAAATCACTATAAAAAATTTTATATTAGATCATATAAAACCTATTATTGAGAAATTAAATGAAGCTGGAATTTTCCCTATAATTGAAAATGAAAAAATTATTGTAAAAGGAGTAAAAAAGCCTAAAGCTATTGAAATTCAAACCCAACCATTTCCAGGATTTCCTACGGATATGCAAGCTCAGTTTATGACATTACTTTCTGTTGCTGACGGTGTTAGTATAATAAAGGAAAATATCTATCCAAATAGATTTGCTCATGCTTATGAACTTATGAGAATGTCTGCAGATATAAAAATAACTGAAAATATAGCAATTGTAAAAGGGGTTGAAAGGCTAACTTCCGCTATTGTCATTGCAAGCGATTTGAGAGCAAGTGCAAGTCTTGTTTTAGCTGGACTTATAGCAGAAGGTAAAACCATTATAGAAAATGTCGAACACATTGATAGAGGATATGAAAATATTGAAATCAAGTTAAATAGTATAGGAGCAAAAATAGATAGAATCTCATGAAGGAACAAACATTTTGGGAACATATAAACGAATTAAGAAAAAGAATTATTTATATTATTTTATTTTTAGTTCCAAGTTTTATTGTTTGTTTTATATTTTCTGATTACATTTTAAGCATTATTTCAAAACCTGTTGGAGATTTATACTTTTTTTCTCCAATTGAGGCATTTAGTGTAAAATTAAAATTATCATTTTTATGTTCAATTTTTATATCATTTCCATTTATTATTTATCAGATTTGGAAATTTATTGAACCTGCACTATATAGTAATGAAAAAAAAGTTTTAATAATTGGTTTTATTTCATCATTAATACTATTTTATAGTGGTTCATTACTTTCTATATTTATAATAACACCAATTGGTGTTAAGTTTCTTATGAGTTTTTCAACAGAAAATTTAAAAGCATTAATTAGAGCTAATGAGTATCTTAATTTTCTATTATTTATGACATTATCATTTGGTTTTTTATTTCAAATACCAATTATTATGACAATTCTCTCCGCTTTTAAACTTATAAATCCAAAATTTTATTCAAAAAATAGAAAAATTATTATTTTTTTAATTTTTGTAGCTTCTGCCATAATAACTCCAACTGTTGATACTTTCAGTATGTTACTTTTAGCAATTCCACTTATCATTATTTTTGAGATTGGAATAATAACATCAAAAATTGTTTATAAAGAGAAATAAAATTAAGGTATTATAACTTTTTCAATTCTTTTCAAAACAACATCCCTACCTAATTCTTCAATCAATTCAAATAAACTTGGTCCTACGGTTTTGCCTGTTAGAACAACTCTTAAAGGATGAATAATATGAGCAGGTTTTATATTTAACTCATCTGCCAAATCTCTTAAAATTTTTTCTAAAATTCCTTTTTCCCAATCCAAAACATTTTTATATCTTTCATATAAAATTTTCAAATAATTTATTGAGTTCTCATTTATTAATTCTTTAAATGCCTTTTCATCAATTTTATAATTTTCTGTTAAGAAATAATCACCATATTCAAAAAATTCAACAAGTGTTTTAACCCTCGTTTTAAGAAGTTTTATACACTTCAACAACTTCTCATCTTCATAATTATTATTTATTTCCTTTAAAAGTTGTAAAATTTCTTTATCTTCTTTCATTTTAATATACTCACTATTCATCCATAGTAATTTGTTTATATCAAAAACAGCAGGGGAAGTATTTACATCTTCAATTCTAAAAATTCTTATCATTTCTTCTATACTTATTATTTCACGATTATCCTTTGGTGACCATCCAAGAAGAGCTAAAAAGTTAAATAAAGCTGATGATAATATACCCATTTTTTTATATTCAATAACACTTAAAGCACCATGCCTCTTTGATAATTTTTTCTTATCAGGTCCAAGTATCATAGGTAGATGAGCAAAATTAGGAATTTCCCAATCAAAGGCTTTATATATTAAAATTTGTTTTGGAGTATTTGAAATATGGTCATCTCCTCTTATAATATCAGTTATTCCCATAAAATAATCATCAATTACCACTGCAAAATTATAAGTAGGTGTTCCATCACTTCTCAAAATAACAATGTCATTTATATAATCACTTAAAATTTCAATTTTACCTCTAATTTTATCATTAAAAATTATATTTATTCCATCCTCAACAAATAACCTAATAGCTCCTTCTTTTCTATTTTTTATACTTTTATAGCCATTTGGTGGTTCTAAAATTAATTCTCTTTCAAGATGTTTCTTTTGATTTGGTGGTAAGTTTTCAGGAATAAATTTTTTTCTAATTTCTTCCCATTCATCAGCATTATAATAATCAAAATAAGCTTTATTTTTTTCTATTAATTTATAAGCAAATTCTTTATATATTTCTAATCTTTTTGATTGATAAACAATTTCTTCATCAGGAACAATTCCAAGCCATTTAAGTCCTTCAACAATATCAATTACAAATTCCTCAGAACTTCTTTCTCTATCAGTATCTTCAATTCTTAATAAAAATTTTCCATTATTATGTTTAGCAAAAAGAAAGTTATAAATAGCTGTTCTGGCACCACCTACATGTAAATATCCCGTTGGTGATGGTGCAAAGCGAACTCTTACCAACTTTAAAATTTTAAAGTTGCTCGGGTGGCGAAATTGGGAAACGCGGTAGGTTCAGAACCTACTGCCCATTAGGGCTTGCGGGTTCAAGTCCCGCCCCGAGCATCAAGACAAGATTATCAATTATATTTCTATATTTTTGAGGATTATTATTAAATCCATAAATAATTATACAAAAAGCTATTCTTTCATCAATAACACCTGTCAAAGAAACTGTATTTCTTAATGTGCCTGTTTTTGCTTTTAATCTTCCTTTAAGTTGTTTTAATCTATCCTTTAATGTTCCCTCGCCTGGCTCAACAAGAACATTTAAAAAATCCTTAAAAAAGCTTTCATCTTTATAAGCACTTTTATAAATCTGTATAAATGTCTTTGGAGAAATCAAGTTATATCTTGAAAGACCACTACCATCGTACATAATAAAATTCGTATCAACACCTTCAAGATATAATATCCTCTTTAAAGCTCTTATTGAATTTTCCCAATCACCCCTTGAATAAATCCAAGCTCCAATACTTCTCAAAATCATTTCCGCTATTAAATTTGAGCTTTCCAAATTCATATATTTTAATATACTATCCAATGGTTTAGATTCATAAGTATAAATTAAAATAGCATCATCAGGAAGCTCCTTAAAACCAGATACACTATCAACAATAACATTATTTTTATAAAGGGCATTTTTTAACGACCATAAGAAAAATTGTTCTGGTTCTTTTTGAGGAAATGTCAAGCTTGAACTTCTATTAAAATCGCCATAAACCAAAATTGTATCACTAATAATTTCATATTTTAATACATTTGATTTTATAAGTTTAACATAGAGATTATTAAAATTATGTTTTGGAGCAAATTTATAAGTTAATGTAAAAATTCCTTCATTTAAAACAAGTGGTCTTATTGGTGGTGCATAAGATTCATCTAATTCATCCCAAAACCAACCTTTCGGATACTTACTTTTCGTAAAATAACTATCATCATAATAAAGCTTTGAAAATTTTCTATAACCTAATTCGTAAATTTTCTTTGAAATCACATCCAAATCACTATCTTTTAAGAGTGGATCTCCATTAGGAAATACATAAAGCTCATCTTTAAACCTAAAAAAATAGGTTTTAAATGAGAAATTTTTTTTGAATACTTTTAATGCTGTAAATGTTGTAATAACTTTTTGAATTGACGCAGGTGGAAGTCTTCTATTTGGATAATATTGAGCAATAGTGCTATCGTTTTTTAAATCGTAAAATATAAATGAAATAGTTGTCCCTTCATTTTCAAGTTCATTTATTAGAGAATCTAAACTTAATGATAAAAGAAAAATCATTCAACAATAACTTTTGTCTTTACTACACTTTTTACATAATCAAGAGCTTTTTTAATTTTTGCTGCTTCTTTTAAGCTTTCATATTGTCCCCTTACTTTACTCTTATTTAGATATTCTTGTGGATTTTCCTCACCTCTCATTTTCAAATATTCCAAAATTTCATCATCATTCACTTCTATATTTCTTTCTTTTACAATTTTTCTTAAAATTAAATCTCTTATAACTGATTTATAAGCAAAATTCAAAACCTGTTCTTGAAACGCTTTTTTTTCACTTTCATTTTCAAACTTTGGTAATTCTATATTTTTTATTAAGTCTTGATAAGCATTTATAACAAGTTTTCTTGGTGGTTCAAATGGATAAATTTCATATATTTTATCAATAATCTGACTTTCATATTCAAATTCGCTTCTTATCTTTGCTTCATTTTCAAGTTGTTCTCTAATTTTTTGTTTCATTTCTTCAAGGTCTAAGTAACCATTCATTTGAGCAAATTCATCATTTAATTCTGGAAGTTTTCTAACTCTTATTTCAATTATTTTAAAAACTTGTTTTGTTCCATCATCAAATTTTATTTCAACACTATCACCAACTTTTTTATTTATAAGCGCACTGTACAATCTCTCATCAAGCTCATCTTTCATATATTCAATATAAACTTCTTCCCTTGATAATAAATTCCCATCTTTATCGTAATCTTCCATTTGAGCTAATATAATATCACCTTCTTGAATTTCTCTATTTTCTTCAACTTTTTCTTCTTGTGCAAATTTTTTCCTTAATTCCTCTATATATTCCGCAACATCAATATCTGAAACTTTATAAATTTTCTTTTCAACCTCTATATTTGCTAAATCTGGTATTTCTACATTTGGAATAACTTCAAATTCAATTAAAACTTCATAAATATCATTACTTTCAGAAATATCTTTAACTTCAACATCAGAAATAATTTCATATTCTTTTTTTAACTCCTCAATTTTTTCTTTTATTACACTTTTTAATGCTTCTTCTTTTATAGCACTGCTATACTTTTGTTTTATTAAGGAAATAGGAGCTTTACCCTTTCTAAATCCAGGAATTTCTACAAATTTTTGGAATTCAAGTGCAACCTTATCCTCATTTTCCAAAATCTTATTTTTTTCAATCTCAATTTTTAATTCTTTTAAAGCTTTTCTTTCCTCCGGGATAACTGCCATAATTGAAAATTTTAAAGGATTTGATGGCAATTCCTCCCAAAGCAAAGTTTTAGGGTGGGTGGGAAATATGCTTTAAAATTTTAGCTATGTGTTTAATTATTTTTTTCATTTTAATGTTTTTGGGATTGGGTTACGCTCAAACTCCTCAAAAAGTTTATGAGACCAAGCTTGCACTAAGTGATAAGGAGAAACAAATGGCTGTTGACAAGCTAAATAAAAATGCAGAAGAAATAGTAACATTTTTAAGTTCTGCTAATCCTATTTGGGAGGCAATGGTAAAACATATTTATACAATAAGTGATGCTATTGTAGATGCTATAGCAAAGCAATTCCCAAATAAAATGATAGAAGGAGGTTAAGCTATGAGAACGTTAATTTTGTTGATCTCTGCGCTGGCTATCATTTCATGTAGCAAAGGGTCAAGTACAACCCAACCATCTAAACCATATAGTGTATTCAAAGCAACACTTTCTCCACAAAACGTAGTTCCTCAACCTTGCCAAGATGCTACAGGAAGTGGTTCAGCAACTGCTATACTTCAGGAAGATGTTCTTATACTATCAGGTAGCTTCTCTGGTTTGCACGATACACTATTTACAGGATTATTAGGAGGAATAAATATTCACAAAGGTTCAAAAACAGAGGTTGGCTATTTTATTTTCACACCTGATGTTCATCTTAATGATGATAAAAAATCTGGTAGGTTTAGTGGTATCTTTCAGCTAACTCCAACTCGAATAAATCAATTGAAGAATGATTCATTTTATATAGACATTCATACTCCTTCCTGTCCTAATGGTGAAATAAGAGGACAGCTTGAACTACAACAATAATTTAGTGGCTTCCCTAGTGGGGAGTCTAATTAACCATGTTAATTGTAGTTCTATCACTTCCTGAATTTACGACAATATATGGTGTTGCTTGTATTAGTTGTCATTTTAATACCCAGGGTTCGGGTTTAAGAAACGAAAATGGTTGGGGGCAACAGCAGATTTATCTTCCAATATATAATAAGAAAAAAGAAGATTTAATTGAATACAAAATAAATAATTCTGTTTTTTATGGTTCAGATGTTAGGATTTTTTACCTAAGAATTAGAGATAGTTCATATATATTCCCTATGCAAACAAATTTGTATATAAATTACAAACCAACAAGTTCAATTGATATTTATGCAAAATTAGGTTTAAGAGGATTATACGAAGCTTTTGCTGTTCTTTGGAATATATTCTTTTTGAACACATATATAAAAGGAGGTTTATTT
>Ga0209695_100700_pt1 | contig 9328 bp, 7 predicted proteins | sample DewCreD2012metaG_4_FD_184110 | JGI IMG/M metagenome (GOLD analysis project Ga0209695, IMG submission 184110) | Hot spring sediment bacterial and archeal communities from British Columbia, Canada, to study Microbial Dark Matter (Phase II) - Dewar... ...
GTTTTACGGGGGTTCCTCGTTGCGCTCATTGCCGCAAAGGGAGGAGTGGGGACAACGACAACAGCCCTCAATCTCACCACCCTCCTGGCATCAGAGGGGAAGGCAGCTCTCCTCGATGCGGATACTCCTGGTTTTGGTACTGCCTACGCGATGGTTGCAACGGGAAGTGCGTCTCCTAGCACGATTGCCGCGCTCCTCCACCAGGGGCTCCCTCCACAGACCTCCCTGCTCAAGCGCACCGCCATCAACCATCCGGCGGGGGTTGCCACCTTCGTCCTTTGGGAATCCAGACGCGATGTAGAGGTCGTCACCCAGCACATTGCCTCCCTCCTCGATTCCTTGACTTCTACCTACCCGTACTCAGTCGTAGACATCGGAAGGCCTGTCCACGAAGCGCAGCACCATATCCTGCAGAGGGCCGACGCCGTCCTCACTCTGACAACGCTAGATGTCTGTGCCCTGCGGAACCTCCGGTGGCTATGGGACCTCCTCGGCGAGCTTGGGGTCGTTCCGAGAAAACTCCTCACGGTGCTGAACCGCTCCCAGAAGGGGCTGGAGATCTCCCAACGAGATGCCGAAAACGCGCTCAAGCGGAAGTTTGACATTGTGTTGCCTGAAAATCCAGAGTTGCAAAGGATCTCAGACAACGGGGGGATCGCCGTGACAGAAAGACCGGACCTTCCATGGTCCCGGAAGCTGGGGACCTTATCGGAAATCATCGTCGCTCGGCGCCGTGAACTCCTCCAGGCAGCTATCCGCTAGGCCACTCGTTAGACCATGGGTTCGGAGCGCAGCCACCTTCGTAGGATCGGGGTGATCCATGAAGACGAATGGGGACATCCGGAACCAGCTACAGCGCCGCCTCATCGAAGAGGTCGACGCCGTGATCCTCCACAACGCAGATTCCGTGACGGTGCGGCGACGCCTTGAGCACCTCATCCACAGCTACCTTCTGGAGTACCCACAGTTGTCGACAGCTGAGCGGCAGCAGATCACCAGAGAGCTCTGCGACGACATCACAGGCTTTGGCCCCCTTGAGCCTCTCCTCGCAGATCCCCTGGTGACAGACATCCTGGTCAACCGTTGGGATCGCGTGTATGTCGAGCGACGGGGAAGGCTCGAGAGGGTCCCCATTGCCTTCCGCGATGAAAGCCACCTCCGCCACATCATCGAACGCATTGCCGCGCTGGCCGGCCGCCGCATCGACGAGTCATCCCCTTGCCTCGATGCCCGGCTGCCAGATGGATCACGGGCCAATGCGGTCCTCCCGCCTGTGAGCGTAGACGGGCCCTGCCTGACCATCCGGAAGTTCAGCCAGACCCCAATGACCACGGAGATGCTCGTCCTTGCCGGCACACTCCATCTGGAGTTGGAGAATTTCCTCAGGATCGCGGTCCGCTCCCGCCGCAATATCGTGATCTGCGGAGCTACGGGCGTGGGGAAAACAAGCCTCCTCAATGCCTTGAGCCATCACATCCCTACCCAAGAGCGCGTAGTCACCATCGAAGAAGCTGCAGAACTCCAGCTCCCCGTAGAGAACTGGGTTCGCCTGGAAACCAGGCCGCCAAACCTTGAAGGAAAGGGAGAGATCACCCAACGGGATCTCGTCCGGAATGCGCTCCGGATGAGACCTGACCGCATCATCGTTGGGGAAGCGCGGGGCGGGGAAGCGCTGGACATGCTCCAGGCCATGAACACAGGACACCTCGGTTCGATGACCACAGTCCATGCCAATAGCTGCCGGGATGCCCTCTCACGGATCGAGATTATGGCGATGCTGGCTGGCTTGGATTTACCCGTGCATGCCATCCGGCGCATGATGGCGGCCTCCCTCCACCTCCTCGTCCACCTCGAACGGCTCCCCGATGGACGCCGGGTCGTCTCGGAGGTGGCAGAGGTGGAAGGGTTAGAGGGGGAAACGGTCCGCCTCCAGGTCGTCTTCCGCTACAACCGTGCGAACGGGCAGCACGAGTGGACGGGGATCACCCCTCTCCTCTGGGACCACCTCCAGGAAGAGGGGATTCCCATCCCCGTCCTTTCCAAGCGGACGGAGGGGAAGGGATGCTGACCGTCGCGCTTCTCGTCGCGCTCGCGAGCGCAGCCTTCCTTCTCTGGCCCAGCCCGAGGCCATCGCAGGAGCGCCTCTCTCTGCTGGTGGGAAGACGACTGGAACCCACCGGAAGATCCGTCGCAGAGCGCCTCCCTGTGAAATCCCGGGAAAGGTGGCGAACCTTCAGGTTCCTGAAGGACATAGAAAGGATCTTCACGCAATGGGACCTCCTCGCACGCTTCGCCCTCTACCTTCAACAGGCCGGCCTTTCCCTCCGCCTGATCGAAGCCCTGGTCCTTGCTGGACTCGCTGTCGCCGTTGCCACGATCTCTGGGGTATACCTCAAAGGATCGGCTGGTGGGGTCATTGCAGGCGCTGCGGCTGCTCTCGCCCTTTGGCGTGGCCTGGAGCGTCGCAGGTCCCGACGGCTCCTGCGGTTTGAGGAACAGCTCCCCGAGGCCATCACTACGGCCGTCCAGCAGCTCCGCGCCGGAAGGACCCTACCAGTGGCCATCGCCTACTTAGGGGAGCGATTCCCCCCTCCTCTTGGAGAGGAGTTCAGGAAGTGCGAGATGGAGCTCGAGGTAGGGATCCCCCTCGAGGAGGTCCTGTCTTCCCTCCGCGAGAGGATCCCCAGCAGAATCCTCAGGATGACAACTGTCGCCATCTCTGTCACGAACAAAATGGGGGGCAACTTGGCTGAGTTCCTGGAAGCGCAGGGGGAGACGCTTCGCCTCCAGATCGCTTACCACCGCCAAGTCCGCGTCCTAACGGCGCAGGCGAGGATCAGCACGCTGGTGGTAGGATTCCTTCCGGGATTCGTGGCCGGCGTTTTCCTGATCCTGCAACCGGGTTTCTTCAAACCGCTCCTGGTGGACCCCCTCGGCCGCTTTCTCCTCCTCGCGGCGGCAGGGCTCCAGGGTGTAGGGGTACTCACCATCCGGACCATGATGAGGAGGATCCAGTAGGCAGTGCGGTGGGATGTCATCACCGCAGTCGCATTCAATGTCGTCGTGTGGATCCTCGCACTCACCCTCCCTGGGGCAAGCGTTGCAACTCAACGCTTGCAGTCCCTGGTCGGCAGGCGAAGGGGATCTCATAAGCCTGAATCCGCAAGGCCTGTTCTCATCGGGTTCCTCTTCTCTCTCCTGGAGAAACCGGCCCGCCACCTTCGGGAGAATACTCCCCGGGAGTGGCGGCAGAGGCTCGCCTATCTCCTTGTTCAGGCGGGCCTGGAGATCGACCCTGCGATCTTTATGGCACTCCGCCTGCTGGCGGGAGCGGGGGGCACCCTCCTGGGGATCACGCTCTCCGCTGTGGGGACTCCCCTCCCCGCTGCGATGGGGCTCTCCCTGGCGCTGGGAGCGTTAGGAATGGCTGCCCCACGAGCCTGGTTATCGCGGAGGCACCGGGCCAGGAAACGGCGGTTACGCCAGGAGATCCCAGAAGCCGTCGAGCTCGTGGCGATGTGCCTCGAGGCTGGGATGACCTTCGACGCCGCGGTGCGGGAGTACACCCAGGTTGAGCGAGGACCTCTTGGTTGGCTGCTTGGGAAGTACCTGGAGGATCGAGGGTGGGGGCAGACACGGGAGGAAGCGTTCCAATCCCTCAATGGCCGAGGGGGCTGTGAGGAGCTCACCCAGGTCGTCACCGCCATCGAAAACGGGATCACCTTGGGAGTCCCCCTTGCCAGGGTGCTCCGGGAGCAGGCTGCCTTTCTGCGCACCCTGAACCTGCGCCGGGCCGAGGAACAGGCACACCAGTTGCCGGTGAAGCTCCTCTTTCCTCTTGTCCTGTTCATGTTCCCGGCGCTCTTCCTCATCATCCTCGGACCCATTGTGATCCAGCTCTTGCGGAGTGGATTCGGGAATTGATGGAACTCGCGGGCCGCATGAAGCAATGGTGGATGCTCAGCGTAGCCACGAGTTTCTTCCTCTCCATGGCCTACCCTCCTCTCGACCTAGAGCCCATCGCCTGGGTCGCCCTCGTCCCCCTGCTGCAGGGACTGCGCAAAGCCTCCATCAGGGAGGCTACCTGGATGGGGTTTTCCAGCGGGCTCATCTTCTACCTCCTTGCGGGGAGCTGGTTCTTAACCCTTGTGCAGTTCCACCGCCTGGTTCCCCTGGCGTACATCGTCCTCGCCGGGTATTGGGCGATCCCCTGGGGAGTATTCGCCATAGCCGCAATCCCTGCACGTCGCCATCCCCTCGGCCCGCTCCTGGTTGCGGCAGCGTGGGTAGGCACCGAATACCTCAGAGGGCTGATGAGCCTTGGACTGTCGTGGCCACTTTTAGGGGCCTCGCAACACGAGTTCCTCCCCATCCTCCAGGTCGCCAGCCTCGCAGGCCAGCATGGACCTTCGTTCCTGGTCGCCCTGGGGAACGCCGCCCTCGACGCAGCTCTTTCCAGGCGCTGGGTCGTTTCCGCATATGCCGCATCGCTCCTGCTCGGGATGGTGATCTGGGGCACAACGGCGATGCCTACGGCAGAAGGGAAACTCCCTGTAGCGGCTGTATTCACCTCGTTTTCACCCCAGGAGAAGTGGAATCCCGCCTCCCTGGGATGGATGCTCTCTGAACTCATCTCTGCGACAGAGGGAGCTGGACGGGAAGGAGCAGAACTCGTGGTCTGGCCAGAGACCGCCGTCCCCGTGGATCTCCTGGGGTCAAGAGGGATCGCTCCTGAAATCAGCGCCTTGGCCCACAGGCTCGGAATAGGATTGTTCGCCACCGCCCTGCAGGAAGGACGGTACAATGTGGTGATCTCCTTCGACCGCAATGGCACAACCCGCGGCCGGTATGACAAAACCTTCCCCGTTCCCTTCGTGGAAACCCACCTCGTTCCAGGCAGCCGCATCGGTCCTCTCCCCTCTCCCGTAGGGCCGGTTGGCATCGCTATCTGTTGGGAATCTATGTTCCCGCGCGTAGCTTACACACATGTGCGGATGGGTGCGGTCTTTCTGGCCATCGTGACCAACGATGCCTACCTCGGGAGAAGCACAGGAGCAAGACATCATGCCGTTGCTTCCCTCTTGAGGGCGATCGAGACAAGGAGGTACGTAGTTCATGCAGCGAACGGGACCCGCTCCATGATCATAGATCCGTATGGGCGCACCATCGCCGCGGCTGGCCAGGGCAGAGCCGGCTACGCCCTAGCGCGCGTGTCGCCACAGTCTGGAATTACCGCGGCAGTGCGATTCGGCGACACTTTCCCCAGGATCTGCCTCGTGGGAACTTCGATCGCGTTGCTTCTCCTCTATCCCAAGGTTCCCTTGACGGGCCAAGGTGGCGGTCATACAATGATCTCGACTTCCTTGCGACGTCTTTGAGCTCCACCTTCTCCCTATCAAGGGGGGTCCGAACGGAGGTGAGCAGGTGCTCCCGCAGGGTCGAAGTATCGTCATGGCAAGGCGTGGCATCGTCGCATCGGGACAGCCCCTCGCTTCCAGCGCGGGACTCCATGTGTTGATGTCCGGGGGGAACGCGATGGACGCGGCAGTCGCAACTGCCGCCGTCCTCGGAGTTGTCCAACCCATGATGTGCGGGGTTGGCGGCGATACCTTCCTCCTGTACTACGAGGCGAAGACAGGCAAGGTCTGGGCCTTGAACGGCAGCGGGGTCGCCCCCTACGCGGCAACCCGGGAGTTCTTCCTGGAGCGCGGCTACACGAAGATGCCACTCCGAGGGATGCTCTCCGTCGCAGTCCCTGGAGCGGTCGATGCGATGGTCACTGCTCTCGAGCGTTGGGGGAGCCGGAAGTTCACCTTTGCTCAGCTCCTGGAACCGGCGATCGTGTACGCTGAGGAGGGGTTCCCCATCAGCGAGAAAGTGAGCGCATGGATCGCAGAGTCCCGTGAGGACCTCGAGCGCTACCCAGCTTCCGCAAAGATCTATCTCCCAGAGGGAAGGCCGCCGCGCCCTGGGGAGATTCTCGTCCAGCGGGACCTGGCGCGGTCCCTCCGCATGATCGCTGAGGGGGGACGGGAGGTCTTCTACAAAGGAGAGCTAGCAAGGGCAATTGTACGGTATTGCCGGGAACACGGGGGCCTCCTCTCTGAGCGGGAGTTGGCCGAGCACCGGAGCGAGGTCTATTCGCCCCTTGAGACGACCTACCGCGGCTACAGGGTTCTGACCACTGCGCCTCCCTCTCAGGGGATCATCCTCCTGGAAATGCTCAACATCCTCGAGGGATGCGATCTCCCGCGTCTGGAATGGGGATCCCCAGATGCCATCCACCTTATGGTCGAAGCGAAGAAGCTTGCGTTCGCTGACCGCCTTGGATACCTGGGGGACCCGCGCTTCGTCGAAAACCCCATCGAAGCGCTCCTCTCCAAGGAGTATGCAGCGGAGCGCCGCAAGGAGATCGATCTAGAGCGGGTGAACGAGAACCCCGGACCCGGCCGTGTCCTTGAGCACATCGGCGAGACTACGTACTTTGCCATTGCAGATGCCGAAGGGAATCTCGTCTCTTTCATCACGAGCCTCTCTGCGAGCTTCGGATGTGCAGAGGTCGTCGAGGGGACGGGGATCCTTCTGAACAACCGAGCAGGGAGGGGGTTCACACTGGAAGAGGGCCATCCCAACGTGATTGCCCCCGGCAAGCGCACCATGCACACGCTCATGTGCTTCATGGCCTTCCGCCCAGACGGACGCCCCTTCCTGGTCTGGGGGACCCCGGGAGGGGACGGTCAGCCCCAGTGGTGCACTCAAGTATTCACGAATATCGTGGACTTCGGCCTCAACGTCCAGCAGGCGGTGGAGGCCCCGCGGTGGTTGAGCTTCCCGGGGACGGACCCTGCGAATCTCCCGGCTCCGTTCGAACTCCGCATGGAACGAGGGTTCCCGGCGGAAACCATCCTAACCTTGCGCCGGCGAGGTCATCGCGTGGTCCCGATGTCGGGGTTTGCCGGGGGGGCCCAAGCCATCCTCATTGACGAATTCGGCGTATATCATGGCGGATCCGACCCTAGGGTGGATGGTGCCGCAGTAGGCTGGTAAAGTAAGGGAGGTCTCGGGAGCGTGGGAGAGCGAGGTGGGAGTCACGATGGGAAAGGTTCCTCCTGAACGAGAGGGTGGGATCAGCCGCGAGCGGACCCTGGTGTTCGTCAAGCCCGACGGCGTGAAACGTGGCCTCGTTGGCGAGATCATCGCGCGGTTCGAACGGTGCGGGTTGAAGATCGTGGGCATGAAAATGATCTGGCCCAGCAAGGAGTTCCTGGACCGACACTACCCTAAGGATGAGGCGTTCCTTACCACCCTGGGGAGCAAGACGAAGGAGGCATTCGAAACTTATGGAGTGAACCTCGAGGCTACTATGGGCACTGAGGATCTCCTGGAGGTCGGCCGCCGGGTTCGGGGATGGCTTCTCGACTATGTCTCCAGCGGTCCTGTTGTCGCGTTCGTCCTCGAGGGGAGCCACGCTGTCAGCGTCGTCCGCAAGATCGTCGGGCACACACTCCCTGTATTCGCGCAACCAGGGACCATCCGGGGCGACTTCGCCGTCGACTCGCCCACGGTCGCAAACCTGGAACAGCGAGCGATCCATAACCTCGTCCATGCCTCAGGGACTGTCGAGGAAGCGCAGACGGAGATCGCCCTGTGGTTTTCTCCGGAGGAGCTGTTCAGCTACCGTTCCTAAAACCGTAGTCGTCTCTTTCACGGCTACGGCGCCGGGCGAACAGCGCTCCCGACCTTTGGCGCCGGGGTCAATTCCCCAGGACCGGAAGGTGGACCATCGCGCGGCGGGCCTTTCCCGCCGGGTTGGGACCGGCTCCGGGTAGGTGCCGCCGCGGATAGGGGTATCCCCCTCATCCGACCTCCAGCCGGACGGGCCGGACGCCGACCGCGCACCCTGTGGGCGCGCAGCCTCCGGCGCACGCGCTCCCATGCGCTCCAGACGTGCTCCCCTCGATTCCTCACGGGTAGAGGGGAGGCGGACCCTTCACGCTCCCCAGGTTCCCTGGAGGAGATCGCCTCGCCGAATCCTAATCCCCTCCGTGCAATCGCCACGGCAGCGGCGGTATGCACGCTCAGGTGATAGCCAGAACCGAACTTGACCCACCCGATGACGCTGGTGTAATCCGGTTCGACCTCAATGACTTCCACTCCCTCCCGCGCGGCCTCCCGTACTCCCCCTCCAGGGCAGGAGGGACGCGCAGGCGGAGAACCCCTCCGGGAAGCAAAGTGGCGGTCTGGTTCCCGCCCCTCTCGTCCCTGCTCCCAAGGCACAGGAACCCACCGGAGCGCGCCTGCCTCCAGTCCGCCAGCCACTCCTCGTGACTGCGGTAGCCGTTTGCGTGCAGGTGGAATTGTTCCCTGAACATCCTCCTGCTTCCGAAGCAGACGCCGGGGACGGAGCGCACGGTCTCCTCCTGCAGAAAGTCCAGGCGCTGCTCCAGGGCCCGTAGATGCCTCTTCTTCTGGTGCAGCAGGAATCGCAGCCTCCCCCGGCGCTCCGAGTCCTCCTCCTTCGCCAGGCGCTTCTTGCGCTTTCTGAGGAGCCTGCGCAGGTGGGAGATCCTCTCGCGGAGCCTCCGGACCCTCTGTACCACCGCACTCCGGCTTGCCCTCACCCTGCCCTGGAGGTCCTCGGCGATGGCGTTGAACTGGCGGGCGGTGATGCCGAAGCGCGCAATGTACTCCCTCTTCAACGCCGCAAGGGGCCTTCGGCGCACGTACCTGTCCACGAACAGGTGCCGCTCCGCATGCCCGAGGTGCGCGGCAATCGCCTCCAGGACAGGGGAGGAGGACTCGTCTTCGATCCTGCCCTCAAACGTTGCCTTCACTCTGCCCGCCCCTCCCGGACCACCTGCAAGGCTCTCTTCGCCCTGCTCTTCGCGGAGCGGCGCCCATACAGCCGGGCGCAGAAGGAGGTGAGGACCTCCAGCATGTCCTCAACGAGGTCGTCGGTGACCTCTCCTTCCTCCATCACGGCGATCTTCCGGGAAGAGGCCATTAGAGCTGCCTCCACCAGCTCAAACCCAAAGGGGGCGAGGCGGTCCCTGTGCTCGACGACGATCAGCTTCACCGATGGGTCCCTGAGGAGGCGGAGCAGCTTCCTGCGCCTGCCGTTGAGGCCGGAACCCACCTCTGCCACCACCTCTGCTTCGACGCCCCAGTCCGCCGCCCACTTTCGAAGCCTCTCGACCTGCCGGTCTAGATTCTCCTTCTGGTCGGCGGAGGAGACCCTGGCGTACAACACCGTGCGGCCTGGAGGCAGCGGCTCATCCAATGACGACAAGTCGTCAACCTGCTTGTGCTCCTCCAGGCGGGCTTGACC
>Ga0209695_100704_pt1 | contig 9201 bp, 8 predicted proteins | sample DewCreD2012metaG_4_FD_184110 | JGI IMG/M metagenome (GOLD analysis project Ga0209695, IMG submission 184110) | Hot spring sediment bacterial and archeal communities from British Columbia, Canada, to study Microbial Dark Matter (Phase II) - Dewar... ...
CTCCTGGGCCTCCCGCCACCAGCGGCCATCCCCTTCCTCCCCCCTAGGACCCAAAGGGACCCGGCGCAGGACGAAGAGAAGGGGCAAAAAGGAAAGGGCATTGGCCAGATAAGCCACCCCCACGCCAAAGAGGGCGATTAACACCCCAGCCAGGGCCGGCCCCAACAACCTGCTGGTGTTGAAGCCAAAGGAGTTAAGGGCGATGGCCCCCGGGTACCGGTCCCTGCCCGCCAGCTCCACGGTGAAGCTTTGGCGCACCGGGAGGTCCATGGCGTTGAGGGCCCCGTAGAGAAACGCAAAGAGGAGCACGTGGCCGTAGCGCACCTGCCCAGTGAGGATGAGGAAGGCCATGAAGAGGGCCAGAACCATCATGCCCCCCTGGGTAAAAATAAGAAGGTTCCGCTTGGGGTAACGGTCCGCCAAAACCCCGGCGGGAAGGGAGAACAGCAAGGAGGGGAGGAACTGCAAGGCCACCACCAGCCCAAGCCTCTCCGCGCTTCCCGTAAGGAGGAGGACCAGCCATCCCTGGGCCGCCGACTGCATCCAGGTGCCCATCTGGGAGGTGAAAAGGGCAAGCCAGTAGGAACGATAAAGAGGGTCTTTCAGAAGGGCCAAGGCCAGCACCCCCTTATCCTACGGCTGACTGACCGGTCATTACCAACTCCACCGCCAGCCCGTGCCTATACTGAGGCATGCTTCAGCGCGGCTTTCCCCTGTTCCGCATTCTGGGGATCCCCCTTTACCTGGATTTCTCCTTTCTCCTGATGCTGCCCCTCCTGGCCTTCCTCATCGGCAGCAACCTGCCCGTTTATCTGGAGCTATTTGGCCTTCCTCAGGACCCCTCCCTGCTCCAGGGCACCCTGCCCTTCCTTCTGGGACTTTCCGCGGCCCTTGGCCTTTTCGCCTCCGTGCTTTTACACGAGCTCGGGCACGCCCTGGTAGCCCGGCGCTTCGGTATAGAAACCAAACGCATCACCCTGTGGCTCCTGGGCGGGGTAGCACAGATGGAGAGGATTCCCAGGGAACCCAAAAAGGAGCTCTGGATTGCCCTGGCGGGCCCGACGGTGAGCTTTGCCCTGGCCCTCTTCTTCCGTCTGGTGCAGGCGGAATCCGGGGCCCTGGGGTTTCTCACCCACTATTTGGCCTTGGTCAACCTGATGCTGGGGCTATTCAACCTCCTCCCTGCCCTGCCCTTGGACGGAGGCCGGGTCTACCGGGCGCTTTTGGCCATGCGCAAACCCTACCTCCAGGCCACCCGGCAGGCCTTGGCCCTGAGCCAGGTGGTGGCCTGGGCCTTGGGGCTTTTCGGCCTTGTGGTCTTCAACCCCTTCCTGGTCCTGATTGCCTTTTTCGTGTACATGGCCTCGAGGGCCGAGGTAGAGGGCACTCTGCTGGCCCAGGCCTTAAGCGGGTTGAAGGCCAAGGACCTCATGACCCCAAACCCCCTGGTCATCCCCCCAGAGCTTACGGTCCAGGAAGTCCTGGAACTGGCCCTGGCCCACAAGGTTTCCGGCTTTCCCGTGGTGGAGGAAGGGCGGGTCCTGGGGGTGGTGGGCCTCGAGGGGCTGGAGGGCGCCAACCCCCTGGCCCCGGTGGTCCACTACCTAAAAGAACCCCTGATCCTCTCCCCCGAGGAGGACGCCCTCACCGCCCTGGAGCGGATGGCCGAGCGGGGGTATGTCCGGGCCTTGGTCATGGAAGGGGACCAGCTTCTCGGCATCCTCAGCAAGACCGATCTCCTAAGGGCCTTCCAGGTGCGGATGCTGGGACAACCCTCACCTTGACAGGTACCCAAGGGTAGGGTAGGTTAGGAGCGCAAAAGTATACGGGAGGCGACCATGAAGCGAGCCCTTATCCTCATCGGTCTGGCAGTCCTAAGCCTTGGCCTGGCGCAGAAGCCCAAGGTGGTGATAGGTACCGGGAGTACCGGAGGTGTATTCTTCTACTACGGCACCGCCATGGCCGACATCCTCAACAAGGCCGGGGCGGTGGAGGCCCAGCCGGTGCAGACCGGTGGCTCCTATGACAACCTGCAGCTCCTGCGGGACCGCACCTCGGGCAACACCTACTACTGCGCCCTCACCACCACCGACTCCGCCTACGTGGCCTACACCGGGGAGGAGCCCCGCTTTAAGGACAAGCCGGCCAAAAACCAGCGGGTCCTCTTCTACATGTACCCCTCCTTCATCCACCTGGTGACCACGGAAAAGACCGGCATCAAGGTGGTGCAGGACCTGAAGGGCAAGCGGGTCTCCACGGGCCAGCCCGGCTCCAGCACCGAGAACCTCGCCCTTCTGGTGCTGCAGGGGGCCGGGATAAAGCCGGAAACCTTCGCCAAACGGGAGCGCCTGCCGGTGGCGGAAGGAGCCAAGGCCCTGGCCGAGGGCACCCTGGACGCCTTCTTCTGGGTGGGAGGCGTGCCCACCAGCTCCATCGTGGAGCTCTCCCAGACCCTCGCCCGCAAAGGGGACCGCATCTACCTGGTGCCCATCGACCCCAAGAGCACCACCGCCCAGGTGGTCATGAAGAGGTTCCCGGGCCTGGTGGATCCCTACAAGGTGCCCAAGAACGTCTATAACACCCGCACCGACGTGCCGGGGCTGGCCACCGGCAACATCGTGGTCTGCCCGGACACCCTGCCCGCGGAGGCCGGCTATGCCATCATGAAGGCCGTCTTCGAGAACCTGGATACCCTCCGCACCGCCGTGGCCGCCGCCAAGGACACCAGCCTCGAGGCCACCGCCAGGCTTTACGGGAAGCTCCCCATCCCCTTCCACCCGGGAGCCGAGCGGTACCTGAAGGAGAAAGGCCTCGTCAAGTAAGCCATGCCTTAGCCCGGGTGCCCTGGAACCCTCCAGGCCCCGGGCTTTTTTGGAGGAAACCATGGAGCTAGAACATCCCAAGACTCCATCCACCCCTCTGGCCCGGCTGACCCACTGGATCCTAATCCTGGGAGCTCTTTACAGCCTGTATCTGGTCCTTCATCCCTTCACCCCCTTGGCCAAGGCCGAGATCCCCATCCTGGACATCGTCCAGCTTCAGCGAAGCACCCACGTCCTCTTTCTCCTCTTGGGAGGCTACCTGGTTTCTTTCTACCTTCCCCAGAAGAGGACCTTCGGTTCGTGGGTCTACTTCCTTTTTACCCTTATCCCTCTTTATAACTTTCTCCTCCCCAATGTTCCTGGGGTGAACCTGCCCTGGGAAGCCAAGGCGGTGGGCTTCCTTTACTGGGTAGTAGCGGCTTTGCCCGCCATCCTTCCGGGTCTGAAGCGGCCCGCAGACCTCCTGGCGGTGCTTTTGGCCCTCTTCCCCACCCTTTACCAGCTCCGCTTCTTTGAAGAACTGGTCTACCGGGCGGTGCTTCCCGAGCCTTGGGACATGGCCATGTCCTTCGGGCTCATCATGCTGGTCCTGGGCCTGGTCTACCGCTTTCTGGGTCCGGTGATGCCCGTTCTGGTTCTTTTCTTCTTCAGCTATAACCTCTACGCCGACCTCTTCCCCGGGGCCTTCAGGGGAAGCCGCCAGGGAATAGACCTCCTACTGGGCAAAACCTTCAACGAAACCGAGGCCGGCATCTACGGCCTCATCACCGGGGTTTCCGCCAAGTACCTGGTCTACTTCACCCTGCTTTCCGGGATGATCGTGGCCTTGGGCCTGGGGAAGGTGGTGGCCAACCTGGCCTTAGCCCTGGTGGGCAAGCATCCCGCCACCCCTGGACGGGTTACCGGCCTGGCCAGCGTGTTCATGGGCATGTTCTCCGGCTCAGGGGCCGCGGATACCCAGTTTGTGGCCGCCCTCACCAAGCCCCTTTACGAAAGGGCCGGCTACGACCGCCTGGTGGCCGCGGGCCTGGTGGCCACCGCGGGCACCATTGCCCTCATCACCCCACCCGTCCTGGGCTCCATCGCCTTCATCATGGTGGAAATCCTACAGATCTCCTACCTGAAGGTGATGATCATGGCCCTGGGGCCGGCCTTGCTTTACCTAACCGCCGTTTTGGCCTTCAACGAGTTCTACTCCCGAAAAGCGGGCCTGCCCCCCGTGGGAGCGGAGCTGGGCATGAGCCGAAGGGCCTATATCCTTCGCTATAGCACCCTCTTTTTGCCGATCCTCCTCATCATCGCCATGCTCTACATGGGCTACGAGGTGCGCACCGCCGCCAGCCTGGCCCTCCTCTTCTTCATCCTCCTCACTTATCTGGACCCCACCCTGAGGCCTAAGAACCTGGCTCCCATCTTCCAGGGGCTTTCCGAGGGCTTCCGCACCCTGCTCCCCATCGGCACAGCCGTGACCGCCGCCAACCTCATCTTCGCCATGATGGTGATTAGCGGCCTTCCCTCCAAGTTCAGCCAGCTTCTCCAGCAGGTATCGGGGGAAAGCCTCCTCCTCGCCACCCTCATCACCGCCATCTTCAGCCTGATCCTGGGCATGGGGGTGCCCCCCACCGCCACCTACGTGCTCACCTCGGCCCTCACCGCCCCGGCCATCATCGCCCTGGCCAAGCAAAACGGCATCCCCGACTCCGCCGCCATCCTCGCCACCCACATGTTCCTCTTCTACTACGCGGTGCTAGCGGATGTAACCCCGCCCGTGGCCCTCTCCGCCTACGCCGCAGCCAGCGTCTTCGGCACCAACCCCCTGGTCACCGGGGTCTATGCCGCCCGGGTAGCCCTCGCCAAATATCTGATAGGCTTTTTCTTCCTGCTCTCCTACTCGGGCACCGCCCTCCTCATCGTGCCCGTGTTGGAGAACTCCCCTCCCGGCGAGGCCTGGAGCATGATCCTGGAGCGCTTCTTCTCCGTGGCCATCGGCATCGTCTACCTTTCCGCCTCCGCCGCGGGGTATACCCGCAGGCCCCTGGCGCGCTGGGAAGCCTGGGCTTTGGGCATCCTTGCGGTTTTCCTCTTCGCGCCCTATGGACCCCTGAACCTGGCAGCCTTCCTGCTCGGGCTTCCCTTCTTCCGCAAAGGGTTGACGGGAGCGCGCGGGAAGCCTTAGGGTAAGGCCGAAGGAAAGGAGGTAAGGCTATGAAGAGAGCCCTGTTGATCCTCTTGGCCTTGGCGGGTTTGGGTCTTGCCCAGAAGCCCAAGGTGGTGATCGCCACCGGGGGTGTGGGGGGGGTGTACTTCTACTACGGCACCACCCTGGCGGAGATCTGGAGCAAAGCCGGGGTAGCCGAGGCCCAGGCCATCCAGACCGCGGCTTCCATTGACAACCTGCTCCTTTTGGAAAACCGCACAAGCGGGGGCACCTACTACTGCGGCACCGTGTTGCCCGATTCCGCCTATTTGGCCTACACCGGCCAGCACGATCGCTTTAAGGAGAAACCCGCCAAAAGCGTGCGCATCCTCTTCGCCATGTACCCCAACTTCCTGCACATCGTCACCCGGGAGGGAACGGGCATCCGGGTGGTGCAGGATCTGAAGGGGAAGCGGGTGTCCACCGGGGCTCCGGGCTCGGGCACGGAGGTGGAGGCCTTGCTGGTCCTGCAGGCCGCCGGGATCTCCCCCAAGGACTTCGCCAAGCAGGAGCGCCTGGGGGCCCAGGAAAGCGCCAACGCCTTAGCCGAGGGCAACATCGATGCCTTCTTCTGGTCGGGAGGCCTCCCCACCGGGGCCATCACCGAGCTTTCCGCCGCCCTGGCCCGGAAGGGGCAGAGGATCCACCTGGTGCCCTTGGATCCCAAGAGCACCGTGGTGCAGACCTTCCAGAAGCGCTTCCCCGGCCTCGCCGGCCCTGGGGTGATCCCCAAGGCGGTCTACGGAACCCGGGCCGATACCCCCACCCTCACCTTCTGGAACCTCTTCGTCTGCCCGCAAAGCCTGCCCGAGGAAGCTGCGTATGTCCTAACCAAGGCCACCTTTGAGAACCTGGCCACCCTGCGCCAGGCGGTGGCCGCCGCCCGGGACACCACCTTGGAAAACGCCGTCCGCTTGGTGGGGGGCACCATCCCCTACCACGAGGGGGCCCTGCGCTACTTCCGGGAAGCCAGGGCCCTGAAGTAGGCCGGTGAAACCCGCTATTTTCCGCAACAAGCTGGCCCAGCTCCCTAGGAGCTGGGCCTTTTGGCTGACCCTGGTCCTTCTCGGCCTGGTCCGGGTGGTGGTGGTGGTGGACGGACAGCAAAAGCGGTATCTCTTCCTGAGCGCCTGGGAGCAGGGACGGGTGGAGTTCGTCAACTCGGTGACGGGGAAGCCCGTCCTCTTGGAGTTCCACCTGCCCTGGGCCTTCCAGGGCTTTCGGGCCTTCACCGACCCGGAAACGGAAGCCTATTACACCGCCGGCGAATACCCGTGGAACCAGGCGCTGGCCAAGGAGAAGCGGAAGAGCCTCACCTATTGCTCCGAGGTGGGCCTGGCCTTAAAGCTGGGAAGCACCTGGTTCCGCGTGGAAAAGGGGTGCCTTCGCCTCCGCCTCCTCTGGCCCCCTTAACGGAGGATCTGGGGGACTACCTTCAGGGTAAGGGTGCGGCCCTGGCGCCAGACCTCGAGGCTCACGGCCTCTCCCGGCTTCTTGCCGTAGAGCACTTGGCGAAGCTGGGCGATGGAGGAAAGAGGCACACCGTCGGCCTTCAGGAGCACATCCCCGTCCACCCCCACCTGCAGGGTCTCCCCCGTGGGGAGCTGCAGGTAGGCAAACCGGCTTGGGGCCCTTAGGCCCGCCCGGGCGGCAGGGCTATTCCGCTCCACCTCCTGGACCATGAGCCCAGAGGCGGGAAGCCCGTACTGCTGGCGTAGCCTCTCCGGGTAGATGGAAAGGGGGATGAGGGACACGCCAAGCCGGGGACGACTCCTGACGATCTCCTCCGCGGTCAGGATCTTCCCCGCCTTGAGCTCGGGCAGGTACTGCTTCACCAGGTTGATGGGCAGGGCAAACCCCACCCCGGCGAACTGGGCGGCCCCGAACTGGCCCGTGGGGGTGAAGATGGCGGTGTTGATGCCGATCACCTCCCCGCGGGAGTTGAGGAGGGGCCCGCCGGAGTTGCCAGGGTTGATGGCGGCATCCGTCTGGATCACCTGGGGCACCAGACCCGACTCGTCCCCGATGGCCCCGGGGTTTTCCCGGATGGCGGAGACGATCCCCTGGGTTACGGTGAACTCCAACCCGAAGGGGTTCCCCATGGCGATGGCCTTCTGCCCCACCCTTATGCGGTCGGAGTCCCCCAGGACCAAGGGCACCAGCTTTTCCTTAGGGGCCTCCACCTTGAGGAGCGCCAGATCCAAAGGCGGGGCCGCCCCCACCAAGCGGGCCTGGTACTCCTTGGGGTCGTTGTGGAACTTCACGGTGATGCGGCTGGCTCCCTCCACCACGTGGTAGTTGGTGAGGATGTACCCCTCCTTGTCGATCACGAAGCCCGAGCCCGTGCCCTCCTGTGGGGGCATTTGCAAAAAGGGGGCAAAAAACTCAAAGCCCGGGGGAAGCTGGACTCTTTGGGGACGGGTCACCACCCCCACGTAGACCACCCCGTCCCCGTACTTCTCCACGATCTCCACGGTGTTGCGCTCGTACTCCAGAAGCCCTGCCTCGGCAGGCGCGGGAGCAGGCTGGGAGCGCTGGGTCTGGCCGTTGCTCAACCCCCACCAGAGCACGGCCCCCGCCATCAGGGCAAGCACCAGAAAACCCACAAAGGAACGGGCTAGGTTCATGCGCCACCTCCCGAACTTACCTTACGCTTTCCCGGTTAGGCACCGATTAGACGAAGACCACGGTCTTGTTGCCGTGGACGAGGATGCGGTCCTCGAGGTGCCAGCGCACCGCCCGGGCCAGGACCGTGCGCTCCAGCTCCTGCCCAAGCCGCCGCATCTCCGCCACCGTGTGGCGGTGGGATACCCGCACCACGTCCTGCTCGATGATGGGCCCCTGGTCCAGCTCCTCGGTGACGTAGTGGGCGGTGGCCCCGATGAGCTTCACCCCCCGCTCGTGGGCCTGGCGGTAGGGGTCGGCCCCGGCAAAGGCCGGCAGGAAGGAATGGTGGATGTTGATGATGCGCATGGGGTAGCGGGCCACGAAACCAGGGGAGAGGATCTGCATGTAGCGGGCCAGGACCACCAGTTCCACCCTTTCCTCCTCCAGGAGGGCCAGGATCCTTTCCTCCGCCTCCTCTTTCCTTCCCTTCTCCACCGGCACGTGGTGGTAGGGGATACCGAAGCGCTCCACCTCCTCCTGGTGGTGAGGGTGGTTGGAGATCACCATCCGGAGGTCCATGGCAAGCTCCCCCACCCTATAGCGCCAGAGGAGTTCCAAAAGGGCATGGGCTGGCTTGGAGACTAAAATGGCCACCCGCTTTCTTTCCGAGGCATAGGCCAGGCGCCACTCCATATGGAAGCGGCTTGCCACCACGTCCTGGAAGGCCCTTTCCAGGGCAGGGCGGGAAAGGTCCAGGTGGGGGGTGGTGAAGGCCAGGCGCATGAAAAAGGTTCCCCCTTCGGGATCGGTGGAATACTGCTGCAAATCGGTGATGTTGGCCCCATGGGCGTACAGGAACCCGGAAACCGCGGCCACGATCCCGGGCCGGTCCGGGCAGGTGATGAGGAGCCGCGCCTCTTCCATAGGCGCTACTATATCCCCATGGACTGGCGGACCACCGACCTATCGGACGCCCATCCCGAGGCGGAAACCCTGCCCATGGTCTTCAGGAGCTTCGGCGGCAAGACCCGCTTCCAAGGGTGGGTGCGCACCCTGAAGGTCTTCCAGGACAACGCCCTGGTGCGAAGGGTGCTGGAGGAGGAAGGGCGAGGCCAGGTGCTGGTGGTGGACGGGGGAGGCTCCCTGAAGACCGCCCTTTTGGGGGGCAACCTGGCCCGGCTGGCCTGGGAGCGGGGCTGGGCTGGGGTGGTGATCCACGGGGCCGTGCGGGATACCGAGGAGCTGAAGGAAGTGCCCATCGGCATCCTGGCCCTGGCGGCCACTCCCAGGAAAAGCGCCAAGGAAGGCCTGGGAGAGGTGGACGTACCCCTTAACCTCCCCTGGGCCAGGGTTCTTCCGGGAGACCTTCTTCTGGCCGACGAGGACGGGATTCTTCTCCTGCCCTCGCCCCAGAGCGACGGCCAAAGCGCCGGATGAGGTCCTCCTCCTTAAGGGCCAGCAGGGTGGGCCGGCCGTGAGCTCAAAACTTGCACTTATGCACCCTGGGGATAGTTATGCTCGGGGGACCACTTGAAAGGGGCCGCCGGTTTCCCGTCTGATGACGGGGGCCATGAC
>Ga0209695_100713_pt1 | contig 9087 bp, 7 predicted proteins | sample DewCreD2012metaG_4_FD_184110 | JGI IMG/M metagenome (GOLD analysis project Ga0209695, IMG submission 184110) | Hot spring sediment bacterial and archeal communities from British Columbia, Canada, to study Microbial Dark Matter (Phase II) - Dewar... ...
GAAGAGATATGCAAGAAGGATTTAAAAGACACGATGAAGAGTTTAAAAAGCATTGGGAAGCCATAGAAAACTTAAGAAGGGATATGCAAGAAGGATTTAAAATTGTAGATAAAAGGCTAAAAGCTATAGAAGCATACGTTGAAAGAACATCCTTGACTCTCGAAGAAGAAGCAAGAGAGGTGTTGAAGTATAGATTAAAAGATGAAGGACTTGAATTAAGCTTATCCAATCTTATACTTCCAGATATTGAAATTGATATATATGGCACAAATGAGGATATTTGCATAATAGGAGAAGTTAAAACAAGGATTACTCCAAAGATAGTTGAAGAAGTAGACAAAGACATAGAAGCATTGCGCAATAAATATCCACAATATCTTAGAAAGAAAATAATAAAGGTCATATATGCTATGCAAGTACTTCCTGAAGCTATAAAAGAAGCAGAGAAGAAGAAAATATGGTTAGTAACAGCTATAAAGAATCTTACCGAGTTAACTTTTCATGAAATATAAAATGTGTTTAATTATATTAATAGTAAAAAACTATATGTAGCTTTAATTTCAAATAAAATAAATTAAATAATATATGCAAGGTCTTTCATATAAGTTGTTTTTAAAATTTTGACAACTAAGCTATTATATATTGGTTCAATGAGGAGTTTTACAAAAGATCGAAACCTTACCTTTTTAAGAAGTGAGGAGCTCATCAATAATTTTAATTCCTTTAAGGATATACGATAATCTTTAACACTTTCGCTACTTCAGCTTGCTTTTCATCTAAGTTAACAAAGGCTTGTTTCCCTTCAATGCCAAAACAATAAAAGTGAATCATAAATGGAAATATTATAGTTTAGAGATATTTTGAATGTTTCATCAAGATAAACATCTTCCTGAATTAGCTTCATGTTAAACTTTGAATAATTTTTGAAAGTTTCTATTATTGCATTTGCTTCATCAAGACTTATTCTTTTAAAATAAACTGCCTTATATATCACGCTATAAAATTCTTTCAAAATGAGATCCAAAGAGATCGTATTTTTTCATATATTTTAACCAATTTTTCCCAACCCTCTTCTCTTAGGAAAAACGCAGCTAAAGCAGATGTATCGATGACTATCACGGTCTTCGCTTAAAATATTCGCTGAGAAACCTTTAGGAACATTCCAACTTGCTTTTTTAATTTTTCTAATACAATTTCAAAATTCTCTTCAGCTTCTACCATCTTAAGGAATCCCATAAAGGGAATTGAAAGATGCTAACAACATTACCTATAGTCCCTAAACTTATTGATAGTAATAGATGAAAGCTTTAAGCCTTGCGATACGCTGAGGAGAGCTTAGAGTGCTATGCTTTCTTTTATCTCAAAAGAGCTGCAAAGGTCTTGAATTAAAAGGTTTACCTGAAAATACTACTCAGTAAATAAGAATGAAGCTAGCTTTGGCTTAAAGGCGATCATTGTGGCATCAGAAAGATCAACAAAAGAGTCATGGGAAGCATAAAAACCTGTTGATAGTAGATGAAAACCTTAACGCAGAGTTAGTAAAAAATAATTAATCTTCCTCTTGACTAGATCTAGCTTGATCCTGTAAACCTCAATATCCAATGCCCCAAAGATTAAGGGAACCGACAACTTACAGATGAGAAAAGCCTCAATCCTATTTCTTTACCTTCCATATCAACTATAAAATCAGAAATCATGTTATCAGCAAGGTTTTACTTTGCATGCTTTAAGCTTATATCTGGGAGATAATAGTGTATACTCAATAATTTAATTAGAAGATTATGAATTGAAGTTCGTCATAGTCATGTCAAGCCCTTTTGAAAGGATTAAAATACCATTGGATGTTGAGGAAACAATTAGGCAGATACTAAAAGGAATACCTAGGATATCTGCTAGTGATCCAAAGGAGAAATGTTTAAAAAGGATAAGATTTGTTGAAGAACAAATAAGTAGATATGAAGCTTTTTTGAAATCTTTTCCAAGAATAAATGGATTGCATCCTTTTTACAGAGAAATAGTTGAAATATTAACAGGCAATGTAGATAAATTTAGAATTTGTTTAGCTTCCATTAAAAAAGCAATATTTTTAACAAGAAAATTGTCAAAAGATTATTCAAAATTAATATCGAAAGAAGAAAAAGATTTTAATAAATATCTAAGAGAATATGTTGGAAGAGTTGCTTCAATTTTAAGAAGAAGAAAGAAATGTATAAACTTTGCGATTGAAATTTCTAAAAAATTAAAAAAACTCTATGCCATAGATCCTAATTTGCCAACTATTATCGTTGCAGGGCCGCCAAATGCAGGAAAAAGCACTCTAGTTGGGAAAATTTCTACAGCAAAGCCTGAAGTAGCTGTTTATCCTTTCACAACAAAAGATATACATGTAGGTCATATCATAAACGAACTTCAAAGAATACAGGTAATAGATACTCCTGGAATACTCGATAGACCTATGAAGGAAAGGAATGAAATAGAATTGAAAGCTATAAACGCTATAAAGAATTTGGAAGGAATCATAGTTTTTCTTTTCGATGTTTCAAGCTTATCAATGCTTAAACCTAAAGAACAAATTAATTTATATAACGAAGTCAAGGGATTGGGTAAAACTGTTGTGCCAGTAATTAACAAAATAGACGATGTTGATAAAGAATTATATAATTTAATTAAAAGGGAGCTAGAAAAAGAGCATCATTTTGAAATAAGCGCTGAAAAAGGTTACGGAGTAAATGAACTCTTAAATTACTTGTTAGATAAACTGTTTAAACAAAAAATTAATTGATTTAATTTATTTTGATTTTGCTATATCAACAAAACTCAATTATTGCTATTCAACAAATTAAAGAAAACAAACAAGTTTAAGATATTCATAATTTATTTGAAGAAAAATTCAGAATGAAGCTTATGCGATTTTTTGCTTTTTAAACTTTGTGGATTAAGAATACTTATAAGAAATTGTGGATTTAGTTACACAAATGATTGAAGAACAAAATCCTTGGGGATTTCACATGAACTACTCTTGGAAAACAAATATTATAAAATGTATCCTCAACGCTTTTGAGCTTGCAAAAATGATGAACAATTCAGATAAGTGGACGAAAGGAAGTATAATTAACGTTAAGGATGAACTTGAGAGGTTGGAAATAAAAACGGATAAAGCGATTTACAAACTTTCAGCGGGCCAAAGTGTTTTGGTAAGGACTTTAATAGCCTTGACCACCGACTCTAAGATGATACTAATTGACGAACCCTTTGAGAATGTAGACGTAGCTAAGAGGAGAATGATAGTGAATTGGCTGAAGTAATATGGAAGAAAAGGAATAATAGTAACTCACGAAGTAGATATTGCGAAGCTCTTTGGAAACTATAAGACATGCCTAATCTTTGAAGGAAAAGTATTTGGGCCAATAACTGTTAGTGACTTATTATCGTCATCCATAGTCTGGAGAAGACACTTCAGCACTACTTACTTTAGAAATTGAAGGCAAAAATATATAGCGAATATTCATAGAATGGTTCAAATAACAATTAAAACAGTGCCGCAATCAAATATCAGAAAATTAATTTCGAACTCATAATTAAAGCATAACAAATTTATTATTATAATTTTAAGTAATGTTTGTCCGTATGGATTTTTTAAAGAAGAAAGCCAAGTATTTCGAAGAGGAAGCACGAGAAGCTTATGAGAAAAACAGATTTACCTTAGTTCTGTTCTTTGTCGAACAATCTATTCAGCTTTATCTGAAATACTTAATATACAAGAGAATAGGTGATTATCCGAAGACTTATAATTTAAAAGTCTTATTTGAAAATTTAAATAGATTAATTGATATATCAGAATTTATAACAGAAAATGAAGAAATCATAGATTTATTAACAACTTCATATATTGAATCAAGATATACTATGATGGAGTATGGAAAAAAGAGTGCAGAACTATCGCTTAGATTTCTAGACAAATTTAAAGAAAAATTTAAAAATGAAATTGATTGACATTCTGCAAGAAATAACTACTAACTTTGCAAAATACAGAGAGAATTACAAAGAGTATGCTCATGAAATAAAGAAAATGGCTTCGAAACATTTTGGGAACAATTTTGTGAAACTTCTCGTATTTGGAAGCATGGTAAAAGGTAATTATAGAGCTGATAGCGACATCGACATAGCTATAATCTTAAAAGAAAGCGTTGATGAATTTGAAAGAGCGAAATTTGTTTCTCTTGTAAATAAGAAATTTAAATTGAATCCGTTTGAAATTCACATAATTTCAATTGATGCATGGGAAAAGTGGTACAAAAACTTCGTTAAAAAAGATTTCATTGAAGTTGAATAAGAAAATTAAAGTCAAGGAATTATTTTCTTGGCACAAAGCTCTGAAGCATATATACAATCTTCAGGTCTCGTCAAAGGAACTAAAATAAAGTATTTCACACCTGCTCTTATGTATTCTTGAAGTTTTTCAATACATTCTTCAGGAGTTCCTATTGGAAAAGGAAGTTCTTCTTTAAGTTTCTCAAATGGAATATCTAATTTCAATGCCTCTTGAAAAGCCTTCATTGCAATTTCTCTAGAAAAAGGTACTTTACCAAAAAAATTAAATTCTGGTCTCTTTAAGATCAATGAATAAAATTTCAAAGATAATCCATACATTCTCTTAACATCTTGGTCATTTTCAGCAACGCATATGTACATAAAAATACTTGGTACTATTCTATTAGGATCTCGACCTAAACTTTTTGCATGTTCTTTGATAAAATTAAGATTTTTACTATAATTTTCTGGTCCATTCGGTAAAGGAATCCAGCCTTCTCCTAATTCAGCGACAACTTTTAAAGAAGCAATAGAGTTTGCAGCTATCCATATCGGAGGATGAGGCTTTTGAACAGGTTTCAAATCAAGAATGGCATTGCTAAATCTAAAGAACTTTCCTTCATAGCTAACACTTTCTTGAGTCCATAGCCTTTTTATTAAAGTAATTGCTTCTTTCATTCTAGATATTGGTTTATCCCAATTTATTCCGAATGGATCAAGATTCATCGATTCTCCTGGACCAATTCCAAGTATCGCTCTCCCTCCTGATAATATATCTACTGTTGAAACGATTTGAGCAAGTGTTTCTGGATGTCTTCTATGCGTATCGGAAACAGCTGTTCCTAATTTTATGTTTTTAGTTTTGACTGAAAGCGCTGCTAGCATACTCCATGCATCTAAAGCATGAAATCGTTTAACCCCAACAGCGACTACATGATCTGATAACCATATTCCATCTAGATTATATTGTTCACAAATTTCAGCTACTTTGAAGATTACTTCAGCAGGATACAAATTCGGAGCAAGACCGAATTTGACTTCTTCATTTTTCATAAATTTAAATAGATACATAGCTAAAATTTTTAGAACCATAAGTTCATTGAATATTCTTAAGCGAATTTTAATAGTAGGGGATGTAAGTTAATAGTAGGGGGTGAAAGTAATTGTATTTTTCGCTTGAAGTCAAAACTAGAAAAGAAGACTTCTTCGATATGGAAAAAGAGCTTGAAACTTTAAAAAAAGAGCTATTAGATCCTAGCACGAGAATGATAGTTATTAAAGGATTAAGGAGAACAGGGAAATCTTCGCTAATGAGAGTAGCGCTCAACGAAACAAAGCTACCGAATATTTTTATAGATCTAAGGCTTAGTTTCCCTTTTAGCCCTGATAGCATTTATCAATATTTCTCGATGGAGCTCAGCAAGTTTCTTAAAGATAGAACCATGAACAAAATATTATCTAAAATAAAGGGTATAGAAATTTCAGGTTTAAAGTTAGAGTTCAAGGAAAGAAAGATTAACGTTATTGCAGAAATTCTTGAAGAAATAGGCAAACGGTCTGAACATGAGCAAATAGTTTTGGCAATAGATGAAGCACAAGACTTGAGATATTTAAAAGGATTCGACAAAATACTAGCCCATATCTACGATTATGTAAAAGGAATAAAGCTAGTTCTTGCAGGATCAGAAGTAGGCTTATTAGATAGAGTCTTAGGAATAGGAAATCCGAAAGCGCCGCTCTTTGGAAGAGCCTTTACTGAGATAAATTTAAAGAAGCTCTCGAAAGAAAAATCAGTTGAGTTTCTCAAAGCTGGATTTGAACAAGTTGGAATCAAAGTTGAAGATGAAGAAATAAACAAAGCTGTTTCTATTTTAGATGGAATAATAGGATGGCTTACTTTCTATGGTTATCTTAAGACAAGAGGATATTCTGATGCATTAGAGAGATCTATTGATGAAGGTTCTAGATTGGTCGCAGAAGAATTCAAGAATTTCTTAAATTCTAGACAAATAGCAAGGAGAAGATACATAGAAATAATGAAAACTTTAGTAAGACCTTCGAGATGGAGTGAAGTGAAGAGAAGCCTCAGAATTATAACCGATGTAAGCGATAAGCAACTATCAAATTATTTGAAAGAGCTTACTTATTATGGATTTATAGAAAAGAGCAATGATTTATACTTCATAACTGATCCTCTTCTGATAGAAGCTATTAGAAGAGATTATGTTCGATAATCAAAGATTTTTATGAGGAATTTCGAAATTAATATAGATGATAAATAAAGCGCAAGCTATATTTCTTTCATTAATTTTGATCCTTTTAATCCTTCAACCTTCCTTAGCATAGAAACAGGGAAGAATAAATCATATTATATTCATAATTCAAGAAAATCACAGTTTCGATAACTATTTCGGAACATATCCTGGAGCCAATGGTTTTCCATCAGGAATAGTCCTTCCAGTCGATTCAAAACAAGATAGATAGGTTTCTCCTTTCCATCTGAATATTACACAGAAAATTATGTTGGTCGGCGATGAACTACCTCCTGGGATATCAGATCCTGACCAACTCGAAGGAAATTCATCTAAACCTTTCCATTTATCAAGTGAAAGCTTGGGAAGGGATTTATCGCATTCATGGCAGACAGCACATCTTGCTTATGATAATGGGAAAATGGATGGTTTTATTTACGCAGAAGGCAGCATTCTAACAATGGGATATTATGATAGGTCAGACATACCTAATTATTGGTCCTATGCTGATAACTTTGTTTTAGCTGATAACTTTTTCTCATCTCTTATGGGTCCAAGCTTTCCTAATCACCTCTATATAGCTTCAGGAAACAATGGGCCTGTAGATATCAATGCAGGTTGGGTTTATGAAAAAGGAATAATAGGTAACGTTCCAGAATCAACTTTAAGTAATCTCGACTTAAGCTGGTCAACTTTGGCAGAGCAATTATCAAATGCAAAGATGTCTTGGAAATGGTATGATGGCAATACTAATCCTTTAAAACCAACTATCTGGAATGTATTACCATTGTTTGACTATTTTAGGAAGAATCCTTCAGAACTCAAGGATCATGTATTCAATACTGCTTCGTTTATCTCCGATATAAAAAATGGTAGCTTGCCAGCTGTTTCTTGGATAATACCTGGTTCATGGGTTCCTCCTGATTATCCCCAAGTTTGTAAAGGAATATCGCCTAGCGAACATCCTCCAGCTAGAAGCGATTGCGGAATGGACTATGTAACTTATTTGGTTAACCAAGTTATGCAGAGCAATTATTGGTGGAGCACTGTGATTATAATAACATGGGATGACTACGGTGGTTTTTATGATCATGTACCTCCTCCACAGGTCGATACATATGGCTTAGGATTCAGGGTACCTACATTAATAATATCTCCCTATGCAAAACATCATTATATTGATCATACACTATATGAATTTGCATCTTTTATAAAGTTCGTAGATGTTATATTTGGTTTAAATCCGATTTATCCTAGGGTAATCCAAGCTAATGATATGCTCAATGCTTTCAATTTCTCTCAAGAACCTTTAGCTCCCTTAATTCTTCCAGATAATTTTGTGGGTCCTTCATCAAATGTTCCATCTGGAAATACATATCCTGTTCATCTAATCAATATAGGTATTTTAATTTTAATAATTAGCATAATAGCTATATTAATTGCTATTTTTGTAAGAAAATATAAGTAACTTTCTTTTTTTGAATTCATTTTATATTCTTGCTATTAATTTATAAAACGAAACAATTTTGTTACGATCAATAAACAATCTAACCTCAATAACTTAAGGTTCTTTTGATGAAACGTAGTAAGTGGAATCGCTTGATGTTATGCTTAGCAGCCTTATCTCATATTGAGTTCCGTTTACGGTAACTAATAAATTGTTACATTTGCAAACCAATGTTTTTGAATAACATTTGTCTTATGTTAGATTTCTCTTTTTGCTAGCTCAGCAATTAGATTCATGTGCTTATTGATATTTTTATAAAGATCACCTATTTCTAGCCACGTGTATATTCTTTTCCTTTTTCTGAAGAAATCTTTGCTATCTCGTTTTCTATTTCTGATTTTAAAATTGAATATATTTCTTTGTTAATGGTTATTTTAATATTTTCATCCTTTTTAAAAGTCTTTATCTCACGTACTTCTTCCCTTGGCAATAATATTTCTTTCTTTACTTTGAATATCAAAAGATTTGATTTCACGTAATCCAGTATAAGTTCATGACCGTTTGGTATGAATTTACCTTTAGCGACGATTCCTTCAAAACTTTCTGGCTTTAAAGCTAAATCTGAAAGCCTTTTTTCTAAATCCTCAGCACTTGAATACTCTACATTATAATGTGGAGGATTTGGAAGTTCAAGTTGATTTAAGATTTCATATTTTTCAGGTGGAGTTATCCAAGAGTTCTCTTTTCCTATCTCGAATACAACGAGATCTAAATTTTTTTGATAATCTTTATGGAAACCTCTTGGCGTGTAGTGTTTTCCAAAAATTTCGCATTCAAGGATATAATCTTTCTGAATAGCCTCTTTCACTTTGTTCATGAGCTCAGGCTGATCGTAGGCAATATAAATCAAATATCCTAATTGCTCTGAACTGGCAATACTTCCAGAATGTTTGAAGATTCCTTGCTTAGATATTTGAATGTGCGTTCCGTCATATTTATGCTCAGCGAAAACTTTTATGTCATGTTCGAAAATATACTGATAAAGATATTTTATAGGATTTTCAATATGATAAGGTC
>Ga0209695_100724_pt1 | contig 8907 bp, 7 predicted proteins | sample DewCreD2012metaG_4_FD_184110 | JGI IMG/M metagenome (GOLD analysis project Ga0209695, IMG submission 184110) | Hot spring sediment bacterial and archeal communities from British Columbia, Canada, to study Microbial Dark Matter (Phase II) - Dewar... ...
GACCACAGCAGAAGCGAAGGCGCGCGCTCGCGCACAGGGGCCGTTCGTTCCGGCGACCGATTCGAGACTTCCGAAGTGTCGTCCGATCGGCGCGCGAGTGCCTGCACCTGCTGGCGGAGCTCTTCGAGGAGCCGACGCTGTTCGGCCAACTGCCGCTTCAGATCTTCGATCGTCTGCTCCTGCTCTCGCACCCGCTTTCGCAAGGCCTCCAACTCCGTCAGAGGTTCCGATCGCTGTGGACCCGGGCTCGCCAAAAGCGGGGAGATGAAGACGAGGAGAAGGATCCATGTCCGGAGCCCTCCCCGGACCAGCGCCCACTGCGCTCCGTGCTGGCTCATCGCATTGCGCTCCCTTGGCGGTCTCGCTTAGCTATGGACTTTACTCGATCCGGCGGCGCTTGTCCACATCCCCCTTGGGTTCGACGCTGCTCATGGCCGCGTTCATGGTGCTTCTCCAGTTTATGGGGGGCGGGTAAAGGGCGTGTGAGCGGAAGGTTAAATCTGTGTAAAACCTCGATGCGCGCGCAGGCGAGCGACCAATTCGTCGAAGAGTTCTGGCGAGAGCGCGACTTCGGAGAAGATGCGCCGGAGATCCTCGGCCCGAATCCTCTCGAAGTGTTCTCGGATGGGGACGATCACCAACCCCGCCAGATCGATGGCGGCCGGGCTGATCACCAGGCGCTTCGGTTCTTCGGCGAAAAAGCAGCTCGGACGATGGCGGGCGCGGGGAAAGAGAAGCACTGTCCACACCACCGAGGGATGGCCTCGATCACCCGACGCGTTCGCCGACATCGTCTCCGCGAAGACGATGAGATTGAGCATCGGTTCGCCAAGAGAGCCGGTCAAGTCCGCGAGCGCTGAGAGCGTCTCGGCGATCCACAGGCTCAATTGTTGGCGATCCGTCGCACGGTAGATCAGCGTCGGCGCCGGGTAAGAGATGGTGCGGAAGATCGCGATCCCCGGCTCGCTCATCACGAGCTGCCGATCGGCGAAGTTTCGCTCGATGGGCAAACGGGCGCGCAGAGCGGCTTGAAAGTGCAGGTGATCCGGGGCCGACGCGCCGCACTTCGGCCCATTGTAGAGGAGGAAGAAATCCGGCGAGAGCGCGGCCGCCACATCGAGCAAGGCGTCGAGCCTCTCGCCGAGAGCCTGGGGGATGTGCTCGCGGTGGACGATCGTCACGTGCTTGTCGAGAATGGGATACGGATTGCAGAGGATCACATACTCATGCCCATAGGCGAGTCCGCGTTCTTCGGCTGGGAGATGTTCGGGACAGAGGAAGCACGGGCGCTGTCGCACGGCCTCCTCATCCACGACGGCCGTTGTGCTCATTAGCCGGAGCGGATTGTGCTGAAGGCGAAGCGTGACCGATCCGAGCGACACTTCTCTGATGAGCACCCGAGCGAGCCCCTCCAGACCGCGAGCGAGAGCCGGCCAGCGCGCGCTTTGTTCTCGAAAGAGCGCGTCCACGCGGGCGCGCCAGGTCGCGTCCGTTGCGGAGAGCGCGAGGTCCTCATCGCGCAGCAGGCGTTCTTCCCACGCTCGCGACATACATCCCTCGGTTGACAGAGGAAGGTCGCCATTATACACCTAGAGGCTAGCTCGGTCCTACGGTTGCGGCTTTCGTTTCGGCGCTCAAGGAGCGAGCGGTCGGTGAGAGAGGGAGGGGCCGGGGATGCCCGTCTTGAGCCCGGCGTCGTCGGAGGAGATTCGCGCGATCCTCTCGGAGACGCACGCCCTCTGGGGCGAAGGGATGACGCTTGACGACTACATCGCCTTCGTGCGGGCGCAGATGGAGAGTCCATGGGGGCGGGAGAATTTTCAATACCTCGTGTGGAAGGAAGGGGCGCTCGTCTTAAGCAGCCTGAAGCTTTACCGATTGCAGGCGCGGTGTGGATCGCGGCACGTGACCCTTGGCGGAATCGGCGCCGTATATACCCCCTTGGCGCAGCGCGGCCATGGGCATGCGCGCGCGATGCTCGCCGCCGTCCTGGAGCGCTTGCCGGCGGAAGGCGCTCACGGCGCGCTCCTCTTCTCGGACATCGGGGCGGAATATTATCGCCGGCTCGGCTTTCGACTCATGCCGTCGCATGAGTTCTCCGCGCCATTGGCCCTCATTCCGGCGAACAGGTCTTCGCCGTTTGTGGTCGAACGGATTCGCGATACGGATTGGCCGGACGTCGAACGCCTCTATGAGCGGGCGACGGCTTCGGACTCGTTCGTCCTGCAGCGGTCCTCGGCCTATTGGGACCATTGGCGGCGAAAGACCCAGGAGCGTTTGAAGCGTTTGCCCGCAGGCTCGACGTCGCCGCGTCACTGGATCGCTCGACGCAGGAGGGAAAGCGTGGGGTATGCGCTCACCGTCTTCGAGCCGCCGGCACTCGTCCTCAAGGAGTTGATCGTCGCCGATGGGGATCAGGAGATCGCCGACGCCCTCTTGGCCGCGATCCAGCGGGATGGGGAGAGGCTCGGCGCCGTGCGACTCGTCGGATGGTGGCCGCCGCTCGCGTGGTCGCGCTTTCTCCTCAGCGCAGGTCTTCACCCACGTCCTCGAACGCGGGAGCTGACGATGATCGCGTCTTTCGATCCGGCGCTCGATGTGCAACAGCTCGCCGCCTGTGGGGATCTGTTCTGGGCGACCGATCACTTTTAAGCGCGCTCGATCGCCTCACCGGACTTTGTCCGGGCTCGACGGTTTCTCGAAGAGCTTTGGATCAATGGGGACGTTCACCTGCACTTCCTCGAAGCTCGCGCGCGAGACCTGGACATCGCCCCGGTATCGGTCGATGCGCAGAGGGAGCTTGATCCCATCGAAGTCCTGATAGAGGTGGAAGCGTTCTTCCTCGTCCCCATAGGCGAGCTTCACGGGGAGATGCGTGTGCGGGTCGAAGTAGACTTGGATGCGGTCCACCTCCTCCCCCTCGAGGGGGACGATGAGCTCCACGCCCACGCCGCGCTGACGAAACCAGAGTTCGCGCTCGCCCAAGTAGCGCAACTTCACATCGGATCGCCGCCAGAGGTCGCGCATGACCGTCTCCAAGCTGCGCCGTTGCGCCGTGCGGAAGCGGGCGATTTCTTCTTCTTTTTGATCGCGGAGGTTGCGCGACGGGCCATCGTAGATCCACCCGCGCGCGCCGACATTGACCTGGATGAAGCGATCCTTTCCGCGCCCGAATTCGACGCGCTCGCGATCGGGATAGATGATGTAGATGGTGAAGGGGAGCAATGCTTGCAGTTGTTCCCGCTCGTCGAATTGCGAGTAGAGCCCGCGACCCATGAGGGACGTGAGCGCGAGATATTTCTCGCCGCCGAGCGCGCGCGTGGCCGCCTCAAAGAGCGCGCGCGCGTGATCCTCCTGGGCGAGGGCAGGGGACAGGAGCCACGGGAGAAGCGCGAGGCTCATCGTGCGGTGAATCAGCGTCCGAAAAGGCCCTCCCGACATGGATCGTCCGTCACACGACGACGGCTTCCAACGGATGCACCTGAATCTCGCCTTCTCTCACGTCCACGAGGAAATGATCGGCCTCCTTCCACATCTGTGTGATCGGAAGCTTGACGTGCTCATCAATCGTGCGCTTGAGGAAGCGGGCGCCGAACTGCAGGCTGTAGCCCAGCTCGACGAGCCGATCTAAGGCCGCTTCGGTCACGGTCAAGCTCTTGTTGTACTTGGCCATCTGCGCGCGCGTCTTCTCCAGATACAGGCGGGCGATCTCGCGCACCTCCTCGCGCGTGAGCGGGGAGAAGACGATGATCTCGTCAATGCGATTGCGGAACTCGGGGGAGAAGTGATCTTCCGCCGCCTTGATGATCTCGCGTTTGATCTGCTCCAGCGTGTCCTTGTTCTGTGGGGCGAAGCCGAGCGGATTCAGGTACTTCTTGTAGCGGTCGCTCCCCAAGTTCGAGGTCATGATGACGATGGCATCGGAGAGATAGACCTTCTTCCCGCGCCCATCGGTGATCCATCCCTCGTCGAAGGCCTGCAAGAAAAGCTGCATGAGATGGATGGAGGCCTTCTCGACCTCATCAATGAGGAGGACCGTGAACGGATTGTCGCGCAGCGCTTCGGTGAGGATGCCGCCGCGTTCGCTCCCGACGATGCCGCGCGGCATGCCGATGAGCTTCTCGATGCCGATGGTGCCATCCTGATATTCGGAGCAATCAATGCGGATCATCTTGTTTTCGTCGCCGAACATGAATTCGGCGACGGCCTTGGCCAGTTCCGTCTTCCCAACGCCCGTCGGCCCGAGGAAGAGCAAGACCCCATCGGGACGATAGAAGTTCTCCTTGAGCGGCCCCTTGTTGAGCCGCAGACGGCGGGCGACGGCACGGATGGCTTCCTTCTGGCCGATGACGCGACGGCTGAGCGCCTCCTCCATCTCTTTGAAACGCTCGGTCGTGTCGCGGAAGATCATGTCCTTGGGGATACGGGAATCTTGCGAGATGACCTCGATGACGTGCTCCGGTCGAACGATGCGCTCTTCCGGCTGCTCGATCTCGACCTTGACGGCCGCCGTGTCCAACCACCCGATGACCTTGTCCGGCAGGTGGAGTCCGCGCAGATATCGCGGCGCCATCTCCAGGGCCGTCTCGAGCGCTTCCTCGGAGATCGTCACCGAGTAGTTTCGTTCCAAGCGCGGTTTGATCCCCTTCAGGATCTGGCGCGTCTCTTCGAGCGTCGGCTCCTCGACCTTGACGACGCGGAAGCGGCGGGCGAGGGCTTCGTCCTCGGCGATGTACTCCTTGTACTCGGTCATCGTCGTCGCCCCGATGATGCGGATCTCGCCTCGGGCGAGAGCGCCTTTGAAGATATTGGCGGCATCGTTGGAGACGCCCAGAGCCGCGCCCGCGCCGATGATCGTGTGGGCCTCGTCAATGAAGAGGATGATGTTCTCGCGCTCTTTGACTTCGTTGATGATGCCGTGCAGCCGTTCCTCGAACATCCCCCGCAGCATCGTCCCGGCGACGACGCCCGACATCTGCAAGCCCACGATATGGGCATTCCGCAGACGCGGGGGGACGCGCTCCGGGTGGAACTCGATGAGTTGCGCGAGCCCCTCGACGATGGCCGTCTTCCCGACGCCCGGATCGCCGACGAGCATGACCGAATTCGCGCGCTCGCGGTGGCAGAGGATCTCCATCACCTGCCGCAGCTCCTTCTCTCGACCGATGAGCGGCGGCAGCTTGTCCTCGCGAGCGAGCTTATTGAAGCTGACGCCGAAATGCTTCAAATAGGGTGGGAGTTCATAGCGACGGCGAAATCGCTCCTCGCGCTCCTCGCGCGAGCGCACGCGCGTGATGATCTTTTGCAGGACGACGTCCGGATCCGCGCCCAGCCGTCGCATCAACTCCACAGGCGTGCTATCGCGGTCTTGGAAGAGGGCGACGAAGAGGTCCGAGGAGTCGATCTCATTGCGCCCCATGGAGCGAGCGCGATCCAGCGCCAGCTTCAGGATCGTGCGGCAGGAGGGGTCCAAACGCACACCGCGCCCGGTGAACTGACGCGCGACCGAGAGTTGCTCGTTCAAGGCGCGGATGACGGCCTGCGGATCAATATTGAGGCTTTGCATGACTTCGTTGAAGAGCGGACGCTCGACCTCGATGAGGGCCGCTAAGATGTGCTCGGGCGCGACGATGTTATGGTCTCGGTGGCGAGATTCCTCGATGGCTCGCCCCATGACGCGGCGTCCGCTTTCGGAGAACTTGTCTTGGAACGGTCCCAGGTCAATCATAGCCATCGTGAGTGCAAATTATACACAGCCGCTTCACCCCGACTCAAGGTGAGGCCCTTCGCCATCGGCCGCCGTCGTCGCTTCGACGGCGACATCCTTGCGCGCGCGCCCGACGCGCACGCGCGCCGGACGGATCAGCGTCGTCTCCCCCAGGCGATACCCGGGCTCTACGACATCGAGGACGAGACCATCCTGCTCGGGCTCGACCTCTACGACCTCGACGGCCTCATGCAGAGATGGGTCGAAGGGCTGATGCTGAGGCGCGATAACCGTGATCCCGCATTGTTGGAGGCGGCGCTCGAAGAGCGCGACGATAGCCCGCATTCCGTCCAGAAGGGCCCGGGCGTTCTCCGTCTGTTCGGCGGCGCGAAGGGCCCGCTTCAGTTCGTCGAAGACGTCGAGCACGGGACCGAGAATATGAGCGACGCGTTGTTCGACGCGTTCCTCCAAAAGGCGCGCCTGCCGCTCGCGGAAGGCTTCGATCTCCTTCCGCATGTGCTCGCGCGCTTCCTGGAACGCCCGTTCCAGCGCTTGCGCGCGTTCTTCGCTCAGGCGCAGCCGAGTGTGCAACTCCTCGATATAGGAGGGATAGCGAGGAACCTCTTCGGAAGGGGCTTCGGCCGGAGCCCCTTCTTCCAGCCAGCGCGCGAAGCGCCGCTTATCCACGACGCGAGGGTGAGAGTCGTCCGGCGCGGACTCCTCGACCGTCGGCTCCACGGGAGGCTCCATCGGCTCCTGGACCTCTTCCGGTCGCCTCATGGCTCCCCTCCTCCTCTCGTCGCTCGAGCGTTCACCGTCTCACGCGCGCGCGGCCTGCTCCAGCAAGCGGCGGATCCGCTCGCGAATGGGCGGATGCGTGCTGAAGAGCGACATGAGCGTCTCTCCAGCCAGGGGATTGACGATCATCATATGGGCCGTAGCCGGATTCGCTTCCAGCATCGGGACGCGCGCGACGCCACGCTCCAGCTTCTCCAAGGCGCGCGCCAACCCATAAGGATTTCCAGCGATCTCCGCGCCCGTGGCATCCGCCTGGAATTCCCGCGCGCGCGAGATCGCCATTTGAATCAAGAGCGCCGCCAACGGCGCGAGGATGAAAAAGAGCAGACCCGCCAGGCCCCGCAGCGGATTGTCGCGCTCATCGCGCCCCATGCCACCGAAGAACAAGCCCAATCGCGCGAGCACCATGATCGCGCCCGCGATGGTGGCCGCCACCGACTGAATGAGGATGTCGCGATTCTTCACATGGGCCAGCTCATGGGCGAGGACGCCTTCCAGCTCCTCTCGGTTCAGAAGCTGAAGGAGCCCTTCAGTGACGGCGACGGCCGCATGCTCCGGGTTACGCCCCGTGGCGAAGGCGTTCGGCGAGAGACTGGGGATGAGATAGAGCCGCGGCATCGGCAGCCCCGCTCGCGCCGAGAGCTGGCGAACGATCGCGTACAGCTCCGGCGCTTCCGCCTCGCTCACCGGACGCGCCCCGTAGCTCATGAGCGCGATCTTGTCTGAGAAGTAGTAAGCGCCGAAGTTCATCAGCGCAGCGAAGAAGAAGGCGACGATCAACCCCTGCTGGCCTCCAATCAATTCTCCCGCCAGGAGAAAGAAGGCCGTGAGCAGCGTCAACAGCAGAATCGTCCGAACGGTGTTTCCGCTCATCGCCTCACCTCCGCGTTGACTCTCCGAATACATAAGTATGGCCTCGCCGGGGCGAAAATTCAACTCTCCTGCTTGACGAAACCCGGTCCGCTCGGCAAAATCAAGCAGGACCGAAGATGCCGATACCCGAGGCGCATGATGATAAAGCGACAGAAGATGCCGAAAACGCACATACCGCTCATGGAAGCGATCATTGGGCTCCCGTTCTACACGCGGGAGGAGTTTCGAAAGCAGCAGCAGTATGCCGAGGATCGGTTCGGCTACGAGAGCTACGAGCAGTGGGTTCGCTCACATCGCGAGCTGCGACGGAAGCTGGAGGCATTGGGCATCGTCGTCATCGAGGTCCCGATTGACGTCGAGGAGATGCAGCAGTACTTCCTGCAGCACGGACTGCGAAACGATGCGGCGAATCGGAGCCAGTACGTCGCGCGAAAGCTCTTCGAGCAGCGTGACCTTCTGGTATCCCTTCGCCGGTGATCCCCCATCACTGGGGTGAACGAGCATGTCGCGCGCTTTCGCCGTCGGGAAGCTCCCGCCGAACGTCCTTCAACGAGCGCTCGCGCAGATCCCCATCGAAGATGAGCGCGTGAGGATCGGACCGCGAGTCGGCGAGGACGCGGCGGCCATCGCCTTTGGCGAGACGTATCTCGTCGCGAAGACCGATCCGATCACGTTCGCCGCCGAACGCATCGGTTGGTACGCCGTGCACATCAACGCCAACGATGTGGCCGTCATGGGAGCGCGTCCTCGCTGGTTCTTGGCCGCGCTGCTGCTGCCGGAAGAGAAGACCGACGCGGCGCTCGTCGAGCAGATCTTCCAGGACATCCTGAGCGCCTGTCGTGAGCTGGGCGTTACACTCTGTGGCGGACATACGGAGATCACCTATGGCCTGGACCGCCCGGTGATCGTCGGCCACATGCTCGGCGAGGTGCCTCGGGAACGGCTCGTCGAAAAACGGATGGAGCCCGGAGATCACATCCTCTTGACCAAGGGGGTCGCTATCGAGGGAACGGCGATCCTGGCACGAGAGAAGGCCTCGGAATTCGCCTCGGAGGGCGAGACGGCTCTTGTGGAGCGCGCCAGGCGCTTCCTCTTTGATCCGGGTCTCAGCGTCGTGCGCGAGGCCTTGCGCGCCGTCGAAGTCGCGCGCGTGCACGCCATGCATGATCCGACCGAAGGCGGCTTGGTCGGAGGCTTGTGGGAACTGGCCGTCGCCGGAGACGTCGGGATGCACGTCTGGAAGGAGCGCATTCGCATTTGGCCGGAGACCGAAGCCCTCTGTCGTCGCTTCGGGCTGGACCCGCTTCGCCTCATCGCCTCGGGGGCGCTCTTGATTGTCGCTCCACCGCCGGAATGCTCGAAGATCATCGAAGCGCTCCGGCAGGAGCAGATCGAAGTGGCCCAAATTGGCGAAGTGAGAGAGAAGGCCTACGGCCTCAAGCTGGAGGTGGAGGGAGAAGTGATCGAGCTGACTCCTCCCGAACGGGATGAGATCGCGCGCGTTTTCGAGGCCTCGAATCCTCAAGCAG
>Ga0209695_100727_pt1 | contig 8902 bp, 9 predicted proteins | sample DewCreD2012metaG_4_FD_184110 | JGI IMG/M metagenome (GOLD analysis project Ga0209695, IMG submission 184110) | Hot spring sediment bacterial and archeal communities from British Columbia, Canada, to study Microbial Dark Matter (Phase II) - Dewar... ...
TCTTCAAGCCGGTACCGGAGAATTTGCACTCCGCGGCCAAGCAGGCGGAGTATCTCAAGGCGGTCCGGATCGACCGCGTGTGCCACCTCTACGAGAACACCGCGTACGGCCAGGACACCTTCGCCAGCGCCAAGCAGGAGTTCCCCAAGGCGGGGATCCGAATCCTGTACGGCGACTCCTTCGACCGGTTCGCCACCGAGTTCCCCCAGGTGACGCGGGTGCGGGCCAGCGGGTGTCAGGCGGTGGTCATCGGATCCATCCCGCCCGCGGCGGCTGTCATCACCGTGGCGGTGGCCGGTCGGGTGGGCCCCCGGAAGATCGTGCACGGGCACGGCGCGTGCAGCCCGGACCTGATCCGTACCGCGGGCCAGGCGGCGGAGGGCACGGTGATGCCGTGCGGGAAGATCCTGGTGGCGGACCAGCTGCCCGCCAACGACCCTGTCCGGCGGGTCAACCTGGAGCTCATCGCCGAATACGCCCGTGTGTCCGGCGGGCAGCCTATCAGTACGTTTGCGGGCCACGCGTACGACGCCCTGCAGTGGGCGCTGCTGGGACTGCGGGCCGTCCCCGACGGGCAGCCCCTGGCGCGGATCCGCGAGCTGGCACGGGACGGGATCGAGCGGATCCGCAACTACGTGGGCACCCACGGGGTCATGAACCTGAGCCCGGAGGACCACCTGGGCTTCGATCCCAAGGACTTCGTGATCGTGACGGTGCAGGGCGGCCGGTTCGTGTTGCTGCCGCCCGACCGCTGGAAGTAACGCCGCGGTGAGGTCCGTGGCCGAACCCGCCACCACGGAACTGCCCGCCCGGACCGTGCCGGGGCCGCGGGGGCCCGCAGCCAGGGCTCCCGCGGCCCGACGCCTGTCGTCCCGGGGGGTGCTGGGGACCGCCTCCGCCGTGCTGCTGCTCGTCTTCTGGGCTCTGGGCCGGCGCCTGGGCTACGGCCTGTCAGAGTACCTGCAGCTGCTGGTGGACGGGACCGTTACGGGCTCGGTGTACGCCCTCGTGGCGGTGGGGTTCGTGGTGGTGTACCGCGTCACAGGGGTCATCAACTTCGCGCAGGGGGCGTTCGTCATGCTGGGCCCCATGCTGGCCATCACCTTCTTCCGGACCCTGGGCGGAAGCGGAGGGCTGGCTCTGGCGGCCGCGGCCGCGGCTGCGGTTCTCGCCACGGCGCTGGTGGCCACCGCGGTCCACCGGCTCACCCTCCACCCTGCCCGCGCTGCGTCTGCCCTGACGCGGATCATCATCACGGTGGGGGTATATATCTCCATCCAGGGGATGGGGCTCATTGTCTGGGGCCCGCGCCCCTACGCTCTCCCCGCGTTCACGACCCTTCAGATGGCTGACCGGCTGGTCACAGTGGGGGGTATCGCGGTCCAGGCGCAGACGTTCTGGATCTGGGGGACAGCCGCGTTCACGCTGGCCCTACTGGCGCTGTTCTTCGAGCGCACGGTGGTAGGGAAGGCCATGCGGGCGTGTGCCGTCAACCGGGTGGACCGCATGGCGACGCTGGCGTTTGGGCTGGCGGCGGTGCTGGGGGCGGTGGGCGGCATTGTGCTGAGCCCGGCAACGCGTCCCACCTACGACATGGGCTTGGAACTTGGCCTCAAGGGGTTTGTGGCGGCCATCATGGGGGGCCTCGTGAGCTTCCCCGGTGCCGTCGTGGGCGCCTTGGTCTTGGGCGTCCTGGAGAGCCTGTGGGCGGGCATCACCCTCTCCGGGTTCAAGGACATCTTCGCATTCGTGATGCTCATTATCTTCCTCCTCGTCCGGCCCCAGGGCTTCCTGGCGGGGAAAGGGGAGGTGGGGCACTGAATGCGTGGGCTGTCTTCGGACATCCGTGCGCTCGTGGCTGCTGGCGCGTTGGTCCTCCTCCTGGGAGGCTTCGAGATGGTCAGGCCGGGTGGGATCTCCCTCTCGCACCTGAGCGGGGGATTAGTGACCATTGACCTGTTGATCCGGGCCGGCATCTTCACCATCATCCTCGTGGGACTCAACCTCCTCATGGGCTACGCCGGGCAGGTTTCCCTGGGCCAGGCGGCGTTCTACGGCATGGGCGCGTTCTTCTCGGCCATCCTCACGGTGAAGGCGTCGGTGCTGGGGATCCCCGCGGTTGTCGCCAAGGCGTGGTGGTGGCCATGGCTTGTGATGGGCGGGGCGGCTGTCCTCGTGGGCGGGTTCAGCTTCGTCGTCGGGTGGGTGATCCTGCGCCTGCGGGAACACTACCTGGCCATGGCCACCCTGGGTCTTGGCGTGATCGTGTACATCGTCCTGCGGGAGAACCTGGGCATGCCGCAGCTGAACCTGACGGGCGGATTCGACGGGATCGTGGGGATCCCGCGGTTGAGGGTGGGGGCGTTGGCGATGTGGCCTGAGGCCCGGTACTACTTCCTGGTGTGGGGGTTGGCCCTTCTGACCATCGCCCTGGGGTTGAACGTGGTTCGGTCTCCCGTGGGGCGGGCGCTGCGGGCGATTCACGGGAGCGAGGCGGCGGCGGAGAGTGTTGGGGTGGTGGTTCCGCTCCTCAAGGCGCAGATCTTCGCCTTAAGCGCGGCGTTGGCCTCGCTTGCCGGGAGCTTGTATGCGCACTTTCAGGCTGCGGTGGTGCCGGATACCTTTGGGTTCGTGCCGTCCCTGGAGCTCGTGGTGATGTCGGCCATTGGGGGCATGGCGAGCATCTGGGGTGCCCCCTTCGGGGCGCTCGCCGTGCTTGTTCTCCAGGAGGTCTTGCGCACGCGAGTTCTGGGGCTTGTTCCTGTGGTGTCTGGGGAGATGGAGCCGGTGGTCTTCGGGGCGCTCCTTGTGCTCATCATGATGTTCTGGCCTTCGGGGCTGGTGAGCAGCTACTGGGGGCGCATGGCGGCGAGGGGGGGCGGTGATGGGCCCGCTGCTGGAGGTGCACCAAGTCAGCAAGGCCTTTGACGGTCTCATCGCCCTCGTGGACGTTTCCCTGGCGATCCACCCTGGGCAGATCAAGGGGCTCATTGGGCCCAACGGGGCGGGGAAGAGCACGCTGCTGCGGGTCATCTCCGGGCTCCTCCGCCCGACCTCTGGCCGGGTGACTTTTGACGGGCAGGTCATCACGGGGTGGACGCCGGAGCGCATTGTGGCGTGCGGTGTTGTGCACGTCCCGGAGCGCCGGCAGCTGTTTGGGGCCATGCGGGTGGAGGACAACCTGCTGCTTGGGGCTTACCTGCGCCTGCGGCGGGAGCCGTGGCGGGTCATTCGGGGGGATCTGGAGCGGGTGTACGAGCTGTTCCCGAGGCTGCGGGAGCGGCGGCGGCAGGTGGCTGCGACCCTTTCGGGAGGGGAGCAGCAGATGGTGGCTATTGGGCGGGCGCTCATGGCGCGGCCGAGGCTTTTGCTCCTGGACGAGCCTTCGCTTGGGCTTGCGCCGCTTCTCGTGCGGGAGTTCTTCCGGGTGGTGGAGGAGCTGCGGGCCCAGGGGTACACCATCCTGCTGGTGGAGCAGAACGCTCGGCAGGCCCTGCGCGTTGCGGACGTGGCCTACGTCATGGAGACCGGCCGCATCACCACGCAGGGCCCGGGCCGCGACCTCCTGAACCTCCCCGAGGTCCAGGCGGCCTACCTGGGGGCGCATCCGGCAGAGAAGACGATGGGAGTGGGACTACGATGATGGTCGAGGATGATCTGCTTGCACCAGAAGTCTTGGCGGACCCCTACGCCTACTATGGGCGGCTCCGCCAGTACGAACCCGTCCACTGGAATGGCCGGTGGGGAGGCTGGCTGATCACTCGCTACCATGACGTCGTCCACGTTCTCAGAGATCCCGATACCTTCTCTTCGGACCGTATGGGTTCTTTCGTCTTGGAGCTAGACGAGGCTACGAGGGAGCGGTTCCACCTCCTCATCACGTACTTCTCCAAGTGGCTCGTCTTCACCGATCCTCCCTACCATAGCCGTGTGCGCATGCTCGTCAACAGAGCTTTCACTCCTTCGAGCGTGGAGCTCCTCCGCCCTAGAGTGAAGGGCATCGTCTCGCACCTCCTGGACGGGCTTGCCCACAAGCGGTCCATGGAGTTCGTCGGGGAGTTCGCCTTTCACCTCCCTGTCATTGTCATCTCCGAGTACATGGGCGTACCCGTGGAGGACAGGGAGAAGGTGAAGGAATGGTCAGATGAGACAGGCCGCGTCTTCTTCATTCGGGCGAACGAGCCAGACCGACGGGAGCGCTCTCAGAGAGGACTGGAGCGCTTGGTGGAATACTTCGCCCCGCTGGTGCGGGACCGAAGGGCTCACCCCAGGAATGACCTTATCACTGCCCTAGTCCAGGCGGAAGAGCGAGGGGATCTCCTCTCTGAAGAGGAGTTGCTGGCCACCTGTACCATCCTTCTCTTCGCCGGCCATGAGACCACCACGAACCTGTTGGCCAATGGGTTGTTGGCCCTCATGCGCTTCCGCGACCAGTGGGACCTCCTGCACCGGAACCCTAGCTTGGTCCGGTCGGCCGTCGAAGAGCTCCTCCGCTACGATGGGCCCGTCATGGCGGTCACCCGTTGGGCTAAGGGAGATACCGAAGTTGGCGGCAAGATGGTCCGAGGTGGCGACCGGTTGCTCGTGGTCCTCGGGTCGGCCAACCGTGATCCGGCCAAGTTCCCTGATCCGGACCGGCTGGACATTACGCGGGCCCCTAATCCGCATGTGGCGTTCGGGCATGGCATCCACGTATGCCTTGGAGCGCCCTTAGCACGACTGGAGGCTCAGGAGGCCTTCCAAGCCCTTGCGGAGCGTTTCCCTCACCTTCGGCTTTCCGACCAAGAGCTGGACTACCATCCAACCATTGTGGCCAGGGCGCTCAAACAGCTGTACGTCGAGTGGTAAAGGGCCAGCCAGGAGTCGGCGACGTTTGGGGAGGACCCTCGACACACAAAGTTGCATGAGAGGTGGGCCGTGGGAGACCGTCGGCTTTGCATCGCCGTGGACTATGACAAGTGTGTGGGCTCGAAGATTTGTGTCCTCACCGCTTCCAAGGTTTTCGCGCTCAACGAAGACCGGCAGTCTTATGTCATCGATCCGCGAGGCGATACCCTGGATCAGATCCTCGCGGCCGCCGAAGGGTGTCCGATGATGGCCATCACTGTGAGGGACGCCGACACAGGCGAGCAGCTGTTCCCTCCTCCTTCATTGCTCGCGAAGATGGTATAGAAGGGAGGGATGAACGCATGTATGACCCAGAAATGGAAACCATGCCAAGGGACCGACTCAGACAACTTCAGCAAGAGCGGTTGCGCGAGATGGTCGCCTACGTATACGAGAGGGTGCCCTTCTACCGGAAGCAGTTCGACGAGTTCGGCGTGCGCCCAGAACTCGTCCGCTCCCTGGATGACCTCCTGAGACTCCCCTTCACCCGGAAGACGGACTTCCGTGACAACTATCCCTTCGGTCTTATGGCCGTCCCTCGGGAACAGTTGGTACGCATCCACGCCTCCAGCGGCACCACGGGCAAACCGACCATCGTCTGCTATACGCGTCGAGACCTGGACATCTTTGCGGAAGTCAATGCTCGCTGCCTCGCAGCCGGAGGTGGGCGCCCTGGCATGATCCTCCACAACGCTTACGGGTATGGGCTCTTCACCGGCGGGCTGGGACTTCACTACGGGGGAGAGAGGCTCGGTATGACCGTAGTTCCAGTGTCCGGTGGCGTGACAGAGCGGCAGATCACTCTCATTCGTGATCTGAAGCCGGACGTCATCGCCTGCACACCGTCCTACGCCCAGACCCTCGCCGAGGAGTTTCGCAAGCGCGGAGTGCCGCCTGAGGAGATCAGTTTGAGATACGCGATCCTTGGTGCGGAACCCTGGACGGAGGCCATCAGGGAGGATGTCGAATCGGGTCTGGGGGTGGTAGCCTGCAATATCTATGGTCTCTCCGAAGTCATCGGGCCGGGGGTGAGCCAGGAGTGCGTCGAAGAACGGGCTGGTAGCCATGTCTGGGAGGATCACTTCTATCCCGAGGTCATCGATCCCATCACGGGGGAGCCTCTGCCCGATGGCACCGAGGGGGAATTGGTCCTCACGACCCTTACCAAAGAGGCTCTCCCAGTCATCCGCTATAGGACAGGGGACCTAACCTCCCTCATCCGTGAACCGTGTCGTTGTGGCCGGACCCATGTCCGCATGGGTCCGATTCGCGGGCGGACCGATGATCTGTTGATCGTCCGGGGTGTCAAGTTTTACCCCACCAACGTGGAGAATGTTCTGAAAGACATCCCGGAAGTGGCCCCGCACTACCAACTCGTGGTGAAAAGGGAGGGCACCTTGGACGAGGTGGAACTCAGGGTAGAGATCCGGGGAGACCTCCCCCGCCGCTTCGGAGGAGAGGGGTCCTCCGAAGGGGCCCTGGAGGCCGACATTGGACTGCAGGCCCTCCGGGAACGGATTGCGAACAAGATCTCCGCAACCATTGGCCTGCGCATGCATGTCACCCTTCTCCCTTCCGGATCTGTCCCTCGCAGCGAGGGTGGCAAGCTGCGACGTGTCGTGGATATGCGGAAGCTGTAGAAAAAGGAGGATCCCTATGATCAAGATTGTCGCCCTTTACAAGAAGCCTGATGACGTCGATGCCTTCATGGCACATTACAATCAGGTCCACCTTCCCCTAGTCAGGAAGACCCCTGGCCTCCGGAGGTTAGAGGTAAGCCGCGTCGTCGCCAATGCTTTTGGAGGGGAGCCGCCCTACTTCCTGATCACTGAGATGTACTATCCTGACCGGGCCACCTTTGAAGAGGCCATGCGATCCGAGGAGAACAAGGCGGTGGCTAGGGATGCAGGAAGCTTTGCGAAAGGGCTCCTGATAGCCCTGATCTGCGAAGAGGTGTGAACAGGACACGGAGGGAGAACCGTGGGTGTGCTTGAGAAGGAACTTGCAGGCGGTGTGCTCACCTTAAAGCTGAACCGACCGGAATCCCTCAACGCGCTCAACCAAGAGTTGCTCGCACGTCTCCGGGAGGCTTTCGCCGACGTCGCTGCCGACGCCGCCATCCGCGCAGTGGTCCTCACCGGGGTTGGGCGTGGATTCTGCCCTGGCCAGGACCTGAATGAGCTCGGCAGGGGGGAGAGTTTGGCCGAAACATTACGGAGCCGGTACAACCCGGTGATCAGGGCCATTCTGGAACTGGACAAACCAGTGATCGCCGCGATCAACGGGGTCGCGGCTGGGGCAGGTCTCTCCCTCGCGCTGGCCTGTGACGTGCGGGTCGCTGCAGCGGAGGCTTTATTCATCACAGCCTTCACGCGCATAGGCCTTGTTGCAGATTCGGGGATGAGCTTTCTCCTCCCCCGTGTGGTCGGGTGGGGGAAGGCCTTTGAGCTTCTGGCCCTGTCGCCGAGCCTGACGGCGGATCAAGCGTTGCACCTTGGGATCGTCAACCGGGTCGTCCCTGGTGAGCGACTTCTTGGGGAGGTCCGTCTCCTCGCCGAAGAGCTCGCCTGTGGGCCCACCAAGGCGTATGGCTTGATCAAACGGGAACTGCGCAAGAGCGTCACGGCGACCCTCGAAGACGTACTGGAGTACGAGGCATGGCTCCAGGAGCTCGCCAGCCGCACCGAGGACTATCAAGAGGGGCTTCGTGCCTTCCGAGAGAAACGGCAGCCAGCGTTCTCCGGGCAGTAGGCGAAGGGCCAGTTTGGGAGGAGCAGAGATCGTGAAGGGGGAGGCCGCTGCATGGCGTACCAGTTCGTGCTCATCGAGCGGGATGGCCCTGTGGGCATCGTCACCCTGAACCGGCCACAGCAACGCAATGCCCTCTCTCACGCAGTCATGCGGGAGCTGGTAGATGCGGTGGAGACCTTTGACCGGGATGACGAGGTAAGGGCCATCGTGCTCACAGGCGGACAGAACGTGTTCTCGGCCGGGGCTGACCTCAAGGAGATGGCCAGTACGACGGTGGGCGAGTTGCTTCAGTCCGATCGCATCGCCCTGTGGGATCGCCTTCGGAACGTCTCGAAGCCGCTCATCGCGGCAGTGAGCGGATTCGCACTCGGGGGCGGATGCGAGCTGGCCCTGCTTTGTGACATCATCGTCGCCTCTGAGACCGCCTGCTTTGGTCAACCTGAGATCAACGTTGGCCTCATGCCCGGTGCAGGCGGTACCCAGCGGCTCACGCGGGTAGTGGGCAAGTTCAGGGCGATGGAGATGGTCCTGCTCGGCAAGACGATGTCCGCACACGAGGCGGAGCGCTGCGGGTTGGTGAACCGGGTGGTTCCCGCCGAGCTCTTGCTAGACGAAGCCAAGGCAATCGGGCGACAGCTCGCAGGCAAGGCGCCCATCTCCCTGCGGCTGGCGAAGGAGGCGGTTCTCAGGGCGTTTGAGGCTGGCCTCGAGGGGGGTCTTCCTTTCGAGCGAAAGCTGTTCACCCTTCTCTTCGCCACGGAAGATGCCCAGGAAGGCATGCGTGCGTTCCTCGAGAAGCGAAAGCCCAAATACCAAGGCAAGTAGCTTCTCCGGCCGTTCTAGGGGAAGCAGTCAAGTTGGCGGGTTCCTCCATGTCTGGCGCTACACTTTGAACTGCGCCACCAGCCCTCGGAGCTCCTGGGCAAGGGAAGCGAGTTTAGACGCGCTGTGGGTGATCTGGGTGACGGAGGCGGTCACCTCCTCCGTGGCCGCGCCCACCTTCTGGGCGCCCGCCGCATTCTGCTCGCTCGTGACCACCACGTTGTCCAGCGCCCCTTCGATGTGTGTAGATGCAAGGAAAAGCTTCTTTGACGCCGTGAGGACTGTTTCAGTCTGCCCGGAGATCTGCACCACCGCCTTGCTGATGCGCTCAAAGGCGCTCCCTGTCTCCTCCACCACGCTGACCCCCTGCTCCACCTCCAGGATCCCCTTGTTCATGGCCTCTACCGCAAGCCATGTCTCTTCCTGGATCTCTTTCAGGAGC
>Ga0209695_100734_pt1 | contig 8853 bp, 8 predicted proteins | sample DewCreD2012metaG_4_FD_184110 | JGI IMG/M metagenome (GOLD analysis project Ga0209695, IMG submission 184110) | Hot spring sediment bacterial and archeal communities from British Columbia, Canada, to study Microbial Dark Matter (Phase II) - Dewar... ...
AACTTGGGCTGACCGACGTCGTACGTGGTGTAGAGGACCTGCCGCTGGAGGTTCGTGAAATCCACCACATCGAAATCCACGATCCCGATGCGCCCCACGCCCGCGGCGGCCAAGTAGAGGGCCAGAGGCGACCCCAGACCGCCCGCGCCGATGATCAGCACCCGCGCCGCCTTGAGCCGACGCTGCCCCTCCATGGTCACCTCCGGCATGATGAGGTGTCGGCTGTAGCGCAGGATCTCCTCCGGGCTGAGCCGCACGCGCTCGGCGCGCTCGGCGATCGCCGCCAGCCCTTCACCATCCGATGCCCCTGACGCGCTCCCCCCCGCGACCGAGGGGACGATGGTGATCTCATCCCCCTCCTTCACCGGCGTCTCCAGCTCCTGCAGGTACCGCACGTCCTCATCATTGACGTACACGTTGACGAAATGGCGCAATCGCCCATCTTCGGTGAAGAGATGGTGCTGCAAATCGGGGTATCGCTCGACCAACCGGGCGAGCGCTTCGCGCACCGTTCGCCCTTCGACCTGAAGCGTATCGCTCTCGGCGGCATATCGCCGCAAGGCCGTCGGAAGTGAGATCGTGACCGACATCGCTTCCCTCCTTTCCCCCGGAGCCCCCCGATGCGGGAAGCCCCGCAGTTGTCACCCGATGAGAATCTCCTCCTGATCGAACCGCGAACGATCCTCGCGCAAGACCCAGGAATGCACGCTCTCGGAGACCGCGGCGCGCACCGAGATGATCAGATAGGAATACCACGGCCACGCGTGTTCGAGATCGTACGATGAGGGGCGCGCCTCCGCATCCGGATGCGAATGGAAGAAGCCGAGGACCTCACGACCGCGCGCGCGCGCCTCGCGTTCGAGCCGCAGCAGTTCCTCCGGGGCGATGGCATAGCGATTGTGCGGCGAGTCCTGCCGCGCGTTCGGCGTCGGACGAATCTCCTCGACGACCTTCGTCTCCCCCTCCACGTGTCCGAGCAACACGCCGCACCCCTCCTCGGGATAGGCGCGCTCCCCATGCCGCTTGATCGCCTCAAGCTGTTCAATCGTGAGTCGAATCATCCCCCCCTTCCTCCCAGAAGCGCTCGCTCAAGTACTTGTCCCCACCGTCGGGGAAGACCGTGACGATGACGCCACGACGAATCGTCCGCGCGACGCGAAGCGCTCCGGCCAACGCCGCTCCCGAGGAGACGCCCACCAGCAGCCCCTCCTCGCGCGCCAGGCGTCGCACCATCGCGTAGGCCTCCTCGGTCGGGATCTCCAAGTTCATATCCGCCAACGTCTCGTCATAGATGCCCGGCCGCAGAGCCGTCGGCATGTGCTTGAGCCCCTCGATCCCATGAAACGGCGCATCCGGCTGCACCGAGATCAACCGAATCTCCGGACACAGCTCGCGCAAGCGGCGCCCGACGCCCACGAATGTGCCGCTTGTGCCCAACCCGGCCACGAAATGCGTGATCCGCCCCTGCGTCTGCTCGAAGATCTCCACCGCCGTCGTCTCATAGTGCGCGCGCCAATTGGCCGGATTGTTGTACTGATCGGCATAGAAGTAGAGCTCCGGATGCTCCGCCGCCAGACGCCGCGCCTCGCGAATTGCCCCGTCCGACCCCTCGCGCGGATCGGTGAAGCGCAACTCCGCCCCCAAGGCCCGCAAGATCCGCTTCCGCTCGGGCGTGACATTGGCCGGAATGGCGAGCGTCACCCGATACCCCTTCACCCGCGCGATCCACGCATACGCGATGCCCGTATTGCCCGACGTCGCGTCGAGGATGATCTTCTCCGGCGTCAGTCGCCCCGCGGCCTCCGCGTCTTGAATGATCCACAACCCCGCGCGATCCTTCACCGATCCCCCCGGGTTGTACCACTCCGCCTTCGCGTAGATCTCCACCCCCTCGAATTCGCTCGCGATCCGCCGCAGCCGCAGAAGCGGCGTCCGCCCGACAAGTTGCAACAGGTCCACCGGTCGCTCCCACGCGCGCGCGATCGCCGCGCGAGGCCCCAAGGTCGCCCACGCTCCTTCCGCGCACGCTCCTCGAATGCCCTTCATGCGCGCCTCGTGTCGTCACCGGCCATAAAAAAACCCACCGCCGATCTCTCCGGCAGTGGGTTTTTTTGATCTCGACGTCGCTTCGCGCGGCCTAGCTCACGAGCGTCTGCACCACCGCCGGAGAGCCTCCCGTCGTCCGACAACAACACATCATGGCCATCCGGCGGTCCTCGACCCCGGTTCTCACCTTCCGATTGATGCCAAGCATCGGTCTCACCGCTCTCTCACCTTGCCGGCCGCGCGCATTTCAAGGCGAGAAATTTTCCACATCCCCCGCCTCGATGTCAAGCCCGGAGCGAGCGGGGCGAGATCCCTCCTGCCACAGGAAGTCCGCGCAGCGCAGCCGAGAAGACCTGCGTCCGGCTCTTGGCAGCATGCCACGCCAGGCCCGGCGCTCGACATCCTTTTTGATTCCAACCTGGCGGAACAAAATTCTGCATCTTCCCACTTCCCAAATCTCCGCAGATCGGGTATACTCTCTGCCCATGCCGAAGCGCCGACAAAAACGCGCACGTCGTCGGAAGCAGACGCCGGAGGTGGAGGCCGTCCGCGAGCGGTTGCGTCGCGCCCGCGCCCCCCTCTCGCAGAAAGCCTTCGCCGAGCGTCTGGGGCTGTCGCAGCAACGCCTCAGTCATATCGAACGCCGCGGCCTTCCTTCGGCCGACTTCTACCTGGCTCTGGTCCGCGCCGGGATCTCCCTGGACTGGCTCTTCACCGGCCGCGGCGCGCCGCGCCGCGCGCCCGCCGGTCAGCCCAAGCCCGCTTTCTCCTCCCCCTACCGCGCCTTTCACGAATTCCTGGCCGATCCGGAGCTCTCCGGCGCCGCCACGCTGGAAGAGTTGCAAACCCTCGATCGGCTCCGCTTCCGCACCGCTCCCCCGTCGAAGTACTTCTACTACTGGAAGCTTCACGATCTCCGCCGCCGCGCGCTCGCGCGACGGAAGGGGTGACGGTCAGAAGCCTCCCCGGCCACCTCGTCTTGTTCACCGGCTCACCACCGGGGTATCCTCTCATGCACGCCTGAACGACGGATGAGCGGACTGCACGGCAAGCGCATCGCCCTGGCCTGTTGGCGGCGAGCGACGGAGATCGCCAAGGGGGTGGAGAAGCTCGGCGGCCTCCCCCTCTGGCGTCCGACCCTGCGCACGCTCTCAGTCGTGGAAGATCCAGACCTCGAGCAGCTCCTCACCCGTCTTGTGCGCGAGGGCGCGGATTGGTTCCTCTTCACCACGGGCGTGGGCGTGCGCGCGCTCTTGGAGGCCGCGGATCAGCTCGGCCTTCGAGCGGACATGCTCGCCCTCTTGCAGCGGGCACACGTGGCCGCCCGAGGATATAAGACCGTCCATGCCTTGCGCGAGCTGGGATTGAGCGTCGCCGCGCGCGATCGGGATGGAACGACGGCCAGCCTCCTCTCCGCCCTTGAGAGCGTGGCGCTCTCAGACGCTCACGTCGTCGTTCAAGCTTACGGAGAGCCCGTGCCGGAGATCACCCACTGGCTCCACCAGCGGCAGGCGCGCGTGACCGAGCTTCTCCTCTATCGCCACCTCCCCGCTCCGCCTGAGGAGCTTCAAACGCTGGCCGAGGAGATCATCAACGCCCGCGTGGACGCCGTCCTCTTCACCAGCTCGCCGCAGGTGCGATTCCTGTGGGACTTCCTCCACGCGCGCGATCTGGAAGAGGCCGTGCGCGCCGCTTTCCAAAACGCCGTCCTCGCCGTCGCCGTCGGGCATGTGACAGCTCAAGCCCTCCGCGAGCGCGGCGTCACCCGCATCCTGACCCCGGAATCCGAGCGCATGGGCGCCGCCCTCGTCGCCCTCGCCCGCTTCTTCGACCGTCGCGATCCTCGCAATCCTCTTTAAAGCGAGTCCTGGTTTCCGACAGGTTGAGGAGGCGCTCCCACCGTCGGTTATTCTGAGTCGCAATCCTCTTTAAAGCGAGTCCTGGTTTCCGACCATTGTGGTCAAGGACGCTGCTTGGAGTTGCGAATGTCCCGTCGCAATCCTCTTTAAAGCGAGTCCTGGTTTCCGACTTGATCCTATTCCATGCATCATTCGCGTGCGCACCGAGCGGGATGTCGCAATCCTCTTTAAAGCGAGTCCTGGTTTCCGACCTGAGCGAATCGGGGCGCAGGGGACGGCAGCCCGGTCCCGTCGCAATCCTCTTTAAAGCGAGTCCTGGTTTCCGACCTAGACATGGGACGCGAAAAGATGTGGAACGAAAACGGTTGGTCGCAATCCTCTTTAAAGCGAGTCCTGGTTTCCGACAAATTTTGGGGGAGGTGGATCATGACGGAGACGATGGGTCGCAATCCTCTTTAAAGCGAGTCCTGGTTTCCGACACCCCTCAAGAGAGGGCACGAAGAGAAGGCGATGTTCTATTGTCGCAATCCTCTTTAAAGCGAGTCCTGGTTTCCGACAACCGAAAATGGCGAAAGATGGTAAAGAGGGCGAATGAAGTCGCAATCCTCTTTAAAGCGAGTCCTGGTTTCCGACCCACCACTGATCATCAGATTTCTTCCACGCTGCAACTGTGTCGCAATCCTCTTTAAAGCGAGTCCTGGTTTCCGACATCCGCGCTCCGCCAGTATGTCCCTCAATCGCTCTCTCCGTCGCAATCCTCTTTAAAGCGAGTCCTGGTTTCCGACTGGGAGGTGCGAGATGAGACGAATAAGGAAGATGCAGAAGAGTCGCAATCCTCTTTAAAGCGAGTCCTGGTTTCCGACACCAGTATTCGTCTGTCTTCTTCCAAACCGCGATGTCAAAGTCGCAATCCTCTTTAAAGCGAGTCCTGGTTTCCGACAATGTGAAGATGAAAAACCTATATTGGGTACACGTTTATGTCGCAATCCTCTTTAAAGCGAGTCCTGGTTTCCGACAAAGCACTCAGGAAAGGAATGGAACATAAAGCGATGTTGTCGCAATCCTCTTTAAAGCGAGTCCTGGTTTCCGACCGAGCATGGATTGAAGTTTGACTCGCGGGAAGGTCATTGTCGCAATCCTCTTTAAAGCGAGTCCTGGTTTCCGACCTGCGGTGTGCGGCGTGCGACGTGCGCCTCATGGCGCGGTCGCAATCCTCTTTAAAGCGAGTCCTGGTTTCCGACAGGTAGGTCATGAAGACGGCATTCGAGATAAACGCGAACGGTCGCAATCCTCTTTAAAGCGAGTCCTGGTTTCCGACTTCTGGGAGAGTCACTGGAGGGCGATGCTGAAGCGATGGGTCGCAATCCTCTTTAAAGCGAGTCCTGGTTTCCGACACCGATACCTACCGTTCGCCATTGTTGCCCTCCTTTGTCGCAATCCTCTTTAAAGCGAGTCCTGGTTTCCGACTGCCAGGGGGTTTAGTTCTGAAAGTCCAATGGGTTAGGTGGGCGAAAGTGATAACCCCCATACCCCCCACCGCTTCGGCCCCCATCTGAGGGGCCATGAGGGGACCGATTTTTCGACCTAACCCTCTGAATCCCCAAATCTTAGCCTTCCGGTGATAACCCCCCTTACCCCCCCTCTCCAAACCAGGACCTCCAGGTTGTCAAACATCAGGCCGATTGTGGCAAGGTCGCGTTCCTTTTACCACATCTTCCCCACAAAGTCAACGGTCGTTTATCTGCCCATGCCTTTGAGATCCCACAAGTCCAGGAACCGTTGTGTCAACCGGCACTGCCTGCTGGCCTCCCCGTGTGCCCGTGAAGATCGGCTCAAGCTCACCAGATGTAGATGTCCTCCTGATGGGTGACATCGCCTCGCCCCTCGACGATGATCTCGTCCACGCAAGCTTGGCAGAGCCGATAGCAGCGCAGGCTGTCGGTCGCCGGATCAATCGTCGTCCGAAGCCGCCCGAGCAAGATCATGAACTGATCCTCCGTCAGCAGGCACTCGAAGACGCTGTATTGGACGCGGGTGCCGAAGTCTTTGAGGATCTCGGCGACCTGGGTGCGCCGTTTGTCGTCGGTGATGTCGTAGCTGATGATGTAAAACATGACGCGCTTGATCGGCATGCTCAGGGTTCGGCCAAGTAGGGGGTGTATTCCCCGCCGGTGGTGACGGCGTGCGCCAGGTGTTCGGCCTGTCCCAGCAGGAGCCGACGAAAGTTCGTGCGGTGGCCCGTATGGCGGGAGATGAAGGCACGCTGCATCATGTCCTCGTACTGGCGGAGGAAGTGCTTCTTCGCTTCCGGTGTGAACCAGATGCCGCCGCTCTCGGGGGCGGTGAAATGCTGGGGCGACAGGGCCTCGGTATTGAAGAGCGTCAGCACCAGCCGATCAATCGTGGCGGCGCGGAACTCCTCCATCAGGTCGAGCGCCAGGCTGCACCGTCCGTACTCGGGAGCGTGGAGGAATCCGAGGTACGGATCGAAGCCCACGGCGGAGACGATCGCCAACGCCTCGTTGAAGAGCAGGGCGTAGCCGAGGGAGAGGGCGGCATTGACCGGATCCTGAGGCGGACGGCGCGAGCGCTTGTGGAATCGAAGGGAGCGACGGAACATGCTCCCGTAGGCCTGAAAATACACGGCGGCGGCCTGCCCCTCCAGACCGCGGAGGGCGGCCAGCGGCTGCGGTCGCTCAAGAGCCGCGAGCGTGCGCTCCAGCTCCGCGACGGCTTCGTCGGCCGACCATTCGGGATGGTTGCGCCGATAGCGGGCGATCACGCGCAGGCCAGACTGCACCTTCGCCCGCACGATCCGGCGGGCCAGCTCGCTGGCGAAGGCTTCGTCGCGAGCCCGTTCGTACTGCTTCAGGCGCAGCGGGATGTTCTTCGATTCCACCGCGACCAGACGGCCTTTGAGCCGCCCATGCCAGGAGAAAAAGGCCGTATCAATGCCGTGCCGCAGGAGGGCCGAGATCGCCCCGGTCGTCAAATGGACATGACCGAAGACGATGACCCGCTCGAGCTTCAGAAGCGGAACCTCGGCGATCGGCATCTTCTCGCGATAGAGGACCAGGCGCTCACCGTTTTGTCGAACGAGCAGTCCTTGTTCCACCAGATACAACGAACTCATTGCGCCTCCGCGAGCCGGCACGAGGGGCCGGATCAAGGCCAGGCCCCTCGACCGGCTGTTCAGGCTGCGGCTTCAGGCGCAGAATCCCCAAAGGTGCTGATCGTCAGCCATTGGCGCGCAGGCCGAGAGAGCCGGAACCGGATGCGACGGGCGCTTCGCGCGACGCTTGGGCTTCTTCTTGATCGTGGCGATGGCGTGCTTGTTGCGATAGGCCGTGATGAGCTGACCGTCGGCGACGATGAGCGTCGTCCCCACCAGGCGCTCCAACTGGCGCTCCAGGCCGCGCGGAACCTGACGCCGTCCGAAGAAGTAGAAGGTCGCGCCCGTGCGGTGGAGCCGCTGCCCCAGCCGCAGCACGATGTTCACATCCTCAAGAGAGATCCCCCGCTGGGCCAACCGCCGGGCCGCGTGGCGAGAGATCCGAACCCTTGTGATGTCCATCGTTTTCATCATCATGGCCCCTAGCTTATGGCTGAACGCGTCCCCGCACAAGAGGGGGCCATCTTGACGGCAAGACTTCCGCCTGAGGATGCGTGTTCGGGGCTGCGCGAGCGTCGGGCGAATTGTCAAACAGCGCGGCGAGATCAGCCACGATGTGAAGACCGCGCGCTCGGCTCATCCGGGCGTCTGCGGGCTTCCCACCAAGTGAATGCGGCGGGGATCGAGCCGCAGCCCATAGCGCGCACCGCGTCGCGTCAGCGTGATGTTGACGACCTGCAACTCGTCGGGGAAGCCCCCCTGCCGGAGCGCGCGATTGAGCTTGGCGCGGTAGGAGAGGAAGAGGTCCTGATCGAATGGCTCGCCCTGCTTGGCCGTCGCCGCGCCGCTCGTGGGAGAAGCGAACGCCCGGCACAGATCACGATAGGACTTGACGTCGAACTCGCTGTACTCCTGGAAGCACTGGGGGCACTCCTGAAGCCTGGCGGAACCGCTCGCATGCTGCGGGTGGGCGGCGCGACGCTCGGCGAAGTAGACGAGCAGCGCGAGCCTCACACCGCGCACGGGCAACAGGCGATCGCCGAAGCGCACCTGCCGCGTCGAATAGTCAATGACGAGCGTCTCCCACTTCTCGGCCTCGCGGTTCAGCTCGCGCTGCACCACGCGAATCTGCTCCTCGATCGTCCGGCGCAACTTCTTCTCCTTGAGGACCCACGAGCGCAAGCGCACAAACGGAATCTCCGCCAGATCAATACGGGCTTCGCGCGTGGACACAGCCGGTCCGATGCCGACCCCGATCCAGCGTTCCCGTCGCGGGGGGAAGAAGAACTGCGGATTGTGCTCGAACGGTTCGGGCACGAGCACGTGATAGAGCCGATCCTGCTCCCGCCCGTAGAGCGTGAAAGCCAGAAGCATATAGGCCGACATCGTCTTGCGACCGCCGGCGATCGAACCGTGCACGACCGTGCGCGGATCGTCGGTGAGCTGTTGAATGATGCCGAGCAGTTGTTCGGCCAGGCAGCGATTGTCCTCCACCGTGCGAATGTCATCGAGTTCGATGCTCCCGTGTGAAGCGGAGACCGCTTGGCTTGTCCGACGATGGCGCGGCGAGGTTCGGGTGATCGTCAGAATGTGCGCCTCGTCGAAGCGGATGGCCCTCGGATCGAAGCCGTACTCGCGGCAGAAGGCGAAGAACTGCCCCTGCGCCGGATCGAGCAGATCGCGTCGAATGTGTTCGGCGCCGACGCGGGTGGTGATGACGAATACTTCCGAGATGGGGATGTGCCGCTCGACCATGAGCGCATAGAGCGTCTCGGTGACGATCTGGGGCGTCTGCCCCGTCACGGCCACGAAGATGTGGCGAGCGCTTTCGGATCT
>Ga0209695_100737_pt1 | contig 8829 bp, 10 predicted proteins | sample DewCreD2012metaG_4_FD_184110 | JGI IMG/M metagenome (GOLD analysis project Ga0209695, IMG submission 184110) | Hot spring sediment bacterial and archeal communities from British Columbia, Canada, to study Microbial Dark Matter (Phase II) - Dewar... ...
GGTAATCGCCGCGGTCAGCGTCGTTTTGCCGTGGTCTACATGCCCAATCGTACCGATATTCACATGCGGCTTCGTGCGCTCAAACTTCTGTCGTGCCATTGTCGTGCTCCTTCGTTTTCGTGTTTTTTATTTTACCTAAAGATGGAGCCCTCGACGGGATTCGAACCCGTGACCTCGTCTTTACCAAAGACGCGCTCTACCCCTGAGCTACGAGGGCAGCATGGTGGGGGGAGCAGGATTCGAACCTGCGAAGGCGTCAGCCACCAGATTTACAGTCTGGCCCCTTTGGCCGCTCGGGCATCCCCCCGCGGGATGGTATTATACCCTACTGGGCAGGGCGTGTGTCAAGGGGTTGGGTTCGCTCTAACCCAACCCCTGTAAAGCGTATACGCTATTTCGTAGCAGGCTTCCCCTGCAGAGCGGAGATCGATTCGGCTTTCTTCGCGTAGGTCTCGGGGTCTGCAAGGAACTTGCTCTTGCAACTGTTGCAGCAGGTGTAGTAGGTCTTGCCGTTATACTCGAACGCGACCGCGGTCGCGACATCCAGCTCCTCGCCCGAAACGGGGCAGATGAGTTTGTCAGCAGGTTTGCTGGCTTGCGTCGCGGCAGGCTGAGCGCCCTTGTCGCTACAGCAACTGCCTGCAGCCTTTGCGCTCTTGTCGCCGCAGCAACCGCCCGCCTTCTCGCTCGTCTCGCCGCAGCAGCCTGCTTTTTTACCCGTGGCGCGGGCGTAGGTTGCAGGCGCGGCGCGGAACTTCTCGCGACACTCGGCACAGCAGAAGTAATACAGCGTGCCAGCGTACATGTAACGGGGCGCGCGAACCGTGTTGCTCACGGTCTCACCACACACAGGGCATGCTTGCGGAGTCTGGCGAATCGCCGAAACAACCCGCGTTTCCGTCGAAGCATCGGCTTTCGTTAACACAAAAGCACTCAATACGAAGCTGGCGGCAAACACCGCTACTGCTAATCCGAAGATTCTCATCGCAAAAAACCTCCTGCCCCAAGTATACCCTATCCCCTGAGTATAATTAAGCGCAGGAAGGGTACCGAAACGATGACCTGGTTCAACGATCAGCCACTGCGTGAGCGTCCCCATATCGCGGTTCTGTTTTATGATGCGCTGGGCGACTTTGTGATTATCACGCCGTTACTTCGTGGGCTGAAGGAGAAGTACCCTGATTGCGTGCTGGACTATTTCAGTGGCGAGCGCACGCGCGAGCTGGAGGAGGCGTTGCCCTATATTGACGCGCGGGTCTCTGTGTTTGGCAATCCCGACGGCTTGGCGGGCGTCCAGCGCTTCATTGAGGAGCGCCGCGCCGTCGCAGGCGACTATGACCTTGTGATTAACTGCGACTTTCACCCCACGCTCGCGTTTGTGGCGCATATGCTCCAGCCGCGCTATGTGGTGGGGCGCTGTTTCAGCCCCGATTTGCGCGACGAAGTGCCCCGCGCCGAGGGTAAGGTGCATCAGCTCCACACCGAGTTCTGGTCCGCGCCCGACCTGCTGGAACGCTATCGCGATGTGCTGACCAGCACCTACATCGGCGAAATCTGGTGCCGACTGGCGTTCGTGGAGACCGACTTTTTCCGCACGGAAGTGCCAACCGTCGACCCCGGGCACCCCATTCCCGATGTGTTAATTGCCACTGGCGGGCGCCGCTCTGCCAAACTCTGGCACCGCGACTACTGGAAGCAGGTGATTGACTGGTGTACGGCGCAGGGAGTCTCGGTGGGGTTGCTGGGTGATAAGCCCCAGCGCCAGAGTGCAGTTTACTTCACAGGCGACACAGAGAGCTACCTGCTGGAGCATACCGCACTGATAGATTTACGCGGGCAGTTCAGCCTGCCGCAGGTGGCGGGCGCTATCCAGCGCGCCAGAGCCTGCATTTCGGTGGATAACGGTATCATGCATATCGCCTACTCAGTGGGTACCCCCACGATTGCGCTCTTCGGCGCCAGCCCCTGGTGGGTGTGGACGCCCCCTGTGCCCCACCTCTATCGCATTTTGCCCGAAAACCCCTGCCCCAAGTGCTACGAAAACCGATTCCGCAACGCCGAGTGCTTACTGCCCGTCCACCAGTGCATGCTCAGCGTGCGCCCGGAGAAGGTGATTGCGGTGTTAGAGAAGGTTTTGGGTTAGCTTCCCTGATGATGGCGCAGGATCAAAATCAAATCCAGCGTCATCGAGACCGCCCAGTGGAGCCAGAAGCAGGGCAGGAACGAGCGCACCCGCAACGCCAGCCACGCCAGAACCCATCCCGCCACAAACGCGCCAACGATTTCTGGCACAGGCTTGCCCCAGTGCATTATTGCGAACGCTGCTGCCTGCAACCCCACGCCCCACCAGCCCAGCCAGCGATACAGCCCGAAGGTCAAAAACCCTCGAAAGAAAAACTCCCAGCAGAACAGGTAGTAGCCGTACACCAGCTCAAAGTAGACCGCGTAGGCGTAATCGGTCAGGATGCGCTTGTCTAAGGGGTAGTACGCCTGAAAATCGGGGCGCAGCGAGGCGAAGTAGACCAGCCCTGCCATCGGCAGGTACATCAGCAGGGCGTAGAGGGCGCCGCGTGCGCCGTCGCCCCGCGCCAAGCCGTACTGGCTCAGCTCTCCCTTGCCCAGAAACGCCAGCGCCAGCACGGGAACCCACAACAGCATCGCCGAGTTCACCAGCAGGTATTCGTTCCAGTCGCGCAGGGGGGCGTTCGGATCACGCTCCAGCCGAAGCCACTGGAGCGACCACACCGTATGGGGCTGCATGTTGTAGGCAAACAGGAACCCCAGAATCAGCCCGCCCAGCAGGGCAACCCACCACTCGCTTCGTTTGCGTGTCGTCTGGGTGATTTCCGCCATCACAAAACCCTCACGAAAGTGCCGCCCGGCATGCGTCGCGCCAAGCCCATCATCTCCAGCGTGGTCAGCTCTATTTGGGCGATATGCACAGGCACCTGCGCCGCGCGGGCGATTGCGTCCAGATGCTGGGGTTCCAGCGTCAGCAGGGCGAGCAACTTCTCCTGCGCGGGAGTCAGCATCGGCAGCTGCAGTTCACGGGGGCGTGGCTCGCGCTGAATGCGCAGGGTGTCCAGCACATCCTGCGCCGAGTCCACCAGGATTGCGCCGTTTTTGATGAGGTCATGACAGCCCTTACTTCGGGGGTTATCGATATTGCCTGGCACGGCGAACACCTCGCGCCCGTATTCGCCTGCCAGTCGTGCCGTAATCAGCGCGCCGCTCTGCTCGCCCGCTTCAATCACCAGTGTGCCCAGCGCCCAGCCCGCAATCAGCCGATTGCGCACAGGAAACCGCCACGCATCAGGGGGACTGAAGTAGCCGAACTCTGAGACCACCGCCCCACCTGCTTCGGCAATCTGCGCGAACAGGCGCAGGTTTTCAGCAGGATACGGCTTGCCCAGCCCGCTGCCGAGGATTGCAATCGTGCGCCCACCGCATTCCAGCGCGGTGCGGTGTGCGATGGTATCGATGCCGAGTGCGCCACCGCTGATAATCGTCAGCCCCGCCTCGCACAGGTCGCGTGTGAACCGCTCCGCTACCATCCGCCCATATGCCGACGGATGGCGTGTGCCCACCACCGCAATCCCGAAGCGGTCGCGCTCCTGAATCGTGCCCCACACAAACAGCGCGGGCGGCGGGTCGGGAATCTGGCGCAGGGGGTTGGGATACTCCGAATCGTGCTGGGTTATCAGGCGCACGGTTCCCTTTTGCAACGGCTCTGGAATCGCTATGGAAGCGTTCGCGGCGCGCTCGATCGCCACAATGTCGGCTTCCCGAACGCCCGGCACACGGCGTAGCGCCTCCGCAGGCGCCTGCAACACCGCCGTCGGCGAACCAAACGCCTGCAACAGGTTGCCCAGCTTGGTCGCCGAAAACTCCAGCCCCAGCAGTCTCAGCCAATCCTCCAGATGCGCGCTCATGGTCGCTCCACAAACTCCCATTCCTTTTTGTGAAAATAGGCTAACCCGATACACGCCACTGCCAGCCCCAGCACCAGATTAACGCCCAGCAGCCAGTAGGGCAGGGGCATATCGGTGAAGCGCATCGCCTCCCCCATCGCAGGGTTCTCGTAAATCAGCGTGATGGGCGGCAGGATCAGTTTGCGATACGCCATCGCCAGCGTCGCCATCGGGTTCAGCAAATGATACGCCCAGAAAATCGGCTCCCGATAGGCTTCAGGAATCAGCGTCGTTGCCCGCAACTGCTCCGAAAAATAGATAATCGGCGTCAGAAAAAACAGCAACTGCAACCCCACGCTCACCAGATACTTCACATCCTCGTAAAAAGCGTTCCAGCACGCAATAATCAACGACAGCCCCACCACCCACAGCATCTGCGCCAGCACCACCACGGGCAGCAGCAACAGCCCCCATTGCAAAGGCGTGCCCACATACAGATAGAGATAGACAAACAGCACCCCCATCGCCAGCAGAAAGTGAATCAGGTTCGCGAAGGTCGTCGCCAGCGGCAGCACCGCACGGGGGAAGTAGATTTTCTTAATCACGGGCATATACACGAGTATCGTCTGACTGGAATCCAGCAGTGCGAACTGAAAGAAGGTCCACGGCAGGTACGCCGCCAGAATGTAGGCGGAGTAGTTATCGATGCGCATGCCCATCACATATTTGAACACCACCGTCATCACCAGCACGGTTACCAGCGGGTTCAACAGCGACCAGAAGAACCCCAGAAAGGAGTTCTTGTAGCGCACGCGCAGCTCGCGAATCACGAGCGTCCAGAGCAGTTCCCGATAGCGCCAGAGTTCGAGCAGGAGTTCGCGCACACTCTCAGGGTTCGCGATGGCAAAACCGATTCCTGTTGGGGTACAATCTCGCAACCGATGAAAACAGTGCGCTTGTCGGTTCCTGCAGGAGAGGTGAACCTGCCTTTGTGCGTGCGCACGGGGCAGGTGTTTCGCTGGTACGAAATTCAGGGACTCTGGGCAGGGATGGCGAACGACGCCCTGCTGATTGTGAACCCCGAAGGCAATCGCTGGAGCCTGAGCGCCGTCGGCGGTGAGCCGATTCCTCTTTTTACCCACCTCTTCCGGATGGAGGTGGACCTGAAAAGCGTGCAGGTGCAGTTGATTCGTCGCGACTCGCGCTGGGAGCAGTGGGTGCGTGCCCTGCCCGGCTTGCGGCTGATGCGCTGGACAAGCGCGACGGAGTGCCTTTTCTCGTTTCTCTGCACGCCCGCGAACAACCTGCCGCGCATCACAGGGATGATTGAACGCCTCTGTGAGCGCTACGGCACGCCGATTGCGGAGTGGGGCGGGCGCCAGTGGCATGCGTTTCCCACGGTGGAGCGGCTGGCGCAGGCGGAGGAAGCCGATTTGAGGGCGCTGGGGTTCGGTTATCGCGCACGCACGCTGATTGAGGTCGCCCGTGCCTTGCAAGCACGCGAGCCAAACTGGCTGGAAAGCCTCGCCGAGCTGCCTTACTGGGACGCCAAGCAAGCGCTGATGACTCTGCCCGGCGTGGGGGCAAAAGTCGCCGACTGCGTGCTGTTGTTCGGGCTGAATCACAACCTCGCCGTGCCCGTCGACACCCACATGTGGCAGGCGATGCAAAAATGGGTGTTGCCCGAACTACGCGGCAAGAGCCTCACGGAGCGCACCTATCGCCAGATTGTGGACTGGTTCCATGAGCGTTTCGGCGAGTGGACCGGCTGGGCGCACCAGTACCTGTTCACAGCCCACCTGCTGGAAAGCCAGCGGAAGGGGGAGTGAACTGCACTTCACTATTACGCAAGAAGCCCCCTGCGCCCAAAAGGTGCAGCGCAGAAGGCTGAAATCAGCAAGTACGCTACGCCCTTACCCAAACCGCCCGCGGATGTAGTCTTCGGTTTCCGGGCGGGTGGGGTTTTCAAACACCTGTCTCGTTTCACCCCACTCGACGAGTTCGCCGTACATGAGAAAGCCCGTGTAGTGGCTGATTCGCGCCGCCTGCTGAAGATTGTGCGTCACCACAATCACGGTGTATTGCTTGCCCAGCTCCACGATAAGCTCCTCGATTTTCTGGGTGCTGATGGGGTCGAGGGCGCTGCATGGCTCGTCCATCAGCAGGATTCGGGGCTGCACTGCCAGCATGCGGGCGATGCAAAGCCGCTGCTGTTGCCCCCCTGAAAGCGCCAGCCCGCTCTTGTGGAGTTCGTCTTTGACCTCATCCCAGAGGGCAGCCTTGCGGAGCGCGTCCTCCACGACCTCCTGCAGGGCGCGCCCCCGAAGACCGTAATGCAGGCGCGGTCCCAGAGCGACATTTTCAAAAATGCTCATCGGGAACGGGTTCGGCTTCTGGAACACCATGCCCACCTCACGGCGCAGGCGGGTCAGGTTCACACGACGCGCGTAAATATCTTCGCCGTTCAGCATCACTTTGCCCGTGATTTCTACACCTGGAATGCGGTCGTTCATCCGGTTCAGACAGCGCAGGAGCGTACTCTTGCCGCATCCGCTGGGACCAATCAGCGCGGTTACGGCGTTCGCGGGGAACGCCAGACTCACGCGCTTCAGCGCGGGCTTGCCGTTGTAGGATACAGAGAGCTCTACTGTTTCCATCGCTACTTTCTGTTTGGGAAGTGTCATCGCCGCTACCATAGGTATCGCCTCCGCGTTCGGGAACGAATCAGAATCGCTCCTGCGTTCAGCAGAAGCGTCAGCAGAATCAAAGTCAGGCATGCGCCCCAGATGAGTCGCTCTGGCACAACGCCGGGCTGGCGGTAGCCCTCGGCGAGGTAGTAAGGCAGGTTCGCGACGGGCTGGCGCAAAGTCTCCCAGCCGAGCGTCGTTTCAGCAGTGGTGTAGTAGATGCTGGCGGTGAACAGCACGGGCGTGGCTTCGCCCACTGCACGCCCCAGCGAGAGGATAATCCCCGTGAGAATGCCAGGCAGTGCATAGGGGAGCGCAATCCGCCAGAGCGTCTGCCAGCGCGATAAGCCCAGCGCCAGCCCACCATCGATCAGCGCCGCAGGCACGGTTTTGAGCGCCGCCTCGGTGGTCAACACAATAGAGGGCACACAGAACAGGGTGAGCGTGAGCCAGCCCGCAAGCAGGCTCACCCCCAGTTTGAACTTCAGCACGAAAATCGCCAGCCCGAACAGCCCGTACACGATTGGGGGCGTGCCTGCCAGCGCCGCCACGCTGGCGTGCATCAGGCGCATCAGGCGGCTGCGCTCGCCATACTCGGCAAGACACACCCCACCGAACACGCCCAGCGGAGTCGCCATCAGAAACGCGCCCACCATCAGCAAAATGGAGCCAAGAATCATCGGACCGACGCCGCCTGCCGACATGCCTTCGCGCGGCGGCTGGGTAAGAAACTCCCAGCTGAGGGTGGGCGCGCCGTGATACGCAATCGCCGCGACCAGCCCCAGCACCAGCAGCACCGTTGCCAGCCCTACTGCCCCAAAGGCGCTGGTGAGCAGGGCGTTTTTTCGGGCGCGACGCGCGTCCTGCCGCGCCGCCAGCGACTCCCACTCCCCCGTTCGCACACTACCCGACTGCACCGCGTTCATCATAGCACCACCTGCGCACGCTTGCGGTAAGCAAACCCCAGCAGGTTGATTCCCAGCGTCAGCACGAAAAGGGTCAGCCCCAGCAGGAACAGATGCCCATAGTGGGGGCTTTCGAACTCCACATTCCCCATCTCGATAGCGATGGTGTCGGGAATGCCGCGTGTCGGCTTGACCAGCGTGCCCAGCGCGGCGGCGGGCGAGCTGAAATCGGGCATCGTGGGCGTGCCGTCGCTGAGAATCCAGACAATCATCGTCTCGCCCATCACGCGAGCAATCGCGAGCAATCCTGCCGCGATTAAGCCGCTCTTCGCGGTAGGGAGCAACACCAGCCGCACACGCTCCGCCAGCGTCAGCCCCAGTGCTTCTGCGCCCTCACGCAAACTGTTGGGCACGGCACGCAGAGCGTCTTCGGAGAGTGAAATCACCGTCGGCAGGATAAACACCGCCATCATCAGCGCAGTCGCCAGCAAGCCACGCCCCGAGCTCAGCTGGAGCGCCTCGCCGAACATCTGTTGCAACGCGGGCGCAATCAGCATGACGCCAAAATAGCCCAGCACCACCGTCGGGATGGATGCCAGAATCTCCAGAATCGGCTTGAACCATTCGCGGATGCGCGGCGACGCCTGCTCGCTCAAATACACCGCCGCCGCAATCCCCAGCGGCATCGCCAGCCCGATCGCAAGCAGCGTAATCAAGAGCGTCGCCAGCAGCAGGGGCAGCATGCCGAACCGCGCATACAGAATCGTGGGCGCCCAGTCGGGCATGAGAAACTGCTGGATTGTCGCCAGCGTGGTCGTGGTGGTGGGGCGCGCCTCCAGCTCGAACAGATAGCCCTGCAGCCACTCTTCTTGAGTGCGCGCCTTCCAGACAGGCAGTTCCAGAGACCCTTTCGGCTGGCGGCGCAGGTCTATCTCGAGGGGTTTCACCTGCACCCCTTCGGGCGCACGGACAAGCCGCAGGCGCAGCTCATAGGGGCAGTAGGCGGGGTCAAACGACACATCGGGTTCCCACGCCAGCACCATTCGGTTGCCCGTGTAGTGGGGCAGTGCGAATGCCAGCAACAGGAACCGTTCGCCCTGCTCGGCGCGTTTGGGGGCGCGCATGCAATCCCGAAAGAGCGCGTCAGGGCGCAGCTGGCGTGGGTCGTCTGTCTGCGCGGTCGCCGTGACCAGCGCCTGCATCTGGCTCAACTCTTCGTGCGAAGGCAGGCGGGTGGCGTCTTCGGCATCGTCCAGCGCGTCCGTGCCTTCGCGATGGGTCGCCAGCAGGCTGGCGGTCGGGTCCATCGAGACCTCGTTACGATAC
>Ga0209695_100738_pt1 | contig 8816 bp, 9 predicted proteins | sample DewCreD2012metaG_4_FD_184110 | JGI IMG/M metagenome (GOLD analysis project Ga0209695, IMG submission 184110) | Hot spring sediment bacterial and archeal communities from British Columbia, Canada, to study Microbial Dark Matter (Phase II) - Dewar... ...
CATTCAGCCTGGGGGCTCTGTGCGGGACGCTGAGGTCATCGCCGCTGCCCAGGCGCAGGGGATCGCCATGGTCCTCACAGGCGTCCGGCATTTCCGTCACTAAGAGCACCCCACAAAACGCGGGGCGTTCTGTGGGGACCCCGCCTAGGATCAAGAATTCTGGCCCGCTCTACCTGGTTTTGTGAGGCGCTCTGAGTCACCCCGCCAAAATCCTGATCGGACTCCGAAGAGGAAGATCGCGAGCTCGAGGAGGAACCGCGAGGAATTGCGAAGGGTCCATTGATATATAGTACAGGGTAGGGTATAATGCCCTTGGGACAACTTCTCGGAGGGGAGGCTGGAAGCCATGAAGGGTTGTGTCGGAACATTGGATCGCGTCATCCGTGGGGGAATCGGTGTTGTGCTCCTTGCCGTCGGCCTGACCCATGCAGGAGGGATTTCCCAGGGATGGGCCTACGTCGCAGATCTCCTGGGACTCATCGGACTCGTCACGGGGTTGGTTGGATACTGTCCTCTGTACATCCTGCTAGGGATCCAAACTTGCCCGGCGAAGAAGGCCTAGGGTTCCGGTGGGGAGCGTTATGGGGGAGCACCCGCTTCATCGGGACGGGGGGAATCTCACCAGTTTGCTCTCTCCCGAGGACAGGGTGGAGTTGCTTCGACGCCTGCGGCGGATTGAGGGGCAGGTGCGAGGCGTTGAGAATATGCTAAGTCACCCCGCCAAAATCCTGAAACGGATTTTGGCGGGGACCCCGACACGGCGAAAGCTCCACATGCTCCCGTGAAGCACGATTTCTGTCCGTTTACTTATTAGATGGGCAGCGTCCCTGCGAAGAGATCGTCCAGCAACTCGCAGCCATCAAAGCGGCGGTCCATCAGGTTGGCCTTGAGCTGCTCAGCCGTCTCCTGGGGCGCTGCACGGGGAAGGGAGCTGGATCTGCCGAGATCTCCCGTGTCCTGGAGTTGTTCAGCCGCTTCGCCTAGGCAGCTTTGGGGGGATCCTCGATGGGCGTTCGGTTGGTCATCGTGGGAGGCTCAGCCGCCGGGATGAGCGCGGCGGCGAAGGCTCGCCGAACCAATGGGGACTTGGAGATCGTCGTCTATGAGAAGTCTTCCTTCGTCAGCTACGGTTCGTGCGGCTTCCCGTATTTCCTCAAGGGAGAGGTCCCTCGCATTGAGGACCTCATCGTACGTACACCCCAGGAGTTCGCCAACCAGGGGATCCATGCCAAGGTCCGCCACCAGGTCCTTTCCCTCGACCCACGGGAGCGCACCGTTCGAGTGCGCAACTTAGAGACGGGGGAGGAGCTCACCGACCACTGGGATCGGCTAATCCTCACAACTGGTGGCGTTGCCTCCCGTCCTCCCGTTCCAGGCCTCTCACTTGCGGGGATCTTCACCCTCCGGACCCCCGAGGATGCTCTGGCCATCCGCGCGTGGCTGGAGCAGGCGGAGCAGAAACGGGCCGTCATTGTCGGGGGAGGCTACATTGGGTTGGAGATGGCCGAGGCCCTGGCGGCGCGCGGGCTTCATATTACCCTGGTGGAGATGCTCCCGCAGGTGATGCCGGGGATGGACCCAGAGATGGCCGGGCACGTCTTGGAGGAGCTGAGGCGGAATGGGGTGGATGTACGCCTGGAGCATCCTGTGGAAGCCTTCGAGGGCGATGCCCGGGTGCGCGCAGTGGTTGCCGGAGGGGAGCGTTTCCCCGCGGACGTGGTGATCCTCAGCGTCGGGGTAAAGCCGGAGGTCACGCTGGCGCGTGCAGCGGGCATTGCGTTGGGACCAACAGGAGCAGTCGCTGTGGATGATCACCAGCGGACGAACCTTCCCGATATCTGGGCTGCAGGGGATGTCGCTGAAGCCCTTCATCTGGTGACTGGGAAACCGGCCTACATCCCCCTGGGCACGACGGCGAACAAGCAGGGGCGCGTGGCTGGGACGAACGCAGCAGGAGGTGAAGCGGTCTTCCCAGGTATCGTAGGGACCGCCGTCGTCAAGGTGTTCGACCTTGAGGTGGCTCACACCGGGCTCTCAGAGCGATCCGCACGTGCCGAGGGGTATGACGTACAGACCGTCACAGTCTCCGCCCCTGCACGGGCTCACTACATGCCCTCGCACCCGTCCATCCACTTGAAGCTGGTATTTGAACGGGGGTCGCAGCGATTGCTGGGTGCCCAAATGGTGGGCCGGGAGGGGGTCTCGAAGCGCATCGACATCCTGGCGGCGGCCCTCTCCGCACGGTGGACCACATACGACCTTGCACGTCTGGATCTCAGCTATGCTCCTCCGTTTGCTCCTGTGTGGGATCCCATTCTGGTTGCCGCCAACGTGGCCAACCGCTGATCCGCTAATTCCCTTGGACTTGCATTGACTGAAATCTATCTGATATAATACCCGCGTTGGAATTTTCAATAGGTAAGGGACCCCTCCCCCAACCCGTCGTCTGCCGAGGGAGCACTCGCTCGATTTGTTCGGAGCAGAGAAACCCAAGAGGGCGCGATCAAACGGATGCAACGCAACGGGACACAACCGGGTGCGGTTCGCTCCTTCGGGCGTGAGCCCTCGAGGATGAAACCTGTTCTCGCGGGGATTACCCTCGGCACAGCCGTTGCCGTCTTCCTCGTGAGCACAGGAGCTGTTGCCCTCCTCCGCAAACAGGTGGCCATCCAGGTCGACGGGGAGCGCCGGACGATCCGAACCTACCGCTCTACTGTGGGGGAGGTTCTAGAGGAAGCGCAGATCTCCATCAGCCCCCGCGATGCTGTGACCCCTCCTGTGGAGACGCGGGTGAGGGACGGGATGGAGATCACCGTCCGGCATGCCATCCCCGTGGTCATCTTGGCCGACGGCCGCAGAGTGGATGGGCAAACCACCGCCGCTACCGTACGGGAGGTCCTGGCAGAGCAGCACATCCCCGTTGGACCCAAGGATCGCGTCTATCCCTCCCTCGACGCAGAGCCCTGGGCAGGGGCGCGCATCCGGGTAGTGCGCGTGGAGGAAAAGGTCCTCACTGTACGTCTTCCCATCCCTTACCGGACGGTCGAGAGGCCTGACCCCGAGCTCGTCATCGGAGCAACGCGCATCGCACAGCGCGGCGAGCCGGGATACAAAGAGAAGCTCCTCCTGCTCACCTACGTCGACGGGAAGCTCGTCGCCCAGAAGATCCTGGGGGAGCGCGTGGTCAAAGATCCCATCGACCGCCTTGTCCTCTACGGGAGGCGGTTCCCCATCGCCTCGCGCGGGGCGTTCTTGGGACGGGAGTACGTCGAGATGCTTGCGACCGCCTATTACCCTGGTCCTCGAAACTTCGGCGGGGGAGTGGACGCGGTTACGGCCATTGGCCTTCGGGCTGGCCGGGGGATTGTCGCCGTCGACCCGAGAGTGATCCCCCTCCGGAGCAAGCTCTACGTTGAGGGCTATGGATATGCCATTGCTGGGGATACAGGGGGACGGATCAAGGGACTGCGCATCGACCTCGGGTTCGATACCTACCGGGAGGCAATTCGCTTCGGCAGGCGCAGGGTGCGGGTGTACATCCTCGAGCGACCCCGTTGAGGGTTTTTGGGAAGCTGCTTGATCCCTCAGTGGCCCCGCGGTACGATAGAGATGCAACGGATCCCAGGGCTTGCCGGTACTTTCGTGGGCGGGCTGAAGCGGTGACATCGTGGCCTCTGGAGCTTTCACAGAGACGGGGCGGCTTGCCTTTGACCCCCTACGCGAGAGACGCAATGCTCCAACGACCCGATGGCCCGGTAGGGATGGACCTGGCCACGCCTTCCGCGGTACAACGGCTCCTCAGGCTATACGGGTTGACTCCTCGCAAGAGGCTAGGGCAGCACTTCCTGACTAGCCGCCGGGCCCTGGAGCGTATCGTGGCTGCTGCTGAGCTCTCCCCAGGGGATACGGTTCTTGAGGTAGGGGCAGGCCTTGGTACGCTCACCTGGGCGCTTGCGCAGAACGCAGGACTCGTCATTGCTGTGGAGAAGGACCCCGCCCTCATCGCAGTCCTCAGGGATCTCTTCGGCGCTTCCTCGAATGTCCACCTCGTCGAAGGGGATATCCTCTCCCTAGATCCTTCGAGCCTGCTCCGGGGAGCGCCCTCTCGGACTGTAAAGGTGGTCAGCAACCTTCCCTACTACCTCGCATCCACCCTCATCCTCCGGTTCCTGTATGCAGGCCTGGAGGGGCTCGGGGAGGTCCCCATTGCGTGCATGGTCCTCACCGTCCAGGAGGAAGTGGGTCGGAGGATCGTGGCCTCGCCAGGGACCAAGGAGTACGGCCTCCTCTCTGTACTCGTGCAGTACCACGCGGAACCCCGGATTGTCGCCTCGATCTCCCGTTCGAGTTTCTACCCCCGGCCCGAGGTGGACTCCGTTGTGGTCAAGCTGGATGTCCACCCGGTTCCACCGCTTCCGGCAATGGATGAGCGCCTGTTCGTGCAAGTTGTACGCGCTGCCTTCGGGCAACGGCGGAAACAACTGCGCAACGCTCTGTTGACCCTCCCGGCCCCGGGAACAGTGCCAGAATCCCACGGGAGGGTTGGTTCCGGTCGAGGGGGGACCCCCGTCACCGGGAGCTTGATGAAGGAGGTGGTAGAAGAGGCGTGCCACAAGTCCCGGATCGATCCGGAGCGTAGGGGAGAAACCCTCACCGTCACCGAGTTCGTCTCCCTGGCCAATGCGCTGTATCTCGAGCTCCAAGAGTTCTCTCACGACCGGCCAGTGGGGACTTAAGGAGGTCATCATGATCGAGGAGATCGAAGGACTCTACTCCGCGAGCAGCCAAGCCATGCGCCGTTCCCTCATCCGGGAGCTCCTCAAGCTCACCCGCCGTCAAGGGATCATTTCCTTTGCTGGAGGGCTCCCGGACCCCTCCACGTTCCCCATCGACGAGCTCGTGCGCATCTCTGCCGAAGTGCTTGAGGGGCAAGGAAGGTTGGCCCTCCAGTACGGGCCTACGGAAGGCGACCCGAAGCTCCGCGAGGAGCTGGGACGCTGGATGGCCAAGGATGGGATCTCCGCGGGTGTGGACAATATCCTTGTGACCTCCGGGTCCCAACAAGGCCTGGACCTCGTCGGGAGGATCTTCCTGGATCCGGGGGATCCGATTATCGTGGAACTCCCTACTTACCTGGGAGGCCTCACAGCCTTCCGGAGCTACCGTCCAGAGATCCTCGGCGTGCCCCTGGACGAAGAGGGGATGCGTACGGACCTCCTGGAGCAGACCCTAGAGACCCTCCGGCGGCAAGGCCGGAGGCCGAAGTTCATCTACGTCGTGCCCGACTTCCAGAACCCTTCTGGGATCACCATGTCGAGGGGCCGGCGAGAGCATCTCCTGGAGCTTGCCAAACAGTACCGGACTCTTGTCGTGGAGGACAGTCCCTACCGTGAGCTCCGATTCGAGGGGGAAGCACCGCCGCCGCTGTTTGCCCTCGATCGGGAGGGCCGAGTGATCTACCTCTCCACGTTTAGCAAGACCATCGCGCCGGGGTTGCGGATCGCTTGGGTCGCAGCGAACGAGGAGATCATCTCCCGGTTCGTCACCGCCAAGCAGAGCATGGACTTGTGTTCCCCCGCGCTCACCCAGGCCATCGCGGCTGAGTTCTGTGCGCGGGGATACCTCTCAGCGCGGATTCCCCGCATCATCGAACTCTACCGGCACAAGCGCGACGTCATGTTGGAGAGCCTGGAGGCGGAGATGCCCGAAGGGGTCAGCTGGACGCGTCCCGAAGGTGGCCTCTTCCTGTGGGTGCGCCTGCCAGAGGGTCTGGATACCGAAGCCATGCTCCCAGAGGCCATAGAGGAGGAAGGAGTGGCGTACGTCGTCGGGTCGGGATTCTATGCGGATGGGTCCGGGAAGAACACCATGCGCTTGACCTTCTGTTACCCGTCGCCAGAGGAGATCCGGGAGGGGATCCGTCGGCTCGCTCGACTTGTGCGGCGCCACCTGTAGAGAAACCGGCATCAGGGGGAGCTGGGAGGGGACAAGATCGCATCGCCCTTCAGGAAACGGAGAGGAAGAGCGCCTCACAGAACCGGACAGATCGGGCAAGAATTCCTGTTGCTGAGCGGGGTGCCCTAAGCATGTTCCGCCGTAGCAAGGGGAGCTTTCTCCGTGGCGAGGTGGCCTCTTGAGGAGGGTCAAGGTAAGGAGGAGCTTTTCCCGAGGATCACCGTGATGTCAGGCCCGTTCCCCGAGATCCCCTGACTGTGGGCGATGGGCCCTGCGGGTTGCACGATCACCCTAGCTACCCCCAAGGACTCTCGCAGAGCCCGGACAACCTGAGGTCTCCCTACATGGTCGATGACGGCCGTCTCCTCGACGTGCTGCGGGGCGGTGCCGATGCGGGCGATGTGGAACCCTAGGTTCTCCAGGCGCCGGGCAGTCTGACGGGCGAGGCCTGGGACATCGCTCCCGTTGAGGACCTCGATGGTCGTCGCGGCGAGCTCCTCCGGCTCTACACCGAGGAAGTCCCGCGCAATCAGGGGGCGGATCTCGGACCAGGTCGGCTCCCAGTATCCTGGGGAGAAGCGTCCAGGGAGGGTGGCGGTGGAGAGGCCTTCTGGGCCGACGCGGAAGGCGAACCATCCCAGGGTAAGGAGGTCTGGGAGCGTCAGGTTGGTCTCCGTGGTCTCGGAGAATGCCCGGAGGACCTGGGGGAGGCGGGGCCACGTCGCAGGAGATCGGAGCCTCTGCAGGATCGCCAGGAGGACCTTCTGCTGCCTCTGAACCCTCCCGATGTCACCGAGGGCCTCGTGCCGGAAGCGGGCGTACCCCATGGCCTGCTCCCCATTCAGGAGCTGCCTCCCCTTCTTGAGGTTGATGGTGAGGCCTGCCCACCGGTCTACATAGTACATGTCCCGTTCCACGTCCACCTCAATGCCCCCGAGGGCGTCGATGAGGCGGACGAACCCCTTTACCCCCATTTGGACGTAGAAGGGGATGTGGACCCCGAGGAGCTGCTCCACGGTGCGGACGGTGAGGGACGCTCCTCCAAAGGCGTAGCTCGTGTTGATCTTCGTCACGCCTACCCCGGGGATCTCTGCCCGGGTGTCCCGGGGGATGGAGAGGGCAACGACGCGCCTCCGCTCTGGATCAAACGTGACCAAGATGAGGGTGTCCGACCGGGAGACCGGGACGACACGCCGGTATCGGTCCAGCGTTACGTCTGTCCCGATGAACAGCACGTTCACCCTTTTCCCCAGGAGGAGGGGCCAGCGCGATGCCCTTCCCCCCTCTGGGGAGGATTCCCAGAGGAGCGCGAGGACGAATCCCAGGCTGAGGCCGAATAGGAGGACGAAGGTGACGAGCCCGATCAGCCAGGGAACTAGTCTCCTCTCTTTTGGCTTCGCCCCCCCAGGCTCAGGTTCGCGCCATTTCGAGTCGTTCACACGAGATCCTCCAGGAGCGCTCCTCTATCCGTGCGCTCCCGCTTCATCTATCATAAGGGATGGAAGGGTCGTGTCAATGCAGGAATCTCTCCGAGAGGTAGCAAATTCTATGATCACGGACCATGGGGAGGCATCCCTCTTGGTGCACCAGTGGGATCTGAGAAAGGGAAGAACGAAGGGGTTGTCCCCTAGCAGCCGCCCTTCCCAATTCCCATCCTCCCAACGCAAGGCCCGTTGTCGGGGTCCCCTCGCCTCCCCTTTCAACGGGGACCTGGGCCTCTCGACAAATCCTGTCGCCTTGGTGGGCCTCGACGGTGAAGGAGCTCTACCTTAATGCCTACGCGAAAATCAACCTGACCCTTGATGTCCTGAGGAAACGCGAGGACGGCTACCACGATCTGGAGACCATTATCCACACGCTCTACCTCCACGACGGGATCACCCTGCGGGAGGCGAGTCAGGGGATCACCATCACCTGTGATGATGCCTCGGTCCCCACGGATACCCGCAACCTCGTCTACCGCGCTGCCTCCCTTCTCCAGAAGACCTTTGGGGTAGAGCGGGGAGTGGAGATCGAGATCACCAAGCACATCCCGATCGCCTCCGGCCTTGGTGGGGGGAGCTCCGATGCGGCAGTGACCCTTCTCGGCCTCATCCAGATGTGGAAGCTGCGCGTGGATCGCCGCTCTCTGTTTGATCTGGCTGCACGGATTGGATCCGACGTTCCGTTCTTCCTTGCAGGGGGCGCGGCGATTGTCCGGGGGCGGGGGGAACAGGTCGAACCCCTGCCAGCGCTCCCTTCCACGTGGGTGGTGCTTGCCAGACCTCCCCTGGAGATCTCCACGGCATGGGCCTATGCGCACTTGGACCTCACGGCCCTTCGGCGGCGGCCCGATACTCTGGCGATGCAGGAGGCCTTGCGCGCGAGGGATGTCCCCCGCGCTGCGCGTCTGCTCTGCAACGTCTTTGAGGAGCTCGTGATCCCACAACATCCCGTCGTCGGTGAGCTGAAGGAAAGGATGACCCGTCTCGGCGCCTACGGGGCGGCGATGACGGGGACGGGCCCGGTGGTATACGGTCTAGTCCCAGATGAAGGGACCGCCCAGCGCATCGCCCGGGAGTTAGCGCGCTCCCTGGATGTTCAGGTCGATGTGACGAGGACCTTCTCGGAGCAGCGATGAGGTGCCAAGGAGCGTCTGGACATCTCGACGCCGTCGTGCTCGCCGGTGGGGGTCCGGACCCTGGGCTGGATCCGAGAGCCCCCTCTAAGGCGCTCGTCTCCATCGCTGGGCGCCCCATGGTGGAGTATGTCCTTGCGGCCCTCCGCGGGGTGGGACGCATTGGTCGGATCGCCCTCGTCGGCCCGAAGTCGCTCCCTCCGGAGATCGCATCCCGTGCTGACCTCGTCGTCGAGGAACGAGG